>Ga0163217_1032521_pt1 | contig 12063 bp, 8 predicted proteins | sample SynspAceP_FD_185933 | JGI IMG/M metagenome (GOLD analysis project Ga0163217, IMG submission 185933) | Saline lake microbial communities from Ace Lake in Antarctica - Synechococcus sp. Ace-P (PacBio error correction) | ecosystem: Environmental > Aquatic > Non-marine Saline and Alkaline > Saline ... | reverse complement strand
CCCCCAAAAAACCCAGTAAACCAAAAAAAAAACCCCCCAAACGGGGGGGGGGGGGGCCCCAAAACCCATGGCTTTGGGGGGGAAAAACCCCCGGCCCATTAGAAAAATAGCCCTTTTTTTTTACCCTTGAAAATTCTACCCCTTTAAAAGGGGGGGGCCAAAGTTTATAAAAAACACTTTTTTTTTTTTTCCCCTTTTGGTTAATTTTAAAAAAAACCCCAAGGCATTTTTTCCATTTGGAAAAAAAAAAAAAAAGAAGAAAACCATAGAACATCCCAAATAAAACTCTTATTTCTCTTTTCAAAAGGGGGGATAAATAATTCAATAAAAAAAAACCTTGGGGAAAAAAACCCACCAACGGGGGGGGGGGGGAAATTTTTTTTTTATAAATCCCGAAAGGAAAATTTTTTTCAATTTTTATAAGTTTGGGGGCCGGGGGGGGGGGAATTTTTATTTTTTATTTTTTTTCGGGGAAATTTTTTTACCTTAAAAAAGAAATTTGGTTGGGTTTATTGTTTTAAAAAAAGGGGCCCAACTTATATTTTGTTTTTTTCCCGGGGGAATATTTATGGGGGAAAAAGGGTTTTCCTTTTTTTTAGCCCCCACCCCCAAAGGCGGGCCCAAAGGAAGTGGGGGGGGGAAAATTTTTTTTCTTCATAAAGGGGGGAAAAACCCCCAAAAAAAATTTTAAACACTTGGGGGGGGGGAATTATTTTTTTGGGGGGGCAAAAGTCTACAAAATTTTTCAAGGGGGGGGTTTTTTACCCCCTTTCCAAAAAAAAGGGGGAAAACAAAGTTTTAAAGTTTTTTTTGGGGTTTCGAAAAAAAAACCTTTTTTTCGTTAATCTTGGTTTTTTATTTTAATCCCAAAAAAAAACTTATAATTTTAAAGTGGGGGGGGGATCTTTTTTTTGGGGGGCTATTTTAAGGGGAAAAAAAAAAAAAACCCCAAGGGGTTTTTTTTTTCCAAACTTTGGGGCCGGGATTTTTCTTCCAAGGTTTTTTAGGGGGGGAAAAAAAAAAGCCAGGGTTTTCCAGTTTAAAAAAAAAAAAAACGGTTTTTTAATTTTTATTTTAACCCCCCTTTCGCCGGTTCAAATTTGAATATTTTTTTTTTTATTTTTAAAATTTTACCAACCCCCCAAATTTTTAAAATTCCTTTTAAAAAAAAAATTTCTTTCTTTTTCCTTAATTTTTTTTTTTTTTTTTCCTTAAAAAATCCCCAGGGAAAAAACCAATTGCGGGGTTTTTTTTTTTTTTTTCCCCAAAAGCCCCCTGGAAGGTAGGGAAAGTTTATTTTTTTCCTTTGGATTTGAAGATTTTATTTTTTAAAAAATTTTTTTGGGCCAAAAAAAATTAATTTTTTTATTTCGAGGTTTTTGGGGCAAGGAAATTTAAACCCAATTTAGGGGGGAAAACCCAAACTAAACCCCTTGCGGAAACCCAAAAAAAAAAAAAAAAAAGGGGAAAAAACTTTTTGGGGGGAAAAAAGGGGAAAAAAAAAGGGTCGGTTTTTAGGGGAAAAAAAAAAAAAGGTTTGGGCCTTTCTGAAAAAAAACGATTTTCCTTTAAATTTTTTTCCCCCTTTTGGGGGAAAAAGTTTAGGGGGGGAATTTATAATAAATTTTTTTTTTTCAAAAAAGTTTTTTAAATTTTTTTTTTGGGGGGCAAAGTCCCAAAAATTAAAAAAAGGTTAAAAAAACAAAAAAAACTGTTTTGCCTTAAAAAAAAAAAAATAAAGGGGGGGGAAAAAGGGGGACCAATTTCCAAAAAAATTTTTTACCCCCGGGGGATTTTTTTCCATTTTTTTGGCTTTGCTTTGCGGGGCCCCAAATGGGGAAAGGGGGAAAAACCGGGGTTTTTTTAAAAAAAAAGGGCCCTAAAAATTTTTTTTTATTTTCCCCCCAAAAACCCTTTTTTTCCCGTTTGGGGGGGGCCTTGTTGCAAAAAGGAAACCAAGGGGGAAGGCAAGGGGGAGTGGTTGGTTTTATTTTTTTTTTTAAACCGGAAAAAAAATTTTAATTTTTTTTTCCCTTTTCGGGGGGGGAAAAGGGGGCCTTATTTTTCCCCCCGGGGGGGCCGGTTTGGGGCCCGCCAAAAAAAAAAGGCCGGTTTTCATTTTTGAAAAATTGGGGGGGATTTAATTCTTATTTGGGGGGGGAAAAAAAAAAAGGGAAAAAGGGGCCGTTTTTTTTTTTTTTCCCGGGGTGGGGGATTTTAAACCAAAAAAAAAAATTTTTTTTGGGGGGGGGGGGCCCAAAAATCTTAGACCTTTTTTTTTTCCCCATTGGGGCCTTTTTTTTTTTACAAATTTTTTTTCTTGGGTTAAGGGAGATGTGGGGGAAAAAGTTTTTTTTCTGGGGTTTTTTTCCCGGGGGGGAATATTTTTTTTTTTTTAAAAAATTTTTCCCCCCGATTTTCCAAAATTTTTTTGGGGATTTTGTTTTTCCCGGGTTTGAAAAAAAAAAGTGGGGGTTTTGAGTAAAAGGAAAGGGCGGGAAAAGGCTGGGGTTATTTTTTTTTTTCCCCTGGAAAAAAAGGGGGGGAAATAAAATTTTTCGACCTTAATTTGGTTTTTTTTTTTTTTCTTTTTGACCCCCAAAAAAAAGCCCCCCCATGATAAAAAGGGGGCGCAAATTTTTTAAACCCCCCAAACTTTTTTTTTTTTTTGGCCAAAAAAATTTACCGGTAAAAAGGGGGACCCCCCGGTTCCCTTGGGTTTGGGGGATTTTTTTTTTTTTTTTTTCCCCGGGAGTTTTTTTTCCATTTTTTAAAAAAAATTGTTTTTTTTTGAGGGTTCGGGGCGGGGGGGGGAAACCCCGGGCTAACCAGGGGGATTTTGTTTTGGGGTCTGGGCAAAGGGGGGGGGGGGGCCAATATCCCATTTTTTTCAATTTTTGGGGGGAAGAAAAAAAAACCCCCCAAGGGGGGTGGCAAAAAATTGTTTAAAACCAAAAGGGGGGGGGAAAAAAAAAAGCCCCGGGAACTTTTTGGGGGGGGGGGGGGGCCCCCCCATTTTGGGGGGGGGCTTTGGACGTAAAAAAGGGGGGGAACAAAAAATCCAAAACCCCCGGGCATTTTTGGCATTATTTTTTTTTTTTTTCCGGGTTTTTTTTGTGGGAAAAATGGGGCCCGGGGGATTTTGGTAGGGGGGATACTCCTTGAAAAAAAAATTTTTTTGGGGGGCCATTTTTTTGGGGGGGAAAAAAAAAATTGAAAGGAGGGGATTTTTGGATTATAAAACCGGGTTTTAAGGGGACGGGGAGGGGGGCCCCCATTGGATTTAGGGGGGCCCCGTCAAAAAAGGTAAAAATTGGGGGTAAATTTTTTTATTTCCCTTTTTGGTTTCTTTAAAAGGGAAGGTTTTTGAAAAGCCCCAAAAATTTATTTTAAAAGACCTTGGGGGGGGGGGAAACTTTCATGGGCTTTTGGGCCCCCTTTTTTTTTTTTTTTCCCCCCCAAAACCTTATGGGAAAAGGGGAAAAAAAAGGGGCGGGGAAAGGGGGTAGGAGCAAGGGGGGGGGGGGGGCCCCCCGGGGTAAGGGGGGCCCCCCCCCCAAACCTTTAACAAAAAATGGTATTTTTAGGGTAAAATGTGGAAAAAAAAAGGGGGGGAGAGGGGGGGGGGCCCAAAAAAAAAATTTTGGGGGTTGGTTTTTTTTTGGAAAAAAAAAAAAAACCCCCCGGGGTAGGGGCCAACTATTTTTTTTTACCCCCCAAATTAATTCAAAGGGGGGGGATTTTTGTCCCAAATTTTTCCCAAAAAACAGGGTAAATTTATTTTCGTATTTTGGGGAAAAAATTTTGGGGGTTCACCTTAGTTGGATGTTTCATTTTTTTTTTTCAAAGTAGGGGATTTTGTTGTTTTTTTGGGAAAAAGGGCTTTTTTTTTTTTTTGATTTTGAGGGTTTTTAAAAGGAAAAAAAAAAAAAAAATTTTCGGGGGATTTTCGGGGGGGAAATTTTTTTTGTGGGGGGGGCTTGAAAATGTTTTGGCTATTTTAATTTTTTTTTCCCTTTAAATTGGATTTTTTCTAACTACTTGGGCCAAATAATTAAAAAAAAAAAAGGAAGGGGGGGCCCTCCAAATTTTATGGGGCCTAAAAACAATAAAAATTAGTTTTGGCGAAAAAAACCAACGGAAAAAAAAAAAAAAAAAACCCCCAAATAACCCCCCATTTTTTTAAATTTTTTAAAAAAACTGGTTTTATTTCCCAACTGGGGATTAGGGGATTTTTTTTTTTAAGGGGGGGGGGGAAAAAACCCCTAGGCGGTTATTTTTAAAAAAAAAGGGGGCCAAAAAAAAAAAGGCCCCAAAAAAATTTTGGGGCCCCCCCCAAAATTTTTTGGGGGGGGGGAAAACCCCCCCAATTTAACCCCAATAAACCCCGGAAAAAAACCCAAAAAAAATACCCCCCGGGGCCGATTTTATTAAAAAATAAAAAAAAAAGCCCCCCAAAAACCCCCCCAAAAAGCCCCCTTTTTTTTTTACCCCATATGGGGGGGGGGGGCCCCTTGTTAACCAAAAAAATTAAAAAAAAAATTTCTTTCGGGAAAAAAAAAAGGGGCGCCCTTTTTAATTTTGGGGGTTTGGTAACCCCCCCCCAAAAAAAAAAATTATTTTAACCCAAAAAGGTTTTTTTTCTTTTTTGGGGGGGGGAAAAAAATTTTTTTGGTTTTTGTTTTGGTTTTTTGTCCCCCAGGGGGGGGGGGGGGTGGGAAATTTTCCAATTTTTTTCATTAAAAAATTGATTGGCCCGGCCCTAACTAACATTAAAAAAAAAAGTTGCTTATTGGATAAAAAAGCAAACCTTAGGGTTTTTTGAAAAGGAAAATCAGGGAGTGGGGGCCCCAGATTTTCCCTCCCGGGGGGTTTTAATTTAAAACAAAATTTTTTTTTTTTTTTTTTTTTTTTTTCCCCTTTGTGGGGGGGGGGAGGGGGGTTTTTACTTATTTTTTCCCCCCCAAAAAATTTTTCCCCTATTTTTTTTCGGGGTGTCTTTAGGGAAAAAAAAAAAAACCAAACTTGGGGGGACCCCGGGGGGAAAAAAAAAATTTTTTACCCTTTTCAATTTTTTTGTTTGGTCTTTTAAAGTTGAGAATTTTAATTTGGGGGGAACGGTTTTGTTGGTTTTTCAAAAAAAAAAAACTTTAAAAAAAAAAAAAAAATTAAAAATTTTTAAACCCCGGGAATTTATTTTTTTGGGGGGTTTTTTTTACTTAATGCCTTTTTTTTCCCCAGTAAAGGGGGGGGCCTTGTACCCCCAAAAAAATGGGGGCAAGGGGGAAAATTCAGGCAAAAAAAAAAAAAAAAAAAAAAAAATTTTTTTAATTTATAATTTTTTTTCCCGGGGAAAAATTCCTTAAAAAACTTTCCTCCTTTCCAAATTTGGTTTTGGGTTTTTTTTATATTTTGGGGGGCCCGCCTAAAATTTTTTTTACAAAAAGAGGAAAAAAAGGTTTTTTTCCCATTGTAAAAGGGCTGTCCTTTTTTAAAACAAAAAAAACCCCCCGGTTTTTTTTTTTTGGGCCCCCCCCAAACAAAAATTTCCTTTACCTGGGGTTTTGGGGGGGGGGCCCCCCCCCCCCTTTCTGATAAAAAACTTAACGGGGTTTTCTTTTTTTTTTAAAAAAAAAAAATTGGGTTTGATTAACCTTCAGGGGGACCCCAAAAAAAAGGGATTAAAAAACCCGGAATTAAAAACCTTGGGGGCCCCCCTTTGCGGGGGGGGGAAAAACCCCCTTTTGTTAAAATTTCCCCGGGTTTTTTTTATTTTGGGGCCCAATCTTCCCGTTTTAAAAAAAAAGTTTAAATTTAGGGGCTTTTTTTATAATTTTTTTCTTATGGGGTTGGTCCGTTTTTTTTTTTTTTTATAGGGTTTTTTGGAAAAATTTTTTTTTTTCCCAAAAATTCCTTTTTTTTTAATATTAAAGGGGGGGAATTAAATTTTTTTTTTGGGAGTTTTTTTTGGTTTTTTACCATTTTGTGGGGGGTCCCCCAAAAAAAAATTATAAACCCCTTTGTTTTCCCTTCCCAAAAATTTTTTCCTTTTTGGGGGGAAATTAGGGGGCCCAAAAAAAACCCAAAACGCCCCTTTTTTTTTAAAAAAAATTTTTTTTTTTTGGGCGCTTTTGGGAAAGGGTTCTTTGGTTCCTTGGGGGGGGGGGGGGAACTTTTTTTTTTTTTTTTTTTTTTTGCCGGGGAAAACCGGCTAAAAAAAAAAAAAAAAAAAAAAATTTTCCCAGTTTAAAAAAAACGCCCCCCCAAGGTGGGCCTTTTAAAAATTTTTCTTTGGGGGGGGTGGGGTTTTCTTTTTTTTTAAACCCCCCATATTGGTTATTTAGGGGGGGAAAAAGGGGGGGGGGGGCTTAAAAAAACGTTTTTTTTTTTTAGGGGTTTTTCCTTTTGCGCCAAAAAACCCGGGAAAAAAAAAAAAAAGGCCCAAAACAATTTTTAAAAAAGAGGGCGCTTTTTTTTTTTTTTTTTTTTTTTGCCGGAATTTTTCCCAATTAACCCCCGTTGGGGACCAAAGGGGAAAAAAAAAAGTTAAAATTTTTAAAAAAAATTTTGGGATTGATTTTTTGTTTTTTTTTTTACGGGGGGCATTTTTGGGGCTTTTACTTTTTTTTTGTTTCTTTTGGGAAACCGGCCCAAAAAAAAGGTTTTTTTTTTACGCTTTTTTGCTTTTAATTGTATTTTTTTTAAAAAGGGGGGGGGAAAGGGTTTTTCAAAAAAAAACCCCATTTATTTTGGGAATTTTTTTTTCCTTTTTCTTCCTCTAAAAAAATTTAAAAAAGGATCAGGGAATTTTTTTTCCTTTTAAAAAAACAGGGGGGGGAAGTTTTTCTTTTTTTTCGGGGGCCCCCCCTTTTAAAAAAAAAAGGCCGGGATTTTCTTTTTTTTCCAAATTTTTTTTGGCCGTTTTCTATTTAATAAATTTTCTAAAAGGGGGGGGGGGGAAAAAAATCAAATTCTAAAAAAGGGGGAAAATTTTAAAAAAAAAAAAAAAAAGTTTTTTTTTTTTTCCAGGGGGGAACCCCCGTTTTTTTCCTTTTTAAAATTGAAAAAATTTTTGTTTTTTTCTTTGGGTGGCGCTGCTTTTGCCCCCAAAAAAAGGGTTTCGGTGGGCTTTTGAATCAAAAAAGGGGGGGGCTGATTCTTTTTGGGGGGGATTTTTTTTTTTTTTATTTTTAACCAAAATTTTTCCCATTTTAATTTTCTTTTTTTTGGCCCCCCCTTTGGGTAGGAAAGGGAAAAAAAATTTACTAAAACCATTTTTTAAAAAAATTTTTTTTTGGGGGGGGGCAATTTTGGAAGGGAAAGGAAATCCAGAGGGGGGGGTGGAAAAAACCGGGGGACCCCCCCCACTTTTTTGGAATTTTAAAAAAAACCCGAAAAAAACCAAATTTTAAAAGGGGCGGTACCCCCTTTTTTTTTTTTAGGGGGGTTTTCCCCAACCCCAATTCGGGGTTTTGGCCGGCCGCCCCCCCAACCCGCGATTTTTTTGTTTTTTTTTAAAAAAAATTAAATTTTTTCCGGGCGGGATATCCTTTTTTTGTTTTATTAAAACCCCCCGCCCCTATTTTTTTTCCTTGTGTCTGTTTCGTTTTTGTTGTTTTTTTTTTCCCCCAAATAGGGGGGCCAAAAAAAAAAAATACGGGGAATTTATATTTTTTTATTTTTTTGTAAAAAGGTTTCTATTGATTCTTTTTGGAAACGGATGTTAAGGCTTTAGGATTTTTATGGTGGGAAAAAATTTTTTGTAAGTATTGTTGGGGTTAAAAAAAAAAAAGGGGGGGGGTTAAATTTAAAAGGGGGGGGCCCATTAAAGGGGGGGGGATTAGTTTTAAAAAATTAAAAAATAAAAAATGGGGGAAAAAAAGGGGAACGGCGGGGCAAAAAAAAAAAAAAAAAAAATTAATTTTTTTTTTTCCCCAGGGGGGGGGGAACCCCTTTTTTTCAAAGGGTTAAAAAAATTCGGGGCAAAATTTTTTCCAAGCTTAAAAATTAATGGGTAAAAATATGAAAAACCCCCCCAAAAATTTTTGGGGAAAAAAAAAAAAACCAAAAAAAAAATTTTTTTTTTTTTTTTTTTTTTTTTTTTTCTTGGGGGGGAAAATTAAAAAAAAGGGCGGGCGTTTTTTAAAAAACCATGATTTTTTTTTGGGGAAAGGGGGGGGGGGGCTTTTTTTTCCCGCCCCAATTTTGGGGCCTTTGCTTTTTCCGGGGGGGGAAAAAAATTTTAATTTTGGGGGGGGAGTTTGGCCCCACATTTTTTTTTTTTAAAAGGGGGGGGGGGAAAAGAAGAAAAAAAAGCGGGTAAGGGCCTTCCTCTTTCGCCTCTAAGTTAGAAGTGGCGCGAAACGTGCGACGAGAAAAAAAACGGGTCCTTTTTTTCTAAAAAATACAAGCAAAGAGAAAGAAAAGGCAGACAGGCAGATCCCCCAATGTTGTTTTAAAAATTTCTGAAAAAAAAAAAAATTATTTAACCCAAAAGGGAGGGGGGAGGAGAGGCCCAAATTTTTTGCGATTTGACCCCCATTTAAAAAGGGGGGGGGGGTTTATCGCGCATTAAGGCTTTTAAAATTTTTTGGGGGGAACTAAACAAAAAAAAGGAGGAAGGAGGGAGAGAGAGGGAAAGTAGCCAAAACCCCCATAAAATTTTGGGGGCCCTTTTTGCAAGTAGAAGGACCGGATTAATGAAAAAGGGGGCTGGAAAAAAAAAACAAAAAATTGTGGGGGGAAACCCCGCTTTGGAACCCCAAAGGAGGGGGGAAGGGTTTTTTTTTTTAAAAAGACCGTTTTTAAAAAATTTTACAACCCCCGCCCCCCAAAAAAAAGGGAAAAAAAGGGGAAGCGGAAACCCAAAAACCCCAAATGGTTTGGGGAGCCCCTTTTCTTTCTTAAAACAATCCCCCCCCAAAAGGGGGGGGGTTAAAACCCCTCCCAAAATTGGGAGGGTGGGTGGATTAGAGGCGTTTTTATAGGGAGCCCAGGAGGAAAAAGAAAAGTGTCCTGCTCGGGGGCCCCCAAATTGCCCCCCCAAGGGTGGGGGAAGGAAAATTTGAATATTTTTTTTTTGCTGGGGGTCAAAGAGGGGGGGGGGTTTATTTAAAACAAAAGGGGGTTTTTTTTTTCTTTAATTAAAAAAGAAGAGCCTTGGTAAAAATTTTTTGGGTTTGCAAAAGGGGGGCCGTGAAAAAAAAAAATAAAAAATTAGGTTTTTTTTTTTTTAAATAATTGGCAATTTTTTTTATCCCGGCCCCCCCCAATTTTTTTTGCGGGTTATTATTCCCCCGAACTTATTTTTTTTTATTTTTGCTTTTTTCCCAAGGGATTTAAAAGGGGGGGCCCCGTTAAATTTTGAAGTAGGAAAAGGGCCAAAAAAGGGGAAAAAAAAATTGGGGTTTTCCTAATAAGGCTTTCCAAGTTGGGCTTTAAGGAAAAAAAGCAAACCCCTTGGGGGGAAACTTTTTCATTTTAAAAAAATTCAGGTGGTTTCGCCCTGGGTTTTCGAAGGGGCCCCCAGGGTATTTGGGGGGGGGGGGAAAACCCAACTTAGGGAAAAAAAATTTTTTTTTCAAAGGGGACCAAAAGGTTAAATTAAAATTTTGGTTTAAAACTTTCTTTTTTTTGTTGGTTTTTTTTTTTTTTTCGGGGGGCCGGTGCTTTTCCGGGCGGTGCTTTTTTATTTTAAAAAAAGGGGGGGGGGCAAAATTTTATTTCTTTCCCACTAACCTTAGGGGCATTAGGGGCAAAAGTTTTTAAATTAAAAAAAAAAAAAACCCCCCAACACCCACCCCAAAATTTTTTTTCCCAAAAAAAAAAAAAAAAAGGGGGGGGAAAAAAATCTTGCTTCCCCCCCCCGCGGCTCTTTTAAAAAAAAGAAAGGGGGAAAAAAAAAGCCTACCCCCTTTTTTTTTAAAAAAGGGTTTTTTTTGGTAATTTTTCCTTTTAAAAAAAATTGGGGTTTAAAATTGTTTTTTCGGGGGGGGAAAAAAACTTTTCAATTTTGGGGAAAAAACCCGGGTTTTGGGGCAAAAAAGATTCGAGGGAAGGGGGGGCGGGGGCAAATTTGAAAGGAAAGGGCCAAAACTTAAAAGGGGGGGGGGGGAAGTTTTTTTAAAAAAAAAAGGGGGGAAAAAAAAAAAAAAAACTTTTTAGGCTTTATTTTCTTTTTTTTCTTTTTACTTTTTTTTTTTTTTGCTTATTTAAAAGCGGATTTTTTTTTTTGTTTTTTTTTTTGAAAACGGGGGGGGGGGGGGGGGGGGCAAAGAAAAAAAAAAAATAAAAAAAAAAGGGGGGAAGGCGGGGGGTTATTTTTTTCGCTGGATCTTATTTAGGAAGGGTAAAAAAAAGGGGACCCGAAAAAAAAAAAAACTTTTTTTGCCCCCGGGGGGGAAAAAAAAAAAAAAAAAAGTTTTTTTATTTTTTTTTTTTCAAATTTAAAGGGGGGGGAAAAAAAAGAAATATAAAAAATTTTGGCCCCTTTTTTTTCCGGTTTACCCGTTTTTTATGTTTGGGGTTTTTCTTAAATTTTTTTGGGAAAATTTTTTTTTTAGGGGAAAAGGGAGGAATGGGCCGTTTTTTTTTTTTTTTTTTTTCCCTCCAAAAAAAACAGGGGGGCCGCGCGCCGGGGGTTTTAACTTAATTTCTTTGGACCCAAAAGGATTTTTTTGGTTTTTTTTTAAAAAAAAAATTGGGGGGGGAAACACCCAAAAACCCTTTAAAGCTTTTTTTTTTTACAAGGGGGGGCCCCTTTTTTTTACCCTTTGGGATTTTAATTGTCCCAAAAAGAAAAAAAAAAAAAATATCCCCATTTTTTGAAAAAAGGGGGGAAAAAACTAAAGAAAAAAAAAAAAAAAAAAAAACCCCCTTTTTATGTTTGAAAAAGGGATTTTTCCTATAACCCCCCCCACCCCCCGGGCCCCCCCCAAAAATTAAAAAGTAGAGGGGGGGAAAGGGGGGCTGTTTTTAAGGGGGGGGGGGGGCCTTTTTTTTTTTTTTTTTTTTTTAAATTTTTTGGGGGGGGGGAGGGGGGCAAAAAAAAATACCCCCAAAAATTTTTAAAAAAAAAAAAAAGGGGCTTTGGCTTTTAAAAAAAAAAATTTTAATTTTTTTGGGGGGGTTTTTTGTTTGGGGTTAAAAAAAAAAAAAAAAAAAAAAAAAAAAAAAAGGGAAAAATGGATTTTTAGAAATTTTTTTTTTTCCCCCCAAAAAAAACTTTGGGATTTTTTTAGGGGAAAAAAACAAGGGGGGGGGGCCCAACAATGTTTTTTTTGGGGGGAAAAAAACCCCCACCCCCCCCCCGGGGTTTTCCTTTTTTTTTTTGGTTTGGAAAAAAAGGGGGGGGGGGGGGCCCCCCCCCCATTTTTTGGTTTTTGTTCCCCAAAAAAAAAAAGGGGCCCCTTTTTTTGGGGGCGGGGGGGGGGGGGGGGGGAAAGTTTTAAAAAAAAAAAAAAAAAAAAAAAAAAAAAAAAAAAAAAAAAAAAAAAAAAAGAAAAAAAAAAAAACCCCCCCCCCCTTTTTTTTTTTTCCCCCCCCAAAAAAAAAAGGTTTTCCAAAAAAAAAAAAAAAAAAAAAAAAAAACCCCCCCCCCCCCCCCCCCCCCACCCCCCCCCAAGGAAAAAAAAAAAAAAAAACCAAAAGGGGAAAAACCCCCCCCCCTCGGGGGCCCCCTTTTTCCGGCCCCCCCCCCCCCCCCCCCCCCCCAAAAAAAATTTTTTCTTTTTTTTAAAAAAAAAAACAATTTTTTCCAAAAAAAAAAGGGGGCCAAATTTTTCTTTTTTTTTTTTTTTTTTTTTTTTTTTTTTTTTTCCGGGTTTTTTTTTTTTTCCCCGGGGGGGGGGGGGTTTTTTTTTTAAAAAAAAAACCCCCCCCCCCCCCCCCTTCGGGGGGAAAAAAAAAAAAAAAAAAAAGGGGGGGGGGGGGGGGGGGGGGGGGGGGGGGGGGGGGGGGGGGGGGGGGGGCCCCCCCCCCCCCCCGGGGGGGGGGCCCCCCGCCCAAAAAAACAGTTTTTAACAAGGGGGGCGGAAATTTTCCCCCCTTCCCTTTTTCTCCTTT
>Ga0163217_1071940_pt1 | contig 12064 bp, 20 predicted proteins | sample SynspAceP_FD_185933 | JGI IMG/M metagenome (GOLD analysis project Ga0163217, IMG submission 185933) | Saline lake microbial communities from Ace Lake in Antarctica - Synechococcus sp. Ace-P (PacBio error correction) | ecosystem: Environmental > Aquatic > Non-marine Saline and Alkaline > Saline ... | reverse complement strand
GCATACATACTCATCAGCGTTGACTTCAGCTCCTTCGGTTGTGGTTTCTGAACTCTTCGAAATAATTCGTTTCGATCCTCTTCAACTCTTGCCAGGGGTCAGAATCCGTTGTCAACACCAGGTCTCTAGGGCCAAACTCGGCCCGCTTTCGGGAGGGCGCGTCCTGCGGTGGCCCCTTGCCGTGGCCACATCGGCCCCATCACGTGATCCTCGGGCAGGTTGAATCAGTTCCAAGCGAGCTTCTCGCATCTCGGGAAGCCGATCATCGGGCAGGCTTCTGATAACCCAAGGCGATAGCGCCAGCATCAGGGTCGCATCGCCAGACCGATCCGAGGCGCTGGGCCTCATCGCGCTTGAAGCCACTCCGGCCTTCGTGGAAGGCGGACCCATTCCAGCCACCAACAGATTCAGCTCCCGGCTGGGGGCATTGGCCCAGCTAGCGCTCGCGGTTGCTTGCTTCCAGGGCCTTGAGGTCCTGCGGTGAACAGCACAGCAGCCGAAGCGTCTGGTGATCTGGGCCTGGTCCGTTTGCCGTAGCGCGTGCGGATCCTGGCCCGCAGGGCCGGATTCGCGCAGGATTCACGAACGCCAGTGTGGATGTTTGAAACTGCTGGGCGCCTGGATGGTGATTCAGCAGCCGCCTGCTCCTCAGCCAGCGCTGAGCGATGGTCGATCGAAATGCTTCACGCCCGCGGGCATCGATGGCGTCGATTCACATCCATGGCAGGAAGGGCAGGGTTGGTGGCGCTCTGTGAACCCTACAGGCTGTTTCTTGCCATCCTGCAGAGCCTTAGCTCCAAGGGCAACAGAGGTCAAAGTCGCTCCGTTACCCCTGGGCGGCCGCTGCTAAATCGGGCATGGGTTTACTGGTGGATGGTTGGTCTGCGCGACCAGTTGGTACGACACCTAGCCAGCAAGCGGTGGGCCGCTTCATCCCGCTCCACCGCGCAGTCCGCACTGGATCCACGCTCGGATGGCCGGCCCGGCACCCACTGGCGAGGGGGCTTCCGAGCCGAAGCAGGTCGCTACCACCTCTACATCTCCCAACGGCCTGCCCCTGGGCCCAATCGCACGGCGATCTTCCGGCAGCATCAAAAGGGCTCTGCCCCGATGCTTCTCGCACTCGCGGTGGTGCACTGGCAGATGGGCAGACCAGGGCTAGGACATTTCGCAGCGGCGACGGTTGTGATTGCCGAATCCAATTCAGCACGCCAAAGTGTTGCACGGCGATCTACACCAAGCGCCATCCCGGCTACAGCGGTCGCGTCACCGGTGGCCACTTGCTCTGGGATAAGAAACAGGCCAGATCGTGAACAACGAAATCCTCGGAAATTATCCGGATGTTCAACAAGTGCCTTCAATGACAACGGCGCTGATCCTGGCGACTACTACCCCGAGGGATCTCTGGGATGAGATTTGATCAAATCAACCAGCCTCATCTACGAAACGGGTGAACAACGGGCGTCTACGCTGCGGATTTGCCCAAAACTCAGAGCGCTACGACGAGGCGATCCAACCCCTGTCGCCCACCCTCGACTGCTCGAGCAACGGCTCTCCGATCAGCCTTATCCTGGTGGGCAGGCCGCACACCGAAGCTGACTGGCGCCTGTTCACCACTCTTTGGTGCGCTTTGATCCGGTCTATGTGGGGCATTTCAAATGCAACCTGGCGCCGCATTCGTCGACTATCCCAATCTCTGGCGCTACGTGGCGTGAATTCTCTATAGCTTTTCCCGGGTGTGGCCGGGAAACCGTGAACATGCAGCATTAATCCAAGGCGCATTACTACCAGAGCCATCCCACCATTTCAACCCCGTCCGGCGTGGGTGCCGGCAGGGCCTTTTGATCAAAAACTGGACGTAGCCGTTTCAGGGAAGCCGTGACGCCCTTCGATTCCGGTCTTCGATCTCCTGGTAGAATCTCCTGGAGCTGGCGAGTATTTCTCCTCGGAGGTTTCCCATATGCCGCGGCCGTTCACTTCCAGTAGGGTGCCCACGATGGCGGCGAAGCTGTGGGGGTTGAGCCCAACAAGCCGCCTTGCGTTCATCTCCGCGTCGTTGATGAAGGTGTCGTTGGCTTCCTCATAGACGAAGTTATCGACTGGGCACCGCTGGTGGGCACTCCAGCCAGGGTGAAGTTTGAGGCGTCTTGGCCACCTCGCGCACCCCTTCATAGCCGGGAATTAGCATGCCCTCACTACCCCACTTGGGGTTTGAGCAGCTTGGTGCGTGAATTCAAGCCGGATCGTTTCGCTTCTTTAAAGAACGCACCTGGGCGTTGGCCGTGTGGTGTCAGCTCGATGTAGCTGCGGGGTGCCTTGCCGTCGTCACGCAGGCCGGCGATCAGTTGGTGCGGTCTCGGAATCGAAGTAGTGGCTCACATCGGTGAGCGGAAATCTCAGCCCGAATCCAGGTTCTGAAGGTCACATCGCGGTTTTCATCTCGCTGATTCGAACACTCGTCGCGGTTTCTGGTTCTATCTCCACCGGGGTTGTTCGGCGTTGAAGGCGAAAGGTTTTGCGTGAGAGGTACATTCATCCTGGGATCTCCTTCCTCTCCCAGGTTGGGCTGTTCTCCCACCGCCAGGTCTACATCGATGATAGGCTGACGCTGGCATGGAGGAAACACCCGCGTGGCCGCTCCCGCCAGGCGGAGATGCCCTGAGCTGCTGGGCCTGCTCCGGCTGTGCTTGCGCACAAAGTTTCATCTCTCCAGTTGCTCATCGGGGCCTCCCGGCCATCTTCCAAAACGCCCCTGATCAATCAGGCCACGGTTGATGAAACAGATTGCGCGGAACACACCGGAGCAATTCCACCACCACATCGATGCGGGGGCGCCCCAAACTCCTCAAGCGGAGAGCAAACTCCTAAGCTTGTTGACCCGGCCGAGGGGAAATCGGCCACGGGGCGCACGCCGATGAACAGGGGATCTGGCGAGGATTCGCTCGTAGGTCTTGATTTGTTGCGGTGCCCCAGAGTCACGCAGCGATTGGTTTCGGGCCAGTGCCCTGCTCGGCCTTCTGGCGCCGGATCAAGCGACTCCACCACACCTTGCGGGCCGGCAATGGCGGCGCGGGTTGCGGAATCGACTGGGGGTCGAGGGCGGCATGTTCTTGCCGCTGGGCAGCACACCCGGGTTGCGGATTCGGATCACGCCCGGACCGGGATCCTATTCGCCATCGAGGGCCCGCTAGGCTGGCTCTTCCAATCTCCATGTCGCGCAGATCTGCTCGAGGCAGTAAGCGCAGGTAGTGAACAATTGTCGAGCTCAAGCGGATCCACGCCGCAAAGCCGAGGACCGCAGAGCTCAGCCAGGGGCTGGGGCGCTCATAGCGAAGCGCTCCAGCAGGGCAAGAACCAACCATAGCGACCTTGGAGATCGACCGGCCAGGTCGCTGTTGCCCGTGACCGCGCGCACCATCGAGCCCACCGCCGCGCGGCAGGCCTCAGTGATCGTCTGGTTGAGCTCCACATCGACCAGCACCCCGGCGTACGTTGCCGCGGTTAGATGCATCTGATTCGTGCGCCGAGGCTTTCGGCGATCAGGCCCGGCAGGCTGCGATAGCCCCTCTTCCTCACGCTCGAGAGCGGCGTGCTCCACCTATCGTGGCCAATCGCCTCCTTCGCGGTGGGTGGTTTGCGATCGTGTGCAGCCGCAGGGCAGCAGGCCGGCTCTTCGATTTCCATCACGCATCACCTCATCCCACTCACCATACTCTGCCCTCAAGGTCCAGGCTCGGGCGGCCTCACCTCCCAGTCACGTTCCTGTCGAGGTTGCACTGGGCGGGCTGTTTCCACGATCCAAAAGACCAACCCTTGGAGCTCTCGCGCTAGCTGCTGGTAAGATGTCCCACCCAGTTCGCCCAGCCCTTCAATCCCCTGTAAAGCCCGGCGTCTCAGCCGGTGGGGTGAGTAGCTGATCGTGGCGGCATAGCCACCGCTCATCCCCACGGTGGTCGGCTCGTAAGTAATAGAGGTTCGCGAGGGCGCCGATCAGTGAATCCGGTGGGTAGCTGATGTTTCGCTCATGCCCAATCTGCTTGCCGGTCGAAATACGTCAGCGAGCCGTGGGTGGCCGAAATGCCTAGCACCGCATCGGCGCCCAGACTCTTCTCCAGGGTAGTTTAATACGCGGCAAAGCCGTTGGGGGGGCTGCACTGCGCGAATAGAGCAGCCGCATCGGATCGCCTTTCGTAGCGAAGGTGGGCTGCACGCCCACAAAAAATATTGGCCGAAGTGGCTTTCCGTAGATCAGCAGGTTGGTGCCATTCGCTGTTGAGATTGCCGGGGGCTTGCCCCAGTTCTCTTCCAGCCGCTCGAATAGGGGTAGCGCGCTCGTACTCCTCCCCGCTTCATGCGAGTGGGCGATCGGCCAGTTCGGTTGCGCCCTGGAGGGCCTCGGGATCATTGATCACCGCCTTCCATCAGTGCCTTGGAATCCCGCGGCAGGGTTCTGCACGTCGTAGCCCTGGCCGCTTTCCATTTCCTCGAGCACCCGGTGGATCGAGGCGAAGACATCGGGTAAGTCGCGGTGCCCATCGTTGCCCTTGCGGGCGGGAAGTGAACCACCGTGATCGGCCAGCTTTTTGGTGACGCGGGGCTTGGTTTGCGCAGCGAGGCCCCAGCGGGATCACCGCGGATCGGCGATCGCTTCGACCCGGTTTCCTGAGGGTGTGGGCCCTTGCCGGTTGGCGTATCCGCGGCCGGAGAGCCGATCGGCTTCGATCGCGCATCGAGTTCGGGGATGGCCGATCTGCAGGGGCACCTGCCACCGGGTGTAGGCCCAGGTCGCTCTTCCTCTCGCACTGCGCTTGGTCTGGAACACCAGCGCAGGGCCACCAGGTAGGGGCCGGGTCGAAGCGATCGCCGAGTCGTCCGCTGGGCCTCGCTGCGTCATCCCCCAAAGACCCCGCCGTTCACCAAAAAGCTGGCGATCACGGTGTTTCAGCTTCCCGCCGACAAGGGCACGTGGGCACCGCGGCTTACCTCGATGTTCTTCGGGCTCGATCCACCGGGTGCTCGAGGAAATGAAGCGCCAGGGCTTACACGTGCAGGACCTGCCGCGGGATTCCAAGTTCATGATGGAAGCGGGATTCAATGTTCCCCGAGGGCCCTTCCAGGGCGCACCGGAACTGCGATCGCCCACCCGCATGTATCTGAGGTTACGAGGCGGCTCACCCCCTATTCCGAGCGGTGGAAGAGAAACTGGTCCAATAGCCCCCGCCAATCTCAACAGCATGGCCCAAACCTGCTGATCGTACGCCGCCACTTTCGGCAATATTTTTGTGGGCGTGCCGCCCACCTTCGGCTACGAAGGCGAATCCGATGCGGCTGCTTATTTCGGCCGCTAGTGCCAGCCCCCACCACGGCTTTGCCGCTATTACACCTACCTGGAGAAGGTCTGGGCGGCCGATGCGGTTTGCTGCATTTCTCGGCACCCAACGGCTGCTGGAGTTCATGCCCGGCAAGCAGATGGGCATGAGCAAACCTGCTACCCGGATTCACTGATCGGCGCCCTGGCCGAACCTCTATTACTACGCCGCCCAACAATCCGTCGGAGGCCACGATCGCCAAGCGCGGGGGCTATTGCCGCCACGATCAGCTGCGTCCAGCGCGCCACCGGTGAGAACGCCGGGCTTTACTAGGGATTGGAAGGAGGCTGTGGCGAACTTGGTTGGGCTCTTACCAGCAGGCTGCGCGAGAGCCTCCAGGGGTGTTGCAGATCGTCAATGCGATCGTGGAAACAGCCCGTCCAGTCGACGTCTAACAATGACGTGACCCTGCGTATGTATGCCGCCGAGCTGCGACCTTGAGTGGCGCGATTCGGTGGTGGGTGCGGGTTGTGTACCGCCAGCTGATGGAGAATCCGAGAGCGTGCTCTGTCCTCCTGTGGCCTGCACCACCGATCGGCAACCACCACCGCTGAGGAGGCGATTGCCACCCTGGTGAGCATCGCCGCTCTCGAGCGGTGAGGGAAGGAGGGCTATCGCAAGCCTGCCGGGCCTGATCGCCGAAAGACCTCTGGGCGCAACGATCGATGCCATCTACCGCGGCAACGGACGCCGGGTGCTGGTTCGATTGTGGGAGCCTCAACCAGACGAATCACTGAGGCCTGCGCGCGGCGAGTGGGCCTTCGATTGGTGCGCGCGGTCACGGGCAGCGATGGCCGGGGTCGATCTCAAGGGTCGCTTGGTTGTTCTTCGCCCTTCTGGAGCTCGTCTCCTAGTGATCGTCTCCAGCCCCTGGCTGAGTCCTGCCGGTTCCTCGGCTTTGCCAACCGTACGCAAATGTTCGCTACCTGCGGCTTCTGCCTCGAGCAGATCTGCGCCTGTAGAGGTATGGAGAGCCTGTTGCGGGCCCTCGATGGCGAATACGTGATCCCGGGTCCGGGCCGGTGATTCGATCCGACAACCCGGGGTGTTGCTGCCCCAGCGGCAAGAACATCCACGCCCGACCCCCAGTCCGATTTTCCCACCCGCGCCGCCATTGCCGCCGCTCAAGGTGGTGGTGGATCGGCTTGATCGAGCGCCAGAAGGCCGAAGCAGGGCACCTGGCCCGAAACCATCGCCTGCGTGCTCTGGGGCACCGACAACATCAAGGACCTACGGCGAATCCCTCGCCCAGATCCTTCTGTTCATCGGCGTGCGCCCCGTGGCCGATTCCCTCTGGGCCGGGTCAACCAAGCATGGAGTTGCTCTCGCATTGAGTGGCGGCGCCCCGCATCGATGTGGTGTGAATTGCTCCGGGTGTGGTTCCAGCGATCTGCTTCATCAACCAGATGGGGGCCTGATTTGATCAGGGGGTGAAGATGGCCGCGGAGCGAGTTAGCCACTGTTAGATGAACTTTGTGCGCAAGCACAGCCGTTTGTGGCAGGCCGCAAGCTCAGGACATCTCGCTGCGGACGCACTCCGGGGTGTTCTTCCAATGCCAGCTGGTAGCTATTCATCGAATGTGACCTGGCCGGGGAGAACAGACCTGGGAGGAGGAGGAGTATCCCAAGGAGATGTAACCTCTCACGCAAAAACCTTCGCCCCAACGCCGGACAAACCCCGGTGAGATGAAGCAGGAACCCGCGACGTGTTCGAATCAGCGATGAAAACCGCCGATGTGACCTTCCAAGTAACCTGGATTCGGCTGAGATTTCGGCTTCACCGATGTGAGCCACTACTTCGATTCCGACCCCACCAAAAACTGATCGCCCGGTGCGACGACGGCAAGGCACCCACCAGCTACATCGCGACACCACCACGGGCCAACGCCCCAGGTTTGCGTTCTTTAAGGTCGTAAACGATCCGTTGATTCACGCACAAGCTGCTCAACCCCAAGTGGTATGAGGGCAGGCTCAATTTCCGGCTATGAAGGGCGTGCGCGAGTGGCCAAGCGCCTCATTCACCCTGGGCGGAGTGCCACCAGCGGTCCCGAAACTCCATAGAAAGCCAAACGAACACCTTCATCAACGACGGGGAGATGCGCAAGCGGCTGTTGGAGCTCACCCCACAGCTTCCGCCGCATCGTGGGCGCACCCTACTGGAAAGTGAACGCCCCGCGGCTGATTGGGAAACCTCCGAGGAGGAATATCGCCCAGCTCCAGGAGATCACCAGGAGATCGAAGACCGGGATCGAGGGCGTCACGGCTCCCTGAACCGGGCTACGTCCAGGTATCAAAGGCCCTGCGGCACCACGACCGGACGGGTGATGGTGGGATGGGCTTTCTCGGTAGTAATGCCTTTGATGTGCTGCATGTCACGGTTTCGGCCCACACCGGGAAAGCTATTAACTCTGACCAGTAGCGCCAAGAGATTTGGGATAGTCGACGATGCGGCGCAGGTTGCATTTGAAATGCCCCACAATAGACCGGATCAAAGCGCCACCAAGGTGGTGAACAGGCGCCAGTTCAGCTTTCGGTGATGCGGCTGCCCACAGTAAGGCTGATCGGAGAGCCGTTTGCTCGAGCAGGTCGAGGGTGGCGAACGGGTGGATCGCCTCGTCGTAAGGCCTCCTTGAGTGTGGCAAAATTCCGCAGCGGTATAAGACGCCGTTGTCACCGTTTGTAGATGAGCTGGTTTGATTTTGATCAATCTCAATTTCCCAGAGATCCTCGGGGTAGTAGTCGCCAGGATCAGCGCCGCATGTCATTTGAAGGCCACTGGTTGAAAACTCCGGATGATTTCGAGCGATCGTTGTTCACGACTGCCCTGGTTTCCTTATCCCAGAAAGCAGTGGCACCGTTGACGCGACCGCTGTAGCCGGATCGGCGCTGGTGTAGATCGCGTGCAACACCTTGGCGTGTGAATTGGATCGGCAATCACCCCGTCGCCGGCTGCGAATGTCCAGCCCTGGTTCTGCCATCTTGCCAGTGCACCACCGAGTGCGAGAGCATCGGGCCGAGGCCCTGGGTGATGCTTGCGGGTAAGATCGCCGTTTTGCGATGGGCCAGGGGCAGGCGTGGGAGATGTAGAGGTTAGTTAGCGACTGCTTCGGCTCGGAAGGCCCCCCCTCGCCAGTGGGGTCCGGCCCGGCCATCCGGCGTGGATCCAGTGGCGGAAACGCTCGGTGGAGCGGATGAAGCGGCCACCGCTGCTTTGCTGGTGTCGTACCACTGGTCGCGCCAGACCCCATCCACCAGAACCCATGCCGAGTTGCAGGCGGCGCCCAGTTGTTTGGGTAACGAGCGACTTTGCCCTCTTTGATTGCCCCTTGGAGAAGGGCTCTGTCAATCAAAAACAGCCTGTAGGGTCACAGCGCCAGCCACACCCTTTGCCCTTCCTTGCCATGGATGTGATCGACCGCATCGATTGCCCGGCGGAGCGGTGAAAGCATTTTCGTCCCGGACCATCGCTCAGCGCTGCTTGAGGACGGGCGGCGGCTGAGACACCATCCAGGCGGCCAGCAGTTTCAACATCCAGCACTGGCGGTTTCGTGATCCTGCGCGAATCCGGCGCTGCGGGCCAGGATCCGGCCGCGACACGGCAACGACCAGGCCGCAGATCACCCGACGGGCTTCGCTGCTGGTGCTGTTCACCGCAGGACCTCAAGGCCTGAGCAAGCAACCCGAGCGCTACTGGGGCCCAATGCCCCCCAGCCGGTGGGCTGATCTGTTGGTGGGTCTGGATGGGCCCCTTTCCACGAAGGCCAGGGATGTGGCTTCAGCGCCGATGTGACCCCACTCGCTCGATCTGGTTCTGGCGATGCAGACCCTGGTTTTGCTGGCCGCTTACTGGCCTGGGGTTATCAGAGCTTGCCCGATGATCGGCTTCGAGAATCGAGAAGCTCGCCTGAACTGATTCACCTGCCCGAGGATCACGTGATGGGGCGCCTGATGGGGTGGCCATTCGGCAAGGGCACCAGGACCCCCTCCCGAAGCCGGGCAGTTGGCCTCTAGAGACCCTGGTGAAGTTGACAACGGATTTCTGACCCTGGGCAAAGAGTTGATGAGGATCGAAACGAATTCAATTTTCGAAGGTTCAGGAAACCCAGCACCGAAAGGGGAGCTGAAGTTCAAACATGCATCTGGAGAGAGAAGAAGACAGGGATGAAGATTTTCGACTCGATGTCAAAAGGCATTGATTCGGGAGGCTTTCCAAAGGCCTGGTTTGCGGCAATCGCTGAAAGATCTCCGAGCTGAGCAGACACGAATTGATCGTGTCCTGAGTACTAATGGGACTGAGCAGGATTCAAAGGTATTGTCGAGTTACTCAATCATCGCAACTGCTGGGTGATCTCGAAGAAGACGTTTCGTCCGATCGAGGAGCAGGGGACGAGCAGGGGGTGATAGAGCTACTAGCCTTTCTCGGGAATGGTGGTTTGTCCTGCAACATTGCCGCTCGCCAGGGTTTCAGTCGATCCTTGAAATCACACAGGACGACTGGAGTGATGTATTTTCATCAATCTTCGGCTCAGCCTTGATTCTTTCTGCAGGCCATTGTTCCCATGATGATTCAAGAGGGACACCGGCAAAGTGGTCACATCTTCATCGATTGGAGCCTTCATCGGCACTCCTGGACTAGGTGCATATGCGCAGTCAAAGGCAGCGCTCGTCGAACGCGTAAGCGTTGGACCAGGACCATGGCCGTTGAATGGGGGCCACACAATATTCATATCAACGCACTCTGACCCGAACTGTTATCCTGACCAAAATGGGCCATGACATCTGGGGACATCCTTTCCATGGAAAAACCCAAGACAATCGAAAGAGCAAAGAATACCCCTGCATTCGCTTTGGAGAGCCTCAGAAGTAAGCCAATGTGGCCTTATTCTGGCCAGTGGCTCGCATTCGGATTTGTTCAGGGGGTGTCTCTCTTTCTTGGATGGATCGATGACAACTGCCTTAGAAGTGCGTGCAGGGCCGACCCTTGGCGTATGGATCCATGATCGGGCTCGTTTTTCTGATTTGCCTCGGAGTCAGAGAGCCGACAAACGCAGGCAGGGATATCCTGAGCAGTGCGAGTGCCAACTTAGCCTGGCCCCAGCGCTAAGGTTGTGTTGGGGCACTGCTTCCCCCCGGCGTTGCTTAATACGGCGAGAGGATGGACGCCAGCCCACGTCCCTTGGCTTAAGGGAAATCGTCGATGGTTACTGGCCATCAGCCAGGTGCCTTATTGGCGGGTTCCGCTCCGGTTGCGCGCCACAACCGCCGGGGACAATGTCGAATCGGCAGGGTGGCCCCACCAGCTCTCAACGGGCCATCCCTTTCATCAGTTCACGCACCGGCCTCCAATCGCTCGGCTTTTTTGGGCGCGTTTCAACTACGCCGAGGGCTTCAACGTTGCTGGTATTTCTCGCTGCCGTTTCAAAGCTTGTGTATTTGCTTATAACTGTCTTTTCCCTCGGCCAAAGATCTTACGTTACGTGCTCTCATGTGTATCGCTCGCGCAACTCGACCGATAGCTTGTGGCGGCACTAGCTGAAGCTCACAGGTTCATGTATTGTTTCTCGCAAATAGAGCGCTCTGTGGGCTCGAGTTCGCTTCGTGCCACCTTTTTATCGACGTTCGCGCGCGTCAAGCACCATGTCGATAGTGTGCCTCTTGTATAAGACTCAATTTTCTACGGGTGGAGTGCGCTAGGGTCGGCGCTAAATCACCTCTCGCTTACTGGCGTGCCGGTTCGCACTAGCGCTGCTTAGGAAAGTGTGCTAGCTCTGAGTTTTGATAAACATGGTAAACGCTTAACAGACCCTATCGGTTCTCGCGGGGCCATGGTCTCTCGCGGTACGGTATCTCTTCTCTGCGGCCGCCGAGTCTATAACATCAAGAATCAGAGTAGCAGCGCAGTACTCGATTTCTCTTCTTGTGAAGATTATGATATATATATTGACTCACGGCTAAAGTCGCACTCTGCTGGCTACTCGAATTATGCTCTCGCCTTCGTTATTGTCGAGGAAATTTGTGACCCGCATATTACACTACTTTTTTCTCTCTCGCGGCTGTCTCTCCAGTGCGATGTAGGTGGAATTAAAATGAGGCCTTTTTTTTTTACCTCAAATATTTTTCGAAATCGCCATTTTCACTATATATTTCCAGCTAATCCGTTAAACAGGTTTCTGTAGTATGCCGACAATAAGCATTGTTTGTTAAAATTAGGCTTTAATAGCCTTTAGATATGTCTTTCGAGATAATGGTCATAGTGGCGCGTTGTTCCCCGTTGACTTTGGAAAGTTTTATTGGTTGTGTGGGGGTATATTTATGGTGCCAAAATAAGTTTGTTAAATATCTGTTTGCCTTGTGGGCGCGTCGATATCTGGAACCGGAGGAAGAACATTTTCTTTTTTTTTTTAACCTTTGGGGGGGGGGGGGCCAACGAACCAGCTGGATGGGTGATCACGCACAGCGGCGAACGCGAGCTGGAGAAACCCCCTCGCCGCTGTGCAGATGGGTTTGATCTATTTGTGAACCCGGAAGGCCCCAATGGCGAAGCCCCGATTCCGGTGGCTCGGGTCGCGATTGTGCCGCGAAACTTTGCCCGCATGCGATGAACGACAGAGGAAACCGTGCGCCTTGGTTTGCCGGCAGGCCCACCTTCGGGCAAGCCCATGGAGCCGGAGTCCGAGCTGATGGCCCGCCCCAGA
>Ga0163217_1007490_pt1 | contig 12064 bp, 15 predicted proteins | sample SynspAceP_FD_185933 | JGI IMG/M metagenome (GOLD analysis project Ga0163217, IMG submission 185933) | Saline lake microbial communities from Ace Lake in Antarctica - Synechococcus sp. Ace-P (PacBio error correction) | ecosystem: Environmental > Aquatic > Non-marine Saline and Alkaline > Saline ... | reverse complement strand
CGGGTGGACGAGGCAGCCGCGGACAGACCCCGGGAACGCCTCTCTTGAGTGATGCTACATGCACGATGGCTGGGCCGTGTCACCGAAACTCGGACCTGTGCTCGCTGCGCCGCCTGGCCGCATGGAGTGGGACTCATTGTCCACTCGCAGCACATCCGGCGAAAAAAAGCCGCGCGGAGTTTTCGTTTCGATGGATGCAAGAATATCGGACATAGGCGCGCCTTAGCGGACCCAAGGAAGCGCGTCGATTGGCTTGGGCTGTATCTGGGGGCGCTGCCGCTCAACAGGTGCGCAGCCGCCATCTTCCCTTGATTTGGAGACGCCTCTCCCGGCCATGTTGCGCAGTCCGAAATTCCTCCTTTTAACTACCACCGGAGTGCCACTTGGCCTACGACTGGAAATCCCAAAGGCCATCGACATTAGCGCTGCCAAAGCGAAGAAAAAAAAGAAGCCAACTGAAAGAGCCGTGCGAATGGGCTGGATGTGAGAAGATGGGGGGCTGCAAGGCCGCCGAAATCCCGGACCGGCTGCGCGAATAATCATAATTTCTGTCAGGCCCATGCGCGCGAATATAATAAGAATTGGAATTCGTTCCAAGCATGAGCGTTGCTGACATCACCGAATGCAGTGTGGGCGTGCGTCATGGCCACCGTCCGGAGTGGACGTTCGCAAGAACACAGCACGAGCGAGCGCAGGCGAATAAGCGGCCGCAGGCGGGGCTCCACGCTCTACGCTGAAGGTTTAACGATTTCGGCGGACGGTTGTTGATCAAGGCAGTAGTGAGCGAAAACCTCGCCACAGCGTGTCAAAAATGGCGCTCAAGCGCATTGCATGATCTCGGTTCCGACGACGGCGCAACCCGCGGACGAGGTGCGCAAAACGCTAACATAGCTGGTCAAACAGTTCACCCTGACGCCAATCAGGGCAAGCGCGATGCGGAAGAAAAGGGCTTCAAACGTGTGCTGAAGCTTGAAAAGCCTCAAAAACGCTAAATCTAGGTTAAGGCATTTCGGGTGTCGGTTCGTCCGGCAGGCCTAATTAATTTGGCCTCGCCCCCCGAACCTTAGTCATCCGACAGAACAGCCAATTTATCGAGCGCTTGCGCCCAGGCCGCTGACGGAGTCCTGCTGGCACGCCGACATGCGTCATTCAGATGCGTCTGTCCGCGAACCTCTTCTAGTCAATGATGCTTCGGTGACCTCAGGGTGGCCTTCGGGCATAACCCCATGCTTTGCGGATCGATCACATTGCCGTCGGCGTTCGCACATGCCCATGCTTTCCGGTGTAAATTAGCTGGGTCGGGCGCTCACCTCTTTATATTCGCCCCGTGAACCACATTGTCATGGACGCGATCTGGCGCTTTTCATCTCCATTACAAAATCTTTCCGCTCGTCCGCCAGGCCGAACATCCATTTCCGCAACAGGACCGTACATTGCCGTTTGGGTCCCGTACCATGTGAAAATAATTGCAGGATCCGTCCACATTAGCCAGACCTGTTTCGATCGGGCATCGACCGTGCGTGTCAATTCGCAGCCATTTCATATCAGCCCGGTCATCAAGTTCTCCGTCAGCGCCATTAAGCAGCGTTCCATCGCGTCCAAACCTTAGTTTCCCAGATCGGCCTGTAGCGTTCAGTCCATAGTCGGACGCCCGCCAATGGCGCGGCATTCACCGGTGCAGCGACGATATTGCGGCGTTTTTTTTCCTGCTGGATCAGTCCGGCCCGCATCCAAACACCTTAATGTGCCGGGACACGCGGGCAGCTCATATCGAAGGGTTCGGGCTAGTAGAACATTATACCGTCGTCCCACCTTGGCCAAGGCGCAGCCAAATCGCGCGTCTGGCCGGTTGCAGCCAGCGCAGAGAAGGTCGCGCTTAAGGAGTCGGTTTCTATCCATACTCTCACTTAACGACTATGTTAATTAACACAAGTGTTAATTATAGAGGGAGGGTAGATTGATCTGTAAATGTTTGGCGGCTGTGCAGTTTATCTTAGTCGGGATGCTTTGGATTTTGCGTAATTGCAAGAGCTAGAGCCGCCCCACAGACGTTTTGGCTGACCCTTTTCCCATAGAAGAGATTCCCATGAGCACCGACCAGTTTCTCTGTTCACAGCCCGACAACTACCGTGTCCGCGCGCGAACATTCGGCGTCGATTTCGACATGGCAGGTTCCGGCCTTCTCCGGAAAGTGACGAGTTCGTTCCGCCGATTGATGACGCTTACGTTTCGGACACGCCAAAGACGGCAGGCGATCTGCGGCGGGCTTTCGCCATTTAATCGACGGGGGATGATCTAAGGCTATCACGCACGGGGGAAAATCGACCATATTGAACACAGTTTGCGGCCGCGATTGAACTGCCGATGGTGCGGATTAATTTGGATGGCCAGGTTCAGCCGGATCCGATCTTGGTCGGCAAGGACGCCATCGTCGCAAGACGGCAAGCAGATCCACCGAATTCCAGCGAAGGCCTTTAGGCCTTGGGCCTGCAAAATCCCGTCGCGCTTGACCTTGATGAATATGATGGCCGGTTCGTCCGGATGTGTGATGTTCGTGAGTTCCAGCGCCGTGCTCGAAGCCCAAGGTCGTCTGACAACGGCTCGGACCAGAATAAGGTCATTACCCGCACCCGGCTTTCCGCCTGTTCTCGACCAACCAAACACAGTTGGGCTTGGCGACACAAGCGGGCCTCTATCACGGTAGCAAACAGATCAACCAGGGTCGAGTGGACCGCTGCGTCGATGTCTGCCCAGTTCAACTTATCTGCCGATGAATGAGGAAGAGAAGATCGTTGCCTCGCCAAGAGTCCGACCTATAAACAATTCCGAAGGCCGCGACGTCATCGCTCCTATGGCCTGTCGCGGAACTATGACCCGCAAACGCCTTCATCAAATGGCGACATCTCGCCGTGGATGAGCCCGCGCACGTCATGAATTGGGCCGAAAAAACGCCCGCATCTTGACGGCAAATCTGGCCCAAAGCCTTCCGCCTACCTTCCTCAACCAAATGCGACGACTAGAGCGCCCTGTGAATCAGTGAGTTTTACCAACGCCGCTTCGGCGAAGATTTGCCGGAAAGCCGCCGCCGAGCGTGATGGTTCCAATAGCCGATCTGGCACTTTAGACCCTTCGCCTCTTTCGGCAAACATCACGTAACATCCGCGCAATCGCCTTCATCGTTCGTTCTTGATCTTCGATTTATCGTGGCGGGCGGCGAGGGATTTGATGTCAGTTAGCTGGATCCGCGTTTTGCCGCTTCTATCTGTGAAGATCAGCAATTTTGAGCGGCAGGTCGGAGGACCCATTTCCGGCTGGCTTGCGCAGCGGGTCCGCCTTCGGGATTTACCGAAGACAAACAGCATTGGACGGCCGAATATCGCGACAACAGAGGTCGCGCCGGGTGAGTGATCGATCACGCTGAACAGCGTCAGATCGCTGGGCGCCGCATGCTGCGCGCAGGGCGCGCTTCGGTCGCAACGAAAAACTATCTCGAGACAGAGATCGATTTGTGATTCCGGCGGGCGCTGTGCTGGCGCACAGCGGGAGAGGATCAGGGCTGAGGCAATCAGTAAAAATGTTTTCACATGAAAACAAATTGGCCCAAAGGTCCGGCGCGGTGCCAGCCTTAAATCAAAAAAATGAGCCAGCCAGCCAAACAGCCGAGGCGAAATGGTCAGCTTCGATGAGCATGTTAGAATGCCCGTCGCGGGCAATCAAGCGCTCCAGCCCGATCAGGACCAAGGATAGCGGCCGCCGGGACCCGCCGAACGGGGATTTCCCTAATTTTCCCCCCCCCCCCCCCCCCCCCCCCCCCCCCCCTGCCGAGCGGGCACATTGCGGACAAGGGACAGGCAGGATCGCGACGGAGGGCGGCGAGGACCAGCAATTCGCCCCTTCGTCGGCCCAGGCTAAGACGCGGGCTAATTTACATTGTCGATCCTAGCCAACCACGGGCGGACCACACGGCCATGAACCTTGCGAACCGCGGCGTAAGGCACACGCACTTTGGCCAGAAATATTCGGCACCCAGGATGCGGACGCGCTGGCGAGAAGCTTGCACCGCGAAAGCAAATGTTGGATCAAGCCAAAGCCCGCCGGAGGCCCGGAATTGGCCCGAGCGCTCATCAAGAAGAAACAATCCGCACAAACACCATGACCGTCCCAAAGGCCGGTGGCCAAGCGAGATAACAATATTCCTGCAAAATTTACTGTCTTCCACGTCCCACTTTCGCTCAGCACATGGGCGAAGCACGCCCTGTAAGCGGGGCTTTCCTCCATCGGCGGGTCGATAATCATCGGGGGGCATCGTCACAAGCGGTGACAGATAGGGCGCAGCGCTGTTAGGGCGCCGCTAGCGCTAATTGCAGGCACAGGGTCAGGTGCGGAGCACAGATTTGGAATCTTTGATGTCTGGGCTCAGTCTGTCGTGCTGGTTACCGTTGGCGGATAACCCCCGGCCGGCAGTGATGCTCGTCATGGCGAGTTCTTTTCGCTTACGGGTTCCGGGGCCGCCATGCTGCGGCTGGGCATCGCGTTCTCGGCCAATGTGTTGTGGGCTGGTCTTCAGCGGCGTTTGGCACGGCGCGCTGTTGACGGCTTTTCCAGTGCTGACATTGGGCCTCAAAAAGTTATGGGCCTTACTCGTCAGTTTTCTCTATCTCGGCCTATCGACGATTTTTGGACCATCCGCGGAATATGGAGCGGAGTCCGTGATGCGCCAAAGAGAACCGGACCTTTTATGCTCGCGGCGTGGCGCATACAGATAAGCTCGGCGCTGCCACTCGTCTTATTTCGTATGTGCTGCCGCTCTATTTTTGACGCGGACAAGCCGATCCTGCCGCAATTCGGGATCATGCTGGCGACGGTGACGTGGTTTAGAGTGGCAGGGTCTTGCGGTTTACGCGGCCTTTTGCCCGTGGGACTCCGGGCGAAGCTACAAGCGGCGGCGCCGCACGAGAATTTCAATGCGCTTATTGGCATGGTGATGATCGCGAGTGGAGGTTGGCGATCTTCGCCTTGAAAGCGGTTGGGCCCGGGGGACCCAAAATCGAGAAGATCGCCGGGAAGGCACAAAGCCGGACGGAGAGCACCGCAGAGTCGCTATTGCGATTGTAAAAGCCAACAGCTCTTCAAATCACACGCTGGCGCAAAGCAAAGGCCCGCCGAAGCGCGGCCTCGGTCTCACGACCTTAAGTTTTTCTTCCGGCTTCGCCGAGACCCCTATTGGAAGAAAAGCTGTATGAAGGGTTTTACCAGCCTCTCTATAGGAAATCGCTTGCGCCGCAAGCACTCAGACCCGCGCCAAGTCCGGATCGCGGGTCTGTTACGGCTTGGCCGCGTCACGCACGGCTTTGAACCACTTCGCAACATGTGCGTCATTACACATGCCGCAGCCATTGATGGACGGACACGGCGAGGGTCATCAGCTCGAAGGTCAATCTTGGCGATGCCTTTGATTGGCGATCACATTCATGCGTAGTATGGCGGGCATTTGCATTATTCGCCGGTCGCTGACCAGATGCACGAAACGGTAATAGACATTGAATTCATCGCCATACACCGGTGGCGGCGGCCTTGGCGGCTTACCACGATCTTTCTGTGATGCATCCATTTTCCTGCGTAATCGCAGGTATTCACGTCTTTATGTTCGTCGCATAGGCGGAGGCGAGCGCAATGCCCCGCCACGCGTCTTTAGACAGCCCGTCCATCCATAGCCGCAGACACGCGGCCAAGGTTCAGCTTGATGTCCTTAGCGTAGCTCGGCCAGCGCTATTTTAGTTCAAGCCAGCGCCATTGCTTAAGCCGCCTTCTGCGGTCGATGACCTTCTCGCCTTTTGGACCAGTTACACGGGCAGAGCTCATCTGTTGCAGCGCGTCCAAGCACGCCGCAGAACTTCCTGCGGGTTCCGGCCGACATTTCAGGTCGGTGACATAGATGAAGCGTACAACGCCTCCGGGTCAGCTAATAAGGGTCGCACGCTGGGCAACGCCTTCGCTCGATCAGAGAATGCCGAGCGGGCCGTAGTTAGCTCGCGCTTAATGTCTGCCAGCATGGGGGATCAGTAGATCGGCGCAGCTCGTCTCCTGATGCTTGCTTCCAGTTTCCAGTGTCTTAAACTCTGAATCTGTTAGAAGCGGTCAACAAGACAGCATCGGCCGCGTCTTCAAACTCTTCGTTTAGAGCGCGCCAAAGGGCCGCGATTTCAGTGGGGCAAACGAAGGTAAAGTCTTTTCGGGAAAAGAACAGCAGGGTCCATTTGCCTTTCAGATCGTTCATTCGAAACGGTCTGAAAACATTGTCAGATTGTGATCTCGGTTAAACGGTTCCCGTTCAACAGCGGTGAGGGAAAATTCGGGAAGTGTTATCGCGCCGATCTTGATCATGAGCTTTGGGTTTCCTTTTGTGGATTTAAATGAGTGTGATTCGTGAAGGACGGACCGCGATAATCGGTTCGTCGCGGCCGCGCCCACTAGACCCACTCTTACGGCTTCGACACAATCGTTATGTTCCAATCAGGTCAGATAGGCGTGGCCGAAGGATTAAGGAAGAGATGAAAATTAGGCGATTTGCTCAGATCATGGACCGTTGCGAAGGCTTGCCGGAGCGGCTGACGCCTTATTATGGCCCCGCCCGGCCGAGACTTATTAAAATAGAGCGCACGCATCATGAACCTATCGCTATTCCCGCCGGTGAAATCCGCCAAGGGACATTAATGTCCGTGATCGAAGTCACGCTCGGCGGCGAACGATCAAATTAGAAAACTCGACAAGGCTAGCGCTGCTATGTTCGTGGACTCGGTTCCTTTACACCCTCCTTTAGCGCTATTCCGTTATTATGGGCTTTATCCCGACACACTTGTCCGATGATTGGCGATCCCGACGATGTGCTGTTGTCGGCCAAGCGCGCGTGCATGCCGGGGCTGCATTGGTCCCGCGACCACCGGACCTGTGGCGTGTGATGATGGAAGATGAGGCCGGCTGGACGAAAAAATCGTTTGCCGATTGCCACAATGAAAAGCATCACCGTTATTAATGATCAGGTGTGCAACAACCCTATCGCGAATCTACCGCAAGTGCTGCAGGACGGATCCCGCAATTTCTTCGCGCCATTATTAAGATCTCGAGCGAACAAATGGGGTCAAAGTCTGGCTTGGGCGATCTCCGACACAAGGCGCGCGAGTGATCGCCAGCGGGAATTTGCGGCGGCCTTAAACACCCTTCAGCTTGCCGAAGGCGTCCTATTCGCTGACATCTCAGGTCTTAGGAGGCCGTAGATGCGTCATTGGGTAAGTTTAATTAGTCAGCGCGCTTGTCTTGGCAGGCTGCGCCACAAGCGAAACCCATCGAGCGCACGCCGTTCCGACGATCACTGGCCTCTGTTTCTGGACTGGTTTTCGGGCCGCCTTAATGATAGCGCCGCCCCAAGTCTCACGCATGAGCGGGACGGGACCGCTTAGGCCAGAAACAGGAACTATACGCCGCCAATATCGATTTTCCGAGCAGGTCGCAGCCTTGCCAGGAGCTTCGACGAGACCGGAATTGTACTAAAAATAGCGCGACATCGATATATCTCAGATCGACGGCCGACTCAGGCAAAGTCGGTATACGCCAGACACATATCTCAATGGGACCTCCTCACCATGCACTGCGGATGTATGCGTCTGAGGACCGCCTTCCGTCTGCGCGTGCATGCTGCCCCAAAAAATGCCGAGCGTACTGAACTATCAGCGCGAACCATACTCCGCGATCCGTACGTTTTTGTGCCCGAAGACTTCACTGTCTGGGGAGGGTGTTGACCTCTTCTGGCAGCTTGACGACGACCGCTTTGTCGGACGGCTGAAACCACGGTTGCCTGCCGGTTCAATTCCGAAGCCTTATCGGGCAAGAAAGATTGTGCTCGAGGAAACGTGACCCTTGATGGAGGATCAAATGTGGTTGCGTGGATCGGGCCGAGACCTGTTGGGGTGAGTATTCTGTCGGATCGGCGGGAACGACGCCCAATATCTCGCTCGAAGGTCCGGCCCTTCATCTGTGAGAACGGCAAAGGCTCGGCTTGGCTTCACGGACAAGGCGGCGAATCCAAAGCGCTAGAACTACCGCATAAAAAATTGGATCGCCTCAACCCACGATGAAGCCGGACAGCCGTCGGCTTACGTCTGACAGTCCCCGATGAAGCTGGTACCGACGAGATTTGACCCTTCTGCGGATCGAGACGCTGAGCGACTCAGCGATCAATGTCGGCCCAGATCGACTAAGCATCTGTCATTCACGCGGCCAGACACGCTCTATTCGGAAGACGGGCTGGACACCGTCCCATCTTCGAGGCCCGCCGAACCCCCGCCAACCTACGTCGAGGCCTATTAGTGTGATAGGCCTAGTCACGTGCGAACGTTTCAGCCATGATGGATTCAGAAACTGAGGGGAACGATGATGCGAGCAATTTTGGGCTAAGTGGCGACCATGGCGATGAGGCCTGGCTTTGGGTATGGGCGCAGCGTGGACTCGCCCTATCATGGCCCAAGACTCCATTACGGATGCAAAGTTCGATGCTGGATGCAGATCGTCCAACTTGCCGATTGGCTGGATTTTCGAAACCGTTCTTATCCGCAAATTTCGCCAGATGGTCGCAACATTCTCTACGCGCGCACGCGCGGATTGCCGTCAAAATCGGCGAACATCGTCGATTCTGTGGATTGAATGAACGCCGATGGTCGGAATAATAACGACAGGCTGAATGGTGAAGGCGGATCTGCTAATTGCTGCGCCCGACGGCAAAACGGATCCTGTTTTCCACCGTCAGACGAGAACGACGCGGCGCAACTCTTTGTCCGAAGCCCAAGATTGGGTTGACACGCAGTTCGAACGCATTCGAGTACTTCCGCCCCGCGATCCACATGGCTTGGTCGCCGGATGGGAAACAGCGTCGCCTTTGGTCGCAGGCGCGTCCGAAAGCCGACAAGACTGAACAATCACCCTTCCGCCGCGCCCAAAGGGGGCTGACTGCCCCCGATTCCGGTGATTGTCGACCACGCTGCATTATCGGCAAAGACACGTGTCGGATTAACCAATGATTGGTGTTCGATCATATCTGTGTGCTTTCCGGCCACGGCGGCACGCCGCGCCAAAGTCACGAGGGGGACTGGGAATGTTGCGTTGTCGGGGCATTCGGTTTGTCACGCCGGAATCACCCGACATTAAGCCTGGTCCCGAGACAGTCGTTCCATTGTCGTTTGACGGCCCGGCGAAACGGTCCCGCATGGCGCAGTGGTGGCGCAGCGACATTCATCAAGTCGATGTTGGAAAACGGGCGAAACAAAACGGAACTGACCAGCGGAGAAGCAGCTGGCGTGCGTCCGACCTTTTCCCCAGATGGGCGAGGACATCGCCTTGTCGGCATATCCCGCACCATGATCGGGCTAAACGCCTGTGGGCCGGATATTTAGTGATACCTTGAATGGGCGGGCGCGCCCAGGGGCACTCACAAAAGACCTCGCCGACTCACCGACGCCACCTCATTTCTCGCCTGATGGCCGCGACATATCTCTTCACGGCGGCAAAAGAAAGGCGCGCGCAAACTATTTCATGCGTTCAACCGGCTGGGAGGCGTTCGCGATTGTCACAAAGCGGCGCGCAAGTTGTCGCTTATTCCAGCCTATCGGATCTGGCACGCTCGCCGTCACCGCTCACCCAGCGCCGACTTACCCGACCGCCTGTGGCCACCACTCACCAGGTCTGGTCTGGCCGCGCAGGACCCAGGCCCTTCTCACCGATGTGAAATGGTGACATTTATTGACGGCTTGACCTTTGGCCAACGTCGAGAAATTGGTACGATTGCACCGCCGAAAAAATGAGCGAATGAGATGCCGCGTGTTTCAAGGCTGGATTGCTCTATCACCAGACTCTACTGTCGCGTCCAAGCGCTTATCCGACCGTTCTGTCGATTCCATGGCGGACCGCAGCATATGTATAATAAGCGGCCTACCTTACCTTCCCCTTCCAACGAAATTTGCGGCGCGGGGCTATGTCGCGTGCCTTTCGTCAATCCAGCGGCTCACCGGAATGGCGAAGGACTTCCGCTCAATTCCGATGCAACCGGCGCCTCATCCAGCAGTCAATTTGGACTATTGCGACCTGATAGCCGGGGGTCGGCAACCAAGTCGTGGCATACCGCCGGCATTTGCCGACAAATCCAGAGCGCCTGCTATTGTCATGGGCTGTTCGGCCGGCCCCCGGCGTAGCTGATCGAACGACCCATGTGATTGCGCAGACGAACCCGCTTTTGCCGCTCGCGGCAGCCCTGTGCCCCTCCGAACTGATCCGCAAATGGCGGAACGAGCGATGCTCCTCGGGCTGGCCTCTATTCCTGTCTTTGATAAAAGCCGTTCTTGGGACAAGACCCGTTGCCTCTCTGGATGGAAAATTTCAACGACTTACCCATTGTCGCAAGGTTGAAAAACACCGCACGCTTTCATTTGACTCGGTATTCGGGAGGGATTTACGCACGCGACTTGACGGAGGCCGCGAGAAATTACTATGCCGCGGCTTTAGATGCGCGGAATCCAACCACAGCTTGATCCCGATGCCAAACGGTATCGCATGGGCACCAGCTCGCGCCATCCAACTTCTTCGCAACCCAATCTCTATTACAGGAAATTTGGTCGAAGGAACATGATCGACGCTGCCAAGATACAGCCAACGACGATTGACTTAGGCTGCGGTCCGCCTCATATTGCGCGGTGAATGCGCGAGGTAGTAGATCGCCAGCCGTTACCGCGCGGACGCATAGATAGAACAGGACAGAGCGTGCCAGATCCGGCCGGCGCAAAAGCGCTGGCACGATCATAAAATGCGCGCCAATATTAAAGCTTCGACCGCCACAGGACCCGCATCTGCGCATTTCCGCCGTGCGGGTCGTGCCGATGAAAGATGCCGTCATCTGATAGGCGCAAAGCAGAATGCACGGGCGCAAAGCGCGGCGTAGGTTGGGCAAGTAACGTTCGCGCCGGTGTCGCGATACAAAGCCGGTTTCAGACCGTCAGTAGATCAATCAACAGGGTCGCCGATCCAGAATCAACGCGCGATGAGGATGCAAATAGCGCTGAAAAATTATCGTCGCGTGAGCTGCACGCCCGGTTTAAACCGCTTGCGGTCCACGCGCGCCATAAGCCGCGCCCGTCACCGCTTCCGCGTATTGGCAAAAGCATCAAGAACCAAAGCGCGCTCATGGTTGATGAGCTAGCCATATGGATTGTGGTTGGCCGCCATGAACAGCGGAAGCCCTCCGCTGGCGGCGGCACTATGCCGAAGAAAAATTAAATCCCAGCGTCAGGCCAGATTGCCGTACGGAAAATATGTCGAAATTGGCAACCCACAAGCCGCTGAGCTGGGTCGGGTCCAGCAAAGTTGGGCGCGCGTGGGAGACACCCGGTGCAAACGCGCCAGCGCCGGCATGAACTCCCGGCGCAATTGCAACATTAAAGCCATCAGAAAACCCCGCCCATTCAGCGACGGGCGGAGGGCGGAAAACCCACCGCCGTAAAGCCCAGCCCCCGCCAAAGGACAATGACGAAGAGCGGCGATAGAATAATATTGGACCAGGTTGAGCACGATTCTCTGGAGCTTGCAGCGCCAGACCGCCCGGCTGGATCCCGGACCAAACCAACCATTAGGCATTGTGCCGAGCGTGGCGGGGCACGGTCCCCACCCAAAAACCGCGCTCGGGATAATAGGTCGCAGGCCGAAGCTTTCCAATTTCTGGCCCCGGGGGGCGCGTTAAAAGACAGCGGGAAAGGGCCCGGGGGGGCAGGCAGCCAGCAAGGAGGCTGCAGCAACAAAAAAAAACGGAGTTTGAATTCAAAAATTTAAAAAAAAAAAAGACCGGAAAGGGCGGAATAAGGGGGCCCCGCAAAAAAAAAAAAAAAAAAAAAAAAATTGAAATTTGTGCCCTTTTTTTTTTTTTTTTTTTTGGGGGCCCCCCCCACGCCGGCTTTACGTTTTTTTCCCCAGGGCTTTCCCGTTTTTTTTCATCCTTGAGGCGGGGCCCGACCCATTTTCTCCTCTCTTG
>Ga0163217_1003412_pt1 | contig 12065 bp, 19 predicted proteins | sample SynspAceP_FD_185933 | JGI IMG/M metagenome (GOLD analysis project Ga0163217, IMG submission 185933) | Saline lake microbial communities from Ace Lake in Antarctica - Synechococcus sp. Ace-P (PacBio error correction) | ecosystem: Environmental > Aquatic > Non-marine Saline and Alkaline > Saline ... | reverse complement strand
CTGGCGCCGCCCCGCGCCCCCCGTAGGACGATTCAAGCTCTTCCCCACGGTATCAACTGATGCAGAACCACCCAAGCGGTTATTCTGGATCAAGTGTGCCGCCAAAAGAAGGTGGAACTCCTCGATGGAAGAGCTTGGCCATTTATGCATGTTTCCGATACATTCGTGGCCTACACGATGTAGCGAGCAAGGATTTGCTCGGTCATGGCAGTTTAGCGCCTTTGATTTGGCTCAAAACCAGCTGCAGTGGCCAGGGGTTTGGCTTTTTCAGGAAGCCCTAAATTGTTTCTGGCTTGTTAATTTAGCATAATAAAACAAATCTATCGATTAATCTATCCTTACAAAAGATTCTGATTTGATCAAAACTATGTTGCCTGAGCTAGAAAACGACCGCGCAACCGTTGTTTTTTTATGGAAATCTACCTTCGGCTTCTAAGGCCTTACGCTTTTTGTAGTTGCACTTCTCTTGAATACCATCTTCTTGTCAGCCAAGACTTCATGCTTTGGGATTTGTTGTCATGTTGTCAGGCTCCAATTAGAGCTGTGGCATCGCTGCAATCGTCGCTGGCAACTTGTTCTGCTCGCGATGCCTGGGAAATCGTGCTTCAACAGTCAACGCATGTCGATCGCATTGAGCGATCGCGGAAAGCTCCTGGATTGAAAACCGTTGGCGTCCAGCTCAGCGGCGTCGCTGAAGGATTCCGACTTGCTGGTGGGAGCCGTTTAGCCAACTGGAGCGGCGCGAAAACGGCCTGTAACCCATTGGGTTGGCGGTTCGCATCTCAATCGCGCCGGTGCCCAGCTCCTCGGGCTACACCGCTGCCGCGTCTCCTTCCGCCTGCTGGCGCGGAGGGGATGGGCCTTGAGCTCACCGCGGAGGTTTGGTTGAGGAGCCGAAAATGACCAGTGTTGTTTGAACTTGCGCAGAATCGCCGGATCCCAGGACATGGGAGCTGCTTGCTTTTTAGATTCTCCCCTAAACCTTCCCCCGCCAAGCATCAAGTTTCGTGATAAATTTGAAACACAGGCAGGTGGGTCGTTCGTCAAGGCTCAAATCCTTCAGCTGGAAGACTGCCTCCCTGCCATTCCCTTTTCTCCTCCAGCACCCCTATGACCGCAACGCTTCGCTGCGCGTGGGCTCAACAGCCCAGGGTCACCGCAACAGCGGTTGTTTGACCAGAATTTCAAAGATTGTGTCATTGGCTGATTACCGCGGCCAGTTACTGGGTGCTGTTTTTCTTCTACCGCTTGTTTACGTTTTGTCCAACGGAAATCACGGCGTTAGTGGATCGATACAGCCCGAGTCAGCACTTGAACGCCGAGGTTTCTCGAGGTGTTTCAGTGACAGTCAGTTCAGCCACCTGCGCCTGGATCCAGACCGACCGCAGCCAAGGCGGGCTGGGTGATATTGCCTACCACTGGTCGCCGATCTCAAGGAAAATCAATCGCCAGTTCCTTACAAACGTTTCTCGACGAGGACGCCGGTGTGGCTTTGGCGCGGGTCTGTCATCATCGATCCCGATGCATCGTCCAGCACGCCACCATTCAACAATCTTTCTGTTTTGGTCGCAACGTCGATGCAAACTCTGCGGGTGCATAGACAGGCCTATCCAATACGTGCGGGCTCACTCCGGTTGAGGTCTGCCCCGCCAACTGGACCCGGGCGAAAACTGACCATGAAAGCTCCGATCCCGTCGGCAGCAAGGGTGTTCTTCGCCCCATCAGTTGAGCGGGCCACCCAACCCCTGTTTTTGCCCTCTATCCGAGCAAGGCTCGCTAGCAGCCGGCTGCCCGTCGATTCCCGGCCCAGCAGGGGATCACAGGGCTCCGCTCCGGAAAAATTGTGGGCATAAACCCAGAACGTTGCCCGCCGGGTGCAGAGCGCGGCGACATTGCCGATCGAGCCATGGGATTGCGCTGGTAGCGCAGCACCACCTGTCCCTTCTCTTCCAGCTCTGCCAGGCTTCCTGCCTCCAGCTGGTAGCGCCCTTCGCATGGGCGATCGGTAAAGGATTCGTCTCCCCCGGCGGCCATAGCCCTGCAGCCAGCCGGCTCAGGCTCCGGGTTGGACATGAGGCGTCGCGGGCCTCACAGGATAAGTGGCAGGCGCCTGTGCGAGTCAGGGCCCCGGGTAGCAGGCCAAGCTCGCGTCAGCACCTGGAAGCCGTTCTGCAGATCCCCAGCACCGGCCCACCCCTGGCGGCAAAAGGCCACACTTTCCTGGAGCAGGGGGCGCGGAAGCGGGCAATGGCGCCACAGGCGCAGATAATCGCCGCGTAGCTGAATCCACCCCCGGCAAGACCACAGCCTCCATCCGCTGAGATTTCCGCTGTTTCATTGCCACAGAAAGCGGGGTTGGAATTCCCAGGCATCCTATCGGCGGCCCACTGCACGTCTCGTCGCAGTTGGGAGCCAGGAAAACGGCAATACCAATGGTCACGCCGCGCCCCCGCCTCGGCGGGACTGCAGTCCAGCGGGACCAGTCCTCGAATCAACAGGGGGCCAGCAAACCGTTCGCTCAGCAGTTTTCCAGTTTAGGGAGCGGGCCGAGCTGTCGTTCGATCGCCTCGATCTCGATCTCCATGCCTTGCCGATCCGCAGGCCGACAACCCCCTCAACGCCCAGCCTGGCCGCGGCGGCGCGGGTTGGCCTCGCCGGCTGATCGAGAACCGAGGGGGCCTCAGGCCTGACCAGAACGCGGGCCTTGAAAGCGTGGCACTGGCACTTCAGGAGATTGATTAAATCTTGCATTCGCCACGCTTCCTGCAGCTCCTGGCCGCTGATCCAGGTTGAAACTGTGGGAAGCGGGGCATGGCTGCTGATCTGGAGACAACGGCGATGGCCTTCCAACGGTCGCCTCCGCTCTGGAAGCGAGTTCGCAGGCCTCTGGGCTTGGCCATCGGCATCGCGGCGCTCTGCATGCTTCTGCTCTCGGCAGCCCTCGCGGATCAACAACGGCCTTCAGTTTGCGTGTCGCACGATTCAGGGTCCTTTGGAGCCCTGTGTGATGCGGATCGAAGGCGGTCGGCGAGCGCTGGAGCCTCGAAACTCCTGATGGACAGGCTTCGATTTCACGCCATGACGGCAGCGGGGCATTGTCGAGATTGTCGCGGGGGCCGGTTTGCTGCGTCAGTGGAGGGCCAGTCACCCAGCCCAGGAGCCCGGAGCATGCGCTCTGGCTGGAACCGGACTTTGTGCCCTGGGTCAGTTTCCGCTCGATTGAGACGCTCAGAGGAACCCAGCTGTTTCTGAGCGCTAGCAAGCAACGGGCAGTTTCCAGGACAGCTCGATCGAGCTGCAGCCCAAGGGCAACCAGCTCAAGCACCGGCAGCTCAATCCGTCGCAGGCTGTGCCGGCCGGACCCCGGCCTGAGGATGCGGCCCTCATACCAACAACTCCAGCCGAGGCCCCACCGCCTGGATCTGCAGGGACGACCTTGCCAGGCTTTGCAACGAAGCCTTTGAGGCGAAGAAATGGCCTGGCGCTCCGATCTTGACGCGCAGATCGCCTCCAGGCCTTCTGCGGATTGAAACCGGCCTCCAGCCGGATTCGGCCCACCGATTGCATGCGGCACGTGGGCTGTGGTCGTGCATGCGTCGTGGTCGTGATGATCGGAGTTTCATTGGGTCTGAATGGTGGACATCGCCCCGCCTTTGAACGCCCGAGCCGGCTCCCAGATCGACACGGGAGAGACCCAGCAACAACTTCTGGTGCGATCCGCACCCTTGCTCCACCGGCCAGCACCCTGGGTGCCGGGACGGGTTCGCCTGGCCGATGCGTTCGCGGCACGCGCGCCAAGTTTGGCTGGGCTCGAGGGGGCGTCGGCCCGACTGACCAGCACCAGATCGGCCGCTTCGAGGTTTGCGGCGTGAAGAGTCCTCTAGTCGCTTGAAGTGGATCAAGGGCTGGGTGTCAGCGGTCCGTTGTCGCTCGATGGCGGCGGGATCGCCAACCACGCTATGCCCAAGGGCCAGGGCTTCGCCATCCACCATCCCGCCACCCCCACCCACCATTTCACCAGGGTGCGGTGCGGGATCTCCGGCCAGGAGAAGGCCTGACCAGGGGCTCAGGCAGGGGCAAGGACCACTGGGTTTCAACCACGATCCCGTCAAGGCGGTCGCGAAGCGAGCAGGGTCTGCATCGTCTGGCAGGAAGTCGTCTTGAACGGTGCAACAGAGGCAACCGTTGGCGAGCTCCACCAGCCGGTCTTCGGCTCAATCTTCTGCGGCAGAGGTAGCCGCAGCTGCGCAGCCAGGGCTCCATCAAGCCCACTTGCACCGAATTCGTTGACGATCACTGCCAGCGCAGCCGCTGTTCAGCCAGCAGATGGCGCATCAACGTGGTCTTGGCCGGCTCCAAGAAAGCCTGTCACCACCCGGTGACGGCAGGCGCCGTCTGGTTGTGCTGGTGGTCAATCTCAGGCCCTTGGCTTGTAATGGCTCATTCAAGCTGGCGGTGTTGATGCCGGCAGACCGTTCGCGAAGGACGAAAGCAATTGGTCATGGGATGCGTGCCGCGTCCGCGCGGGATTGAGGGAGACAAACCGGTGCTGATCCCCAGCGAACCAGGCAGAAATCTATCGGCAAAACCCAGGCTTTTCAGCCGTGGCGGCGCCGGTGCTCGCATTCACTCCCGCCGCTCTGGCGCAGGAGGGCACGCTGCTGGGAGAACTTCCAGCACCGCATCACTGAAATCTGCTGCCCTCATCTCGGCATTGGTGGAAGCGGCTCTTGCATCAACAGTCGCGTGACGCAGCACGGCTTGCCGCGGGCCAGATCGGCGCCATCGAGCGTGTGCAAAGGCCACCACATCCTCGAGATTGCCGGCCGCTCAGGTCGCTGTCCCTCAAGTCGCTGCGAAAATTGAAACACAGCTCCGCGCAGATCGCTTTCGCCCAGATCCAAAGCCCCGCATTTCGGCCTTGAGGATCCTGCTGCTTGAGATCACGGCCGTGCATGTTGGCTCGAGATCCTGCAGGGAGCCGTTGATCCGCGCAGCTCCGGCGCCAACCGTTCGATCGCCCAGGCCGGCGCCACCAGGTTAAGGCGATGGCCGCTGCGCCCAGGCATCGCAGCAGTAAGACCAGGCTTGATCCGCGTTGATAGATTTTCCCGTGTTGAAGAAGTTGGGAACCAAAGGCCGCAGACCTAGCTTGTGGCCTTCAAAGCTATAGCCTAGGCAAGGCCAAGACGCGTTCTGCATGAGCATGTCCCTGCGGGTGGTGTGCCACCCCATCCCCTGATCACCCACTGCTTTTACCGATTGCTGCGGATGAAGCCACCCCCACCGGCCCTGTTCCCAGTGCATGGCCGAACTGGGCGCTGGCTCACCTACGGAGGCGCTTCAGGGATTGTTTGCCCAACCGTCCTGTTCCAGTGCAGACTCCCCTGGCCCCTGCGAGGAAAACCGTGGTGGATGGAACCATCCCCTCTGCTGGCGGATGGTACCGATCCTGCGGCAGTCTGGCCTCTGCAAGGAGCCCAGACAGTGGCTTCCCACCGCCCGGGTGCCCATTGTGGGTCTGGTGCGCGATTGAGGTCAGCGCATCGCCCGCTGCTACCTCGACCAACACTGGCCTTCCAGCATTGGCCCCCAGGTGGGCGTGCTGGGTGTTCGACCCGTGTTGGCACGGGCCGGCAGCTTGATCCAGGTGCTGGAAAAAGCTAGAAGCACTCCGGTGTGTGCGGCGATCGTCTGCGGGTGATCACGGCGATTGTGGCCAGCCCCGGCCTCAAGACTCTGGGGAAGCGTTTTTCCCAGCTCACCATCTACAGCGCCTGCATCGACGCCGAGCTCGACGACGCCTTCGGATCGTGCCGGGCCTGGGCGATGCCGGCGACCGCCTCTTTCGGTTCCCAAGCAGCCCCAGCATTTAAGATCCAGGCCCTTGCCTGTGGCTCTATGGCCGTTGCCGCCGCCGGAAAGCCTTCATGCGGAGCCCGGAGTGCTCGGTGATCGGGGGGGCGGGCCAGCTCTGCGCGGGATCGTGAGGGTACCGCGGTGACAATCGAGTCTCGCAACCGTGCCCTGCTGTTCGGGGCGATTCGCCATCGCGAGACGCGACGAGGGCCTGCCTGCCCGCCGAAGAATCCGCTCAGCACGGCGGCTTGCCTGCGGGCGATGGGGGTGGGCGTGGAGCCCGATCGTGGCGGGCCCAAACGTGCGCGGTGGAGGGTGGTTTGGCCTCGATGGGCCTGCAGGAGCCGGAGTCTAGTGGCTCGGATTGCGTAACTCTCGGCACGACGATGCGACTGATGGCTGGGCCTTGCTTGGCGGGCCGCGGTTGGCCGCCACTTCGTGCTCGACGGCGATCGCTCGCTGCGGGCGCCGGCCGATGCGACGGGTGGGCCAGCCGCTGGCGCTGATGGGGCTTCGATTCGTGGCCGCTGCGCCGGCAACCTGGCCCCCCCTGCGCCATTGAGGGCAAAGACCTGCATGGGGGCTGTGATCGGCCACGCCGATCGCTCGGCCCAGGTGAAGTCGGCCGATCCTGCTGGCGGCCCTGACCGCCAGGGGAACACCACCGTGATCGAAGCCGGGCCGTCCGCGACCCACAGCGAGCGGATGTTGCAGGCCTCGGTGCCGAAATCTCGCCATCGGCCCGGCGACTCGGTACGTCATGTCACGGTCCATCCCGGCGCCAGCTCCATGGCGCCCGGTGGGGTTGCCGGCGACATCAGCTCGGCGGCCTTCTGGTTGGTGGCCGGCCGCGATCCACCCCCGGGCGCCGAGATACGCTGGAGAACGTTGTTGGGCTTAACCCGACGCGGACCGGCCATCCTTGGACGTGCTTGAAGCAGATGGGTGCCTCGAATTCGAGCGCTTCAACCTGCGCGAGGGCCGGTTGAGCCGGTCGGGCGCATTTGGAGGAGCGCGCCATGGGCCCCTGCGCCCTTCACGATCGCTGGCTATCTGATTTCCCCGTTCTGGTCGATGAGATTCCGGTGCTGCGGTGGCGGCCTGTTGCCGCCCGAGGCATCAGCCGTGTCGGTATGCGGCCGAATGCGGATCAAGGAACCGATCGGCTGGCGGTGGATGGCCCGCTAGCTCCTGGCCATTTGGGTGCTCGCCTTGAGGGAAAACCGCCTGACGGGGCCATGAACGATCGAGGGGCGGTCAAGGTCTGCGTGGCGCCGAGTGTTGACAGCTGAGAGCGACCACCGGGTTGGCGAATGAGCCTGGCCGTGGCGGCTCAGATTGCCTGGGGGGGGGGGGGGGTTCCCCACCCCTTGGCTTGCAGGGAAGCGAAGCGGCGGCGGGTGTCCTACCCGGGCTTCTGGGACGATCTGGCTCGCTGCAGGCCTTGATCCGGACTGGCGCCAGGCCGGGGGCGGGCTGGCGTAGGGCCGGTAGATCCGCCAGATTTCCCAGGGCTTTCCATGCGCGCCGTTGCTTGTTCTGGGCTTGCCGAAAGGGCACCCGAATGAAGCAGTGATCGCCGAAGGTGCTTTTTCTGCAGGAGCTGGCCGGGGTCAGCCTGCTGGAGGGTTCTCGGCTGCCTGCGAGAGCCTGCGCCCGAATCGCCGCCTGCTGATCCTGGGCATCAGGCCGAGCGGGTGGCAGGCGTCCTGGCTGGGGATACCCCGGCTCGAATTTGATGCCCAACAGCCCAGAACGGCACGGGGCCACGCCGATCCAGCAACTGCTCGACCACTCAGCGGTTTCGTGGCGAACTTGCTTGTGCTCAATGCGATGTGCCCTGCTCAGGCCTCCACCTCGAAAGCCCTGCTTGAGCAGCACCGCAGCCACGGGGCCGCCGTCCACCTGTCACGGTCGCCTCGACCGACCCCCACGGGTTACGGCCGGGTGTTCAGCGACGGCGATGGGCTGCTCCAGCGCGGATCGTCGAACATTGCGACTGCAACGAAGTCGCAACGCACCAATGACCTATCAACGGCGGCATCTACTGCTTTCAACTGGAGCCGATTGGCGCTGGGTACTTCCCGATCTTTGAGGCCAACCAACGACAAGGCGAGCGTCTATCTTACCGATACCGTTGCCCTGCTCCGATCCAGGCGAGCACCTGGAGGTTGGCCGATTCGGGGCGAGGATCGCCGGCACAAACGACCGGATTCCAGCTGGCCCCAGTGTGAGGCGGTGCTGCAGGACCGGTGCGGCGCCACTGGATCGGCCGAAGGGCGTGAGCTTTGCCGATCCGGCCAGCTTGCAGCCTCAGCGATGGCGTCGCTTTGGGCGTGACGTGTTGGTTGAACCGCAGACCCACCTTTGCGTGGCGATTGCCAAATCGGAGCCGGTTCCCGGACTGGGGCCAGGCAAGCCTTGCTGGGAGGAAACGTTCCGACTCGGGACGGCCTTGAGGTGCTCTATTCGGTGCTGCGCGACGCTGTTGGTGGCGAGGGCTGTTGTTGATCGGGCCCCTATTTGGCCCAGCTGCGCCCTGGCGCGGGAACTGGAGCCGACTGCCGGGTGGGCAACTTCGTGGAGATCAAACAGAGCCAACCTGGGCGGGACGGGCTTGCAAGGTGAACCACCTCAGCTACATCGGTTGATACCGAGCTCGGAGCGGGGTTCCAATGTTGGGCGGGCCGGCACGTTCACGCCAACTACGACGGCTGCGCAAAGCACCCGCAACCGTTGATCGGCGCGGGCAGCAGACAGGGGCCAATTCGTGCTGGTCGCCCGATCAAGCTTGGGATCGAATGTGACGGTGGAGCAGGCTCCACCCTCACCCGCGCAAACGTACCGGATGGGGCCCTGGCGCTTCAGCCGCACCCCCCAGCGGATCAAAGCCGACTGGCCTGGTCCTGCGGCCTAGGGCCGTCACGTTGGGAAGTTGGCTTCAAGCAGCTGGGGATCAGGGCGCTCCAGGGCCACGCCCCGGCTGGCCTTGAGCAACAGTTGGATCACCTGGGCTGAAGCCAATTGCAGCAGCGGGTCGAGGGCCTGCTTCGGGCGTCCCCCCCCCCCCCCCCTCCCCTGGCCACCCGAACCTGCCTGGGAAGGTTGGCTGCAACCGCCGCTCCATGGCCTCGCCGTCGTCCCCATCATCGGACGTATCACCAGGCCATCGATGGCCCAGTTCGGCGGCCCAAGCGCTCCGATCTCCTGGTGCAGGGCGAAGGCTGTGGGCGCCGAGTTCGCGGCATCGTTCCCAGCACGGCGAAGCGGCGTCCTCTCTGCCGGCCAGCAGGGTGCAGGGCCTGCCACCACCGCTTCAGGTGCAAGGCGTTGGTGTAGGCTCATTCGAGCAGGGGATCCCGGCGCGATATGCAGGGCGCCCGCGCGGCGCCCGCCTGGCAAGACGGGCTCGGTGTCGCAGAGCTACCGCGAGAACGCCCAGGTGGTCTGCCACCGCCAGGCCAGCAGCAGATTGCGGGGCGTTGTGCGCCCCCTCCAGCCGGCAAGGTCGTAGGTCTCGCCGTTTGCAGACCAGGCCTGCCGGGGTGAGGGCACCTGTCCAGTCGGCAGGGGCAGGGCGGGCGGTGCAGTGGCCTGGGCTGGCGGGTCACCAGCAAAGGGCACACGCCTGCACAGCACCGCTCCACGGACTGGGCGAGAGCCTGCCTCAAGCAGGGATCCGCCGGCCGGGTCACCACCAGCCCACCGGGCCGCATCGCCGCGGTTGATTTTCGCAACCTTCGCCCCGCGAGGGGGTGATCGCCTCCGGCAGCTGCCAGCCTGCCGATGTGGGCGCTGCCGATGTTGACAGTGATCACCAAACCACATCGGGTTCAGCGCCAGCGGGAGAGCGCTCGATTTCACCGAGCCCGCGCCATGCCATCTCCAGCACCACGGCGCGATGCTCCGCCCCAGCTCGCAGCCAGGGTGCCGGCACTCCCACATTCATTGTTCTCGTTGCCGCGGCTGGGCCAGCACCGGCCCCAAGTGGTTCCAGGCAGCCCGCAAAACAGTCGCGGGTGGTGTTTTTGCCGAACCGAACCGGGTCACCGCCAGCACGGGGATGGCCAGACTGCCGCCGCCAGAGCAGGCCAGCTGCTGTAGGCACCGGGTGTCGTCAACGACCCAGGCCAGCAGTCCGGCCGGCAGCTTTCTGGAGCTGGGCGCCGCTCCACCAGGGCGGCCTGGGCCCCAAGGCCCGCTTTGCGCCTCGACCAGGAAGGTGGTGTGGCCATCGAAGCGATCCCCCACCAGGGGAAAACAAGCAATTGGCGACTTGCCAGGCTGCGGCTGTCGGTGCAGGAACCGGCCCCAGCTCGGCTTCGAGGTTTTTGGGGCCGCTCACGCCGATCGGAGCACCCCAGAGGCTTTCGGAGCTCCACCTAGCCGCATCGCTTTCGGGTCGTTTCAGGTGTTTCGAGCTGATCATGCCCTTGTCCCACCAAGGGCGTTCTCCCAGGCTTCGCCCCTCTGGGTCGCCCAGTTCCAGGGCCTGTCGAGGGCCCAGGTCCATGATCGTTGCAGCCAGAGTTCCGCCCGTTGCCGGCCCGCTGCTCGCCAAGAGGCTGGTGAACCCTTCGTTGAGCGCAAGCCTTCCCAGGCCTCCCCGCAGCGGGCCACGGCTCGCTGTTGGACGATCAGGTCTGGGGGTCGAGATCGGCCAGCAGGGGCCAGCAGCGGATCGATCTTTCAAGGCACTGGGGGCGAGTAATCAGGGCTGCGCGTTGCTCAGCGGTTCTGGCCGGTGGTCTGTTCAGTGCGTCTGCTCGAGCTCTGGATTGTCGGACCCGACGGGGTTGATTGAGGTCAGATGGTTGTTCAGGCCGGATCGACGGCTGTCAGAGGGCCCAGCATCAGCTTTCTGACCTCGGCTGTGTTGCCGTCTGTGGAGCCGGTAGCGGCTGGACCAGGAGGCTCCGATGGAGCCCCCCGGTCTGCGATCCGGCAGCACAGGCACCGTGGGCGCACATCAGCAGGAGCCAGCACCAACGGCCAGAACAGGCGGCGACGGCGCCGGGGCCAGGAGGCCCGCATGGCCAGATCACCTTTCAAGCGTTGCGCCCGGCCAGGATCTCCTGGGCTTTGAGGCGAAGGCTGGCCCCGACAGCCCGCCAAATCCCTGGCCAGCAAGGGACCGGGTTGCCGATAGGGCGCCGGCAGGGGTCAACGGGCCACTGCGATCCCGGAACCTCGGTCCATCGTTTGCCAGCAGGCCACGGCGCAGCAACTGGGCCAGGGGGGTTGCTGGCTGGGCGGGTTGTTGCCGGAGGCTGCCAGCAGACTCGGATCGTCGGATTGCCCGGGAGAGCTCCCTCGATCTCGCCGCTGACGGGCGTTGCTTCTTTCACGCCGCGCACGTCCTTGTACAGGGCGTCGTAGGGCCAGGGCGGGAACGCTGCCAGCTGCTGTCGAAGGCCATGGCCCGGCTTGCAGGCTCCTGCCAGCTTTGGGGGATGCCGCCAAGGCTTCCCAGGGCCCGCACAAATCCGCGTTGTAGAAATCGATTTCGGCTCGTAACGATCGAAGCAGAAGCCGGTGCCGCTGGCCCGGCCGGGGAGTGTGGAGGTCACGGTGTCCAACCAGCCCCCCGACGTTGCGGAACCACCGGGATGCAAGCCGTTAGCGCATCGCCAAACAGGCTGGCTTTGATTTCCGCAGGGGTTCAAAGCGGCTGGGCATCAGGAAACACGTCCGGCGCCGGGCGTAGATCAGCCGGCCAGAGTCGGTCGTAGGTGAGGAAGACGGAAAAAAAAACGGCCTGGGTGGCCGGGAGGCCATCTTGCCAAACAGGCCCGCTTTCGTAGCCGCGATCACCGGTTGCCCAGGCACGGACGCATTCTTGGCTGTCGGTGTAGGCCAGGACGCCGCTCGCCCACCTGTAGCAGGCAGAATTCCCACCGCCCTTCTGGTCGGGACAGGCGGGTGAACCCATCCCCATCAAGAAAAAGCTTGCCGGGATGGCCGCTTTACAGGGGCCCATCCGCTTCCTGCAGGATCGGCCTGTTGCCGCCCGGAGGGGCGAGGTTACTGGCGGGGGACCGAAAAAAAAAAAACCGGGCCGGGCCAGGGGGTTGCTGTCCCGCTGGCGGGATCCCCAAGTCCCTTGGTTCGTTCAGATTTGCCCGTTTTTGAAGGATGGCCCGCCCCAAAACTTTGGGCCCCCGCTCAGGGGAGAATCCTCCTTTTCCTTTTTTCCCTTGTGGGGG
>Ga0163217_1081400_pt1 | contig 12066 bp, 23 predicted proteins | sample SynspAceP_FD_185933 | JGI IMG/M metagenome (GOLD analysis project Ga0163217, IMG submission 185933) | Saline lake microbial communities from Ace Lake in Antarctica - Synechococcus sp. Ace-P (PacBio error correction) | ecosystem: Environmental > Aquatic > Non-marine Saline and Alkaline > Saline ... | reverse complement strand
TCACCCTCGTTTTCCCTTCCCAGTCTACCCATCCAGCGTCCCCCACCGTCGTCTTCAAGACCCGCGTCCGCGATGAATCCGTGGAGGGGGGCAATCCTTTCCGCTGGCCAAGACCTCAGCAGGCGTGGAAATCTTTGCTTGCGCCAAAAAAGTTGTGGTGTTTTCGCTGCCCGGTGCCTCACCCCTACTGCTCCCCACCACTGCCCCGCTTACGAAGAAGCTTTATGAGGAGTTCCGCGCGCTTGGCGTCGATCAGATCGTCTTGTGTTGTCGGTCAACGATGCCTTCGTGATGTTTCAAGTGGAGGTCAGAGCGTGGGACGCCAAGAATGTCTCCTGCTCCCCGATGGAACGGGGACTTCACCCGCGAGATGGGATGTTGGTGAGAGAAGTCGAACCTGGGCTTTGGTCTGCGTTCCTGGCGCATTCGATGCGTGGTTAATGACGGGCAGATCGAGAAAGTCTTCGCGTGAAGCTGGCGCCAGAACAACTGCCCCACCGATCCCTTCGAAGTCTTCGACGGGGGCCGACACGATGCTGGCCTACCTTTGAAGGGCGTTGGCACCCACGGGGCGTCTGCGAGCCCCGGCTCGAATTGCCGTGAGGCGAATACAGGACCTGTCCACCCATCTGTTTGGCTCCCCGTCACCTTTGCCCATGAGCGGACCCTTCATCTGATTGTTCTTTGGCGCCGGATCGGGGGGTGGCCGCAGCCAAGCGGGCCGCCTCCTACGGGGCGGGGGTGGCGATCGTGAGGGGCGATTCGGGTGGTGGCACTTTGCGTGATCCGGGCTGCAGTTTCCAAGAAGTTGTTGGTCTAGGCACGGCCTACCGCATTCTGGCTTGCCGATGACCCCCGCTACGGGCTGGGACGTGGAGGTAATCTGAAATCTGGATGCCGGGCGCTTGCTGGCCAACGTCCGCGCGAGGTGGACGGCTCAATGAGTCCCACATGCGGCTGCTGGCCAAGGCCGGTGTGGAACTTGGTGCGGCGGCTGGGTCGCTCGACGACGCCCAGACATTGCGTTGACGGCAGCGGATGGGATCATCCGCCAGCTTGCGGGCGCGAGCGGTTCTGGGTGGCCGTGGCGGTCGCCCCCATCGCCCGGCCATTCCCGGCGCCGCGAGCTGGGTTGGGGGAGCGATGACATGTTTCCTGCTCGAATCGCTCCCAGCCCACGTGGTGGTGGTGGGTGGCGGTTTCATCGCCTGCGAATTCGCCTGCATCCTCCATGGCCTTGGCGTGCAGGTTGACCCAGCTGATCCGGGCGATCACCTGCTGCGCGGCTTTTCGATCGGAGCCAGCTCGGCCTGCAAGAGGGGATGGAGGGCCGAAGAAAATAAGCATCAACCCTGCGATTTGCCATTCGCCCGCCGCCATAGCAAGGAGGGGCCCTCGGGTGTAACTGACGCTGACAGCGAGGGGCGGTGACGTTTCCAGCTTGCGGTGGCGTCCTTGCTGGCCACAGGCCGGCGGCCATTCCTGCAGGGCATCACCTGAGGCCGGCCGGGGTGGCGGTGGATGGGCCACGATCCCGGGGACGCCGATCACGCACCAGGCGTTGGCGACGATCTATGCGGTGGGTGACGTTGACCGATTACGCATTCAAACTCACGCCCGTGGCCCGTTGATGAGGGCAGGGCCTTCGCGACACGGTTTACGGCAACCAAGGCCTCGCCAGGTGGTATCATGACCTGGTGGCCTCGGCGGTCTTCTCCCAAACCCTGAGCTTCTTCGTCGGTTGGCCTGAGTAGGAGGCAGGCGTTGAGCGCCATGCGCCGATTGCGGTCAAGGGCACCGGGCCCGCTTCCGGGCCGATGAAACCAGGCCTTGCCCGGCCCGGGGTTTCCCCGGGTTGCTGCTCAAGCTGGTTGTGGCAACCCCACAGGAAGTATTGGGCGCTCACATGGTGGCGTGAACACGCCGCAGAGATCATCCAGATGACGGCGATCGCCCATCGGCATGGCGCCACCAAGGCCGATTTCGACCGCACCATGGCGCTGCACCCTCCGTCCGCGAAGAGTTCGTGGACGATGCCCAATTTGAGAATGCCCAAATGAGACCGGGTGGCCTTGGGCTGGGTTCAGGGGCTCCAGCTTCGGATCAGATCGGTAATACCGCTTGATCCTCGAAACACTTCGGCCACATCGGTTTGATCGAGCTCACCGGACCGGGCGTCGTTTCACGAACAACGCGAAGGCAGGATCCCGCCCGCTGACGCTGCGCAGGTAGCCCGCCAGCACCTGGGCCTTTGAGCCCGTGGAATCGATCGTTGGTGCCCGTCATTGGCCATTCACCTCGCCGCGGGCGGTCAGGTCCCGTCGGTTTCCGCCAGGGATCAAATCACGCCAGTACCGGTCAGCGCGGCGGAACACGGCAGCCTGGGGGTGCCGTGCATGAACTCCAGCCACTGCACCACCGCCGAGGCGTGCCTGGCTGTCGGGGGGGGGGCCTTTTTTACCGCTGCCGTTGCTGGGAAACCGGAAGCTCTTGGGGGGCTCAGGCCTGCCTGTTCAGGTCGCGGCCGTTCGGTCGGCCAGGGCCGTCCACCTGCCGTTCGCCTATTCACCAGTCCCACCTGGGTGAGGCTGAGGGTTGGCCCCCCCAGGTGAGACTCACCTTGAGGATCAGCCGGGCCAGGGCGCCATAGGCGTGGAGCGCCAGGAGGCCACGGTCTGCTCTTCCGTCAGCTGCGCAGGCCTGCTTGTTCGCTGGCTCGGCCGTCCGGAGCGGCGGGCTGGAGCGGCTCGGATCATTCGGGGCCAGCAGGGGGGGCCCGCCACCACGGCCGGGCACGGCGAGGGCTTTCATGGAAAGGCGATGCGGGATTAGGAGGCGGGATCCTCGATTCGGAAGGTGCCGGCACCGCCACCGGGCTGCGTGAGAGGTTATGGTGGCCCGGTTAGTCGAGGGGATTGTGCCGCTTGATGGTTGCCCGTTTGCAGGGTTTCCCGCCATGCAGTCCATCTGTTCCCAGATCGGGAGAGATCGAGCACGGCTGGCCCTCCCGCTGCCACACGGGTGCGAACGCTGGAAGCGCACCTGGAAGCGGGCACTGCGGGCGCCAGTCGAGACCCGGGGCCGGTTCCCCCATGGCCGTCGGTTGTTTCCACCGACACATTCGACCACTGTTTCTCGTTCACCAGGATCGGGTGGGATCAAGGCAGATGCCGTTGGGGGACCCGGTAGCCGGAAACAGCCGATCGTCACCACCACATTCGCCTTTCCCCTGGCGGATCCCCGCCTGCCGGCACTGGAACGCCAGGGCATCGAAGAGCCTGCCAGCGGATCCTTGCGGCGTCAGCAGGGCCGTGCCGAGAGTTGTTGGCATCGTTGTGATCGAAGCCTGTGAGGCCACGCCGCCATTCCGGCAGACGCCTGCCCCGGAAGGTGAGATCACCACCTTGCCACAGCACCAGATCACCCGCCAGCCGCCCTTGCGCCCAGGGAGCCCGCCGGAGCACCGTTGGTCTCGGGACCCGGTCTCGGCCCCGGGTCTTTGCAGCGCGGCCCAACCGAGAAACAGCTTGCGAAACCGACCCGGTGAAGGCCAGTTGAATTCGGGCTGCGTTGAGAGCATATCAGCGTGCGGGCCGCTGGAAGATTCGCTCACACAGCAGGCTTCCAGCTCGCACCCGAGTAGCGCGGCTTGTTTCATGTCACCGCCGCCACTGCGCGGATGGGCCGCCTTCCGCAAGGACGCACGTTTGCCAAGACCTTCTCTGCCAGGGCCTTTTCGCCAGGCCGGCACGATGCGCCAGGTGGCGAACAGATTGCAGCCCTCACCAGCAGGGCCCATCAGAAGCTCCTGAAGCCGCCGCTGATCGCGGCGAGAATCACGGTCTGCGGTTTCGAAGCTGAACTCAGCAGGGTGTCGGGCTGGTTGGGCACGCTTGTTGAGATAGAGGGCATACAACCAGGCCGCCGGCCGCTTGGCGGCCTCGTGTAGCCAACGGTCTTGGCGGGAATCGAGACCTGGCCGTGGGCGCTGCCCATCACCCTGGAGCCATTTCCTTGAGCGGATTTTCCGGCCGGCGGCCGGGTGGCCGCTGGTTCTGCGCCTGGGTGCCTTCACCCCATCACCGGCAGCCCTTGCCGCAGGGCCTGGCCCCAGGGTTCCTTCAGCAGCGCGGCGCAGCAGGGTGGTCTGATCGGATCGGGAAGGTGCGGCTGCTGTCGATGGTTTCCGGCCCCGTCCTCCACCAAGGTGCTGGCGGGAAGAATACGCCCAGGCGGTTGATGACCTCCAGCTACCAGCGCCAGGCCAAGTCGGGCAGTCAAGGCTGCCCGCCCTTGACCGCCACCAGCAACCATCAGGGCGGCAACCGCGGTTGTATAACTGATTTTCAGGACCACCTTGGAACGAATTCCGAGAGCGGCGGCGAGACGTGCTCCGCAGCTTCGGGGCGCGGCATTAGGCGCTGCGGTCATGGCCTCGTTCCGGCGGTCGCCGGCAGGGAATCGGCAGGATCGCCACCGGGTTCTTCCCCGTGCCGTTAGCCTCCACACACCGCCGGCCCGCTCCAGGGGCTTCGATCAAGGGCGGTTGCGAGCAAAGGCAGCGGTGTGGAGGATCTTCAGCGCTTGCTTGATCCGGCTCACGGGGCATCGGCAGGCGATCTGGCCGGCTGATCCGCACCAGCCCCCCATTCGAGCGGCTCCACGTGCAACGGCTCGGTTGGCCGTGGGCCCGCCCGCGACCGTCGTACCTGGGGACACACGCTCAGCGCCAGCGCGTGCGCGGCGCCAGTCCACCACGGCCAGTTCACCGGGGCGGCCTGGGACGGGTGATGAGTTGGCATGTTCTCGTTCACCAGGATCGGCGCGATTCAGGCCATCGGGCCAGGCCGGCGTAGGTGTTGAACAGGCGGTTTCGTCGATGACCACATCGCGCGCACCGCTGGATGCCGAGCCGCGCCGCGCACCTGGGCCGCCAAGCTGGTTCAGGGCCCGGAGCGGTGTCGTTCTGCGTCCAGCAGGGGCGACGCCGGGGAATTCCGGTGCTGGCGTAGTATTGTGATCGATCTTGGCCAGGCTGTTTGAAGGCCCAAGGCTGCCTCGGCGCGCTCGCTTCAGCCGAAGCTGAAATCCCCCGAGGGCACCAGCACCAGGTGGCCATCGAGCACCCCATCGGCGCAAGCTGCCGAACTGGTGGATCGGGGTGCGGAAGCGGTTGCTCCGGGCCCGTACTCGTTCAGGCACCGCGGCAGTGCTGAAGGTTTTCATTGATCGAGGCCAGGCACGAACATCTTGGGCGCTGTTGCGCTCCAGCCAAGCACCGCGCCGCTACCTTCATCCAACCCCACCTGCCAGCCCCAGTGCTGTGGCGGTACATCGGCTTGCCGGTGACCGCCTCCAGGGGCCGCCGCATCACGGGCCGCCGGCACCGCTATCGCTGGGCCGCTGGATACTTCTGCCGCCGGCCCACGGCCGGAGGCCGTCAGCGGCCAGGCTCCCGATCACGGCTTGCGGCCGCCCGGGGCCGGCACAGCCTCCGAGCGGGCCGCCACAACGGCGGCCGGCCGCGGGATCGGGAAGCGGCAGGGAGGGACACCGTGGGATGGACCAGGTAGCACCCGTTCATCTTCAACTCCCGGATCTCACCGTTCGGCTGTTACAGGAAAGCTTGCTCTGGCCCACTCCTTCTTAGCCATCTTTGCTTGCCGCTCCTTCAAGCGTTCGTTGCTGCGGCCTTCAGCCGTTGCGGCGGCCTTCAGGCTTTTCGTTAGGCCTGGCAGAAGGGTTCGTCCAAGGCCTGCGCGCAGGCACCGTGTCTGCGGCGAAGGCGGCCAGGCTTTCTTCGGATTGGCAGGCAGGGGCGGAGTCGTTACCGGGCGCAGGGCGGGGTCGGTGTAGAGGTTGGCGGTCGTTGCGGGGGCCAGGACGAAGCTGCCGCTCCAGGCCGTCCTGAGGGCCGGCGGCCAGCACCGCCGCCCGGCAGCAGGGGTAGGGGTTGGCGGCGCTATTCGGCAGGCGCGCAGTTCCAGGCGCGGTTCTCGGGATGCGCCCATGTGGCTGCGGTTGTTGCCGCCATTAACTGATCCAAGCCGGCGACCAGGTGCGCCGGACTTGGTTGGTCTTGGGCCCCCGAGCCGCGCATAGCTCTCGGGCTGTGGGATTTGTGATGGCCGCACAGGGCCGGCGCATGCTCCAGGGCACGCCGGCCAGGAAGTTGGTACGCCAGTGCGAAAGAGGCCGAGCTCACCGCAGGGGGTACGTGAAAGAGGGTTTGCGGCCTTCGGCTGTCCAGAGCGAGAGTGTGTGACAGGATGGGCGCCCTGCCGGTTTGAGCTTGGGGGAAGGGCTTGGGCGCGCAAAGCTCACCTGCCAGCCAGGGGACTCGGCCATCGCCTGCGCCATCACCGGAAGAGGGCGTGGCGGTCGCGGTGACCAGGGCATCGGCGAAGGTCCAGTGATCTTCGAAACTGGCCGTTGGCCATCCTCGTGATCGGCCTGGTACCGGCCCCCAGCCCAGCTCCTCCATCCTTCGAGGCAGGCCGCCGATCAGCTCGAACTGAGCATCAGCGCCAGGTTGGTCGTAGCAGGGTTTGCGCTTGGCGTGTCGCGGCCATCGGCGATCCGCCTCACCGCCGGCTTTGCAGCAGGAAGACTCCGCCTCCACCCCCGGGCGGAAGCTGTAGCCCAACTTGCGCCACCGCTCCAGCTACGGCGCAGCACCCAGCGCGTGCGAACTGCTACAGCGGCTGCCCTCCACCTGCAGATCGGGTGGCCACCAGGGGCCACGTTGCGCTTGCCAGGGCAAGCACCGCCAGGCTGGAGGGACTCGGGCTAGGGCGGAGCACGTCCGGGTCGGGCCGGGGTCATGGTCCACCAGGCGGCAAAGCCGGCGAAACCGGCGCCATCACGGGCCGCTGTTAGCGCGCTGGCTGGACGAGCTTGGCGCGCTGCACCCCGAACAGATCCGAGAAGGAGAAGAAGGAAAATGGCGGAGGGGCCGTGGTCGGGCGGCGTAGCGGGCCAGGTTCGGTATGGGTTCAACAAGTTGCTTAAAGGTTCTCAACAGGTTCTCAAACAAGCGGCGCGGATCACGGCCTGCTCGGCCGGCGCCTCGCGCGGATGCCCGGCCGATGCCCCAGGCCACCGACTCCAGCCCGCTCGAAGCGGGCGCCGGGCAATTCAGGGCGGCTCTGCGGGCCGCAGTCGTCGGGGCGGGGAAATTACAGGTCGTGGGAGCCGGCGATCACCGGTGAGTGCGGGGGCCGTGAATCCGCCCAGGGCCGCGGCCAAATTGATCGAGCTCGGCTTTCAATGCCGGCGCTGGTTTGCTGTCCTGCTCATGCACAGCAGCCGCCAGCATCATGGCAGCAGGTGTGGAGCATCGCCAGCAGATCGTTGGGGATCGTGGCGCGGTAGGGCGGGCAGCCAGCTCGCATCCACGTAGCGTCAACGCTGCCGTAGCCCAGGGCTTCGTTGCCGGCCCTTGCCTTGTTAGAAGGCCTGGCTGGCGGCCCAGCTGGCATAGATCGGGCGAAGGTGGCGCAGCCCCTGCTCCGGGCTGGCCCTGAAGTCGCGTTACCATTCCCAGGCGGGATCGGCGTGGAGGGCCTGGCGCAGGCTGAGCAGGAACAGGCGGTTGGGTGGGCGTGGTGCGGGCCGTGCCGCAGTGCAGCAGATCCAGGCTCCACCGCTTCTGGGGCCAGGGCGCCCCAGTGGTTAGGGCCTCTGACGCCCCCATCGACCCAGCCGTTAGATCAGGGCGAGCGGCTCCACCTCGAACACTCCTGAATCAGGCGTTGCTGGGCGGCAACGTTGTCGGCATGGCTGATCACCCAGCCGCTCGGCCAGGGGCCCAGGGGCTGGTTGCTGGGGGCTGCTTGAGAGCGCCCATTGCCGAATGACTCACGAGCAGCACGCAGAACCGCAGTTGGATCGAGGATCGAGCCCCCACCACCAGTCGATGTCTTCAGGCCAGGGCCGTAGGAGCTGGGGTTAAGAGCACCAGGTTTGGAGCGATCGGTGCGTGAGACTTCCCGAAGACCCGGTAGGCGAGGCGAGCGTCGGGCAGTTCCCGGCCGCAGATGAGCGCCATTGGGCCCCAGCTTCAAACAGGCGCCATCTCTGCTTGAACCGCTGGGTGCCACGCTCATGCCCGTTTGCAGGCAGTGTTGACGGATCGGCAGGAACGTTCGGTGCACCGCCAGGTAGCCCGGATCCGTTGTGCTCCAGATTCGGCGGCGATCACGGGGGTGCCGCGGGCAGGGCATGGAAGGGGATCGAGGCGGAACAGATGGTGTTCGCTGTGGAAGGGCATGTCCACATCAGCCAGCGCAACGGCGCCAGGGTGTGGTGATTGGTGCGGTGTTGCGCAGGCCCATCAGTGCTGTGCTGCAGACCACCGTGCTCAGCGAGCAACACGAAGCGAGCAAGGGTTGCCCCAGGCCGCGGCAGCAGCAGAGCCGGCAGCAGGCCGTGTTGCCGGCCAGCAGCGAGAGCGCAGAGGCCGCGGCGTAGAAACCGCCGCCTGCTTCCAGTGGGAGGCGCGCACAGCCGCCACCGCGTCTTGCCGGGATGTTAGGGCAGTCGTGCGTAGGCGCCCACAGCCCCGCGCCAGTGGTGAGGCCGCAGTTTGCCCATCCCACCAGGGCAGGCCCGCTGAGCTCAACGCCATAGGGCCAGCGAGAAGCTGGGGTGCCCCCTTCGAGCTCAGGATCCAGCCCGGGCTGGTGGGGTGTAGCGTTGATGCCACTGGTGTGGTAGCGTCGGTAAGAATCGGCGTTGTAGAAAGCTCAGGCACCCCCGGCCCACCAGGCCACCGCGTTCATTGGCGAACGGCTGGCCGAAGGCGGCTGCGATGGCGCATTTCGTGCATGGGCGGCAAGAAGCAGAAGGCCAGACCCCAGCCCAGCAGGCAGCAGGCCCGGATTCCCGCAGCGCCCAGGGCAAACGAGCCATCCCCCCAGATCAGGCCGCACACGAGGATCAGGCCCCATTGGCCCGCCACCTGTCGCAGCCAGCCACTGCTTCGCGATTCAGCTGGCGGGCAGGGCGTCGACGGGAATTCAGCTCGCTGGGGGCGTGGTTTTGATCGCGGGCTCCGGCAACGCCTTTGAACTGGGAGCCACCGTTGGTAAACAGAGCTGGGAAGTCTTCATTTCAAAAGGCCAGCGGGCGCGGGAGCGCGCAACGATGCTCACAGTTTTGTTGATTGCCGCAGGGTGCCGGCCTTGATGCTGCTGTTCATTGATGGTGGCCAGGCTGTTTGCTGAGGCCAGATGGTCTGTTTTGCGACCGCTGGAAGGACGGTCCATCAGGCCTTCATGGCGGCGCGGCAAATGCGCTGAGAAGCTTCTCGTCCTCCGAAAAGGATTGCGCGCAGCAGGACCAAGCCGCTAGCGCTGACAGCCTCCCATGAGGTGCACCGTTGGTTGCCTGGCCAGCGCAAATCGCTTGTAGTAGCGGGGCTGATCATCGAATTCAGCTCGATGGGGACGTTGCTCCAGTAAAACTGGGCAGCCAGTCGGTGGTGGCTGACTCCCTGGTGGAGGCCGGTGGCCAGGCCAGAGCGATTCCGCCCAGCTGCCGGACTTCCACGCGGGCAAAGGAATCTGCCACTTGGCGCACACAGGCAAGCTCCTCCACCTCACGTGCTCATGGAGTTGCAGGCTGCCCTGCTGGGGGGGGGGGGGGGGGGGGGGGGGCGGCGCCTTGATGCAGCTTGGCAAACGAGCTGGGGCGTGATCGAACCGCCTCGCGAGCTTCCGCACCTGCTGGCGGCGGCCGGTGCCAGCACGGTTTCAGCACGAAAAGTTTGAGGTAGTTCGGGGCCCAGGCCAGGCCCGGAATCTGCGGTCGAAAGTGTTTGCTCCGCAGGTCTCCGCCGGCACAGCGGGTGACCCTGGCCCCCCGGCTTGATTGGCCCCAGAGGCCAGATGGCCGCTGGTCAGGAACCGCCACCCACGACAAGATGTTTTGGCTGCCGCGCCAACCCCTGGCAGGCGGCCAATCGATCGATTGGCTGTTGTTTGCATGGGCCTCTGCCGGAGGGAGCGGCGATGGTCCGAGCCAGTCGCAGGCACAGGGCACGCCCGCAACCGTGGCGATCACCAGCGATGGGCCGCCCACAACTGCACGGTCTCACTCAGGGTCAACCTCCAGCGATGCGGGCCCTGCCTGGTCCTAGGCGGATCTCTGCACGAGGCCGCCTCGCACGTGGAACACGAGCTGGAAGTCGGGCCACGACGCTGCGGCAGAAGTCAGCAAAGAGGCTTCGTGTGGGGGAGGCCATAGGGACCTTTCCAAGTCCAGGCTTGCGCTGCCTTTTCTGGGCATACGGCGCCAGGGGCATGGGGGTTGGGGTGCGGATGGCTGGGATGAGGGGAGCGCAGCCAGGGGATCTTCGTAACGCCGCATTCTGGGCTGTGCCAGCACGGGACAAAGCCAGGTTCCCGTGGGGTCCGAGCACCCGCAGCTGCCGGCGCCACTGGGGCCTTTCTGAACAGCAGGCTGGCAGGGCAGAGGGTGAGGCCTGGGGGCCGGCCCGGGCGATCACAGCTCAGCCCATGGGCAGGCCACCCCGGTTGTATTGCAAGGCTGGAGCAGAGGCGTGGAAATCTCAAACGTTGAAGAGCGGCCGGAAAAAACCCTGCAGCCAGCAACCGTGGTTTCAGCCCCCAGTCCGCTTGGTACCCAGCGGACAGATCGGCAGGCCGCTGCTATGGCCGCATTGGACTGCAGAATGAGGTGATGCTCATCCGCTTCCAACGGGCATTACACGCTTTCACAGTGCTCAGCTTGCGACAACGCACCAAGCCCACAAACGTTGCAGTTGTTTTTGAGCCCGCGAGTAGACGGTGGCTAGGCCTTGGGCGCTCCTGGCCGCCCTTGAGCCGTTGATTGTAGCTTCCTGCCCGCCTCCAATTTCCCGCTCGGCCTCGCACAGCAAGTCTGCAGCAACTGCTGGCTGACGAGGGGCCCGGCCGGACTGAAAGCCGCCTCCAAGAGAGTCCGAGGGAGAAAGCGAATTGTCTGGGGGTGAGCATGGAGGCCGGGAGGACAAAGGCCGTCAACGGGGAAGAACAGAAACACAAGCAGGAGAGGGGGCTCTTTCTTGCTAGAACGAAAAAACCATTTTCCATCACCCATGGAGACGCGTCGTCCCTTTGCGCTCTTGTGACTTTCTCCAGTGCCGTCCCAGCCTCCGAGGCGTCTGGCCTGTTCCACCGTTTTGACGGGTTACCTCGGCGCCGGTAAAAACCACCGCTGCTCAACCGGATCCTCAAACCCCACCGAGCATGGCCTTCAAGGTGGGCGGTGAGATCGTCAACGGAGTTCGGCGAAGGGTTTGGGGAATCGGACAACCCAGCTTGCGTGATCGATCGCCGATGAGAAGATCTTTGAGATTGATTTAAAAACGGCATTGCATCTTGCTTGCACCGTTCGTGGTGATTCTTGATTCCGAATCATTGGGCAAACTTGATTGGAAAGCGCCGGGTCCGTTTTGAATCATCTTTGATCATCGAGACCAACGGGTCTTGCACGATTCCTGCCCCAGTGATTCAGACCTTCTTCCCGTCGATGAGAACCTTTGCGCGATGAGCTCAGGCTGATGCGGTAGTCACTTATGGATGGATTCTGCACATGTCGAGCAAACACTGGGAGGTGAGGGAAGTGCAGGGGAAGCAGTTGCTTTGCCGAATGTTTTCCTGGATGCTTCAAAACAAAAAAACTTGATTTCATGGGTTGATATTTCCCAGGCAGCCGCCCAGGCGATTGAGCAAAGCGGGTTGGCGGGGCGATCCAACCCGATGGGCCCGGCTGGACTTCACCAGCAGGGCAACGCCGATTTGTTGGCCGATCGGATCAAGATTCCTTTGGTTTGTGGGGGCCTTGAAAGCTGGGAAAAGGCCGTGCCTCTGAAGTCTGGGATCCAGGGGTTTTTCTGGTTGGGACGGAACACGCCCCATGAACAAACGGGACGGGACGCGGTGGAGTTTTTCCAGTGGGCCTTCCGGGTTTAGAGGGGAAAGGCGGGCCCGAAAATGGGAAAAATAATATCTTGGAACCGAAATTCAAAGGTGGCGCCTTCCCCGGAACTATATCCTCTCT
>Ga0163217_1015285_pt1 | contig 12066 bp, 7 predicted proteins | sample SynspAceP_FD_185933 | JGI IMG/M metagenome (GOLD analysis project Ga0163217, IMG submission 185933) | Saline lake microbial communities from Ace Lake in Antarctica - Synechococcus sp. Ace-P (PacBio error correction) | ecosystem: Environmental > Aquatic > Non-marine Saline and Alkaline > Saline ... | reverse complement strand
CGAGGTCCTGCAGGTATATTACATTGAAAGTCGGAAGACCAAGGGACTACCATTTTAAAGTCGTAATTCCAGTTACATAATTCAGATGCTGCTTCATAGCTCAAATCCTTAAATGTTACTCATCCATAGTCAGCCAACTCTTTCTTTTCCGGATATTCAAAACTCGATTCGAAAGAGGCATGTGATCTATGGGGTCAATCGGGAAAGCGGTAAAAACCCACACTCTTGAAATCTGTATGGCAGGTCTGATGAACCTCAATCGGAGGAATCCATTCTTGATGGGACAGGACCTTTTCAAAAAACTTTTTCTTTCCCACAACGAACTAGACAATTCAGAGGGCGACAATTGGAATTGTCTTCCAAAAACCTCACTTGATCTCAAGCCATTTCGGGTGATCGAAAATCTAAGTTGCGAAATATTTCTCAAAGGAAACCAGTCAGAATATTATGACCTGATTGGCAGAACTTGGAATAGCTCAAAAGCAAATTCTTCTATATTGACATTGAGTTGAAGGCGAGGCGCAACGTATGATCTATGCCCGCGCTTTTAGTGAACAATCCAAAATTGATATTAGCCGCATGAGCCAACTTCGAGTTTGGATATGAGCTGCATCGGCTTGTAGTTGAGCTTTTGAAAAGGTCAGGCAGGAAAAAATCGGTGCTGGTCTAGTAATCGTCACCATGATCAGCGAGTGAAGCACATTTTTCAAAATTTTTGAAGTTTACTGCCAATATATATATATATATATATAGAAATATCTGACTCAGACCACTCATCCACTTGTCTAAATCTTTGCTTCAGCCTTAGGATTTAGAATCATGACTGTTTTGTTGCTGATTCAGATCAATTGAAAAAAAAGTGACGAAGATGCTGCAGATATAGGACTTAGTTCGTCGGTGCCAAAGGCAGGCCCCTTTCAGTTATTCTCTCGAGTATCTATCATGTCGATTTTCCTACAGGGAAATATTCCCATGAGGAGGCAGAAAATTGGTTAAAAAATCGCTTGGTCAAAGGAGTCATCCACTGCCACTAGGGATAATTATAAAGTTCCGGATTGTGGGGTACTAATATGACTATTTGAAAAGCTATCAAGCTGTAGTCACCAATGGAACACTGGAAAAGCCATTTCGGAAGTTATAGTCTTGGGTAATGAAGTAGCTGTTGCAGCACTGGATTGAGGTCGGCGATGAATTGCGCGGAAGTCACGGAATCAGCGTGGAAGTCATGACCCCTGATCAGAATATTTTAAAAGTGACAGGGGTTTTTGGACAGCAAAGGAAATGTCTTAGATCGTTTGGTTGATGACAAGTATCGAATCTGTCTGGTTGACCATGACGAGCAAGTTACATCAGACTCACCATGTGAATGAGTCAAGTATAGTCCTAATCAATGAAGCATTCAGAAACCAGTGCTCAGAACTTGGATTTCCAGATTCTGATGCGACCAAGAGAGCGTCCACTTCGCTCTTGATCTTCCTATCGAAGTCCTGGCGGGCGATTCAACTGCCTAGGAATGATAAAACTCGAGAACCGTCATGCAAGCAGCCTCCCCGGCTTGAGATTTGGCTCGGACTTTTTGAATAGCTTGGGGTAGGGTAAGCTTGCTCAAAAGGATTGCTGTTTGTCTTACCGGGAATCTCTGCTATTGGGATTTTTTATTGCCTTGATATAACTCCTTGAAAAGAACGAAGTATGATTTGGCAATTCTCCGAGCTTTAGGAGCCACTCGTTTTCAATTGTGATTTTGATTTTTATGGAAGGTCTTTTGTATGACTTGTTTTGGAGCTTTCTTGGAATTGGATTGGGGGCATTGGATTTCTTCAACTGCTGATCAGCTCGAACGAGCATTCTATTGTTGGGATACAAGCTTGGACATTCCTTCCAGAAGAGGGTTGGATTCTTGCTTACGCACTGCTAGTCGGTTTTTCTGCATGCCATCAATTCCCGCTTGGACACGCATTATAAAGACTAGTATAGCAGCAACTTACCAGAGCCTAATCAGTTTTAAAAAGTATAATTTTGTGATATGAAATGATTTAAAATCTCCAGTATGGACTTAGGTCTCTTTGTGCTCAGCAATCTGTACAATGTTGCGCAGACTCAAAATGTCTGGAAAGTTTCTATCTGAAGTATCCTATAAATCGTGGAAAGCTCAATTACGGCGAGCTATTACGTTCCCGTCTTCTCGGCTAACATGTGTCTTAAAACTGAAGGAAGTAGTGGAGGCGATGATTACATAATCCATTGAAGGCATGTTTCAAACCAGAGCATATCATACTACTTCAAGTTTGCCTTTAAGCGGGATGTTTCTCTTGGTTCACGGTGCCCAGAGGCGTGATGGAGGTTTGATGTTTTCCTCACCGATCAAGTATACTTCCAATCGGTCAAAGTACGCGGCAAGCTAACACTTAAACAGCAAAGATTCCTTGGAACTGATGTACATCCTTTAAGGATCGGTCTTGGTAATTGAGCATCAAGACGAGTATCAGAGGTTTGAGTTTCTTGTCATCAAGATTTTTGATCTATAAAGCAAGGAAGAGATTGACAAGCGGAAACCAAGCTGTTTAAATTGAAATTAATAGCCAAAAGCTCTTTTCAAGGCTTTAATTTTTCTAAAAATATCCAAGGTTCTTTTGCCCACTTTTCCATTACCGATTACGCGATTATCTATTGATTGACAGGAGCAAAAACTGAGTGGTGCTGGTAATAAATACCTCATTCGGTTCGAGCATTTTCCTCAAATAAATTGGGCGAATTGGCTACTTCACCCACAATATCATCACATGTTTTCGGGTAATCCCGTGAAGGACATGTTTTATCAGGAGTGCTCACTTGACCACTTCTTTGATAATGAAAAAATATTGCTTCTGGAGCTCTCACTGATTTCCCATTCATGTGATAGATTACGTCTTCAGCCCCGCTTCTTTCCATTGTACACTGTTGCCATACCGGATAGGCGTAGTTAGTTAGTCTTGATAGATCTCCGCATTCGAGCGCACAATATTCGACAGAAAGTAACTTGATGCCTTTCTCATATTTTTCTTGGGCAGGAAAAAATAAGAGATTCTGCAAAAAAAATAACTTTCCTTGAGCAGATAGAATGGTTCTTCCGAAATTCCACAGTCAGACCACTTTCGCAATCCGCCTTCTTTCAAATCATTCTTATCACATTAATTCAGTAATGATTTGGCGCAATTGCTCGCGCAGGAATAGTCTAGTGGATGAAAGTTTTTTGCTGCAAGAAGAAGCATAATTCGATTCTAGGTAATGTTCCAAGAAGAGTGGCTGGTTAATTTACAGTCCTGAAAAAAATTCAAATTATTCCATAGCCACCGCTCACATCCAGATTCCATTGGATGGATGTAGAAGCTTCAACGGGGATGATTTGCCTGTCGGCAAAGCAAAAAGGTTCTTAGCATTAGATTAGGAATTAAAAATTAAGTGCTTCTATTCGATTAATTGGCTAGCCCTTTACAAATTTTATGAATTATGAAGTAAGTTGTAATTCAAATTTAAATATGGATGCGAATTTCCAAATAGTTCTTTTTATATTCTAGGTTTCTGTAATCTATTTTCTTGTAGCCGAACCAAAGAAGAGTTAAATAAAATCAAGCGCGCTGAGGTCATTGCTGTTCATGGATGAAGTGATGCAAAGATCGGGCAAATGAAAAGTTTAGAGAAAGAAGCGAGAAGAAGGATCGAATGCTTGAAATGGGCTGAAACTGTAGATTCACTCAAATCCAGAAATTAAAGGGCATTAGCCTTTTGATTTGAATCAAGCCTACGATGCGATGTTTGTCTGGATGCTCAAATACAAGACGGGATGAAGAAAAAGACTCCGGAAGAAGTCAAGATTTATCTTGAAGAATCAGGCACTAAAAAATAGAGGATGTCAATAAGCAGATTAAAGCAAATACGTCTCGAAATCTGAGGAAGTTTTGCAAGGAATTAATTCTTTAAGATTAGGATTTCCCTTTAAATACTTTCCACGACAAGACGAAGTAATTACCGCCCTCGTTAATCCCCAATATGTAGAGGTAGGTGGTGATTCTGTGCATTCCCAATGGTGTAAGGTTGTGTGCCTTGGGCATTGGGTTGATATTACCTGACCGTTTTTACCAAAAACTTTCTCCTTCAAGACCATTTCGCATAATCCAAACAGTTCGGGGGAAATACAGCCTTGAAATATCTGCATTTTTCAACGGAGGGATTCAGCTTCGCCAAGTTCCTTCGCCATTAGCGATGACAATTCCACAGTAGCTTTCATCTAAAGCGCTTTTCCTGGTATGGCCATATAATGCCATCACTGTCCGAATCAGAAATTCTCGGACGGTTCTCTCTGAACTTGCCTGAGCTTTCGCGAAAACCCGCGCAAGTCGCGAGTAAGCAAAAATGCTAGGATCAATTGCCTTCAATTTTAGTAAGAAGCTTTGCGGGATGTCTGCCAGGAGGCGATCCACCTGATCGGCTTTGGTCCCATCATAGGACACCTCGGATCATGACCTACTTGATCCACTAAAACAATAGCACGCTGTTGGAAAATCCTCCTGGCTCCGCTTGGTCCGCCATAGCAGTAGTTAGGTAGCTAGGTCTGTCCGATTCAAAGAGGTTTTTCCTGAATCCCCGGTAAGGAAATTCCAAGTAGAGGCGTCTTCGATTCCCAGTTTTTGGGAAGTAATCTACGTAAGGACTTTCTTGCGTATCGAAAGTAGGATCGATAGAGTGACTGGAATAGACAATTCAGCGAATTACCACATATTTTTCATACACACGGAGCATTTCTTTTTTCTATAGATCGGGACAGATCGTCTAGGGCAGAAGTGAAGAAAAAAATCAGCGACAATTTAGACTTTTCCTTTCACGTATGCTCGAAATGTAATCCACCCATGCTGGTTTATAAATTCAAAATCGGCATTGATGATACACGTATCCTGGACCTTCTAAGTAGAAAATTACCCAGTTTAGGAAGAGGGCCTTCTTTGACTTCAGTAGTGCTTTCGCAGCTCTAAGTTCGCCATTCGCAACTAGAGAAACAAGAAAAAGCGTACTTGCGTATTTCATGAGGATTAAGAGTTGTTTTTCTATACTTTTTATTAAAGCCGATGCCAATCATCAAACTGATTCCCCAGGCGATCTAAACCTGCGATCCCCAGACCCATGCTCATGTATTTTTCAGGACAAGCAAAAATACGAATCGCGAATAAAAAGCAGCGCGTCTTAGCTTCGTTCCACATCTCAACTGCAGTAGAGGTTCATCTAGTTTCTTCCCAGACTGGCTTCTTTTGAAAGTTTATGGCAAAAAAGATAGGTAAACATATAGCAAGCAACACAAAATCCCAACTTTGCCTGCATTAATCCCAAGCTCTAAATAGCCCGCCAGCGATAGGTGAGTACCAACGTGCCAAAAATCAAGTTAAGATGCCGATGGCCAAAAGTTATGATGTACCAAAAAGGGCGTGACTTGCCATCATGTCAAGTTGGGCTGAGAATATCGCGCTCATTTTGCGGGTTTGCCAAGCCTCAGTCTGATAAATAAAAACAAATCGGACGATGTTTAAAAATAGCCCCGCGGAACCAAGTGACTTATAAAAATGATTATTGAAGTGCTTTGATATCTCGAATCCCATTTCTCAGAATTTTCGGCTAAATTAAAGGCCTAAACTTTACAACCCCACTTATATTTGAAAGCACAAGTGATTAATATTTAATATTATTACTGAGTTGTGTGGCATTGTCATTATGATAGCCAAGAATCGCTTTTTCCAGCCTGGATGGAGCGATTGAGCGTAAATACGAAGAACTTGGAGACTTACGAAATGAAAACCAATACCGGGTCCATAGTTCGGCTTTTATAGAACCGTGAAGTTTATAGGATTACTAGCCAAGGGATGGAGGAGGAAAATATGGACTCACTCCCTCATTTACTAAGTTATGCCGTACGAGCTTAGTTTTTTCTTTAGAGAATGGAGTTTGATCAAAAAGAATTATCCTTATCCCAAAAGAACCCTATTTTCCGGAAGACCTGAAGTCATATCTTGATCGCGAGGCTACGAAAAAAAGACTCCCATGGGAGAAGTTAAATTATAAATCCAGAAAATGAGTAACGACTACACACCTAGCAGAATACCGAGGCACGAGATTCTTGTTCCTGGGAAATTCGCGGCGATATTAAGTCGCGCGATTTACTTTGGTGGAGAGTTCCCTTGATTCAAGATGCAGACTTGGTTCCGTTAGTGCAGGAGATTCTGCGAAGACTTGCCAATTCCATTCGAATTGGATCACAGGAGTATGGCGTTGGCAAAGCACATTCATTGAATCCTTGGCAAATTTACTGTTAGACAAGGCCATCAAGTCGCTGTACTTGCTGTTGATCCATCAGTCAAAAAACCAAAGGAAAAGGCATTCTGGCGAGATTAAAACCCGGATGGAAAATTTTGGCTTCAGATAAGCGAGCATTTATACCGCCTAGTCCTACAGGTTCACACGGGCGGTGTGGCCAAAACGCGCGAAGCCATGTTGCTTTGTGAGGGCGGCTGGATTTGATGTGATCTTGATCGAGGGGGACAGTAGAGTAGGGCAATCCGAAACGGCTGTCAAGGAAATGGTTGATTTCTTTTTTATTGCTTGATTGTTGGTGCGCCGGCGATGAGCCTTCAGGAATCAAAAAAAGGGAAATTATGGGAAATGGTGATTGGTCTTTTATCAATAAAGCCGAGGAAAAAATCCTTTTGGAAGCCAAAAAAGCTAAAGCCAATTATTCGATGCACATCCATCCTTTTTCCTATGGGAGAAAAATATGGTCGCCAAAGTATTGCTATGGGTCAAATCTTTGATGGAACTGTTGCGATGAGTTGGGGAAAATGACTTTCTGAGTTTCAAGCCACTCACGTTGGAACACCATGCGAGGCTTTGCGCGAAAAAACCGTGAAGCCTCAACGTCGGCTAAATTGGACTCAATGAATATAGTTCAGGAATTTATTGGGGTTGAAAGCCTTTTTGCAGGACAAAGCAGTTGAATAAAATATTAGAAGACTCCACAATTCGGATCAAGTCAGGTTAAATTAAGCCATTATATGGCAAAAAGATTGACTCAAGCTCTTTCTTAAATCTTACCCCAGTCGATCAATGAGAAGCTACCTTTTCATACTTCCATTTCTTTTGTTTTCCTGTGCTCCCTTGAGACGTTCCAGCAAAGAATCAGATTTTAATGGTTTCATCAAAGAGGTTTTCCAAAGAACCATGCATGATGAATCGCTTGCGCAAAAGTCAAATTCACCAGGCCAGAATTTGAAGAAAGGCGAAAATGGGAACGCCAATCACAAGCCAATTTCAGGATCACTTCTCACCTATTCTTATTCCGATTCGATAGAAAAACTATTGGAGGAACAGGCGGCATATTATTTGAATAGCTCCTAAGAACCACTGCGGAATTTCCCGATATGCCGGAAGTTCGGGAAAATGGAATCAATGCGGAGTCAGTTTTTGATTCGCTAACAAGACCGCTTGACGGTGTTTTTTGAGGACATAATTAACAGTGGTGGAAGCGCACCCCAATATCGAGCAATTATATTTCATGAATTTTGACTCGCTCTACCGGAGAGTTTTGTCAGATAGGTGATTGGTTTGTGGATCAGGCTGCCTTACTTTCGATGGCAGAAAATGCCTTCCGGGAGTTTCATGAAGTGATTGAGGGTAGTACTTCTTGGAGGAAAGTGGTCTATTTTTTTCTCACCAGAGGACAGGCTTTTTCTTACCCAATGCGATTGGATTCAGCGGCGATAAATTCGCCCATTTACCATCCCTTATGAGTTGACCTTACGCGATCTTGGCTATACTGAGTTTGGAATTCTCGCTCGATTGATGTAAAGGGAATAGTTAATTCTAGTTTGTCGAAAAGTCTTCCCTTAAAGATTCTTAGCGATTGTAAATCCACAAAAGCGACTTTTTATGAATTCGATCCACTGAAAAGCCGTCATTTTATTGCAATGAGAAAATGATAGCAATAGTATAAAATGGAAAGGTACTAGATATTTTCAAGTCGTTGGTCATTTCAATAACAAGAAAGCCCTGATGGGCCTCTTCTACCTTTGTTCTCCGAATCGACTTGCCATTTTTCGGTTAAACTGTGACGGTTCCACTTTGCTTGAAATCCTTTTGCATTAGAGACAGTTAAGTAAATCCTGCTTGGTCAAATCCTATCCGCTAAAAACCTGATCCCCAGTTGACTCCAATCAGGTCAAAAAAGTGGAGTTGACTATAGAAATTTCGCACAACAGCATCTTTATAGTAGGCCAGCCAGAACTGGTTAGAATATAGATTATCCCTTCCTTTATCGAAGGTGATTTTCCAGTAGGCATCTGCAAGTCGTAGCTGATTAGATTTGTTTGTGACGATTATCTAAAACGAAAAGGACTGGAAATAGACTGCTTCCGTCCCCGATTGAATAACAACCAAAGTACTCCGGCTCCAGAAAGAACTGCTTCGGACTGCCCGAGGAACCTCCCACATGTTTTACAAAATGGTTTCGTTTCCGCATCCGATTAATTTCACAACTTTGCCACCTTCCTCAGATCCTGCACCGAACATTAACATAATTTCCGAAAACACAATAAGGACTTCGGGCTTTGCATTAGACAACCTCGATTTCCTTTTTTGAATCGGAGTCCTACCATCTTAATCCATCTACAAACTGCGATATATAGAATCTGGAGGCTGTTGTAATTGGCATCGTAAGGGCCATAATCACTAATAAATAGTTTGCTTCTAACTACTGCCAAAGATCGAGGTATGGGTTCCAAGCATTGGAGACCGGCGCCTAGACTTTTGAACTCACCAGCAATTTTACAATTTCAAAACTTGTCCCCGTCATTTTGCGACCACAAAACAATAATCGAATCCTCTTCGAGTAACTATCTTCTCAGCAAGCTGCAAAAGGACGGGTTTGGCGGCTTCAAATATCCAGTTTAGCGCTTCCTTCGAAGACTGGATCAAGGTGATAGCTTCTCCATTTCATTACTTCCGGAAAGCGCCTTCATTCATGATCAAGAATGACCACAGTTTCTCATATTCGCACCAGTGGCGCTCTGATTCCCGATTCGTCACAGCCGAGATATAAAAGGAAGACACGGCCGACTCGTGCCCACAAACTGAGTTGGTGTTAGTTTAAGCTTTCATAATTGTAATTGGAAATAGTGAAATCGATAAGATTCTTCCGAGAATAGCTCGACCGCAAATACAGCATACTTGATAGTTGTAGATTCAGAACAGCCAGTTATTGATTTGGACAAGCTGATCGGGAGCGTTCAACCTTCCCCCAAGTTTTAATGTTGGATAGGAAAAGCCCAGATTGAAAAAGTTCAATAAGTGAGGCCATCAATCACCCGACATCGCAGCCACTCATCGTGGTGACTCGGCGCACACACTCGTCCTACGAAGAAAGTGCCCCAAAAAGGCTGAAAATAATCCATTTTACTATCGTAATTCTTGCCGTTTCGCCTGATGTTCTGGAGTGTATGAAGCTTGTTTTCCGATAGATGATCGTCCTTACATCGACCGATTATGCCCTTGGAGGAAATCGCCCGACTCCCAAGTATAGACCAGTTCGCCCTCCTGATATTCCCAAGTGCCGGTGGCCTTACTTACCTGTCCCTTGATATTCGAGACCTTGATTTTGCACTTACGCGCAATCACTATTTCTTGGACACGCACGCAGAAATTTCCCTTTGGCAACCCAAATGACTCCAAATTGTTTTCTACCTCCATTCGGATTGTAACGGTTGAGGCTACTTTCCAAGTTTCGACCTCAGCATTTTTTATTCCAATTCAAGCCTATTTCACACTTTTACTTCGTTCGGAAGCAAGTCGGGATTTTCCTCCGGGCTCCCCAAAAATCGTCATTTAGTGTGGGCACTTTGATTCCTTTGGCAAAGAGAAGTTTTAAGTGAAAGTTGATTTGATTTTGCATTTTTCCCGAAAATTCCCAGTCTACAACCAAGCTCGGAATGAAAGGCTCAATTGATTCCAAATAGGCCAATTGCCGAAGGTTTAGAGAAAAAGCCTTAACTTTTCCCATTGGTCGAAACGAAGGGACTGATAGTTTCAGATGCGTGATCGGTGGCTGATAGGTGCTTAGATCTCCTTGGATTAAAAATCAAATCGCGGGACACCAGTTTTGAGATTCCATTTTTTGAGACAAAGTTGGCTCCCAATCCCCGAAAGAAAATATTGACTTTGGTAGAGTTTTATGCTTTGATTGAACTTGATTATCTCGGATCAAGCCTGTCTTTCAGGCTTTAGGGATTGACTTTCTCCCGAAGTGAAAATAAGTCCACTGCCAGTCGGACACTTGATCCTTTTGGGTGTTCATTGGTATTCGATCCCATCACGGGCTGGACTCTCGCGTCAGCCTTCATTGTACCAAAAAACTGGTCTTTAGCTGACTCGTAGGATTGAGATTCCAGGCAAATCTTGGACGATTCCGGATTGCTGGAAAGCCCGAATTTTTCTGCCGCTCACCTCTTGGAGTCCCAGGCTTGGCCTAGGTCTTATTATATTTAAAATCATTTTTCGGCAGATTCTCGATAAATCCGAGTTTCGGTTGCTTAAACTTCCCGGTAGAAAAACCTGCTTTTACAATTGGCTTATTAAATTTGACCGAAGCTTCCAATTTGTTGTAGTGAAATTCCCATGGAAGCCTTTGCCAAAAGTAGCTTTGTTTCCAAGTATGAATAGATTCCTCCGATTGCTGTTCATTTCCAAAAAGGCTCCTCCATTGCCCAAAATGGAATCGCCACCTGATCCAATCCGGACCATGGGAAGAAATGGGACAAGTCTGATTGGCCAGAGTGATGCGGGCCTATTGATCGGTAGACCATTCCAGAAAAATCGCGGTGTGCCCAGCTGAAGTCCTCTTAAAGGAAGGGGAAGCCAACATTCAAGGGCCCCGTACTGTTCGGATAAAAATCGGTGAAGTTTCCTGTAGCAAATCCCCCAGGATCTTGCCTTGTATGTATTTAGCTCAGTTGGCGCATAGGGGATGAATTTTTTGGACCTTGGAGTGAAATCGGTCTAAAGGCAGGCGCATAAACTTCCACAGGTGCCAATTGCACTGTGTTCTTGATTTGCGCGGAAGCCAGGAAATCATTCCTACCCCATAGTATACATTTCATTGCCAGATCGAATTAAATCCAAAATTCGATTCGGGCTTGAAGAGAAAATAGGAAGATGTGAAACTTAGCAAGCGAGTTTCCCCGATGGCTTTGGATGCAGATCTCTTCGCTTTTTCCTCCGAAAAGCACAGAATCATAGAACTAGGCAGGGTTCCTGCCTTCACCCAAATTTTGCCGCCTTCTCATTTCGCTGTTTTTTGAACAATGGCTTTTTGTGACCAAATCGATTGTGATCACTCACAAGGGGTTTACAGTTTGCGGGGACAGCTCGGGTTAATTTACCGAATCCCTTTTAATCCCAGAGCTTTCAGATTAACGAGATTGGGAACCTTACTTCCGTTTGCAACTAGCTTTCATTTTCAGGATGGAAAAAAAAAAGGATCATCGGGAATACTTTTTGGGAAAGCGAAATTTCTAATCCGTACTTTGCTTCCTAATTAATACTACGCTTAATCTTGAAAATTCTCCTTAGGATTTACATTTCTGATTTTCAGGTTGGTTTTCTAGTCTCTTTTGGATGCGATTCAGAGGAATCTTCGCAAGCTATTTTGGCGTAGAAACAAAAAGGGACTTATCTCTATGCCAAAAGGGTTTCACTATTTCAAAAGGAACCCCCGACTTTTGGGAAGGATGGAAGGTGACACAGCCTTTGGGACTGGTTCAGAAAAAGACTTTTCGCTAATTTGATTGTTGGAAGCTGTGGGAAAATGGTGAATAGTCTCTCCCTTTACTGGAAAACTTTGGATTTGCCAGTAATTTTCAGCTTCCCAAGTTGCCAAAAGGCAGTCCTATTCTTTTGGAACTTTCTTACCCCACCCCACAGATCCCATATTTTTTAAGGAATTTATACTTTTTTTTTTTAAAATTCTTCTCCTTCCGTGTTGTGGGTGTGTGTGGG
>Ga0163217_1022438_pt1 | contig 12067 bp, 2 predicted proteins | sample SynspAceP_FD_185933 | JGI IMG/M metagenome (GOLD analysis project Ga0163217, IMG submission 185933) | Saline lake microbial communities from Ace Lake in Antarctica - Synechococcus sp. Ace-P (PacBio error correction) | ecosystem: Environmental > Aquatic > Non-marine Saline and Alkaline > Saline ... | reverse complement strand
CATGAAATACGTAACCCTATCCGACGCATCCGCAAACTGACAGCAAAGCACTTTATGACTAACCGCATATGGTGTTTCCTCGGACGACGGCGACCAATGCCACGAAGGGCGCCTACATGGCGCCAAGTAGCATCTGTCTCGCCCAGCGCCTAAACTCACGCATCCCAGGTGGCAATTGCTGTCTTTCGTCGTACTTGATGTATTGAGGCCAATCGCCCCTGCCCATTCGCCCTACTCTTTGGCGGCACCACAATCCTCCCTACCGCTGTCAGTGCTATACCGCCCCTCACAACTCTGCACACTCACGAGTAGTACCCCGCTTGTGGGGTGTGAATTGTGGATAGACGTGGTATGACCTTTACGATGGCCTCAAGACATTAAGTCATAGGAGTTAGAGTACCAAAGTACTTTACCAGATTAGGCTAGGACAATGGGTAAATCACCGTAGTGCATACATGAGCAATTGAATCCCGAAGTCAGTAAGAAAATCAAATCTCGAATTTTCGTTCGTCATAGCGGATACCAGCAGTTTCCAAAACAATCCTTGCATTTGCCATTAGATTGGACGAACAAGGACAAATAGTAAAATTGAAAGTCTAGGCTTGAAATCTGCTCAGTCAATTTATAGTATAAGAACCCTACTATAAGTAGTTTAAATCTGAAATTTGCCAAAATCTCATTAGGTCGAAATACAATATTATAGGGCATACTTTCTTGGGAACAATAAACCTTCCCAAAAATGTGTGATTAATCTCTAAAAAATGTGGATGTTTTCTTTAAGCATTCTGCGAAATATTCCATGCTTGTAATTCCTACCAAGTAGATAGAGGGCGAAGGAGACCATCAGTCGATATCCCAGCAAGATTCCCGAAAATGTTAACACGAAAAACTATGGTTGGTAAAAAATGTCTGAATGAAAAACCAAGAGGACAAGGATGTTCTGCATTATAAAAGACACAATATCCCTCCGCACTAGAGCATTGAGTAATCTCTATACCTCCAAACTTTCTTTTAGCTTTAAATCGAAAAGATGGTTTTTTGGCTCTAAGCCAATCCCAATCTTCTTCTAAATCAGTTATTCATTAAAAGTATTTGGTTATTCCTTTTCCTTCAAATTGAAAAAAACCTGCATTCAAGGAAGACTCAATTCCTCTTAAACAGTAATTATATCCGAATCCATCTCTCTTCAACCATTGCTGAAGTCATATTTTCAGGCTTCCAGTTACAGCTTTGTTTTGATTTGGTCAGGATCTCCAAGAAGTAGATCGACCTCAGTTGGTCTGAAATATCTTGGAGTCACTTTCACTAAACTTTTCCTCCAATAAGCTTTGTATATCTTTGGTGATGGATATTCTCCAACAGAGTCATTAAATTTTTGCTTATTAATTGATTTCCAAAACTTCCTATTTCCTCAACGCCACTTCCTGACAGCTTATTTCAAATCGATGTTGTCAAAAAGCCATGGAGATGAGTCACGGACTTTTGTAGTCACTCCGGTAGCAATTACATAATGCTTTCAGCCACTTCTTGCTGAAGAAAGCCACATCGCCACAAACGTAAATCTTTTGGCATGTCCCCAGTTCTCTTAGAATCCAAGATTCCCATAGAATAAATCTTTGCTGTATCCAAGTGCTATCTTTGAAATGCCCCGTGTGATTTTTTCGTGTCACAAAGTCTGCTTCGCAATGGCGAATTCGTGATTAATAGGGGATTTCATGCAAAGCAAATTCCATAAGCCTCCCATAATCACTGGTTGATCCAATAGGCATATAACTGCTACTGCTTACGGAGGACCTGTGGGTTAAAATGGCTAGTAGTTTTACTGAATTGTGGAACCGCTTGAATATTCGTACAATTCTGAGGTCGAAGCTTGATAGATTTTTAGTCTTTTCTCCAAGCCTAGCAGAGATCGGCTTCCAAGATCCGCAACCTACCGATTTCCATCTGCATTTAGCGTGTGTTTCGGGAATATCAAAAACTTACTTTGACATGAGAATTGCTGCGAGATTATAGATCTCGTCAGGTTGGGTCTCTGTATATTCGGGGGGTCAAATTCATAGAATCGGTCTATCTCCATAATGAAGTACCATTCTAGGATCTTTCACTATCATGAGGATCCCTGGTAAAGGTGATTTTCTATTCTCATCTGGTGTGATTTAAAGATGACCTCCTTTTAATTCCGTGAACTTTGATATCCCTTTGGCGTAAACAATTCCGCCAGATATGCTCCATCCTGACCTAGTTATTCCTGTGTAAGAAAGCTACTTTATTGAAATTCATTTAAAGTTGATATAATTTTTGCCAATAAAATGGACTGACTTTATTTAATATTATGAATTTTATGAAGTCTCTGATTAAGAAAGATCATAATCAAAATATTCCTAGAAAAAACCCCTCCCAGCCAAACTAATAGAAGATTTTTCAAAGAGTTGTATTTGGCATTGTGTTGGGCATGCAATCTTGAATTGAACTTAAACACTGGCGTTTCGCCGCTTGGAGCTCTATTTAGAAATTTTTCTAATTCTTGCTTTAAGGTAACTGTTAATTGAAAAGACAAAATTAATTCAGCTTCCAGCTGTTCTTCTTTTGGTAAGGGCTCGTTGAGAAATAATACCTTGATTACTATCTCTTAAATTAGGGCGCAAGTTTTAGTTGAGCCTTACTTTGAAATATCTCTTCTGCCTCCACAGTACTTTCCCCGATGACGTTTAAGTTTTATTCTTCTGTTTTCTATTTTATCAGAAGTGAACATATTCTAAAATTTTTATCAAAACGATCGTTGTTAAGCTCTGCAAGCGATTAATGGCTCAGGCATTCGAACTGATAGTTTTATTCCAATCTCTTCTTCGATTTCTATTTTGATTTTTTATTTTCTATTTGATTTGATTTACATAGCCAATCTTGAGGGCTAATGTATAAGTATCGATCTTCTATCGGATCATCATTTTGAGCTTCAATTTCAGTTGAAGAACAGCGTTTTTTCAAGTAAAGCTTCCTATCAAAGTTAGGAATACCTCGAATGAGATTTCGAAAGTTTTTGTGAGTTATAATCTGCTGGACGTTCACTGCTAAGTAATAATCTCCAAAGTCTTGTTTATTCAACCCAGAAAAAATTTAAAATTTCTGATTGATCAACCCAAACTAAGAAAATCTTGCCTAGATAAAAGTTTTGGGTACATTTCAGGAGAAAAAGTGGCCCCTTAGTATTTGCTCCATTCATTGAAAGGAAGGTTCTTTCAGCAAATCCTGCCAGACTAACCCCAAATTACCCAATCCATTTTCATTCTTTTCGCTTCAGAAAGCTTTATCGCAATAGATTCGTATTCTCTGGAGAAGTACCAGGACTTTGACTATCCCTAAAAACAATTACCACCATAGAGATATAGATGATTCTTTTCTTTGATAGAATTAATTGAAAGCTTCTGTCAAGGCTTATTTCTTAATTCGCCAATACTTTCCCTTATAACCTTTTTGCAATTTTTCTTCCTGCGAGTTAAGATCGTAGAAGTCAGATTATAAAAATATTATTTCAACTTTCAGAAAGGGTTCAAAGCCTTTTTTTAGGGTAAAAAGAAAAATATTATTTCAAATTGTACATAGCCGACATCAGTATCATACCAACCTATTAGCCTCAGAATAGTGTGCATAAAGAATATCCTAAAGCTTCGACCTGAGATTCATGATAAAAGTAATTCTGTTGGATCACTTTTGCTGAGTTTTAGAGGTTTAATTTTCGGGTATAGCTCATATTGGAAACTTTGACATCCAATATTTGGATCCAAGTGTTAATTTATTTACTCAGTATCGAGGACTTATCAAATTACTCTAAACGATCCTATTCGTCCCAATCCCATAATGTTCAAACCCAAGTTTCACAATAGCTCTTTATCGTAGATTATTTCTTGCCATCAAAAAACCACCTGTTATTCTAGCTTTACCTACACATCCCAGCTTGAAATTCGGGAATTTCAGACCATGTTTCGTTACTAGCAAAAGTGCATCAGATCTAAGAGGGATTCATACGCATCCTTGCAATAAGTTACTTTATCAACAAATTTTATTAATGTGGCCCTAGGCTTCTTCATCGCACGGCTCGTAGCTTTAACTCTGCACAGCAGCTCTAAGTTCATTCAATAATTACCCCAGCAGGAGGCTTCATCGCATATCATCTGTATTTGGCTTTTAGAAGCTTCAAGCCCCAAAATCGCAAAGGTCATTTCCTGTAGGTTCTCTTTTTTTTCTTTTTTTTCCCCCAAAAGGGTTTTTTTTTAGGGTGGGCCTTTTAACTTTTTTTTTTGAGAAGCCACAAATTTTTTGAGATATTTACTCCTCTACTGCCTTGCAATACTTTGAGGTCATAGCCATATTGCTTCGCAGTTTTGATATCGCTTTCCATCTTTTGGAAGCTGATCTCGTATCCGTACCCTGGAGATATTAAAACTTATTGCCGATCGAGGATCAGAACTACTTCCTTTTCTCCACCATGTTTCGCAATCTGCACCGAACTTAATTCACACAGATTTGCGATATGCATCATAAATGAAATCTTAGTCCGCTAACATTTTGCATTGGCTGTATATTTGGTCCATTTCTGCCGAGGAATATTCCATTATAAATTGATTCGTTCCCCCACTAGTTGGAATGGTTGAGAAGGCGTCAATTAATCTCCTTTCAGCGCGCGCGTCATCTATTCCGATCACGTCGATCAGGTCTAAGGAATCTTCAACAGCGGGCACCTTCTTTCAAGATCAGTGTTAGATGCAACAGCAAAAATTGGCAATTCTGAATTTCGTTCTTCTAACGCTTCCTTCAGTTGCTGCCTCGAACTTTCTCTCCGTGTGGTCACCGGAACAGTACTCTTGTAGCTACTACAATGTAATCGGTCATTTTAGTACCAATCTTCGTCCGCTACTGCTAGTACATATTTCAATCAGGCAGATTCCATTCTCTTCACCAGGAGGTGTCCCTACGCAATGAATTGCTACTGAAGCTCCCTGATAGCCTCCCCAAAAATCTGTACTTAACTTAAGTCTACCACTCTTAAAGTTTTCACACTATTCTTCCAATCCTGTTCGTAGATCGGCATAATGCCATTCATTCAGTTTTTTCGATCTTTTTCTGGATTCAATATTACGCAAAGTGACTTCGTTTCCTACATCTGCAAACATTGCTCCTGAAAAACTTAATACCCACGTACCCTGTTCCTACAATTGGCTATTTTCATCTATTAAAATTTTTAAATTATGGTGTTTGATTTACTACAGTATTAATTAGATTCCGAGCGCGCCAGGGTGAAGCTATTCCTATCCATGCTGCTGCAGGAAGCTTTTTCCTTTTGAGGTTTTCTCGGCACAACTATTTCAGCTCCTGGCTCCAGATTTGTATAAACTTTAGTCCCAAAGAAAACTATGAGTTCGCTTTGGCATCTCCATTTGCATAGTTACATAGGAGTTGGATCTCTTGCTCCTTTCGGGGAATCCAACCGCAATTTGGAATATAAGGACCTGAAACCTTCTTTGAATCGATATATCGAGCTGTTGGTGGAAGTAGTACTTCTCCTATCATTCGCACGGTCTGAAGTTGCTTTGGGGATCTGGAGATAAGTCTCCTTCAAAAGAATAAGATCTGCCTCTGAACCCGGATTTTTCAGAATATATTCTAACATTCAATCCTATCATATCCTGTTCCTTGTATCTAATTGAAAGAGGTCGGAATCTGTTTTTGACAGAATTCTTTATCTGCATCCATCTCAAAAGACTTTTGCGGACTTTTTCCCTTTCCACTTTTCTCGTTCTCCTCTATTTTTCATTCTAGTTTTTCATTCCAATCCTTTTGAAATAGATTGACTCCAGCCTCGTTTTGACCCTGTTTTTTCTTGGGTCTTAGGTTGTCTCGGATTTCACGCTCATCTCCTCAGTATTTTTCTTCTTCACTCATCCCTTCATAATATAAAACTGTCCGTAGCTGATCAGAGAAGCCTCCTTTAGGATAAGCAAAATTTGTGTAAGCCCTTCCTGCTCTATTCACCAATCGGAGTTCTTTCATTGGCAATTTGGCATTGCAAATCACCTGGATAACTACTTCACCGGTAGTTGAAATTAATTGCCTTCGCGCTCAAAATCCTGGACTTCTACGCAATAAATTACATGATTCAAAGGCTTTCAAAGGCTCTGTCTCTCTCTTCTTCCGAAAGTTTGAGGTTGGGAGTCTATTTCGTCAGTGTAGAAATCTCGGCAAAGTCTCCGCCGAATTCGCATCTCTTACTCTTCTGGTACTTCAATGGATGGAGTTTTGTGCAGATTCTAGTAAAACCTCCAGCTCGAAAGGCATCAAATCGGCCAAACAAGGTCATGTAGCCGGCCAAATGGATAAGTTCCGGGAGACCCTATTTTCACCGGAATTATCAATAATATGCCTCTTGGAATTCAACTGCTGGGGATAAAAAAGTAAAATCTTTCATTTTTAAGAGACACATCTGTTACGATCCTTCAGAATCCCCTTTAAGATCTAGAGATTCAGCTGCCAAGCGTCAGATTCTGCCCACTGGTTCTGTACAATGTGGGCTCTTGTGCAAATGCCAGGCTTTAATCCATCCGCTTTTCCGATGAAAGGGCCTTTGACAGTAGGATCTCATCTCTAATGACATATTCTTCCTGGACGGTTGACTGCCCAGTGATTTGGACACGGTTCTAGAAATCGCTCTACGCCTCCCCGATTTAAAATCTCATCCCCATCAACTCAATGAAATGAATGAATTTTCTTCAGGTGGAAAAACGTCTATCACCTTCGCTGATTGTGTTTCCTATTCTCCGAAATCGTCAACCGATCTTTGTTATGGCCAGATGGTGAATCCGCTGTATAGATGAAAAGGTCATCAAGATATTCGGCCCTGCTTTACCTCAAATAAAACACCTCTTTTCTGACAGGACCGATTTATCTCCACCCTTGCCTGGACCGGCTGCACGATGATTACCATTGTACTGAAAGTGTTGATTTCGATGATGGTCTCCTTTCGAGAGAAATGGATAAATATCTACCGTTGAAATCAGCGATTATCCGATATACCTGAATTATTTCTGAAAGGGCTCCATTGTTCATTTTGGTCCTCCGGCGCTAACAAGCCAATTGAAAACATGGAAATGAGGTAGCATATAGTTCCTGCTTAGTAACTCACCAACCATAGAAACTTTGGATCGATCTAATATTCCCTAATCTGATTTGAAAAATGTAATTTGATTTTGATCCCTTCAGGCCAGATAGATTGCGACTCATTGCTTTAGTTTTTAATTGGCCAAAGCGGCCTCAATGGTGGCTCCTCCCTACCTGTATCGGACCTACATTTGGCACGAAACACGGCTTCAGGACTCACTTCCAAAGTTCATAGGATGCTGTGACGCACCATAAATATCAATCAGCAGTTGATCTCCACCACCAACACTGTAGGATTGGGGAGGTGGGGCATTTTATTTCAGGCTGGGGCTTGAATCAGCTCTCTGTATGAAAAAGCTTGACCAAAAATCTTTCTTTCTGAAGTGGGAAGTTCAGCTCATAATATGGGTCTGCCCTTCGAATAGAGTCAAACATTCCTCTCCTGCTTATCTGAAATGTTCTCGAAGCACAACCCCCCGCATCACGTTGGTTTGAATTATTACCCAATGAGGCTCTGAAGGAATGGTTTCGGCTTCACGCAATTTGTGCTGCTTCGAGGCAGGCATACCTCGTTCTCTAGCTAGCGTTTCTAACTGATTTGGGGTCGCCAACTCGCTTTCGCTTTCTTGATTCAATTGCTATCTATTTGAGCGTCAGAAAGAGTTATTTCTTACTTTAAGATTTGAAATATCTGAAAGGCTTTTGCCCTTGCAGGGGAAAAATACGATCAGCACAAAAAAAACCTATCAGGAATAGATCTAAAGCGATTTTAAATGAGTTATTATTTTCCAATTTCTTAATTTCGTGTTTCAATCCAGTGTTCGCTAAAAAAAATCGAAGGCTTAATTTCTGATTTTTATTTGAGATCAATAAGCTTTCCACAGCTTTCGCCCTCTCAGTCACAATATGTTGGCCTAGCCTCCAAAACTAAGAATCGACAAAATCAAGTGCCTAATTTCTCGTCGAAATAAATCAAACCTGGAGAAGGCATTCTTCATCAGGCAAAGTCAAACCACTTTTCGATCAACATCTGCTCAATTTTAGCTGAGAGATTTGAGATTAATCTTCATTTAAAGTTGTCTCCTGTGCATTTACCACTTTCCAATTTTGCCTTGAGTCTATTCCTTTGCGATATTCCCAATCAAAATCCACTTGACTTGGACCCTCTTCCATTCGATCCAAAATCTGCTGAGAGCAGTTGGTCAAACAAGATATTTCTGATTATTTCTTGAATGTATTGAGAAGAAGGATGGGCGATGTTGGCTTGGTACTCAATATTTAATCTTTTTCAGTTTTCTTTGCAGAATTCCCGCTTTTAGTAAGGTTATTTAATTCTTTGCGAACTGCATTGGTGGATTCACCAAATTCTTCGCCAAACCACGGAGATTGACTTTGGGTTTTCGAATTCACAAAAAAAACTTTAATAAGACAACCCTCAAACCTAGTTTTTGAGGTAGATTAAAGGATTCCAACATAAAAGTCACTTCAGTAATGAGAACAAAAAGGTACTCATTTTCAATGAATTCGTAAAAACAAAATGGTTTCTTCGACTAAAAAGAACCATTTTAAGATTGTTTTTAAGTTGATCCAGCCTCGATATAGGTATGCTGGTTTTTCATGCGAATAAGTCTCTGAACAAAACTTCACCTGTCAATCCACTCAAAGCCCCCAAGCAGTAAACCGACGATGGCGTTCACTCCTACCACAGTCATCCAAACAAGGCCCATCAGTTCCCATTTTGTTTGGAAGTGAACTCCCGTGCTGGTGCATGATGAAAATAGCCTGTCCAAGCAAGCCAATCCATTCCGAGACCACCAGCGAGAAAAAACTGGGTGAAAGCCGCTTAAAGCCTTTAAGTCCAATCCAACAGCTATCAATATCATAATAGACCAATTAGGGAAAGAAACGGATTCAAGAAAACCACAATTGCTATGGTGATTAGAATAAATAATATAAATTCTCATGGTGTTTACTTTAAAATCGTTTTATGAAAACAGGAATCCCTCGGACTGCTCTTTGCTTCGAAGTTGAAATGACGATACTCTCCATTTGCCCAAATAGGGATGAATTACTTGTAAAATCTACCTTCCCGGATTTCCTGATGGGCCACCAGGTAAATCCCAAATTGCCACTAATCTCATCCGCCCATTTCACTAACCATCTCCCAGCTTCGCCACTTCGTTCAACTCGTGCATTTGAGCATCCTCTTCCTCCACCGGTATAGATATTTTTACAGAAAAATGAAAACGAATGAGGGGATAAAATGTTGATACTCGTCTTCTATAGTAGCCCAAGAATAGTCTTCCTTCCATTATTTTTCCATTCTTGCATTTTTGTGAGAGTTCTTTAAAGCCTTTTACATGATCGACGCAGATTCTTTTAGTCGGTGTGAGTTCCAATATCAAAAACTTCGTCCTGAGACTATGGCGTCAATAATAAAAACAGTTTTGATAATTGTTTGAACTCACGACAGGTGCTCCAAAATTTTGACCATTTCTCCCAAACATTAGCGTAGGTTTTGTTCCCACCAGAATTGTAAAAAAGTGTGGTGCTTTTGGATTTGGGTCTGCAAAAAAGTTCCCAGCTTTTCATTCATCCGATACTTTTTTGCACTGGATCAGCGTCAAATTCAGTTCGAGGGGCAAAGCAATCATTTATCGGCCACGGCTTCCTGGCGTGAAGGGTAATAATCGTCAAACTGTAGGCTTTCAATTATCCTCTTAGTAATCCCCTTCCTTTTCAGTAAGTTGTTGATTCAATCGCCTGTTGCGATAATGTTCATAACTAATTTATCAAATACATAAATAGGATAAGAAGGGGTCCACTGGATGCTGATAGCAGATGAAACAAAACTCTTTCGGGATTGAGGGCAAAGCATTTTTGTGCATTTGCGATATGGGAATTCCTTGCCATTCCATTCTTGGATCTGCATCCATTCCATAAAAAAATTTTCCCCTGCTCCTCACATTTCAAAGGAATTTTCCTTGAATTCGCATGGCGATATTCTCGGATTATTGGAAGCAAAAACAAAAGTTTTGTGGCTGGCGCAGGCATAGAGTCCAATGCGATGTTATAATCCTCAAAATTCTTTAAGCCTTATTTCATCAAGTGAAGGTTTGTTGTTCATTCGACCTTCGTGAAACAGCTTCAACTTTAAAGCGAAATTAAACATTCTGCCGATCACTTCTAAAAGTACGATCAAAATACTACGGTCCGCTAATGGGTATAAACTACCAGTAATCTAAATCTCTCCTACCTTGATCTTAATCTCCTTCAATTTCTGAAATTTGATCGTCTCCATTCATCTCCCGATATTTCATAGGCCTTATCTGCTGTCATCTTGAAGTATTTATTATACCAATCACGCGCATCTTTAGTGGCTTAGCTAACCCCCCAAGCTATATTTTTATTAAATCCTGAATCACTTGCTAATTGCTCCTGGCAGTGGTGGACCCTTTACAGGTGATTTGAGAGTAGTCAATTGCACTTAGAATACCCAAAGTGAGGGTAGATTCAGACTCCAGGTGCGGATCATGCCAAAATCGGATTTCCGCTTTCGTTTTTGAACCGGAGACCGCCAGTTATTTGAGCCGGTTCCTTTCTCCGGCGACTGTTGGCAATGGATCTATGACAAAAGGTCGTATTGCGATAAGGAATGCCTATCTGGTTTAGCAATAGGAAAGTGGCGTAAAAGTCCCAAATTATTAGTAGCTCGATTATCGACTCATTTTCTAAAGGAAAATCAGGATAAAGCTTATCCAAGCATTTTCTGCACCAAGAAATCTTCCTCAGATTTGAATATTCCAAATCTCGATCACTGACAAGCATATCTGAACATATACTTTAAGCAAAAAAGCAATGATTTGTTTAAACCGTCCAATGTTTGGTCTAAATTTTAAATCTTATACTCTACCGGTACTTGTCAGGAGTCAGCTGGATCAATGTCATCATTGACCCCGCTGCGTAGGTTCTGCTAAATCGCAATGTTTCTTAGATCATTATCTTCTAAATATTTTTGTGGGGCCTAGTTCGGCGCCGTAGCCTAATCCTTTCTCGAGTTCATTCGATCCAACTCCAGCGCAAATAGTGTCCTACAAATTTCAGAATCCTTCCGGTGCGGCCATCGTCTGAAACTCCATTTGCCAAAGGCCGAGGGGAAATTGCTTTGCTTGTCACATTATCCTTGGCCCTGTAAGATCTTCCTCATTTTCTGCAAAAAATTGAGGAATCAAAATTTTTCGTCGTAGACACCGTTAACAGGAGCCGAAAAGTCCCGTTAATTTCAAAGTCCCTCAGCAGCTAATTTCATCTTCACTGAACGGAGTTTTGCCAAGAAACCCATAGATTTGGTCCAACAGTTGGTGCCAGCGGAGGAACTGGACGCAGCGGCTTGGAAACCACTATCGCAACGGCGTAACAGTAATTCGCAAAAGCATAAAAAAACCGAAATACTTCATTGATTTTGATTGGTGTGTGTGAGGATTGAATTTAATTTACTTTGTATATCCGCCAATCTGTACCAAGAAAAGGGCAAAAAGGCGACTTAATATATGGTATAAACACTAACTTTGCGGTAACTTCTTCCTGTGGCCATCGAACGTCACACCGCCTGCCTCCGCCTTGGCGGGCCTGTCTCGCACTGGCAAATCTTCCTTGCCAGTTTAAGCCAGAAAGAGGGCACTGTCATCATTACGGATTAATTATAATTAATTTAATCTTTTATTTAATACCAAACCGAGAAATGTCCAAAGATTCAAAAAAGAAACAAAAAAAATTTTGCCCTCAATTCATATTTGGGGCACTTAAATTTCTATTTGTTACTAATTCATAGTGATTGGAAGCTTTAACTCTTTCCCATATGATCACCTAGACCTGGACTTTCAATTTCCATTGTTATCTTTTCTTTGAGCTTTTCTTC
>Ga0163217_1088013_pt1 | contig 12068 bp, 14 predicted proteins | sample SynspAceP_FD_185933 | JGI IMG/M metagenome (GOLD analysis project Ga0163217, IMG submission 185933) | Saline lake microbial communities from Ace Lake in Antarctica - Synechococcus sp. Ace-P (PacBio error correction) | ecosystem: Environmental > Aquatic > Non-marine Saline and Alkaline > Saline ... | reverse complement strand
GGTTGTTAAGTGCTGCTTACTTGGTAAACATTAAAAAGACTAGTATAATTGCCCCAAAATGGAAATTTAGAGGTTGTTATTTGATTATTTCTTTTAAATTTGGGGGATTGATCAATTCATAAGTGACAAAAAAACCATCAGCGCAATATATCAAAGACACATTTCTTATTGGAAACTTCACAAAAATTTCCAATGATGATGGTGCTTTAAGTATCCTTATTCTTATTTCCCTTGGTACATTTGGATCGTTTACGGATTTAAAACATGTTAAGGCTTTATTACGGCGGCTTGTTTTTTTTATGCTATAAAGCTAGTTCAATTGAAAAAATGGAATTTGAAAGTTCCTAGCCATTTCCGGGAAACACTTTTTCCGATTGAGTTACTTTTTGCAGAACCAACTCTTCCCAAGATTTTTATAGATTTATATGGATGGTCAATTGATTAACAAATGGCATAAAGTCCCTACCTGCACTTCCTAAAGATTTAATATGAGAGCGCCAGCTAATGTACACGCTGTGAATTGGTGAGCAGAATGGGGAACCTAGTGCTTCAAATTATAAGCATTACCTCCGTTGAAACCAGTTTAAAATTTTTATTTTTTGTCATTTCCACGTGGTGGCCGGAAAAAGTCTTGTTAGGGCGTATTGTTGATGCGGACCCATATTATTCTTATCCGATCTGGGATTCTGTATTTTCGGTCGAAGCTGTGCAAAAACTCAATAAATCTACCATCTAATCTTTTGGTATTTCCTAAATCCATTGGTGATTGGAATTAACAGGGAACCTGCATTTTTGAGGGTGATGTTGTTCTTTTTTTTATATGGTCTATTTATTTGTTGTTCCATTAAAAAATGGGTGTTGGGCAGCTGTTGTAATGCGTTTTCGATTTCCATTAAAATGGTGCCAATAATTATTCCTCCCTTTATTCCTAAAAGTATTTTGGAATAAAGAAAAGTCTTCTCTTTTTGGGTTAGTTTGGGTATTACATCGGTACTATTGTAATTTCATTTTATTTCCCCGAATTTACAGATTAACTATATTAAGACGGTGGGGCTCTGGTTCTCTAATTTGAAATTTCATTGCCAGTTGTATAATGTAATAAAGAAAGTGGCCGTTTAATTTAATGCCAGCCTTGGGAGTGATTAAGGATTATGGAAAAACGCCATCATCGTCATTGCTTTTGGTTGGCCTGTTCACCTTTTACGTGACAATAAAAAATAACAAACCCTCTTGACCTTCCATGCTATGGGTTATTAACGCTGTATTATTTTTTGTCCGCCACTGTACACCCTGGTATATTATTTTTCTATGGTGTTAAGCCTTTTTTACCGAGTTTAGATTTCCCATTGTTTGGTCCTTATGTGATCTATTTGAGTTACTGGGGCTTATTTTCATTCCAGGGTTTTAAGAGGAATTATTGGTGTTGTCCAGTGGAATATATTGGCAGTGTATGTTTTAATGATCTAGTGATATTTGGGAATTATATAACAAAACTACTATTTCATAAAAAATTAATGTATTTAAGTTACGCCAATTCATTTTTATTTTGTACTTTTGATGTATAACTGAGTAAACACCAGCGTCATATTTGATTATTTACAAGGCATCTAGCCTTGCTTATTCATTTACGCCTACACGTCGTCGCCCGTAAGGGTGCACTTCTTTTATGGAAATAGGTGATCATTTCCCTCTCAAAAAAAACAAAATCTAATTTTAATTCTAAACAGCAACATTTCAATGAAGATTGTAGATGCTAATGATTCCCATTTTAAATATGCCGAGATCATCTGTGACACTATTGCGCGAGTCGGCCAAAGTACGCGGCACTGGGATTGCAAGCGTACCTGAATCATTCAGAAGAACTGGCATAATGGCAATGCCTTATCGCCTTGGATGGAGATAAATTTGCAGCGTTTCTGTTATATTGAGGTGTGGGGATGAAAAATTTGTAGCCAACTCAGGCCTTATTCGTACATCCTGATTACAGAATCAGGGCTTGGCAAGCAATAAAAAACGGAAATTTTTGATCTTTCCAGAGTTTTAGTTTCCCCAATGCCAAAATATTTGGGATTACCACAGGATTGGCAGTATGAAAATGAACTATGAACTGGGCTATAAACCGGTTACATTTTTCGGAGCTGACTACAGGACCCGGATTTTGAAAAAGGCTGTCAGGACGTGTAAAATTTCGATATCCTTACCAGGGGCCAAGAACAAAAAAATGGTGTCTTTGTACCGGGATGTTGTACGCGCGGAAAACCAAAACAAAGGAAAATTAAAATAGAGCAAAGGAAAATTGATTCCAAGGCGTTTCAGAGATTAAAAAAGTTAAGGGAAAGTTTATTCCTAACAAGAACGAAGTAGTAGTGGTTCAATACTACTGTGAAAATAATAATAAGATTAGTTAGCAGTGGAAGAAATTAGTTTTAGCATATAGTGGTGGTGGATTGGACACGTCCTATTGTGCAAGTATTTATTCAAAAGACCAAGGTTTTGAAGTACATGCCCACGTTAAGTGTAAACACCGGTGGGTTTCAAAGGAAGAAAATAGCATTCATGAAAAAGGCCTTAGAGCTTGGGCTACCTCCTCACTGCTTACGATTTGCCGTAACAAACATTTTAGGAAAAGGGTAGTTAAAGTATTTAATTTTCAGGGATGTTTTAAAGACAATACCTATTCCTTTATCGGTAAGTGCGAACGAATTGTTCAGGCTATTGAAATTGTAACTACGCTAAAGGGTAGGCGCAAAATATATGCCCATGCAGTACCGGAGCAGGGAACGACAGGCATTAGGTTATTGATCATGATCTTTCAGTGATGTCGCTTCCAGAGATTGAAATCATTACGCCAATACGGGCATAACAATTGGCCAGGGGAAGCAGAAATCGAATATTTAAAGGAAATGGGGTAGATTATATATCCTTGGAGAAGCAAATATTCCATTAACAGAGGGCCTATGGTGGTACCTGGTTGGAGGAGAGGAAAACACTTTTACTCGCACAAATCTTTTGCCAGATTCTGTTATCAAGCCAACTTTCAAGAAACAGAAACCTACACAGTTGAAACTTACTCTTTCACAGGGTGAATTAATTGGATGGGACGGTGACAATGATAACAGTGAACAATATCGTAAGTGGGGGCCATTTGCTTCCAAAATACGCCATTGGTAGGATAATCCACGTTGGGAGATACCTTATTGGGATTAAAGGGAGGGTAAGGATTGAAGCTTCCGCTTCCTTCGATCATTATTCAAGGCCATCATTTATTTAGAAAACACACCCTTACAAATGGCAACGAGTACCAGAAGGAGCAACAAGGTTAATTTCTATGGCATTTGTTGCACGAAGGAAATTATTTGGATGAGGTAATGACGTAACATCGAGGCCTTTTTTAAACAGATACAAAGATGTAAGTGGGCGATGTCTTTGTAAGCCTTCATCCCCTTATCGTTTTGAATTGGACGGGATATTCCTTCTCACGATTTAATGAACGCCTCTTTTGGCGCTATGGCCGAGATGAACAAAGGAATGGGACTGCAGATGACGCCAAATGGTTTATTAGATACTTTCCAATCAGGAAAAAAAGATATAACCACTGCATAAATCAGAGATGATTAAGGTAGGGAATCGTGGGTGGTCAGGGGGTACACTGGTGCGGAACTCATCAGGAATTCTCCTAAACACCCCCATGCACTATAGATTTGTTTTTAGTCCAACTAGGGCGGGTAAAAAAATTTACCACAGCCCATCCGGATTCTATTGGGTGTTACCGATCTAGCTTTTACAGGCGGAAGTAAATAAGGGATGGGATGTAGTATCTTTGTCTTGGACACGAAACTCTTACCAGTTTTTTGAGGAAAATGAGTTCGCCAAAAACACTAGATCATAGATTTAAGTAATGATTTTAGGTTAGAGGCCGAGCAGTTCTGGACGGAAAAAGGCTTTTGTCTATGGGCATTGCCCGACTGAAAGGAAAGAAATAAAAAAGGCGAAAATATATTGCCAATCCTGGTTGTTTTGCCACCGCTATTCAGTTGGGATTATTGCCTTGGCAAAGGGCCCATAAATTAGGAAACCGCGTAACATATCAATGCAGTACAGGAGTTACCGGAGCTGGAGTAAGCCTTTCGTCGACCTCGCATTTTTAGTTGGAGGAACCAAAAACGTATCCTGGTATAAGCCTATTTACGCAACCAGCGCCTTGGGGAGCCATAAATGAAAGTTTGCACAGTCTTCAAGAAAATACAGGACGATCTTTTTTTTCCTTCCAATAGGGGGATTTCACCCGGGGGATATTGGCACGAGGGCCGATATCCGATTTTGATGGGAGTTTGAAGAGGGCCATGAAACTGTACAACGATTTTTACAAGGATGAGCGGCCGTTTACCCAAGTTGACGGAATGAGGACTTAACCTTAAAGCAGGTAGTGAATTACAACATGTCATATTCATTGCACAGCACAATAACACCTTACTGATTAACCACGGCCATAGATTTATTTGTGAAAGTGCTTCAGGGGCAGGCAGTACAAAATATGAACTTGGCATTTCGTTTTAAGAAACGGAAAGCGCTGCAACTTAAGGCGGGGGTTATTTTAGCATTGTTGGGCCTTGAGGCGTCAGAATACTAGGAAATTACGACAGAAATAAAATGAACCAATCAACCTATTTTCCCATGTTGGTTTGGGATGAACTAATTAATAATTAAGAATTGGAAAAAATAGCCATATATTGGAAACAGGTAATTTAGGGTTGCCATAGCAAAAGGCATTTTACACCAACGGGGCCACTCCAATGGTCCTTACCAAGAGAAATCTTAGTGGGGCTTAAGGAAATTGAAAAATAGGTAATTGTGACCACTACTACGATTAATAGGGAAGCGGTGGCCAATCGACATTCTAATATTTGCCGTTCAGCCTCCGGCCCAATTTGTAAAATATTGGGAGGTGCAAAGACATACTTACAGGAAAGCACGTTTATATATTTTACCATTACTGGTTATATTGCTAAAATGGAAAGGTTATAGGTCTGACTCACTTTATTATCGTGCATGCCCATACCGCTATTTCTGTCGGGAATCCATGACCTTGTATCTGTAGCAATGAGAAGGGACCAAAAAAGGTAGACTTGGCCAAGGCCATTTTAAACCGTATGGGCATTCCATGCAAAATTCCGGAAAACCAGATGGCAGGCCGCTAACCTATATTATGGCCAGTGGAATTTGCGTTTTGGTGCCGATGATTTATCGTGCCACCCACACAAGGCGCCATTCAATTGTGGGTTCGATGCAAGGATGCACAGGAATTGGCCATTATTACCTGCCATGGGTGCCAGTCCTACTAATAGATTCTGACAGTCACCCAGAAAATGGGAAATAGATAGGTTAACTACCACCCTAGGGGAAATGTACCCATTCAGAGTTGAACGAAAATGGAACATCAAGGCTAGTTTCCTCCTTGATCAGAGGATATAGGCCTCATTCCGATAAAATAAACGGATTAAAATAGGATAACCTCGCCAATAAACCTACATGGTTTTAGTGCCAAAAGAGTACCAATATTAGATAGAAGACTGGAATTATTGATGTATACCCTTATACGGGGACGTGGACTCCCGTTTTTGCCAAAAGGAATTGTGGATCCCGATGAAAAAAGGCCAGGATTTATATGGATTCTATGGCGGACATGGCCGTAATTTCAATAGGGGCATTTCCCTCACATTATGTGCAAGATTAAAAGACCAGATTGGACAAGGATTCGGTTTGGGTGGTATAGCAATGCCCGTACAGGACCCATTCAAGACAGCCTTGGCGCATAAATTGGGAGCACTTCGGGATGTGAAGATACAAATCTGTTTTCCTATGCAATTCAGGGGCAGAGGCAATGAAAAATGCTTTTGAAATTGCATCGTTCCAACAGGAAAATCACGTTTGTAATGCTTTTAAACAACGGGCTTCCATGGGAGGACTTTCCGCTGTTGCCGCAACGACAATGAAAGCAATTAATGCGCCTATAAACAAGCAACAAAAGGTAACCATACTTCCTTTCGAGGGATTAGGCAGCTTTTAAAAGCGAAATCTCCAAGGAGATGTTTGTAGTGTAATCATAGAAAAAACCATTCAAGGCGGTTGGCGCCGTCTAGATCAGCCTTCGCAAGAATTTTATTCAAAGTTATAGCTGCCCCTTTTAAGGAAAATGGTGCTTATGCTTATTGCAGATGAGGTGCAATTGGTTACGGTTAGAGGGTAAGTTCTTTTGCCTTCAACATTACGGCATCAAACCGGACATATTACCGTAGCCAGGGGATGGGCAAGGATTTCCTATTGGGGGTGCTATCCACGAGAGCATTAAAGCTTCTTACGGAATGCTGGACCACTTTTGGAGGGAGGAAATCATTTTGGCCTGTGCCGCAGGATTGGCGTATTGAAGTGATCGAAAAGGAAATGTAATTGAAAAATCGGCCCGCCGAGCTTTTGGAAATATTTCAAGGAAAAAAGCAGCTGCCGTTCCACAGGATAAAGAGAGTTAAGGGAATGGGGCTTATGCTAGGATTGGAATTGATTTTTGAAGTGGCGGAGTTAGAAAAAAGCTCATCCAAACCATATAGTTCACCGAGTGGCGCCCAGCGACATAAACACGTTTTGAGGGTTATTACCGGCATTGAATATTACAAAGAAAAATTTGGATCAATTTTTGATTGCCACTAATAAAGGAATTGGCATTGAGTTTTATATTTAGACATTCCAAAGAAATGCCGGTTGCTCAAATACCATGCACAGCTGATCGATGCGGGAACGAAATACCATCCTTAGGTCAATAAAAAAAGACTTGGAGGGCTTATATGGCGATTGATTTGGGCCATGTACGGACCGACTCAGTAGGACGATGCCAGATTGAAGCAATTGATCTTTCCTTACCAACAATTGGCAGGGCAGGCAAGGACCCATTGGGCTCTGGAGCGCTTTACATTTACCCATGAAAATGTGGAAATGCACGTCAGTAAATAAAACGGCTCCTTTGGCTACGGTCCTGATCATTTAATGATCCAGACCGATGATTACCATAGAAGCCGCAGCCATTAGGCTTTAAGGTCCGGTAATAAAATTTTTGTTGAGGGCGGAAAGGAATCACTCCAAAGCAATTTGGTCCTGGTGAATTTTTGGCATAATCCCTGAGCACACGGTATTTCCCAAAAGAGTGGGTCACTTATTTGGAATATCCAAAGGGAGCAGACCCAGGCCTTTTTGAAAAGCCTACCCAAAAACATAGAGGCTGATTGTACTAGGAGGGAAAAGTTGATCGCTTTTACCAAAAAAGACACGCCACCTGTCCTGTGATTGTCAAGTGGAAGGGAATAACTTCCTATATGTACACCCTTAAGGCGACTTAAAAAGGCAATGTCTTATTATTCTGAATGGGAAGACCACAAGATTTCGCCTGTAATGCCTTAGATAACGGTGTTGGATAGAAGGGAATTGACCTAACAAGAGGCTTTTATAAAAGACTTGATTTTCGAATTAAAAGCGAAAAAAAGTCGAGATTTTTGGTAGATTAAATAGTCTCTTGGCACAGGCGTACCTCAGTGGATTCGGGGATAGCACCTTGGTATGAAGAATTCTTGGATTATAAGCTTATGGGGAAGTGGGAAGACCGAGGAAGCTCGCGTTGAAAAGATCAACACTATTGTGGTGGATGGTCAGTTCCCGCGGTTATTGTACCGAAGAAGAACTAGGGAGCGACTTTTTATGAATTCGTTGATTCGCGGCAGTGTTACCATAACGTATCCACCCGTTTTACGGATGAGGGAACAATTGGCCTGGCGGAGAATTGGGCGAATTAGTACTGAAAATACTCCAAAGGGGCCCTATAGGGCTACAAACATTTGGTGACCAACAAATGGTATGTTAAAGTGATGGTCAAATAAGTAGTAGCCGGACTAACCAATTAGTCTTTAAAAAAGCACATGCAGAAGAAAAGAAATATTATTAAAAATAGGATCCAACACCCCACAAGGGAAACAGACCATATTCCTAGGGGGAAAAATTTGCAGGATATTGGTAGGCAAATAGCTAAACTCAAGGGTGAATACGAAATTTATAATCGTAAGTTCCGGAGCCATTGCGCCGCCAAACAGTTCGTAAAATTAGAACACAACGGACAGGGAGATTACCGTTAAGCAGGCCTTGGCCTCTATAGGTCCAACTCATTTTTAATGCGTATTTTCCAAGGAGAATTTTAGGGAATTGGGATTGTTTACCTCCCAATGTCTGCATCCTATTTCCGATTTTGAAAGGGAAGTTATCCAAGGGAAATATCTGAATACATCAATTGCTCTGGTGGCCAATAACTTTATCCCGATCATCAACGAGAAACGGATACCGTAGCCACCGATGAGATCCAGTTTGGGGTACAACGATAAAGTAAGCGCATTAACTGGCCGCCTTACATGAAGGATTGATCTGTATGATCATAAGCGACAAATACGATGGCATTTACACCCCAAAGATCATTGCCAACAAGGATCCAAAACCATTCGATTTGGCCAGCGATCTGGCCGATTTGCAAAATGGGTAAGTAGCTCAAAATCTTCCATGGCCACAGGTGGAATGGAATCCAAATCGAGGCCGCCACATCGCACAGAAAAAGCAAAATATAGAAACCTGGATCGATAAATGGGCTAAAGGACAATTTTATTCATTGATTGCCCTAGGAAACAAAACCGCTTTTCACAACTATAAAATAAAGAAATGCACATTACTTATCCATTAAAAGATATCGATTCCCTACCGCCAATGAGGTAGAAAAGCTAGATCATTACAAGGGCGAATCCGCTTCAATTCAAAAGCCTGGGACAGACAAGACCATATGTTTTATTATTCTTCAACAACAGCCTCTAGAACCCGTTTAAGTACACAAAAAGCGGCCATTAACTTAGGAAGGAACGTTATTGTGTATGAATTTGGAAGCGAAGGATGGGCGCATGGAATATATGCGACGGTTACCATCATGGACCAAAGGTACTTCCGGAACACATCAAGGAAGCCGCGCAGGTTAGTATAGCCCAGTATTGTTGATATATAGCCATTAGGGCCTTTGCCTCTTTGACCGATAAGGAACAGACGAGGCTGAGGTTGGTCCTGAACGGTTTTAAAAAATACGCCGGATATTCCGTTGGTGGAATATGGAAAAGCTCTGTGGGCCATCCTTTACAGCTTTGGCAGATGCCATTACGGCTGGCGGAAAACAAACACCAAGAAAGACCCAAGTGGTCTTGTCCTGGGCACCAATCCCAAGGCAATTGCGCATGCAAGTGGCCAATTTCCTTTGTGGAAATGATGCATTGCAGGAGCCGATTTGTAATTACCCACCCTAAAGGATACGATTATAAAATCGGAGGTAACCATACGGGCGCCAAAATAGAAACGATTCAGACAGGCTTGGAAGAGGCCATTTTGTATTATGTAAAAAAAACTGGAGCAGCAAGCTACAGGATATATGCGTAAGGTGGTGAGTCAGGACAAAGAATTGACCATGACCAATAAAAAAATATGCAGCAATGCCAAATTTAATGCACTGTTTGCCCGTAAGGACGAAAGTGGTGGTAGCCGATGAGGTTTTGGATGGCAAATAATTCCTTGACCAACAACAGGCCATAACAGGGACTTATTCTGCACAAGATCGTTTGAAAGAAGTTGTTGGAGAGCTTGTAGGGGTAGTTTGGGTAAGCTTTTGCCTATTTGGCAGTGATCAGTTGGTAAACAGTTGGCCAGTGGGCAGTTGGAAGTGGAACAGTATCAGGAACAGTGGAATTCCAAATGTCCGTCATTGCGAGGAACAGATAGGACGAAGCAATCCTCTTAAGCGAGTAAGCAGATTGCCACGCTACGCTTCGCAATGCGAAAATAAGGGGCTCCTTCCACTTGGTTAAGCCTGCCGCGTTTTCGCGGAGGACAAGGTGGATTCTCCGACCATAGGAGGAAAGACGGGAGGATAGGAAACCAAAGTGTTAGTCATTTTTTTGCTTATTGAATGTTTTATGGAGCGTTAAAGTCTAGTTAGATTTTGCACGGCAAGAGTTAAAGAGTTCATAGCCTTAAAATAAGGCGTCATTGCGAGGAACATAAGTGGACGAAGCAAATCTCTTAGCGAGTAAACAGGATTGCCACGCTACGCTCGGCAATGACGAAAAATAAGGGTGGCTCTTCCCTTGGTTCAAGTTGAAGGTGGATTTCTCCGACCATCGGAAGGAGAAGACGGAAGGGATTGAATTCGTAGCTTGGTTAATTGAGCAAAAGGATCAATACACCCCATGCGCTCCATGAGTAAAAAAAAAACATTTGAACAAAAACTATCTGATAATAAAAATCTGGTTTGGGACGTTAATGAGAATGAAAGGGAGCTCAACAAATTCCTGGATCCTTTTCCGCCATGAGAGGCCCTAAAATTTTGCGTGCATGGCGGTGGCAAACTGGGCGACCAAAATTGCTGAAAAATTAGGATCGGAATCCAAATTGGGTAGGAGGAAGACGGATTACCGATGAAGAGGGACTAAAAATGACACCATGGTCTACGGTGCTTGGCCAATAAAAATATAAGTAGCCCAATTTACAGGCCAGGGGCACTAATGCATATGCGCTTAGTGTGCCGATGCGCAATACCCATTTCGTGCAGTTGAAAAAGGAACCGGTTCCGGGGAATAGATACGGATTTGCGGAGATGTGGAGGAAAGTAAAATGCAGCGGCCATAGGACAAATTGTTTGCAGGCCGAACATTTTGGTTCCCTGGTTGTTTGTGCAATCACCCATAACAAAGAGGGCAATTGTTAATACCAATGCAGATCCATTAGCCTTCGAAGTGGCCCATTGGGATGAGCGGGAAAAACTATGGGACACCCACCCTCTTACTACTGCTTTGAAAAAGAAAGGGGTGTTGTGAATATTCTGACGAGACCTCGGTCTGTGAAAAAACCTTGAGGGGCCTAAGAACTACCAGAATTATTGGAAAAGAAAATTATAGCGGGATGGCATGCTTCAAATTGGAGAATTGCTTTTCAATCGCGCTTCATAAAAAATGTGGCAAGGTCGTATGTGGGGATTTGGGATATGTTTAAACCCTAATGCTACCTATATTTACACGAATACCTATAAACATGGGATCAACAAAAAAAACTTACGGAAAAGGCATTGAAACTGTTACAGGAAATTGAATGTTCAATTTTCAGTCGTTTTCCTCCGAAAGAAAGATAAGACGGCAGATGCAATTTGGAGCATGGTTATAAAACACTTCGATACCCTTTTAAAACGGGAGAAGAACAACGTATATTGGCTTTTCAACAAATACTATGGATCAGAGCACAGCCGGTTATTGGCTGCTTCAATTTCGCACCACAGATACGGTCAAAAACCTATTCGGGGACCCTTATACAAATGATGCTTTTTCATCCGCATATGAAGGGGATGGAGAATATTATCTTGGTCTTGGGGCAGTAATCGCATGCGCCGGCGGTCCATGATCCTAGTATCTCTTCTGATAGCTTTACCTTTACTCATCTTTTTACGCCAGGAAAACCTGAGCCATTAAATATGTGTGGACGTGGCCTCTGCAGAAGAGGAAAAGTTTTCACGGCCCCAATGATTGAAACAAGTGATGTTTGAGCTGCATCCATTCCAAAAATAGATGTGGCTTTATCAGCTAGGAGTGAACCACCTTGATGAATTTGGCACTTGCCGAAAAACGGGGCTTCAGGTGGTATTTCTTGAAGTTAAGGTTAGCGGGGGACACTTGCATTGCCGCGCCACCCCGGAACGATAATAATGCCCATTTAACCATTACCATAGAGGGTACTTTGCAAGTGGGTTTAAGGATATATCTAAAGTTCCAGGTATCGGGGAAGTTGCTGGGGGAAAAGTTTACAAAAACTTTTTACGGATAACCCCCAAAAAATAAAGTTTGGCGGAAGTTCCAAAAAACACAATTTTGTAGTTTTTTTACCCGGCCCCAATAAAAAATTCCTTCTCCTTTTCTTTTGCCTTTGACTCTTCATGCCCGCTTTACGATCTATTCTTCTTC
>Ga0163217_1055620_pt1 | contig 12068 bp, 8 predicted proteins | sample SynspAceP_FD_185933 | JGI IMG/M metagenome (GOLD analysis project Ga0163217, IMG submission 185933) | Saline lake microbial communities from Ace Lake in Antarctica - Synechococcus sp. Ace-P (PacBio error correction) | ecosystem: Environmental > Aquatic > Non-marine Saline and Alkaline > Saline ... | reverse complement strand
TCATTTTTTTCTAGTATCTGGGACTCAATATTTATTTGATTGTTTAACCTAAATGATCTTTATATCTTTTGCCATTCTTATGCGTGGATATTGTTATTGTTTTCATCCATCGCATTGCAAGGTATATGATGCCTTAGTGGGCAAATTACAATGCTTATTAATGGTATAATTAGATTATTATAGGTGTCCTGCTTCTAATGGGGGTTTATTTATTAGCCATTTAACCTATGTTGAACCTGTGGCATTATTCCAACAAATATGGTTTGGATGGGCAAGCAATAGCTAGCTTTATGGCCTTTTTTATTATACAATACCATTAAAACTGGTTTTTGTAAAAAATGAAATTTGGTATTTAAACCCATTTACAGGAAACTTAGGTTTGTATTTTATCTTGATCTTTATCTGCCATATTCTACTTTATATCATTTCCTTTTCATCCTTTTTGTTAATATTGCTCTTAAAGAGTATATTGATTATCCTCTCTTTTATGTCCTTATTTTATATAATTTAGCATTATCGGAAGATATTGTCTATGGAGCAATTTTCATTTCTATTTTAGGTTTAAGTTGGGGAAGAAGGAATAGACAAAGTTAAACCCCGCAGGACGGAATTCGCTACGGGCTAAACAACTAACCACTAAAAACTTTTTTTAATTAACTTCTAGGACTTCTTCCCCTCGGGAAGTTGTTGACGTTTTTCTTGCACTACTGGAAGAAAGACTTTGCCACAGACCTTTTCGCAGTACTTTTGGGACTGTACATTTGGTTCGTTTTTACGGACGTTTATCCTTTTACGGATTGAACCGCTATTACTCTACTGGAGACATAGAGATATCTAACCAGAAGTTATTTCTTGGCTTCTTATAACCTCCTTTTTTACCGTGTGTTCTGGTATTTTCCGGAAGGTCTTGGAAGCAAAAAACAGCTTTTTGCTCTTGTTTATTAGAACTACCATTTCCATTATACTTCTTGTAGTCGTGTTTCTACTTACTGTTTCTTGACATTGCCCTTTCATTGAAGCGAATTGAAGAACTTCTGGGAAACGGATTTGTTATTTCTAGAGCTTAGGAGAATTACTCCAACCGTGTGTTTCTCTTTACTGTTTATTTCATTGTTATTTACTGCGTTTGAGCGTGGATCTTTGGGAACATTATTATTTTTCGACTACAACATTGTATTTGGACGTTGTACTTCTTGAAAACTTTATTGTTCTTTCTATATCATCATTGTTGTTTTCTGGCGTTGTTACTTTCTTGAAAATTGTTGTTCTTTTCTATAACCGTTTGCTCTATTTGCTAAGACCTTATTTGACTAAGTTTGCTTTGACTTCTATATCGATGGTCCCTCACGGCAAACTCTTTTATCATTTCGGGTTAAACTGAGCTTTACTAATTGTTATGATTTGCTTTATCGTACTTATAATGGTGACACCTTTAAGCATATGCTTTTCGGTAGTTTTTATGATAGGGCCTATTGTTTGAGTATCTAACAGGTTTCGTAATACCTTCTGTAAGGGCTGCCAATACAAAGCCAAAACCTAAGGCCGGTCTACAAAATTAGCTGTGGAAAGGGGGACTATATTAGTAATGCTGTTTGTAAACAGTTTATATAATCCACTTGATGGCAAAATGACCATTATGGTTATAATACACATATAAACCACCACCTGGGATACTCTTCCTCTGTTATAGTTGATATTTTACTTCCCCTATTTGACTTACTCCGTAAGTAAGTTCATAATATACAAGAAAAATTTCAACCTGAATAACTGCACCGTTAATCGTCATATGTACAATAGGGTTTACATCCATAACCTCGAATTAAAAGTATTTATTGCATTCGAAAATTTTACGATGGCATTACACACCAATCCATGTCATATTAAATCGAACTCACCTCGGGGTACTGAAAATGTTATTGGCATTTATTCAACAAAAATAAAATGAGTTATCATTTCTATATTATTGCTGTGTGGCAAAACCTTATTTCATGAAGCGGCATGGTACCGTAGACCTATATAAGCGCGTGTAAAAAGGAGTTTATTAAATTTCTCATGATATAAGTTTTAATTAGAATGCAACTATTTTACATTCAGTTAGTATATACAAACAACATGCCAAAAAAAAATTACCAAATAACTATAAATACCTCATTAATAGGTACTTATGATTTTAAACTTCATAGCCAACATTGGAGAGCGCTCTCTTCTCAATAGTGCTAAACAGATGATTAATTTAATATTAAACCATTTCTAGCCCAAGTATTACGGTTATCTAGTGCGGTTAATTTTTCTTTTAAATATTGGCTGTAAGGAAGTTTGTTTTTGCACTACTCAGGGGTACCTGTACAAAGGTTGCCTTCCTTTATTTCGGCTTCCAGACCTAGGTCTATAATGTAATCGCACCTTGATCAAGTCATATAATTATGTTCTATCAATTTAGAATGCCCTTTGGCAATTAGGCGCGCTCGAATTGTTGAGTTATTTACTTTATATCGTGAAAATGAACCTTGTTAGTAGGGTTCGTCAAATAAAATAGGGCTTTGTCCTTTGTATTCCTTTTACTAAATTGAGAGCTAATTTTATACGCTGGGCTTCTCCTCCGAAAGGGTAGAGGAGGATTGTCCCAGTTACATTTTTACCCTAGGGCCTTACATCTGGAGTGGCTGTTTTGTTACTATTTTTAGGATTGATTGATTTTTTTCAAGAAGGCGACTGCATCATCAGATTGGTCATGTTGGGGGGGGGGGGGGGGGGGGGGACCGTTGTTCTTATATTGGCATTCTTCAAATTTTACCTCCAAGATTCTGTTTTTTAATCTTTTGCTTGGCAGGTTTCACATTCCAAATGTACATCGGCCATAACTGGCATTTGTGCAGTAATCTCACCTTCCCCCTTAATTTTTTCACACCTTCCATCTACATTAAGGGAAAGTGTTAGCTGGTACCTCTTAATCTCTCGCCTTAATTTTGACGGCAAAAGTTGCGGATATTCGTCATAGGCCATTTAATAGGTTACGGGGTTTGATCTGGAGGTCGTACTATGGGGTTCTGATCCAGTTATCTACTTGCTTAAGGGATTCAAACCTTCCTTCCCATGAGAAACTAAACTGTCCTGACTTTTTTCGCATAGCCAACCGTTCCTTTTAGAATTATAGGATAAAGTAGTTTTTTTTACGAGTGTACTTTTTACCACTGCCCGTTTACCCGGTGGATTACGGTTTAAGATATATTTAGGGAAAGGTTGACATCTATATTTTTTATGGTTGTTTCACGTGCTCCCTTAATTTCAATGTAATTTTTTTAAAAGGCCTTTCGGTTTTGGAAGACGGCAATTCCATACTTTGCATTTAGGTATGCGCTTGTAAGGGGAATTGGATTTAAGTATTCCATCCATTGGTGCATGGGTACACCTCACCACCATGTGCTCGCCGCTTCTGGCCGTATCTATAACCTCGGTTCGAGCCTTATTTATCCTCATGCATGTTCTAACTTACATTACTGTATTCCCTAAATCACGCAGCGATTTCAAAAAAACTTTTTTTTTTTCTTGGGTAATTAGGTTTTGGGTATTTTTGGGTTGTAGTCCTTATACATTAGGTTCGTCCAGAATATTACTGGAAACTTACCCAAACCTACTCCCATAATGAGGTAGCCAGATTAATCCGTTGACTTTCCCACCAGATAAGAATTTAGATTTTCTATTTAATGTTAAATAAACTAAGTACCTACATTAAAAATAGAATCCAATCTTATTTCTATTTCCCTTAGTTAGGCGGTCAACACAATTTTCTGCTCATTGGAAGTTAGCTTTAATTTCCTTGAAAGGTGATAAGCGGTCTTTCTGGGCAATTCTTCAGATCGGAAATAGATTTTCCAGAGACTTTAATATAGTCAGGGTCTCTTTTCGTAACGTTTTCCTTTGCAGGTACTACATTTAGTTTTACCGCGATACGGAAGCATGACCTGTTTCTGTATTTTGTAACTTCTTTTCTTTCAGGCCTCAAAAGAATTTTATGGATACCGTTAAAATAGCTGTTTCCCTTTTCCCAAAGTTGTTTATGTTTTCGGGATAGTTGACCATGGTTTATGGATAGGAAATCGGAATTGTGTTACGCCACATTTTCCAAATTATCCCTGTATCTTGCCATCTTTCTCCCCGCTGAAAATGGCATTTCATAACGAAAGCGAGGTATTGAGGGGTTAATCACAAGTCTTCATCTATTCCATTAACGTTTCCCCATTAGCCCAATTTTAGGGGCAGGGCACCATATGGATTGTTAAAACTGAATAATGTACATTGGTTCTAGGGAAAATTGAATTCGTCCATCTCGAACTTATTGCTAAAATGGGTGTTTATTCTGTTGTCAAGTTTCCTGCCCATATGCTTCGCCTTTCCTTCCAAAAAAGCTCAGTATCAATAGCATTGACCCAATCTATTAGAAATCGTATCATTTTTTTAAAGACAATTCGATCTACACAGCTGGAATTCACCCTACCTACTTCTTTTAAATGCCGTCATCATATATATAGATTTATCCACCCCAGTTGTGGCAGTAATCTAGCAACTTGCGTTAGCATAGCCAATTGGAGCGAGTCTCTCTAGTTCATCAGGAATCTTCTCGTGTTCTAATCGCTTACTCGCGACTGGCACGCAGTAAAGCATTTTTGTTACCTTCCTCAAAAGTCTTTATATCACGACGTCTGATAGGTATGTTTTTTCACCTCCTTACCGGATAGGGGAAACTTGTTCGGCCAATGCGAGCAAAACATTAATTTTAAATGTTCATATATCTTCTGTTTGAAGTGCCAACGGTGGATCTGGGGTTGGTAGAATTTACTTTTTGATTCAAGTAGCAATGCCGGGGAGCTATACCTTTAATATATCTACTTGGGTTTATCAATTTTCTTAAAAACTTGTTCTTGGCGTTATGAGGATTAGCTTTCTACATATCTTTCTTTCGCCCTTTCGCGTTTAAAGGGTTTCGAAGCTAAACTGGGATTTTTCGGAACGGACAAATCCAGTACATGGATACTAGCTTATATTGCGTGTTTACAAATTCTATATTCTTTTTAGATTATGGAGCTTTGCTCCCTTTACATTATTTATTATGCTTTGGATTTAACATCTGTAAATAGTGGTCATGCTCGTATTTAGTGGCAAATTACGATATTTGATTTATTTATTAGACTAGTAGGCATTTGTCTTACGTAAATATTATTCATTGAAAGGAAAGTTCTCTTTGATCGATTTAATTTTTTTATATTTGGATGCAGAATAAACCCAAATTTAGCCTATACGTAACAAAATTACTTTGTTTTAATCTTATATTGCTCTAGATCGCACTTTGCATTCATGGCTGCTAGAAGATACAGGGGAAGCACCCATCTCTCTCGCTTCCTATTTAAAAGATCTAAAAAATAGAGTAGTAACGACTTGTGGCTCTGGCTCAATGACTGTTGGAGGATTCAGTATTAGTAAGAGATACAGAATGGGGACGAAAAGAGCCTTGAGACACTATCACCGTCACAACCAACGTCTTAAGCAGTTTTTATTTAATTTCAAAGTCCAGGACAGCGGAGACCACGAAGATATTTTTCAAGACACCTTTTTTAGGTTATTAGACCTTAAGAAGGGCAATTATTAATGAGGAAGGAAAATTTACCTTGGGTAATTGACGGATTTCACATAAGATTTTAATAAATCGACTATTTAGGAAGAAATAACGAATGGCCAGATTTGAAAGGCATAGTGATTTTTTATATTTTTCTCCCTTAATTTAGCCGACGATAGTTAAATTGCAGAAAACACTTATAGATCAATAGATTTTCGATTTAAGATTTGATCAAGAATTTGCCTAAAGGATCAAATGGATGTCGAAATGCGAGAATGGACATTGGCTTTTAAGGGAATTATCAGAAATACGGGATGAGTATTGATACTTGCTTTTGGGCGAATGCGATATGGCACTTAACAGATAGTAGAAAAGCTAATATTATTTAAGAATAATAGGCTTATAACTTTTGCTTTTTAGTTAATTTCTTCATAACACTTTGCTTATTTTTGTTATGAGCGTATAAGATTTATGGGAGGGAAAATTTACCGTTTTTACTATAGAAACAAAGCAAACTTATGTCCACGCAGGTCGAAGTAGATTTTTTACTGGAACTTACTCTAAATTCACTGCAATCATTTAAATTGTAATGCATGAAAAGCAATGAAAAATGTTTGAACTAGACTATCTTTCAATAATTTTCCAATAGCCTTATTTAACCAATATTTGTTGGTTTCCATTATGTATAAGGGAAATAAAGGGTAAAGGTGTTGGGAATGGCATCCAAAGACTCTATTTATTACTTTACCTGGGAGACTATTCTTTTTGTTTATCATTCTATATGGGCTCTATTTTCCATAGATGGGAATAGTACCTCTATTAAAAATAGGGTTTCCATACTCCTTATTTATATAGGTATTTAAACTTTATATAATCACCAATATTATTACTTTCTAAGTAAATCCCATTAAGGCACATACAATTCAATTTTGGCACATATATTATGTGTAAATAGAAAATCGGCATTTTGACATCATTTAATGGGGGTTTTACAAACTTAGTTTTTTTCTCACTGTGCATTTATATAATTTTTATCCGTGCTAATTCAACAATGAAGATTTTAAGTCTTCATTAAAGAGAGTACTAAAAAATTAAGTCCGAACGAAAGGGGGGCATAGTTTTAACATAACAATAATTTGTATGGAAACTGCAATAGGATGACTCTGTATTAGTAAAGGATTACATTAGATGGTAATGAAAAGCTTTAGAGGTTTTTTAGATCAACAGGAAACCAACGTATTTAGTAGCTTTATTTACTCCTAAGGTTTGGCGTTGATGTTTCAGAGGACATTTTCAGGACACCTTTATTAAAGTAATCAACTTAAAAAGGGAAATTGTATTAGCGAAGAGGGTAATTTTTACTTGGGTTTATGAGAATTGCCCATAATTTGGTGATTCAGATCACTTTAGAAGGAACAAGAAATTGCCAATTGTTCGAGGGAAATGAGATTTTAAATATTTTTTTTTGTAATTTTGGTGTGATAAACTATGTAGAAAGCAGATTTGATCAAAGGATCAGATCAGATTACTGTTTGGAAATTTGTGAGGAGAATTACCTGGATGATCAAAAAAGAGGGTTCTTTTAATGGCGTATTTACAGGGATATGAGTTTCAAGGAATTTTTGAAAATTCTGTGTTAGTATTCAATTACCGTTTTAGGGAGAATGAGAATGCGCTTATTAACTAAAGAAAAATCATTGAAAAGAATAATATCGTTTTAACTAAATTACTAGTATAGTGTGGGGTACAATATTTTTCCAATTTTAGTTGGCGTTATCTTATTCAATAACATTAGCTATATAAATCCTATTGGAAAAATTTACTCTGAACTCGAAAACAAGTGTAAATGCGAAAAAGCGTCCTGAAACTATCAAGTTTTATTGGGTTATTTCCAACTCTTTACAAATAATTGAAATTATATTATGTTCAGTTTTTGAAAATAATTTAAACTTAGCAAAAATCCAACTTACGAGTTTGGATTTTTTGCTCTTTAATAGGCTGTAACACTGGTTTCCTGCATTGTTTTTAGGTATATGTCTTTTTTAAAATTCCATCCCCTTGAGGGGGAGTATTCCGGTCCGACCTTTAATCTGTAAATGAAGATTAATTCCATAATTCTTCTGAGGGAATACATCTTTTGCGTCCTTTTTCTGTTTGAACCACATTTTATTTTCCATTGGAATATCACCCAGATCGGTACATTAGGCCTATGTATATGGGCTCACAGGGAAATTCAGGAATGCCAAAATGCTTGACGGAACTACCACGCTTCGCCGTTTTTGTGTCACCGCGGGAATTGCTCCACATACTCTATTTTTGCGGTACTTGTCCGTTATATTTCTCAAATAGGATTTTTAGAAAGCCCGTAAATTACTTTAGATTTCATTAGGGATAAAGCCGAAGGTTTTAATAATTTCCCTAATCTCCTCCGCGGTCATTTACATGTTCATAGGGATTATCGCTTTGTAAAATAATAGGGTGTTATTATATTTACAGTACTCCGTTACTTTGAGCGGATAATAATACAGCAATTAACGCGTATATGGGTCTTTTGTGGTTAGGGACACGGAGATGGTCGGGTTAGATTTTATGTATATAGAAGTTTTAATAGTAAAGTATTTTTCGCTTTCGTCATTATTACGTAATTTTTATAACTTTTAAATAAAGGGAGCACCCACTAAATGGCCGTGTTTTTAGATATAAATTTACTTTAAAATTCTTTCATATGAATACTTTTAAAAGTAGGGGATAGGTACCGCATTTTAACGCTAGGGAGAATGGTAACGACATTAAATATTATCTTGTATTACAAGGAAAAATTAGTTGTCTTTTTTTATCCTAGCAAGTCTCCAGGATGTACAGCAGAAGCTGCACTAGGGATATTTGTAGTAAAGCGTGAGGTTATGGTTTACTCGGAGTTAAGTGCGATTCGCAAAAAAGGCAACTTATTCAAGACATAAGTATGATTTTCCTTTCCCTTATTGGCAGATATTTTGAACAACCATTCTCATATTTTTGGCGTTATGGGGCCAAAGCTAATTTAGGGGAGAAATATGTGGGATTATAGAATGACTCTCTCTCGCTCTATTGATGGCGGATGGGAAGTAGTAGAAAAAGTGATCGAAAAGGTAAAAAACCAAGGATCATTGCCTCGCTCAATACTTTTAAAGTAATAATAGAAATAAAGGCTTGCATAATCTTTAAGTTTAGGCAGCCTTTTTTTATATAAGCACTTTAGTTTTCTTTTTTCTTGTTCTTCTCAATTGGTTTTACGGATAACGAGTTTCTTCCTTTTTATTATTTCCGCAATACCCTTGGAAGCACAGATTTCCCGCCTCTTCGCCATTAATTATTTTTTTGAGACATCCTAGAGAAAACATGTAAAATTTATGGGATCGTTATCAATTATATTCCATTCACTTTCCTTGTATTTAGAATTTGTACAATTCTTTTCATTGGGCATGTACCTTTAATGGTATTACTGGTCATGACTTTGACAGTTCCTATTACGCATGGGCTATAGGTAGACTTTAATGGTCTTTAAGGATATACGTTTGCAAAAGCTTCTAGGATTGCCGCCGCTTTTATAGTGACGGTAATATTTTCTCATCAAAAATAGTGACCAAAATTGTTCTACCCATGGTAAGACCAAATCTTTTAGACTGGTATAATTGCCTAAATATTTTCAACTAGTTTAAAGTACTCTTGGACTTCGAGGATCATTACGGTTATTGGCCTAAGAACATAAAAGTTTCTGCACGGTGTTCCATCAATCCCTGTATTCATCCTATTTCACCTGAAGCCGCGGTCTAGGAAGGTATTTCAAAATAACAATGGTATTTTTCTTTTCATCACACTAGGTTCCCTGATGAATATTTCATAGGATTTTTTAAAACTATCATATTACATTGGTCACTTGGTCTAAAGCTTCCACGTGGGCCAAAATTTCCTTTTTGTAAGGAGTTAGGTCGCCGGTTAAAGTTGATTACCAATCGGGTGTCCATAACATTACAGGTCAGTATTATCATTTTTTACAGAAGTTGCGGCTCATTTAATTATTATCGAACATCGGCGAAATTGGTTCCAGAAAATATTAAACCATTATTTCTTTATTCAACAGTATCCTGTCGAATAATGGTCATAAAGAGTATTTTAATAACTTTCTAGGTTTGTCGTATTTATTAAAATGACACCATTAAATAGATTTACGCCTCACAATTCCAAAGTTTTCCTGTTGCAAAGTTTTCTCCATTCTGTTTTAAACGGATATGAAGGGATAATTCATTTAACTCCTTTTTAGTTTGGGGATATCCAGTTGATATCGGTTTCGTATCCCATCCGTGCCCTTTATATCTTCTTGGAAAAATCAATGGTGCAACTGTATCTGCGTAAGCAAAGAATAATCTGTCCGGGATGTTGTTCCGATTGATTTCTGGTTGCCATGTTTCTCCATTTTTCAATGGGCCAGGCATTTTCTTTAACCTGGATTGGCGTTAAACATATCTTCCGTTCCTCTCCGATTACGTAAATGGCATCGTAAAATTACATTTGTCATAGGCGTCATTGCCTATGGCAATGGATTCCGGAGAGCACACTCCAAAGAGTTTAAAAAATGCCCAGATGTCTCTTGTCCGGACCCAATTTCAGAAAAACGGTTACCATAAGAATATCGGGATTTAGGTTTATCCTTAGGTCTTCGCCTTTATTGACGGTACGTTGGTAAAAGCAATTTCTTTCTTAAAAATTAGAGGACATAGTGTCTTTTTTTACTTGTAGCAAGTTAAAAGTTTTGAGCTATCATTAATAAATTAGTTTATAAATTTGGGATTGAATAGACATTAGGATTGAAAATACTTTTTTAGGAACAGGAACTTCACAGGGATCCCAGTAATTGGGAGCAACACCCTGTGTGTTTAAGCAAAAATCAAAAGGTAAAAGGTTCGGGGTATCCGTAATGGTGCTCATTGGGATTCTACAATTATGTAATAGTTTGGCGGCCCGATTTTAGACGCAAATGCTTGACCAACAATGTTTGAAAAATTGATGGAATTGTTTCCCATGAACATTCAGATCATACGGCGGTGATAGATGAATTGACCATTTTTTTTTTAGACAGGGAGTATTCCCATTTATTGCCCATTGAACGTTGTTGTTGAATCAATTAAAGAGCGATTTCAATTATTATTTGCTGATGAAAAATCGATACCCCGGTGCCCGGCCCGTAGAGTCAAATACCATTTAGAAATTATAAGCCATTCAAGATAGGTGGAACCTAATGCTATATTACCTGTAGAAGCACAAACATAGATTGCAGGTTTTTGGGATTTAGGAATACAGGGACTTCGTGTATTTTAACGATGTAAGAAGTATGGGAAAAGAAGAATGGAAAAAATTAAAGGGAGTAAAAAGGAACATTAGTTCAAACGCTTAGGGGTAGAACACACCATTCACATTTCTTAAACCTAGAAGGAAGCCTTGGCGTTCTATTGCCATTATTAAGACCTACTAGGGCAATATATTACCCAATTATTAGCATTTTAATGGGGTTCCATTGATGAAGTTGAGAAGCAGCTTCCACAAAATGTTGCATTTTGGCCTTTGATAACTAGACTGCTTTGGATGTGTAAACCACGTTTTATAGTTTCCGGAAATCAGTTTACTTTTGAATTCATTAACCAATAAATCGAAAATCAAGGCATGAAACATTAAAAATTTACCTTTGTATCTATTTCATATTTGGTTATTAAGCTTTAATAGCGCTCTTACCCAATTTCTTTGACAGTGCCAGGCAATATGGTGGACGGCAAAAACATAAAATGAATCGCAAGCGGACCAAACTTGTTCATTGGGGATTCATAAGAAACATTGCATTTTAAACGGCTGTTGGACACCAAATATTTTTCTTTGGAGAATATTTGATGATCGCCTTGGCCTATTTTACGGATCACTTAAAACTAAAAGGACCTAGTCGCTATTTAATCTCGGATAAAGTTATTGGAAAAACCAATGAGGAGTAAGAAGGGAGGCATCAACCCCTTAGTTCCTTATGAGGGATATGGAAAAATGATTTTAAAATAAACATAGATTTAAGATTCTAAACCAATAATGGATCCTTGGCGATTCGGATATTCTTCGGATGTCAAAAATAATTGGGGCGGGAAGTGTTTGATCAAATTGAACTAGAAAGAAATGGATTTCTAGGAAGTAAGATTTTTCATTAATATAGGACCATCTTTTTTGTATACCGAAGTAAATTAAATTTTTTATCTTATTTCCAGGCCAAAGTTTTAAAGCTGAAGGAGTGAAAATTTTGTTGGCGCCACAACCAATGGCCCCACAGAAATTCTTTCATAATCTATGAATTTTTTTTCAAAAATCTTTAAAAATCTTTTAGGGATTCCAGGTTTATTTTTTCTGTTTGGCCCCAAAAAAGGGATAATCTCTTTCTCTTTCTCGT
>Ga0163217_1033299_pt1 | contig 12068 bp, 7 predicted proteins | sample SynspAceP_FD_185933 | JGI IMG/M metagenome (GOLD analysis project Ga0163217, IMG submission 185933) | Saline lake microbial communities from Ace Lake in Antarctica - Synechococcus sp. Ace-P (PacBio error correction) | ecosystem: Environmental > Aquatic > Non-marine Saline and Alkaline > Saline ... | reverse complement strand
CTGCTCCTGTTTTGCCAATCCGGCTGCACTCGGATATGGGAGATCCGTGCCGGTTTGGCGAAGCTAGACCGTTTCATCTTTAATGGAAACAGATTTGGAAGGCCGGGACTGTTGGCGGTTATGGCGCGCCGTTCCATGTGTCCGGGCGGGAAGGGATTCGAAATTGAGAGTGGGACTATGCGTCTGACGCTTGCCTGGGCGCTGGTTTTTGCACCGTTGTTTTTCGGTTCTGGGCATTGTTGCCGTGATTGCGCATTTGAAAACGCTGTATTTTTTTGACAGTCGCCACGCTTCTGGCGTTGATCGCGACTTCTCTGGACCGGACTGATGACCAGGTGCTGGCACTAGTGGTGGCGCTTGTCTCGGTGGTGTTTCGTCGCAAAACTGCTGGCAATTACAGCGAAGCTGTCGGAGGTTGGCGCGCGGATCCGACGGCGATGCGGCTGTTGCCCACGCATTTGAAGCGATTGGTCGTGATGGATGTGGTGCTGGTGGCGTGGTATTGTGGCGGCCAAAAACCGGGGGAATAGCACAGGATTTTCCCAACCAGCCTATGGTTATTGCAGGATCTGCGTTTGATGGCTGCCCACTTTGTCGGCACGGACTTGCCTGCCGTTTTGGAGGTGTTTGCCCCAAGCCTGATCAATGTCGCATTGTTCGGAAAATTTGCATTGGCCCGCCATTAGGGGGCACATGCCCCCATGAAACGGGAATTTTCGCATATTATACCATTTGGCAATCGGGCTGCAGCACCTGCCGTGAAGACTTCTGTCCGGATGGGCTTGCTTTTCTGGCCGATTTGTTTCTGGTTGCCTTACACGAAGCCAGTGCGCTGCATGGGGCCTGATCCAATGCCGGTATGCTGGATGCGCGTTGTGCGCAGGCCGGCAGGCCATGTCACTGATTGACGGAACTTGCCAGGAGAGGAATTTCCTCAAACTGTCAGCGTATAGCGGTCCCACCACGCCTCCTCAAGACTGAGGAAGGCCGCCGCGAAACTTGCGGCACCAACCTTCTGCTTTTTCGCACTGATTCACCTCGGACGGGTGTGGCGGGTGGCAAATCGGCGATCGTCAACGGGCTCCCGTCGGGCCGATTCACATATTTTGACGCGGGTCGTACCATCTCGGTCACCTTGCGACTCTCTTACACACTCAAGACCTACTTGACCTGACCCTACAGGTGCGGGTTTAAAAAATTGCCTAAGGCCCGGCAAGGTATTGGTAAGTTTTGCACCAGGGTGTGGAACCGGGTTGCGGCGAATTGGAACGCGCGGCTCGAGGCATCTTGTTTGCAGGAAGCGGACACCTATAAAGAGAGGTCACGGGAAGGACATTCTTGCAAACGACTTGATCAGCGCCTTGAACCGCTGTTGAAATGCCGGGGGAAACACAGTGAAACGTCTCGTTTCTGATAAGGACCCGCGCGATACGCGGGTGGTGGTCGCCATGTCTGGCGGCGTCGACCAGGGCTCGGTTGTTGCGGGTCTTTCTCGCACGCAGGGCTATTGAGTGCTGGGCGTAACGCTGCAACTTTATGACCATGGCGCAGCAGTGCACCCGTGCCGGCTCTGCTGTGCGGGGCAGGATATTTGATTGATGCCCGCCGGGTTGTTGAAAAACGCTGGGATTCCGGCACTAACGTACCGACTATGAAAAGCGTTTTCGCGATGCGGTGATCAACCCGTTCATGGAAAACTATTGTGGCTCGTGAGACGCCGATTACCCTGCGTGGCCGCAACCAGACGGTTCAGTTCGCCGATGGTGCTGGCCACGCGCGTGGATCTTGGAGTGATTGCGCTGGCGACGGGGCACTATATCCGCTCCACCGCGCCAACCCCGGCACGGACAATCCGGGCGGCGCGCGCTTTACCGCACGATCGAATCAGATCTGACCAGAGCTACTTCCTGTTTTGCCACGACTGCAAGACCAGCTGATTACGTTGCGCTTTTCCGCTGTGGTTGAACTGCGAAGATTCCCGGACGCGCGAACTGGCCGAGGGAAGGAAATGGGGGCTGAGTGTGGCCGACCAAGGCTGACAGCCAGGACATCTTGTTTCGTGCCCGAGGGCAAATACGCCAATGTTGATCGCCAGGCTGAAGCCCAAGCGGCACTGGCCGGAGACTATGTCCATATCGATGGCAGAGTGACTGGGTGAGCATTCCGGGCATCGTGCATTACACCATCGGCCGCGCAGGGGCATCGGCGTGGCTACCGGGAGATCCGTGTATGTGGTGCATCTGGATGCCGCTGCGGCGGAGTGGTTGTTGGGCCCGCGGAGCGCTTGCATACACGGCGCCTGATCTTGCGCATGTGAACTGGCTCGCGACCCCCGCTTTGCGGATATCGGTCCTGAAGGGCTTGAGTGCTTCGCCAAGGTGCGTTCGACGCGGCGCCACGGCCCGCAATCTTGCGCGTTGCCGAAGATGGTGAAAATCTCGGTCGAGCTTTGTTGAGGTGAAGCCAGGCGTGGGCGCCCGGGACAGGCCTGCGTGCTTTATTCGGCGGCCGGGTGATGAGGCGCGTGATTTGGGCGGTGGCTTCATTGACCGCTCCGAACGCTTCAGCGGCTGCGGAAGCCAATTTGCTGTCCAACCTGCTGCAGCCAGCCGCCTAGGGCTCACTACCGGCAGCCTGCTGGTTGGATGCAAGTCGTCGGTCTGTGGGTCACTTCACATGCATCAAGCAGCGTGATGCGGCGCGTCAATCGTGCCGCACGTGCCTTCTGTCAGCCACCTCGAATTCCACCGCGGGCCATCGGATACGGTGTGCGGGGACGCGCGCCTGTGCTGATGCACTCGAGGAAATGGGCGCATTTCGCGTTCGTCGCGGCATTTTGCCTCGGGGGATATCGATGTATTTGGATGACCATCTCGGACTTTGCCAGCATTTGTCATCTTCCCACAATTGGTTGATGGTAGATGGCGAGCTTTCTGGCCCATTGGCGCAACATCGTCCGAACACCGCCATGGCCTTCGAGGCCGATCACGGTGAGGGCCCCGGTTCGTCGGTAGGCGATTGAGCCGGGAGGCGAACACATGGCCTTGCGCACACCGCTGGTGAATTTGCGATGCAATGAGCGAAATTGACAATCGGTTGAGCCATGGGCCGAGCCGACGCCGCGCACACTCACTTATCGTTTTTCCCCGGTGATCGCCCAGAATCAATTGGACAGGTCATGCGGCGCGCATATCCCACAATGCATCGTTTACTCGGCGTGGAACTTTGCCAAGCGACACGGTGGGAATGGATATAGCGAACCGCACCCAGATCACCGGCTGCGATTCAATCGCTTCGAGCGCCTCAAAGGCGGGGTGGAAGCGCAGAGTACCATGGCCGTCATGGCGACAAGGCCGGTTTTCTCGCGCCCGCCTCCACCACACGCCGTGCATCGGCCCCGGACCAGGGCGATCGGTTTTTCGACCAGCACATGCTTGCCGGCCTCAAGCCGCTGCGATCGCGTGGTCCGCGTGATATTGCGGCGGCAATGCCAGAACCACGCCATCGACCGCGGGGATCGGCAAGAACGTCTTCGAACTCCATGGCCTTGACGCCATGGCTTCCCGGCCAGCTGGTTTGGCGCGGTCCTTGTGGGCCGGTCAGACCGGGCATGAGTGCAAACCGAGCTCGGCAAAGGTCGGGCGTGGTTCGATCCCAGTAAGCCACATTCCGATGACGACGACTTTGGGGAGAGTGCGCTTTCCTGGCCGGTGCCTTATCCTGCTTCTTATTGTCCTGATCGTTGACTGCCGGGATTGACCCGATTGGCGAGCCAAGGCAAGCAAGCGAGGGACCGGTTGCGCGGGAAGGGGGCGGTATGGCATCCTGTTTGCTTCCAATGCTCCTGAGAACCGGGGGCCGTTTATTACTGGCTTATGAAGCTGCGGCTATCTGGCGCCGAAAACTTGCCTCGTGAGGTGTGTATCCAAGGAAGGTTATGGGAACAGGCAAAGAAAAGGCCGCAGCACGCTTGACCACGGAGCTGACCCGCACCCTTAATATTGCCGCCCCTGTCCGCCCGATAATATCGCGGCTGGCGCGGGGTAGCTCAGCTGGTTTGAGCAGCGGAATCATATCGCGTGTCGGGGGTTCAGGTCCTTCCCGCATACCAATTAAGGCATCAATGACATCAAAAGCTTGCCACAACCGGGGGTTCCGGTCGGGATGTGGACATCTACGCTCTTGTACGCGGAGATTACCAATGCAATCGCTTTCCTACCTCATGCGCGCGAAGGGGCGGTATAGCCTTCAGATTCACGATATTCAACTCCGCTTGCCGCATTATGGGGAAGACCCCTTATATAGGTCTTCTTTAGGACCGCTGACTATCGTGTCGGCACAAATTGCGGATGTTGATCGACATGCTTGAGGGGGTCCCACAAGATGAACAGTTGGATGAATTGTCGGTTTTCACTGTGAGGAGGATAATCTCCTCGGCAAGCTTCCATTCGGGGGACATCACACCAGTCAGTATCGGAGAATGAAGACCGCGATTAATGCGGCAATTGCAGGAATTTTCGTTCGGATAGCTGGCCTCTTGACTTGACATTAATTGTTGCTCCGCCAGGAAGCTTCGAAACCTGGTACCTTCCAAGCTGCCTCAAAAACTCATCTGATTGACGGGGGCAAGCCTGGCTCAATGACCATGCGATTCAGTCCGGAAAACGTTAAAACTTTTTTCGAAAGTCAATGCTCAAAGCTTCGGCATACCACCAAAAGGCCCGTGCCCATCCTGTGTTGTCTTCTCAAACATTTCCGAACGCCTTTCAACAGCCCTCGGAAATTCGCAATTCCCGATCAAAAGACGCCAAATTTCCGCAAAACCACTGACCACTCGGGACCTCCCAATCGGGCTGTCAGTCGCGGCTCCGATGAGCGATTGCGATCGAAACTTTCGGTTAGTGCTTTCCGAATATCTCTCAACAAATGCGATTGGCTGGGAAAGCCAAGATTCCTTGTCGCTGGCAGCTTCACGTCTGAATGATTTTCGAGCCGAATTGATGGACCCGCATTGTCGGGAAATAGCGACGACGGAACTCAAAAACTAGAATGAATGATGTGGGAAATCCCCGACCGGGAATTAACATCCTAAAGAGCATCTCGGATTCGTATCGTACGTTATTCGGATGCTTCAGTGAATGGATGGGATGGGCTGAAAGCGGATTGAACCGGCGCACGATATTCAAAAGGCTATCACAGCAGTTTTCAAAGTTCTTTGGTTGGCTAATCGAAGGGGTAATTATCTCAACCAATAAGCGGTATTTCAGGTATGTTCAGCCCATATAATCTCGCTACCCTGCCGCGAGACTCATTTAGCGATGAAGAAGTTCTTTTGAGATAATTTCCAATGCCACTTTTCAGCGGGTGCGATGGCTCGAAGCGCATCTGGAACCTGGGAAAGTTCTTTTGCAAACCACCTCTATTGGGCGTATTTTGCATGCTTCTGCTGCTAACTGGTCTGACCGTTCCTGGTCTGAACTGGGGTTCAGTTGGGCAGATAGTGATTTCACCGAAAAAGATGGGGCATCTGGTACCTGAACCTGCGCCGGCTTTGATCCGACAAAAGGCCGTGTGCCTTTAAAAATGCTCACGAGAATTCAAGACGAAAAATCTGAGAGAGGCTGCCGCTGCATCCCACTTATTACCAGATTTGGGTTTTCTTGATCGGTGTCCGATGATATTGAGAAGTGCGGGCTTGCCCAGTCGTATTCCCGAGTGGGAGCCGTATCCTTAAGCCTGGATGCGAGATGCGTTGGGGACAACCCCATCACAAAGAGTTGGCAATACCTGGAAACGCGAACGTCCCACATTTACGCGGAAGGACGTGACTGTCCTATTCTACCTCGGCACTGGTTTGCTGATTCTCGTTTGATAATTTTCTGATATCTCTGACAGAGCGCGGAAAACGGCTGATGGGACATTGCAGATAAAAGTGAATTGCGGTTTGGTTATGGTTCAAAGGCGCGGTCTCACTGTCCGTGGATCTAAGCGAATTGGTTGAATGCCCCAAATCGCCAGTCATCGATGCCATGGACAGCTAAACTACTAGCCCGCCGGAAGTCTCGAGCTTGAATGCGGTGATTTGCAAGACCGTTCAAACGTGGTTGTCTTCGCGCCAAAGTTGGTCTGAATTCTTATCGCAATAAATGGCTGATCGATGTGGAGTTGTAAGATTAGCCAGGCAATCCAATTTTCGAAGAAAAATAAGCGTCTAAGCTTTCGACGCCCGTACGATCTCCTGTTGTCCGCGCAGAGGATATTGGGCCCCCGAAAAGCGACCAACAGCCGCGTCATGCATGTCACTTATCGCTGAACCTTTGCCGCTACTCGATGCGAATGGATGCTGAAATGCCCCTCAATTATTGGACGATATGCACTTATTAAAATCCAATAAAGATGAGATTCTGAATTTGTGGACGATTGGCGAAAAATTTCGGAATCGTCAAGGATGGTAGTACTATCATGAGGATTTTTATGGAAAGCATGGCTTTTGCAAACAAGCTTTGTTTCTCGGTTCGCGAGGCAGAATTTCTCCACAACTGGCAGAGAAGTATGCAAGTTCGTAGGATCTATTGTTTATGTTCGTACGTTGCCTGACCCATTGAATTATGAGCTTGATCAAGATTCCGTTGGAACATGCAAATGGTATTGGCGTGGATTATTGATGGAAACTCTCAAAATAACGTTAAGACACCGCAAAAAGATTACTATCAACAATGTCGTATTGGGTGAGGAATGGTCCTCCTCCGAAGCCAACCCGTTTTTTCGCGCGGAACAAAAGATGGATGGGGCTATGTTATCCGGGACCTTTGTTCTGGCACGAATATTACCGAAAGTTTTCAGAAAACGATTGATGGTGGCCAGTCGAGATTATGTATCCGCCAGAAGGCTTATTTGGATTATGGAAAGCCCTGGCTCAAAGCAAAATTCAAAAAAGCCTGTTGGCCCGACTCCGAGGTTGTGGCTCGTTTGCGTTAACATAGTGCGTTCACGGTGGAATATATGAGGCCTAATGGTTGATGAAAACGGCGAAACAAACGCTGTTTCGGATGGCGAGCAATGTTTATTTCGATCTCCGTTTTTCAAGCGGAGGATATTCTTGAAAGAGTGGCCTGCTCGCCAAATCGGGTAAATCAATCAAAATATGACTTTGTTGCGCGAGGGGAATAGGGACTTTGACCAGCGGGCATCGCCGACGGCGACATGAGGACCAGATGCCCCTTGATGCGGCTGGTCGGAGAAGAATGCGATGATGAAGAGCAGCCTCAGTACTTTCGATATTAATCGGTGACTTCAAGGGCTGGACATACTCCAGCCCACTGCAGCTTCCTGTTACCCCCGCCCGTTCAATATTTGGCGAACAGTTTTCACGCAGCTCGAAATTTTAGGAAACACCGATCCTGATAGAGATCGTCCGCTGAGCTTTAACTGGCGTTGTGATGCGCTCAGAAACTTCCATTACTTACTCGATCTGCGCAGTTCCGCTCAGCAAGGGGTTGCGTGTTCAGGCGGCGAATTGGTTGCTGGACGCAATGTTAAGCAGCCCTCTACGATCCAAAAACGCTGGAATTTCATTACTTCAAGACGAAATGGGTTGTGGCACGCCACACGCCAATTACCGGCATCCCGATTTTTCTTCTACACCGGTGATCCCGATTATTTGATTTTGCTCTGGTCGAGGCTGGCATCTGGTTCGACCCATGATTTGCGGCCGGCAGGTCTCGCGAGTGGCATACCAATTCAAGTTTTCGCGCCGCCACCCTGGCTTGCAGGACCTGCGGATTGCCCAAACTTCAGCATTGAGGTCGGCGAACTGATCCGGACTGAAAGAGTGAACGGTAAGTGGACGATATAGGGCAACGATCGGGTTCCGCGTGAACCGTGTTGCTTCTGTCCAAAATCAACCACAGAATTGCCCATTGCCATATCAGGATCGAGTCTGCCCGAAGCCAGTGATTGAAGGTGAGTGGTCAGAATCGGGAAACTGTGAATCTATTATGGCAGGACGGCTTTTTCGCGTCTACAAAGGCTCCTTGGAGCCTCGGAAGGCGGCTTTATGGCTTTCGTGGTGGCATATTGTTCCTTCCAGGTATCGGTGAATACATCACATGACGGGGCAACCACTATCGAGCCAGATTACGACAGATTTCACCGCGGCTTTTGTATAAAATAGCTGGTCAATCACTTCATGGCCGATGGGCCTATGGACATTCCAGGATGGCATCGCAATCTGGCAAAATTGCCTTCAATATGATGGTTGAACACGCGAACCCTTGAGAGTGCACAAGAAAGCCTTGGCGTATTAAGTTCAAGATGACATGGCATGCTGCAAAGGAATTGATTGAAAGCCCGTGTGAACCGGCACCCCAATATTCTGGAATATTTCTACACGGGCATCGGAATGCGTTTGCAGAATATCGATTCGGAGATGTGCCGTAGTGTTCCTTTTCTGAGCTTCACAGAAAAAAAACATCGTTGCCCTGCCTATTTCCATGACAGTTTTAGGGTCGCTGAGAGCACCGAGGGAGTGCTTGCGGAAGGCATTGCAAACGGCCTGGGATCGGTTCCATCGCCGAAGATGGATAGCCTATTAAATCATGTTTTATCGCCAATAACAGCTCGAAAAAGGCCATATTTTACGTCAAAGTAGACTACATATGGCCCAGGCGAGCGGGGAATGGTCGTCTCTTGGTGCTATTGCAACGAGACACATAAGTATCCGCCAGCACACAATCCGCTGTTCAAACCACACATGCGTCAGCACGATCTGGAGGTCGGCAAACCAAAATCAGATACTGGCCTTTGATCGCTAGAGTGTCCTCATTGCAGAATTTGCCCTATTCAGCCTTGCCAGATGCAGGGGACACGGTTCAGCCTGCGACGCGACATCATGTTTACATCACACCCTGTCTGACGGCCTTTGCAAATCGTTTCTAAGGGCAAGTCTACTTATTGGCGCTGGGCCTAGCCCCCCATCATGGAAATATATGAAGGGGTTGGCATCGTCATTCCAATTGATTGTGGCCGTCAAGCTTCTGCCTTGCTTCCGTGGCTCGGCGGTGCCTGCGCCGCTCCAACGCTTGCGCCAGACCTGGACTGTGGGGATTCCGAGTTTTGGAAATGGTTCGACTTCCGGAAATAATCAATTCGAAACCCGAACCGATATTTGAAAACACACGGCAAATCTCGCGGATTCTAATTCACGTAAAATGTACGTGATTGCCGGAAAAAAAGCGGACTTCTGCCAGGTGCTATCGGTTGCTTCGAAGTCGGACTGATCCTGTCGAAACTCGAAAATAGTTTCAGTTTCGACTCGTAGGATTGGCCTCGAACTCGAAAGATCGTCTATGTTGGGGGTTGGGGTGTCGAGGTGCCAAATGGATTTTGAAAATCGGCGGTGATCATCGGTTGACACGTTCCGATGCTACCTTAGATTGCTAGTAAGTGTGATCATTGCATTTATGAATGCAGGGATACGAAATGTGCAATTGTCATTTCGTTCCAATCAACAACCCGAGTAAAAGTTGCGGAATGCAAAATGGATATAAGCCTGAAACATTAAGCGAATTGATGACATCATTTTGAATTAAAGGCTTGGAGCGAACTGACAAATAACAAGGAGTACCCTTTAAACAAAAATCCTTTTGATTTGTCAGAGCGCGTAAACGACCATGAAGAGTTCGTTCTACTAAAGTCAATATCAAGAGGGATTTTTTATGTACTGATTACGACCCATTTTGCTTCAGAATGGCAAACATGATTGAACACATATCTTCAGCGGTGAGCGAATTATAATTATTCCCGTAGCGACAAAGATCACCAAAATTCAGAAGTGGACATGCAGTCAGCTTACGACCTCCACTCGTTTCTTAGGGGACGACGAAAAATTTTCAGAAATGCTTAAATTTTGGAAATCACTTGAATCGGTGCCGTGGATCGATTCGCCGACTTTAATATCATCGTGGTAGATGCTTCGTGGTAGCGGGTTCGCCAGTTTCGCGCGGGTTTCGTCGAAAATGCGCAGCCGAGCTAACGGGTTGCAGCCGAACGAATGTCTATCTGTACTCGATTGGGTTATGCATAAGGCAAAGGCAAGAGAGAGAACGGGGTAAGCGATTACTGCTAATGCGCGCGGTTCCAATGGGTGGACATTTCTCGCGGTCTTTATCCGATCCATCGGAGTTGGATAAAGCCATGAATGCAACTCCAAGTGGTATGATCGCATCGAAGCAGAGCGAAAATTGGGAAAACGTTATCGTCGCGGATTTCTTCGATCAAAGAAGCGCTGGTATCCAGAAAGGACACGAATAAACACGTTGCCGATATTTGGTGTAAACGACTCAGAATGGTCAAAGATGGCCTTAGCGATATTCCCGCGAGGTTAAGAGGCATGGCGATATCAATTGAAGACGCCGTCCTTGTCGCGGTCCGCTCGCGGAGGCTCCCTTTCGTTCAGTCGGGCAAATGGGTTTCCACCTGCGTGCAAGTCGCTGGTGCAATTCGGCGACTCTAAAGGAAGTCCGCTTGGTTTGCGATATCGACGAGAAGTTCGCGCTTGGACCCAACGTGCGTTCTGCCGGACGATTAGGCGCCTGAGCCGAAATTCCTGACTCCACTTACGAATACGCAGTTGATAAGCTGGATTGGAAATGCGCAGTATTACGATGAGCATCAGGGACGTTTCACGCAGAAAAAAGAGCGAGTTTAGAACAAGCCGGTAAATCCCGCAGGATCGCGAGTCGCCGATCTGGATTGGATGGCGGCTTTAGGCCCATCAATGGCAAATTGGAAATTTTTGTGGGCGAAAATGTTATTTTTGCCATGAAAGCGCAAGGCGCGTACCTAAAGGTATTATGGTTATTTAGTAAACTGGGACGTTTGATTGCTCAATTTTCGCTTGCGCAAGAGGTATAATTCACTTGATCTATTTGATTGATTTTGGGGATCAAGAGGATAGAAATACGATCGTACAGATCATATATTGGACAATATATCTGAGAGTAAAGCAAGCCTATCTTTGATTTACTTATCACCTGTCGAGGATTTAATCGGATATGTCCGAAGTATTTTTTTGTTTTTTGGTTTCCGGCATCTCCATCAATTTTTATCGAGAGTTATTACTATTCCCAAAAAGACCGGAGGGCATCGGGAAGACTAAATTGAGGCCGGTTGCCAACGCTAAAAGCGCGTACAAAAAAATTTATTACGCTATGAAATCTTAAATCACGTTTGAGCCGCCACAAGGTGGCTAAGGCGTTTCGCAAAAATCACACCCTACGCGGCAATGCAGTTCATTCACGCCGTCGACCATTCATGCTGGAAGTACGACATAAAGGACTTTTTTTTCGAACATAACTTAAGTACGCGATATACACGCTGTTTTTTAACATAGCGGCTACACTCGTCAAGATTTGCTGCCTCTGACCGGCCTTTGCCACACTGAATAAACGCGGTCTACCTTCAAGGTTTGCCGCCGACAAAGCCCTATGCTCTCTAACCTGGTTATGCGGGATTTGACTCATGCTGTATTTGAGCATTGTGTAAAAAAAAATGGATTTTTTTACACAAGATATGCTGACGATTATGGCTTTCAGCGCAACAGATGGGATCGGTGAAGACATTGATTCCGGGTTTGTTCGAGGTTGAGCTCAAGAAATGTTGGACTCGAAATTAATTCAAAAGTTAAGACCCAATATGCAGGCAAAGGCGGTCGAAAATATGTGGACGGGGTATCGTTGTCAATGAGCGTTTTGAACGTTTCTTCGTGAAAATAGGAAAAAAAGCTTCGGCAGGAAATTTGTACTACATTTTAAGGGAAAAAAATTTGGGGGATGAATTTGGTTCCAATATTAGGGAAAGAACTTTAATATTTTATTTTTAGGCCCAAAATTTTACCGTTGATTTTTACCACTTTATTGGAGAAAAGCTAAAAAATTTTTTTTTGGCGGTTTTTTTTTTGGGTAAAAAAAAAACCCCCAAAAGGAAGGCGCCCCCCCATTTTTTTACCCCTGGGGGGGGGGGGGGACGGGAATTTTTAAAAAAAAATTTCCTCCCTTTTCTTTTCTTTT
>Ga0163217_1022002_pt1 | contig 12068 bp, 19 predicted proteins | sample SynspAceP_FD_185933 | JGI IMG/M metagenome (GOLD analysis project Ga0163217, IMG submission 185933) | Saline lake microbial communities from Ace Lake in Antarctica - Synechococcus sp. Ace-P (PacBio error correction) | ecosystem: Environmental > Aquatic > Non-marine Saline and Alkaline > Saline ... | reverse complement strand
TGACTTCCGCCTGGCAGCCAGCGAAGGTGGTGGGCAACGGCTTTGACCGGCCGAGCTTACGTCTTCCGCCCCGGGCGACCCGAAGCCGGGCTGGGCTGCGGCGGACGCATCGCCCCGGAGAAAGGGTCTGCGAAGATGCGGCCGCCGTGCGGCCCAGCTGGGGCGCCGGCTGTCGGTTCGGGGTTGCGCGATCCCGCCTATGCCCTGGCGGTGCAGCTTCCGTCCCCGCCGGCAACATCGACTGGCGCGGATTTCCTCCCAGCAACGCTTCAGCGCGAAACTGGGGGCTGCGCGGGTCGCACACGCCCAAGTGGAACGAGGCTTACGCGCATGTTGGTCGAGGCGACGCCTGCGGAGTGCCGTGGTGGCCTACCGGCGGGGCGGCCCGGCCGAGCTGGTGCAGTCGGGGCTCACCGCGGGATGCTGGTGCCCCCTGACGACGGCGAGGCCATGGCCGGGCCGTCGCGGCAGACCGAGCAACTTCAACCGCTACGACGGCCGCCGCTGGGTGGCAGCAGCACTGCTCCCGGGAGGCGTCGCGGCCCGGATCGAGGCCTTGTTGGAGCGAGGGCCTGTAGGTTCTGGGCGCCTGATCTCTTGTTGCGTTGCCCTTCGCCCGTCCGCCGGCTTCAGGCCACCACCAAGCTTCCCCCGGTCTGGCGGCCCCCCGGCTCGCAATGCAGCGGGCAGTGCTGCTGAATCGTTTCTGGCGATTTGGGTATCCCATTGTTCCTCTGGCAGCTCGGGCGCAACGGCCTGGGTCGATGAGACCCCACCCCTGTTCGCTGGCTCAGCAGCGGCCATGGGCGGATGGAGCGGCAACGGGCTGACCCCCTGGTCCAATGCCTGCCCCGCTACGACAAGCCGCCGCTGTGGTCTATTGGCTGATGCTCTGGTCTATGCCCTGCTGGCCAGGAAACAGTGGAATCGCTCGTAACCTGGGCCGCACGGCTGTGCCCTCTGCCTGGCCTTCGATCGGGGTGATGCTGAGCCTGGCCTTCACCCGCTGTTGCGCTGCGCCCGCCGGGCGATCAGTCAGGGGAAACAGCAACCGGGACCATGCCGATCGAGGCCACAGGTGCGCCCTCACCCCTTGGGACATCCGCCCTGGCCTTCGCGCTCTTCCCCCCTGACGCTGCTCTGGAGCCGCATTGCCGTCAGCGATGCGCTGTTTCAGCGGCTGCCTTTCGGTGGCGGTTGTTGTTCTGCGCAGTGCTGGCAGAAACCGCGCCGCCCTGGTGGCCGGGATGGCTTGGTGCTGGGGCTGCGTGCTCAGCAAGGCGTCCAGTCGCCCTGGTGGCTGGCAGGACTGACTCTGCTTGGGCTTCGGCTGAGACAGGGGGGCCTGGCGGGCCCTTGCTTGGCGACGGCTGAGGCCCGTGCAGGGCCTGGGCCTCAGGCCTGCCTGTGTCCCTTGCCCTGCGTCGCCGCCATGCTCGTGGTGGAAGGGCGTCCGTTCTGGGACAGGCTTACTTCAGGGCTATTTCACAACCTGCAGCGCTTCAGCTCGTTTGTCGTTCAACGACACCTGCAGCCTTGGTGGTGGTGGTATTTTCCTGCCGGTGATGTGGTGCCCAGCCTGCCCTTCACCCCCCTGCTTGGTCTGGGCCTGGCCAGGGGCCTGAGGGACGGAGCGCGGCAAGGACACCCGGGGAGAGGGTGGCAGCGAGCGCCGGGCCTGCTTCAGCCTTTCATTGCGGCAGCTTCCGCCGGCCTTGGCTGGCTTCTGGCGGTTTGGTGGGTTGTTCTTCACCGGCGCCACCAAATTGCCCAGCTACTGGTTGCGGCCACGCCGGCTGCCGCCCGTGATTAGCCCTAGCCGCCCAGGACAGCTCCGGGCGGCGCGCTTTGTCCGGAGGGCGCCTGTTGTGGCTTGCCCGGGACTCACCCTCTCGCTCACCTTCACCCCTGGCTGTTGGGCTTCTGGATGGTCAGCGCTTGGGGTGCCTTGATCAACGATCCGGATGTGATGCCCACCCTTCCGGCCGGAACTGACTGGCCAGCAGATTGGTCTACCGAAGCAGCGTTCTCTTCTCGATTCGCCCACAAGTGGCCTCGGTCTCTGCGCCATGGCCTGCGGGGGGCTGGAGCTCCACTGTTGGAGCCGCGGGGCTCGCGGCGGCTGGTTTGCTTGGGCCTGGCAACTGCCCCTCGTGGCCTTTCACCTGTTCGCCGACTCCTGCCGATGTGGCAGCTTGGCGATTGGCGTGCGGGCTGCCCGTTCGGGAAATGCCGCGGGCCAGCCCGGCGGGAAGGTCAGGCCCGGTGAATCCCTTGGGCGATGGTCGGGTTGCTGAAGCCATCGCTGCACTACTACAGCCGTCAGCGGTGGGCTGTATGCAGGGCCTCTCGGCCAGTTTGGTCTGTGAACCTGAGTGACCGGCTGACAACGAAACGCGCCGAGGGCACGGCCCGCAGCGCGACGAGCTTCGCGACCGTGCTGGTGTGATCGACGCCTCCACCAGCCAGCGCCCTACTGGCAAAAACCTTGGTGCGACGCCGTTGGGCCAGCCACGGCATTCTACCGGCTCTGGCGGGTGGCGAGCGCGCCTCGACTGGATCCAGGAAGCCGAGCGTCTTGCAAAGCTGGCGGGCAAAGCCAGGATCCAGCTGGAGGATCCCCGCCCCGACGGCTACTGAGGGCCGCCCGTCCTGGCCGATGGCACAGAAGCTTGCATTGCCCCCAGCGGCCCAGTTCTCCTGCTGGCGCGGGCTGCCGCAGCTCGACAAGCGGAGACCACCGTGAAACGTTCGACCCGGCTGGGTGAACGGGCCCAGACCAGCCGCCTCCGCTTCGGCCCCAGGAGTGGGCACCAGGCCCGGAAAATGCTGCTGAAAGCGAGATTCGCGCACCGAGAAAACCAGCGCCGCGCAGGGCTCCAAAGCAGTTAGGTGGCGGTTGTAGCGCAGGGCTTGTAACACTGGGGATGGCTGGCGCCGACGCTGAGCACCCCGCCTGGAGATTGGAGAGGGCTGGGCAGTGGGAAGCGAGCTTGGTGGCCGGCGATGCCGGCCACGCCTTGCCAGGAGCGACCAGAATTGGCCGTCCCGTTTCCCACTGTCCCTGAGAGAACGGCGAGGCAGTCCGCCCAGACCGACGGCGCAGCCGGGGGGAGCCGCCAGCACTCTGAATCGTGCCGATCTGCCGGTCTGATCGCGGGGAGCGATGGCTGGCGAAATTTAGGTGCGGCCCACGAAGTGCGGCCAACCGCCAGCCCACCACCGGCTTGGACCGCCGCTACCCTACAGGATCCGACCCCACAGTGATCCATGGGCTTCTTCGATCGGCATTCAGCCGCCTGCTGCGGGCCAACCTCAACGATTCTGGCAGCAGGCTTGAGGATCCCGGCAAGATCCTGGACCAGGTCGGTCACCCGACATGGCAGGCCGGATCTGGTGAAACTTCGCCAGGGCCCGTTTGCCACCGGCGATCGCCACCAGAAACGGATCAAAGGAATCAGGCCGAGCAGGCCGGGACGCCCAAAGCAAAAACCTGGTACGAGCGCGCCGAGCTTGCGCTGAAGAAAAGGCGAGGAAGACCTGGCCGCGAGGCCCTTAGCCGTCGCAAGGACTACCAGGGACACCGCCACCGCCTCACCAGCCAGCTCAACAGCCAGTCGGGCCAGGTGGGAACCCTCAAAAGAGCCTGCTGGCCTCGAGGAAAGAATCGCCCAGGCCAACCAAAAAAGGACATGGTCAAGGCCACGCTTCCCAGGCGGCCCAGGCCAGGAAACAGCTGCAGAGTGCCGTCAGCAGCATGGGCACCAACTCGGCCATGGCTGCCTTCGATCAGATGGAGGAGAAGGTTCTCCAGCAGGAGGCGCGCAGCGAAAGCGCTGCCAGAACTGCCGGGAGGCGAGCTCGAAAGTTCAGTCGCTCCCTGGAGGGCGGCTCAGGACGTGGACGACGAAACTTCGCGGCGTTGAAAAAATCGCTGGAAGGCGGCCCTCGGGCCTTGCCCCTGCTCTCCGCCGACACCCCCACCCCGGTTCTCGCAAAACGGTCCAAGGTGGCCGAAGTGAATGCCGAACTCGAGGAACTCAAAAGCGCTCGCATCGAACAAGCTCTGAACCCGGGTCGCCACTCTCTGCATCCCGCTCCGCCTCAGCGGATGTCATACATCGCGGCACTTGATTCCAAACCCCGTGGCTGTCGCCCGTCTTCACCGATTCCAGCTGTCCAGCTCGGACGTGCTGGAGGCCAGCGGCACCGTTCTGTTGACTTCTGGCTTCCTGGTGTGGCCCCTGCCGCCTGATCGCCTCCCCTGATGGACTGGGACAGCGGAGCAACTAGCGGTCGGCTCTCCGTTGGCAAGATCGAGGTGACGCCAACCCCAAGCAAGCCGCGACCACTACAAGTTTCAGGGCATCCGCCCTGATCTCGTTTTCCGGGACGCAAAGAGCTTGGCCCGCAGAGGGTGCCCTGGCCAAAAACCCCCAGCTGCAGAGCCTTCCTCGACGCCCATCTTGTGACGGACCCGCCATTGATCGGGCCGCAGTAGTGGGCCGCGCTGATGCGCCAGTTCTGACGGCGAAGTCATGCCGTTGCCAGGTCCCGGCGTTCCAGCCAACTCGGCAGTGGTGTCTTCGGCCGCAACGACGGCGCAAGGCGACCTACCGGCGCAGCAGGCCTCGGCTGCCCCTGCAGGAGAGCCCCCACGGCCCGGCCTTTCTCGTCTCTCCTCGGCGCTCCACGATCTTGCTGCCACACCGGGCAGCTGATCGCGGCGATGGCCGGCCCGCCTCGCCAGCCCAGCAGCGCCACCTACTGCCTCCATGGACGCCACGGTCCGGTTTCGGCGGGCCGTGGCGGGACTGGGCCCAGAGGCGTTTCGGCGTTGGCGGTGGATCCGGAGTCGGAGGCTGGCTGCCTGCTGTGGCGATCCCAGGAGGGGCACCGCCCCACCTTGCCCCTGGCCCGTGCTTCAACCCGGCGAGCGGCCCTGCTGCTCGATCCCTAATTACCCCTCCCACCTCGGCGCGGTTCTGCAGCTCGCTTCGCCGTTTCCCCTTGCGGCTGCCGTTTGCAGACCGAAGCCGGCTGGGCGGGCCCGACCTTCGGCCGTCTTCCCAGCAGCCAGGTGGCGATCAACTGAAGCTGATGGTGCTGGCGGGTTCCCCCACAACCCCACCGCCACGGTGGGCTGCCAGGAGTGGGTGGATGAGGCGGCGCACCATGGGCTGCGCGTCACAACATCGTCTTCGCCCACGACAATCCCTACGTGTGGATCTAGCCCGGAGGGTGGAGGCTCCGGCCCTGTTACGAAAACCCGCACTGGCGCCCGTGCGGATGAGTTTCTCTCTTTTCGAAGAGCTGGTGCTGGGTGGATTCCGGCTGGCCTTCGCGATCGGTAAGCAGCCCCGCTGATCCTGGCCTTGCGCCAGGTGAAGGGAGTGATTGATTTCAACCAGTCGCTGGCCCCCCCATGCAGCGCCGGGCGCGATCGCCGCCCTTGAGCAGGCGCCCCCGAGTGGCCCCGATCGGGCTCAAGGCGGTTGACCGGCAACGCCGCGCGACCGCCATGGCGCTTGGCCTGGAGCCGGAGAGGGATGGCCCGTGAGCAAGCCTTCGATGGCCCCTATCTGTGGCTGGCCCTTGCCACCGGCGGCGCGGGCAGGCAGGGCTGGGATCGGAGGGCCTTCTGCCCCGCCTTACTCGAGCACACCGGCGTGGCGCTTACGCCTTGGCATGGCTTCGGCCCCGCTGGTGAGGCTGGGGTCAGGCTGCCGCTTGGGTCCATCAGAAGGGCGCTGGCTGCCGGTGCCAGTCGGAATCGGGGCGCTCTGCAAACCGCTCTCGCCCGTGATTGCCCGTGATCGGGGCGATTGCGGGGCTTCACGCAGCGGCTCTCCACGGCCCGTCATTCACCGGCACTGGCTTCCATGGCGGCTGTCCTGGCGGCTGCAATGGCCGCCGGTGGTTGGCAGTACCGAGGTCGTTCTCAATCAACTTCTGCCGCGCGCCAGCGCGCCCCTTGCCGTGTTAGCCGGCGGCAGCGCTATGGCCATGGTCAGCGGGGAGGGTCTGGCTCTCGTCCCCTTGGCCGGCGATGCGTGTGGCCTGAGCGCGGCCCTGCCCTGGCCCAGAACCCAGCCACCGCCGCAGATCCCGGCCTGGCCGGTGGCTGTCGGGCCTGGCCCTGCAGCTGGAAAGCCTCGCGACTGAAGGCGGAAATCAAGTGGCCCAACGACCTTGCTGCTCGACGGACGCAAGCTGGCGGGGTTGCTGCCGCGGCTTGCGGACTGAGATCGGGCGGCATCCGCTGGCCCAGGTGGATTGGGGGTCAATGCGGCCGCACCGGGTACCCGAGGGAGCCGATCAACCTGGGCCGAAGCGCTGGGACGTCGATGCCAGACCAGCGCGGTGGAGGGCCCTCTCCGCCCGGCATGCCTCTCGGGCCCGACTGCGGCGGGGCCATGCCGGCGAATCCGGACGGCGTTAGTGATTCGAAAGCCCGTCAACGGCTACACCTGCCGCCCGACCCCCTGCGGCATACGGGGAAACCGTGGCAGGCCGTTGGACTGAACCGGGAGCAGCCTCCGCGCTGGCCCTCGGTGAGCGGCGGCCTGGCCATAGGCATCGCACGTTTTGATCTGAAGAGCGTTTGTTTCTGAAGGACCGTTTCTTACCTCAGTCATTAAAGATCTTTACGCCATAGCAGCGGCTTCCCTTGCTCGCCAGCCTTACCGGACACCTGCCTGGCCTGGCTGCTGGCTGGGTCTCGGACGATGGTCACGCCGTTGCCTTTGCTCAGCTCGGCGAGCCAACGGTGCAGGCCAAGCGGGAACGGAATCCAGAGCCCTGCACCGACGGCGACAAGAACCTTTCAGCCCCTACGGCCCTTCCCGGGCAAACCCCCGCAACGGCGGCCCCATCGGCCATGACGCCGCCAGGCACCTGTAAGCGGGTGCAGGCAGCCCATCCCTGCGGCTTCCCAGCCGGCATCCACCGGCTCCACGTCGCCCCAGATCCAGCCCAGCTGAGCAGGCGAAACCCCCAGTCCTTCGACCGGGCCCTCGATCAAACTGCGACCTCGATAACTGGTCAGAGATCGAACCGTCAGTCCAGCCGAGCGGCCAGAGTCCGTTCGGCTGGCGTCCTCCAAACCCAGTGCCCCCGGCTCACCGCAAGCCTGCGCGGCCGGGGCCCTTCTCCGCCAGGCGAAATGCCGCGGCGTTTCCAGGTGCGCTGGCCCGGTGGCTCCGGGACCGTTGGCTGCGGAAGTGGCGATGAAAAATCGGGCAAGCGGCTCGCCCCGTTGCTGGAGGTGGCTTCGCATGGGGCGTGCCGTTGCGGGCCTCACCCCGTTACCCCCGCTGACCGTGGCCCGTTTCAGCCCTGTACTGGCAGCCGGGGCAGCTTCCGACTCACCGATGTTTTCCGGGTGACCCCGAGGCCGGCCCCCCCTGGCTGGCAACGGCAACCGCCAGCCTGCTGTTTTCCCCTGATCGGTTCAGCTGTCACCAGCAGTTGATTTCGGTTGGCGCCTGCACCCGGTGCTGGGGCAGCTTGGTTTGATGCATGCGCCGCGACCTGGCCGCTCCTGAAGGCCACCCGGTGTGCAAGCCCCTGAGCGGCGGCGTGGTCAGCAGCGGCCTGGGCCGGCGGCTACGCCTGGCCGTCGAACTGGAGCACCAGCAGCCCAAAACGCCGCACGCTCTACGGCCACCTTTCCGAGCCTGTTCGTCAAAGAAGGGGAATGGGTGGAGCAGGGCACGGTGATTTGGCCCGCGTAGGGCAGCACCGGTCTGAGCACAGGCCCGCATCTGCACTTTCGAGCTGCGCCAGCCCGAGAACGGAGGTTCGGTGGCTGTGGATCCTGGCGAACTGGTCCGGGCCGGAACCTCGCCGCAGCAGGCGACGCCATCGCTTTGCTGATGGGCCAACTGCTTGGAGAGCCTGGAGCGGCCCCAAGCTCTGCAAAGCCGAAGAGCAAGCCCGGCAGGCCCAGGCAGGCTGACGCCGCCTACGGCGGGCCCGGCAAGCACGCCCCCCCCTCCCAAAAAAAATTTTCCCAGGGGGCCCCCCCCCCCCCCCAACCAACCGGGGGAGGCCCCATCGCGGGAGTGGACAATTCGCCCAGCCCCTGGCGGCCACGTCGTCTTCGTGGGTGACCATCACACGGTCATACCTTGACATGCAGTTCATCGAAGATGCGCAGCACTTCCCTGGGTGGTGTGGGATCAAGGGCCGCCAGTCGGTTCGTCGGCTAGCCGCAAGGCAGGCTGGTTGATGATCTGCCCGGGCGATCGCCACCCCGCTGCTGCTGCCCGCCGGAGAGTTCATTCGCTTGTTCTCGGAGCCGGTTGCCGAGGCCCCACGCGCTCGAGCGCCTCTGACCCCGCCTCTCGCCGTGGCGAGCGGGCAAGCCGGCGTAGGACCATCGCAACATCACGTTGTCCCATGGCGCTCATGTTGGGCAGCAGGTGGAACTGCCTGAAAGACGAAAGCCCAGCCGGCGGTTGCGCAGGTCGGCCAAGTCGTCGTCAGAGAGATCCTGAACCGGGGTGGCCGCTGGAGCAGGTAGCTGCCGCTGGTGGGCCGATCCAGGCAAACGATATTTCATCGCCGTGCTTTTACCTGATCCCGGAAAAGCCCCCATCACAGCCAGGTAGTCACCGGGATTCCACGCGTCAAGCTGAGATCGTCGAGGCGCGGCGAACCTCGTATTCGCCGGATCCGTAGACCTTGCTTGATGTGGCTGAGTGGGCCCACCGGCTCCAATTGGCGGTCCGTGGTGGACCGGAGCCGGGCGGTAGTGGTCATCCCAGGCAGCAACAGTGGCCGAAACCGAGTTGCGATCGCCTTCTGCAGCATCGCGTACCGGCGACGGCCCCATTGCCCATTGAAGAGGCGATTGGAGAGCACACCGCCCACAGCGTGATCAACACGCAGGCCACCAGGGCAGCCCGCACGGCTGCATCCCAGCGAGATTCCAGGGGATCGCCGGAAGGCCTTGACCACATCAGAGGGCTTTCCTGAGCTCTTTCACCACCATCATCTGATCACGGAAAATGTGTAGTAGATCGAGACCACAGAAAGTAATTCAGACCCCGACGACGACCAAGCAGATATTGATGATTCAAGCCCAGCCGCGAAGAAGAGTAGATCTTGCCGAAGAACCCAGCAATTCTGCGAATGCACCAAGCCGAGAGCAAACAAAGGCTTCACCCCCAAGGTGATCAGCGGATCTTTCTGATTACAGACCAGCATAGTCGGAGAGATGCGATCCACTGCCCGTGGCCGCAACGAGAACAGGATGATGCAGGCGAAGGGCGCCAGATTCATGAAACAGATAGAGCGGCCAGATACAGGCACCATGGCGGCGAAGCCTTCTCTGTTCCACAGACCAGCCCGATCATCACGGAAGCCGGCCTGGCCCGCCGAGCTGTAGGCCAGCATGCGCTTCAATCGAAGTCTGAGCCAGCGCCACCACATTGCCCAGGGTCATGCTGAGGATGGCCAGCACGAGTGAACAGCCACCTTCCACTGCCGGCATCAAAGCTGTCGAAAACAAACGACCAGCCAAACGTAGGGCCAGGCAAAGCCCTGCTGTTTTCGGAGCCCACCGAAAGGAACGCGACCACCGGCGTCGGCGAGCCCTCGTAGACGTCGGGCGTCCCACTGGTGAAATGGCACAAAGCGGCGATCTGAACAGCACCGTGGCAGAACAACCACCAGGCGAGGGCCGTACGGGGTGGCGCTGGTCTTGCAAGGGCCAGGCCAACAGCCTCCAGGCTGGTGCGCCCGGTGAGCCATTAGAGCAGCGAAAGCCTCCGTAGAGGAAAACGGCGGCTCGAGGAACCCACCAAACAAATATTTCAGTGCGGCCTCGCCGGAGCGGGCATCCCGCTTCATGTAGCCCGGAGAGCAGGTAGCTCGACACCGAGAGAGTTTCCCAGGGCACAAAATGCTGACCAGATCAGTGGCACCGCACCAGGAAACCATGGCCCCTGAGGGTGCGGCCAACAAATCGCCGCGTACTCCCCCACGGCCGTGCCGCTCTTGCTCCACATTAGCGCCAAACTGATCAACAGCGAAAGCCAAGGTGGGAGGCGGCGACCACGGCGCGGAAGGCCACCGCCAGGTTGGTCCGCCAGGAAACGAGCCTAAAAAGGATGGCTCGGACCGGGGGGCATCCCAACGCAGCGCCAGAAGCACAGAGGACGTGCCCAGCGGCCCGCATTAACAATGCCATGGCCCCAACGGTGGCGGCCTTTTCGCCGCCAAATCAACCAGCAAGCAGAGGAGCAAGGCCACCAAGAACGGGCGCTCTCCGGTGCCAATCGCACCGGCATTGAAGCTGAAGAGCCGTGACGCCCAAAACCAGGGCGGAGGTGGCGGCAGAACCCACTCGGCGAGGCAAGGTGGAAGGGGCGTCGAGCTGGGTAGGGTCAAGCTTGCAAAAAGACGCCGTTGCAGCGGACTGTAGGCGGCGTTCGGCTGACTTCAGCGCAGCCCGGCCCGCCGCGATGCGATAAAGAGGGGAGCGGTTTAACGCCTTGCCTGTGGCCGCACACCCTGGTCTCGTTTCGAGAGCCCCACAAAGGCGCGAAACCATCCGCGGCTTCCTGCCGAAGATTTTTCGTGTCGAAGCGTCGATTGGGGCATCGTTGCGCGATTCTCCCCAACAACGCCAGCGAGATTCCGGCGGCCTACAAGGCGAGAAGTGGGTCCAACCTCGGCGTCAACACAACCAAAGACTTCGAACCGCTTATGTGTGCCGAAGGACAAAAAAGAAGATTGTCAAGGAGCTCAAGGCGCTCTCAAGGGCGCCGAGCGTGTGTTGTCTGGCACAGACGAAGACCGGGAGGGGGAGAGCCATCAGCTGGCACCTGCTCCAAAACTTCCTCTTCGCCGAAGGTTCCCGTCAAGCGGATGGTCTTCACGAAGACACCAAGGAAGCGATTGGCCGCGGCCTTGCGACCAGACCGCGAACTCGACATGGAGCTCGTCCATGCCCAGAGGACCCGGCGGATTTCCTGGGATCGGCTGGTGGCTAACACCCTCTCGCCCCACTGCTCTGAAAGAAGGTTGGCCTGGGGGCTCTCGGGCCGGCCGGGTGCAATCGGTGCGGTTGCGGCTGCTGGTGCAAGCGTGAGCGGGCCCGGCGGGCCTTCCGCAGCGGCAGCTACTGGGACCTCAAGGGCCCAGCTCGCCAAAAGGCACGGCGGCTGAAAGCCAAGCTGGACCCACGTCAAGGGGGAAACGGATCCCGGCCGGCAAGCGATTCGATACTGAAAACCAACCGGGCGGCACCTCAAAAGCAGGCAGCAAGGTGGCGGGGCCTGCTTGGCCGAAAAGCGATGGCCCTGAACCTCCAGGGGCCACGCTCTCGCTAAACCTGCCCTGGACGGTGACGGACGTGAGTGGAAAAACCGAACGTGCGCAAAGCCCGGTTCCTCCCTTCACCACCAGCACCTGCAGCAGGAGTCAATCGCAAGTTTGCGGCTCTCGGGCCGCGAACACAATGCCACGCGCCCAGGCGGCTCTTACGAGCGGGGCCTTCATCACCTTACATGCGCACCGACTTTCGGTTGCACCTCTTTCCGATCAGGCGATCACGGCGGCCGCAGTTGCGTGGCTGATTAAAGATGGCCCAGGACTAACCTTCTCCCCCGGCCCCCCGCCAGTTTCACACCCAGAGCCGGCCAATGGCCCAGGAGCCCATTGAGGGCGGATCCGTCCCGGCCGGTGACCGCCTGGCCGCACACCGCCCAAAGGACACCGGGCCTCGATGGCAAGGATTCTCTCGCTACTACGGAGGCTGATCTGGAAGCGGCCACGGGTCTTGGCCAGCTCAAAAGATGGCTGGACGGGCCCCGCCTGACCATTTGCTCAGCGTGGGGAGGCTTGCAGGTGGGTGAAGCCCGTTTCCGGGCCGGCGGCCAAAAGCCGCATTTGGATTTTGCGGCTTCTTTCCCGCCGCTATGGTGGAAGGGCAAAAGCGGACGGGGGACCCCTGGATTGCCGGCCCCGGAAAGGCCAGGAGGGTTGCTTGACTGCCGGCCCTCGTTGTGGGGGGCGGATTTTTTTTTTAACCCCCGCATATTCTTCCTCCTTCCCTT
>Ga0163217_1016188_pt1 | contig 12068 bp, 11 predicted proteins | sample SynspAceP_FD_185933 | JGI IMG/M metagenome (GOLD analysis project Ga0163217, IMG submission 185933) | Saline lake microbial communities from Ace Lake in Antarctica - Synechococcus sp. Ace-P (PacBio error correction) | ecosystem: Environmental > Aquatic > Non-marine Saline and Alkaline > Saline ... | reverse complement strand
GAAATATTCAATAATCTATTCTCCTGACCCCGATCCCAAACCAGTGTGGGGCAGTTAGTGTTTTTCCTGCTGAAGCCCAATACCAAAAAGAGCCTGATCCATCTCTCCTAACCCAGTCAACTTATCGCCCCAATATTTCCTCAATATAAATTTTTCCATCTTTTTAAAATAATGAAAGCTCGAGTATCCTGTTCGGGTAGCCAAGCTAATAATTCAGCAAGCTTCACCAGATCCCAACCTAATTCACTAGCTGTTGGGCATCTCCAAGCCTGGAAAGATCCATTTGGGGGAAAGGTATAAATTTTGACTATTAGGTTTCTGCGCCATCTGCACGATTGAACAAACAAAAAATGCCCAACGAAAATCCGAAAGTCTTTTAACTTTTGAATTAAAAAGACTGTTAATTCTTTTCGATTGGGCCTTTTCATTATTACTTTCGAAGGGTTATCTTGGATAACTTTTCAAATGCCTCACGAAGAGTTTCGCAGAAGGAAGAGCTGTATACTTCTTATGCCCCCGCTTCATAATAGGTCATAATTTGATCGATCACTGGCAGATTTGGGGATATTCAAATGGGCGATAGAGTGGCTCCACTCGTAAAATTACTGTAAGCCAAATCATAGTACCCGTTCATGATCAGATCTTTACATTGGGATCTTTGAAAGGCATTTTCCATATCAGGCAGAGTCGTCACGAAGCATCAGCTCCCCACGAATCAGTCCCTTTATGCTTCCAAATCCCATTGAATCCTTCTTTGGAATAAGCTGATTGTTTGAATAACTCAACTCCTTTACTCACATTCAACGCTCCGTGAAAAAAATCTAGGAAAACCCATAGTATAAGCAGGTGAAATGCATCACTTTGAGGATCAGTAAAGGAATCCATTGACATTGGATCTTGTTGATCCAGATATCTCGATTCGAGTCGCCCCACCGTTTTTCCCTTCTTTTCGAAGGCAATTCCTGAACAATACTCCCCTGCATCAATTTCAAGTCGGCTCTTTCCATATTTCGGAAGATACCCCAGTATATTCCTGAAGTACAGCAATTCGAGTACGCTCAGCTGTCGTGAAGCGTATTACCCTTGAAAAGTGCGGGCATGTTTCATTCTCCGTAAACTCACGAACTTCCTGAAACAACAAGATGGTAGATCCTTTCCTTTGGTTTTTGCGACTTTATCATGTACCAAGATTGTAGCAGCCATCGTAGGCAAATAGACTACGTAAGACATGTCTTTCATTTGGCGCAAGAATAAAGTGCGAAGATCAAAACAGCAGAGACCATGATCACTCCATTTAAATCCGTAGCCATTCCCAACAAATAATTCATTCACCCGGCATTTCTGAAGGCCCGTAGCTCTCACCAAGGATATATTTGGAGAATTTAGGGCGGTTATGCTTCCTTTCAAAAACTGCATTAATAAATAAAGCTCACGCTACGAATATCCTGATCTACTCCCCAGATAATCTTTCTGTTCGATTTCACCGATTGGAACACTTAGTCCTTTCCACCGGATTTCCATTCATGACCACATCGGCTACATCCAAAATTGAAAATTCATTATTCACCAATTCATATGGTTGCAGGTTTGATTGTAGTTGGGATCATCACTACCGATCGCTTTTGGCCCCATGATTCCCATATGTAGCCAGAGAGGAAGAACCCGGGCCACCATTATAGGCAAAGATTATCGGTCGGTTTTTCTCTGGATTCTCTTTGAAATAGGCAGTAAATCCAAAAAACAAAAGCAATTCGGTTTATTATTTTCGCTTTCAAAAACTCCATGGTGCCTGCTTTTGCATTCAGATTGATGTTTTTCATTCAATCGTTACCCGCACTGTTTTGGACTCAAAGGACTGGGCTTTTGGATCAGTGCTTTGATATCGACTTCTTTTTGCTGCGCAAAGCTTAATTAATTCGTAAGGAAAGCGAAAATTAAAAATTGATTTTATACGAGATTTAGATTTAGAAATAAGAAAAGGTTTAACTCAGAGTAGTCAAGTCTTACATTTCTCCCTTTTTTAAATATTTTTTACCCTCTTTCATAACAAAAACAACATTTTCATCACCGAAATATCTGTCAAAGGGATCTCCGCTTACTGCCACGATATCGGCAATTTTCCCGATCGACTGACCAAGTTTATCTCGATCCCCATAAATACAGCGTATATACGTCGCAGACTGCAATACTCGGTATTAGCATTCCTGGCCTCACTCATGTAGACGAATTTCCGATAATTGTCACCGTGTGGAGATACTCCCGCATCTGTACCAAAAGCAATTTTTACCCACTTTTATATGCCTCTCGCGAAGGTATCTGAATTTGAGCTCCGATTCTTTCTGCTTTCTCTGCTTACCACTTTCAGGATAATTAGGCCCGGCACCTCGGCAAGACTGAGCCGCAGTCATTCGGCAGTAATCGTCGGCACCAGATAAGTCCCTTTTTCTTTCATCAACTTCATAGTTGGCTCACTCATTTCAAAGTGCCATGCTCAATGGAGTGAACTCCCGCCAAAACGCACGCTGCATTCCTTCGTCACCATGTGCATTTGAGCTCGACATGCATCCCAAAATCCTAGCGTCTGAACTACGGCATCCAATTCATCTGCTGGAATTGTGGAGGCAGATCCATCACGAGCCACGAACAGTTACGCCGCCGGTAGGCCGTCACTTGATTACATCTGATCCGTATTTTACTGCTTGGTCTTACCGCTTTCGGCTTCAAAGGGCCGTTTATAACTCCTTGATCAGCGTCCTGGATTCACCTCAGATCCCTTGCGGACTCCGGTGGTTGGATCGGCATGTCCACCTGTCGGAGCGATAGACTTTCGGCGGTATAGATTCGTGGCCCTCTTACTCTACTCTTGCTGCTATTGCATTTCTCAGGCAATTATTCACTTCCCGAGCCACCTGATCCCTAACCTAGTGATCCTGCCACAGTGTTTTTTCGCAAAGCCAACGACTTGAAAGCTACATCTGCTTTCATTATCTCTGATCCATTACATAGCGAGTCGACTGTTTCTCCTCGATATGACGTGCATGTCCATTAGCCTGGCATGACTGTGGCATTTTGAGGGTCGATGGCTTTGGGTCGTTTTTGGTTCCCTGGATTTATTGCATAACCAGAATTGACAGAAAGAATTTGATTTCTTCAAACCACGATAGTCTGTCCGTGAGCATTTTTTCGGCTTTAGCATCAATAATTTTTCGGCTGGATATAAGTCTTTTGAGCAAAAACACCCAAAGAAAAGTAACAAGGCTATCCCTGTAAGTACTTAATTTTCTCATTTGAATCAAGTTTGGAAGTCCGAGTTTGGAAGTAACCATTTGTATAAAATCAAAAGCAACCGTTCCTCCGGCTAGCTGATAGCATCGCTCGTGAAGCTGGAAACCTAATTTTTGATAAAAACTTCGGCATCTTCTGCCGAAAAACAAAAATAATCTTGCATCTAGAGCGGTTTTCTCGAGCTTCTTTTCAAAAAGCCCTCTCCAATTCCCTGATTTTGAAAATCTCGAACTACTGCCTAGATCGGCGACAAAAGTGCGGATAGCTTGAAATCGTAAAGCCCTCGAAGATTTCCGGACTAGCTGACCCCCATGATGCGCCGGGGCAGCTTAATTAAAAGATTGGGAATTGATTAACATCCGATTCAAAAAGATCAGGATTATCCATGGTCGGCGATTTGGCCAAAAAACCGAGTTTCTAAACCTCAATAAAACTCCGGAGTTTTAAATCCTTTTCTATTTTAAAATTAATCATTTAAGTTTAAGTAAATTTAAAGCTATGACAGGAGAGAGGGGCTTTTCGTGGATTCCAATAACCGGTCGAAAGACACAACCATAATTGGGAAAATCAGGGGGAAAGCAACCTATTTCTGGGGTAAAAAACGATCCCAATTATCGCAGCCAGCAGATCGGAAGCATTAATGAAGCGATAGCCCTCGATTCAAAACGCAAAAAAGAATTACAACGAAATTTACCTGATATCGCTCCTCGGGATAGCATTAGTCGCTCTGGCCTTTTATTTTATGACTATCGGATTGCACATTAAAGGACAAAAAGCGGACTTATTATGTGGATACAATAGCCAATGCCGGTATCTTCAAATCATCCGTCATGCCTCCTTCGACTTGCGGGCGTTGCCTCGACTTGGCGGGCGTGCCTCGACTTGGCGGGTCTTCCCGCCAGATAAGCAGGAAAGTGAGGCCACTGGCATCATTGCTGAAATGCCTATTTATTTCTCTCCTAAATCGTTCATTTTAATACCTCTTGCGAGAATCTTTCTCGCTTTCTTAAATGAAGCCTTTGGCAAAAAAGGACAAAGTGGAAATGATTCTTGATCTCTTCTTTTCCTTACAAAATTCAAACCAATGTCTCCAATTATTTAACCCCAACCCCTTGTCCCTTTGAGACTGTCCTCTTACCTCAGTGTTGTTCAATTAATCATTTTTAGGTCCAGCCATCACGTAGACCATTTCAGCAATTCGCTTTTTGTCTTCTACTATAAAAAAAAGATCCCCTTTTTCTTCGTCAAATTCATGTTGCATCTGGAGGTGTTTCCATGCTTTAACTTATTTGTTCTTCCTTCTACCAGTTCGTCATATCAGAGTCGATGGGCTCCCATAGTTCTATGCTTGTGCCGTCTGGGGTTCCAGGCATTATGGGGACAAACTTTTCCATACGAGTAAGGGACACTATTTCATCTAGAATCTGTACTCCCTTCAGATTTAAGGATTTCAAACCCAATCCACAGGATTTTCCACCCGAATTGATCATAAAATTTCCTTTTCAGAGGCTTAAAATATCAGGTTTTGAGTCCTTGGGGGACCATTGTGTGAGCCTTTTTCTGCAGGGATTAGTAGCTGATTTCCATTCGAAGGTGGCACCATATTGGTCAGTATTCAATCCCAAATGCTCCTGATACCAGTTTTTTCGTTTTTGTGGGATCTTCTACGGTTGAAAAAAATCCCTCCTATTTCCTGTGGACTCGTCTTTTCATCATGGATATAGGGATTCTCCTAGTAGATGGATAAGTTCTCCTTTCCTTTTACAACCAAAACAATCGCCCTCCAATTTTAAGTACCCAAATCCATAGCAAAATAGGTACTCACTTCCTTTTTTGGTTTCGTAACTGTGAGTGAAAATATTTGAATTTGAAAAATTCCAATCTGAGCAATTTATCCTTCGTGGTTTTTTGCAGCTCCTCCCCTTGGGGAATGAGTGACTCGAGAATATTCCGATTCTTTTTCAGAGCGTGGTTGATATTTCGAATTCAGATTTGGTGGACGCTTGAATTCTGCTGATTATTGTACGTGTTTTCTGCAGGAATCATCACAAATTTTCTTATTCAATTCTTCTGTCGCATCGGAAGCGTCACAATTGATGCAATTTTTTTGAGTTGGGAATCATGCTAAAAGTTAATGAATTTAGGGAATTAGTTGAAAAATTCTAGCTCAAACCAATTCCCTAAAACTTTTTTTTAAAAACCGCCTTACCTATTGAATTTTTAGGACTGTTCAATTGGAAGGGTATTTCAAATTGAAACTTCTTTGCTCCGCCTTGAATACCAAAAAAAATATTCTTTCCATCAAATCGGTTGGGCTCGTTGGGCATTTCAACGTAAACCAGCCACCATCCTTGTCCTTTTGGCGATCAGCTTTGTCAGACCTTGGTCACTGCCAGCAACTTCCCATTGGGGCTTCCAGCTCGAAGTTTCCAATTTCCACCTGTATGGTAGGATCGATCTCCAAGGTGATTCCTTTGATTTGCTTCTCATGTCAAATTATTTCTTGAAAGCATTTACCCACGAATCGTTGGCTGTTGTACTTCACAAAACTGACATTTTCCCCATTAAGCTTCGGGCTGCATCTTTTAATTGATTCCACATTAGAAAGCCATCCACTTCGGGATTTCGATGGTTAGTTCACTCGTAGTTTTCAAAGGACTGATTCCATTAGCGCCTAGGTCAGTATAGCTAGCTCGTGACTAAGTTTAATATCCTTCCACCTGCGCAGTATTTCCCAAACTGGTACGTTCAGTTGTCGGCAGATTACGCCTCGATTAGGGATCTGCAATGCGAGAATAAACCTACCATTCAGGAAAATTGCTGATCTTCCAAATGAGTGTGAACCTGCATAATCGCTCGCCCCAAACTCCTCCTCCACCGTTTTTTGATTTTGTTGGTCAGGTAGTCTTGGCATTTGCATCACCCTTATATTTTCCGAAACAGCCGTATAATCTGGCCTACTTGATTCATTTGCAATTGCGCTGACAAGCCTTACAGCCCGGCTGATTGATGTACGTTTCTCGATACTTAAGACTTCTTCGGCATGCCCCACTTTAATCAAATCATAACCTTCTAAATAGGTGATAGTCAAATCGTTCGATTGGTCGATCACAGCATCTTCCCGTCGCTGACATTCACCGCATAGTCGATTGCTTCTTTTGCCAAAATAAAAGCTTCGATTCCATTCCAATTGATCTGCACGACTGGCGCCCTCCGTTCCCAAACTTTATTTTCCAAAGTAGAAACTTGACTTGCTGTTTCTCCGCTTTTATCTTTTACTTTAATTTGGACTTGATAAGTACCTGCTTTTTCAAAAGTAAATGGACGGGGTTGCTTCGTGGGATTTTGCTGTTTGCGCCTGCTTCCAAAGTCCCATTCGGAAACTTTAGCATCATCAGTATCTAAATCTAAGTGCCTTTCTGAAGAAAATTTAACCTGAAGTGGCGCTGCCCACCAACTTTAAGCTGCAGAAATTTTAACTTGAGGAGCTCGTTTCCTTCGGCAAAAACAAATCCGATACAGTCCACGCATCTTTATTTGAGCTCTCAATAAAGTGCCGATTCAACATATATAAAGAGCCATCTTTGGCCAAACTGCATATCTATTGGCTTATCAAAAACGGTTGACGGCATGGAATCGCTCCATGGTGTCGTACTCGTAATCTCTGTCAAACTGACCGTGAAAATCCAATTCCCGCATCCAGGTCGAAAATATAAAAAACCTTTACCATCTAATAGCCTGGAACTCACCTTTTCTGATGGTTTCATAATCCTCCGATAATAACCCGGACCAAGCCATTGCATTTCTTACCGCCTTCATCTGCATTGGAAATCATCTTCTGATGACCATAGGGATACCAAATAAGCGCAGAAGTTAGCAGGAGGAAGTATTTCAAATCGGTATTATTTGGAGAAGTATTCTTTGGAAGGCATTGGATCAAAACTCAAAAACACTCTCCTTCTTTTCGAAATCATATTTCAATACGGCTTATTATTTCCTACAAAATAGGCCAACCAAAAATATCCTGCTTTAGTGCTAAATTTGATTTCATCATGACTTTGCGAACCTCGTTGAGTGAGTTACCGCAAGCATCTGCCCAACTTCCCCCAAAATTAAAATTACCATTTCGATTGATCAATGGAGAATTCGGTTTGGATTGCGGTTTCCTTTGACATTAGATCTCTGGTTCGGGTATTGGGAGTGCCAAACAGGCCAAAGATTTCTTCAGGGATGGAATAACTACCGTTCTGCCTCAGGTTGATACGAATTGATCGCGATCCTCGGAGATCGTCTTGAGTTCGCCAGAAGGCTTCGCTGCGCATCTACATTTTCTTGGTCTTCCTGCTCGCTTCATCGATAGGGATTGTAATTATTCTGACTCAAAAGCGTGCTATTCGTCCCCATGGACCAAATACAGATTTCCCTTTTCCGTCAAATTCCAATGAACCTCCGGAATGACAGCATCCTCTGAATACGGAACTTCAAGCAAATTTTCTCGAACTTTTATCCAGTAGATTTTTCTTTGAATCAAATCTTGAAAGTCGATTGATTGATTCACCTCCCAACCGGGCATTAGTAAAGATATATTCCAGCGTATTTAGTAGCGAAATTCGGATCTTTAGCATAAGCAAGCAATCCATCTCTCCATCTGGATTAAACCTCCAACTCGCCTACTGCAATTGTTTAGAAGAGGAAAGCTTGGTAAAGTTTCAGTTTTCCATTCCGCTCATTAAAAAGTTACATCCCCATTATCAAGAAAACTTCTAGCTCATGGCTCTTGAGCCCTTCCACCCAATGTATTTTTTGTGAATCTGCTTTCCTCAGGTTTTATAGTTGCAAAAAGATCTTCTGCTTCTTTTTTCAGTTACAACTCCACAAACTCACGCAACACAATACTAGCAATAGCAACAATTTTCTCATATGGTTCAATTAGGTTATTTTCAATGACTCATATAAAGAAAGACACTTGTTTTCTAAACGGACCATTTGTATGAGTGGTTCATGGTCATAAATCAAAGCCGCAATCCCTTGCCCTTTAAATTCCTAATCCTTATCTCCCACAGATTCTCCTTATAAGGACAATACCCCACATTTCCTTCAAATCTTCAGTTTGGTCAAAACGGAACTTTCGGGGGTTATAAATATCCTCCAAAAGTGAGGTGAGTCCTTCCTCATATTTCATCTGCGAATTTCTCGGTAATCAACCTCAATCCCTGTTTTATAAAGGCAATTTTCTGCTGAAGATAGGATTGAAATCGTCCTCAAACATCTCCCTGAGAGTTAAAGATCGCTGGCTTGAGGAGGTAAGGTGTTTTCCAGGTTCGTGGCCTGATAGATTAGCCATAAACATGCGTTTGCATGGGGCGGCCTTGTTTCTTGGATTTATGCTCCGATCAAATAGCGGGAAGCTTACATCGGGAAAAGTTCTTATTATTTTCCTGTTCCTGACTTGTAACTATGAGTCAACCGAGCCATTTTGCTCATCTTACACGGTCAATGAATTCCTTTTCAAGGAAAAACTGTTGACTTTTCCAGCAGGCGGTGTTTGATTGCTAAACTGCTGTATTATTTTTTTCTCTTCTCCAGTGAGATCCACTTAAATTGGGCCGAAGCTTCATTCAAACTTTCAAGATCGGTGCAAATATTTCTGAAGCACAATCTCGAGCGATTGCCATCTGCCCATTCAATTTCGTATCCGGCTTCTCCTTCCAAATGATAAAACTTCCCGAATGGCTTGTTCGATTGCTGGAAAATGTCCAATTCTGCTCAATTCCTCGAAATCCGCCTTTTTCCAGTAGGGTTCTATTTTTCCGCTTTCGCAAAACCTTGATTAACAAATTTCTCCATGCTGAGGTGGGCCAAATTTTCCAAAAAACAGCTGCATCGATTTCCTCACTTGTACTTCCTGCTTTTCTGAATACTTAGCAAATTACTGAAAGATAGAATTTCAGCCTACAATCCAAGAAAAACGTCAGCGCCAGAAGAAGGCGAAAAGGAAGTACCAGAATCTCCATTTTCATTCCTCAAATACTTATCCAAGCAAGCTGAGCACCTTCCAGCACTTTTTTGAAATCGTGATGGGCTTCCGGAGGACTTCTGATCAATTGAAATACAATCACTACTTCTTCTTCCATTTCTCGTCCTAACTCACCCCCATTTGCCTTGCAATATCGGCTCTTTTCTCCTGCTTTCCCCTGATCAGACAGCCGTCGATAAATCATGTGAAACCTTGTCCCTCCGCCACTATGGGCAAAAGCCGATAGAACGTATAAGCATAGATCGAGTCATTTGCTCTTGAAATGGGCATCAAATTTGCCCTTGCGAATATTGAAGGGAAATCATGGGGAATTCAAACCGCAGAGGGCGGAAAAGCTATCCTCATTCATATTGCAATGATCACTCGCGTTGAAGTCAGATTTCGGGCATTCCAACCACGCCCATTGATTTGTAAAACCCTGTAGCGGTTACCCTTCAAAAGGCAATTCACCTCCCGGGAAAATCTGTCGAAAAAAGCCGGATAAAGAACTCGCGATTGATGGAATACGAATATCTGTCCCGCAAAATTCCCGCAATCTGGCAAATTTTTTGAAAGGCCATTGATAAGGTAAGATCGCCTGCAAAGGTTCGTCTTTCAATCGCTACTAAGGGCTTCCATTCAGATTAGCCAAGTAGGAATAGTGGAGTCGTTTCTCAAGCTTTTGGAAGATCAAATTGATACAATGCTCCACCTTTATGAAGCTTTTCTGCCGAAACATGAATCTGGTTCAAAAGCTGCATTTCGTTCATCAAACTCTTCAGTAAAACCTAGGGTTTTCACTTTTTAAATAGATGGAGCTCAACAGATTGTTTTTGACCGCACGTATGGTAAAAAAGCAAAACTTGGCCATCTTCCCACTTTGATGAATCGCTGCATTTCCAGCACCGCTTCCAGAAAAGAATAGAACAGGGCATTTTTCACGGGATATCCCATGGTCACGTTCCACCTTTATCAACTTGATCAAGGCAATGGGTGGTGCAAGACTGGAAAAAAAGCATTCTGCTCAGTTCAAGGCAAAAATCACCACAGTTCTCTTCCAGGCTTCACCAGCTGGCGATTTGCTCCAAGATAGAACCCCACCAAATTGGTGGTGGTTTTCAAAGGTGTCGCATAGTTTTAATCTTGGCTTTTTTCGAATCGGCAATCTGTGTTGGAATTCTCTACTGGAAAAGTCGGGCCGAAAATACCTTGTCCTTCTGATAGTCTCGAAAAAAAACAAAGCCTGCCTCCCTGCACCTTATCCTCTAAATAATGTACGCATCCCCACATCCCAATAAATCTTTTGCTCCAAATTCAGTGATGTAGTGATTAATCAACCTTTCCTCAGTTCCATGTGAACGCCATTAAATCCAATTGAGAATAATGTTGTTTTCTCGGGGCGGGGAAAGGATATTCAAAGACGCTGCAACTTTCCGATACAACATCCCGGAGTAAGCCAAACCAAATAAGCCAAAAGAACCTTGGAAACTTGGTCATAAAAGCGGGCACTGAGCAGTTGCCAGAATTCAAAAAAAACTTCTCCTGATGAGCTCTATTCCTGACGATAACGAGGGACCAAGAATTGCTTAATCAACTCAACTTTGACTTCGCGTCAGGAAACTTAAGTCTGACTCCAAATTCCTTGATTTCAGATAGTGATGATAAAGGTTTATTCGGCATTCGCCATTGAATTGATCAATTCATTGAAATCCTTCAGGATCATTTCTCCCAGAAATAAAAACCGATCAAAAGTCTCTGACATTCCGGATTGAGTTTTTCTTTTGGTATACTTCCGATACAAACTTCAAATATCAGGGTCAAAATGCATCTGCGGGACGATTTCCGGCCAAAATCATAGAAAAAATCTCCTTCAAGGTTTTTACCTCAGCGCATCCAAGTCGGCTCCGTAATCAGGGCTTCCCAAAGCTGGCGGTAAAAAACAATCCTGCTCTTTCTGTTTTGGCAAAACCACTGTGAGCTTTTTGCAGAATCGACACCACTTCGAGGGATTCTTCTTCTTGCTGTATTTCTTAAAAAACTATGGCATAAAAACCTCCTCAATTAACCCAGTTTCTAAATAAACTAAATAGCCTTGGTTGGCTTCTGAGACAGCTTTCGGTACCAATTCCATGTATTTCGCGGACTTGATTGGCATGCGGGACTTTGGGCTTCACCGGTTTTAAAGTCCACGATTAAAAAGGCCTCGTTCCAGCCTTTAGAATAATCCGAATTCAGGGCCTTTTTTTTGCTTTCCCCAGGAAGAAGAAATCCCCTGCTCGGCCAAAAGAATCCCCGCTGTTACCGAAACCAAGACGCAAAAAAAGTGGGTTCTTGTAAAAAGGGATCCCTAAATTGCTTTTCCACCAACCTTTTTTCTCTTTACCTCATTTAAACCTTCGCTTCGAAATAAAAATTGCTGCAAAATTCTTGCCATTGCAAGCCACTTTATTCAGCAAGATAAACCTCCTAAAGATATTCATTGTTACGATCAAAACCCCCAAAAAAAAACAACTGCTTCTTTTTGCGCTGGCCTTCCATTTTCCTTCTATCCGGGAAAAGTTCAAACCCCCACGTTACTCTCTTTAAAAAAAAGTTGGTTAGGCCAAACCCCCTTCAAAGAGGGAAAACCCCCCCCCCCCCCCCCCAATTTTTTTATTTAAATTTTAAGGCCCCAAAAAAAGGGGGCGAAGTTTTTCTTGGCCGGACTTAGATGGGAATGCTAGGTTTTGGCCTGATTTTCAGGGCCAATCCCAAATTCATCCTCTCT
>Ga0163217_1054952_pt1 | contig 12069 bp, 8 predicted proteins | sample SynspAceP_FD_185933 | JGI IMG/M metagenome (GOLD analysis project Ga0163217, IMG submission 185933) | Saline lake microbial communities from Ace Lake in Antarctica - Synechococcus sp. Ace-P (PacBio error correction) | ecosystem: Environmental > Aquatic > Non-marine Saline and Alkaline > Saline ... | reverse complement strand
GTTAATCTGCCACAAAAACGCTCAGGAAAATTTAATCCAGGATCCGTTAATTTTTCTCGAGTTGCGATATATCTGACAAATATTAACCCAAAATCATTTATTTTATAGGTTTAGGGATCTTTGTAGCTGCTGACCAAACTATAGTTTTTGGCCTTTTAAGAAATATTCCCGTGGGTCTATGGGAGGAACTAAATAATAATAAATTTATGGATAAACCTTTCTGTATTGCTATTCCGGAATCCTTTATACAGAATTCAAGTTATGCTGCCAAATCTAATGAGACGACAATGACTTCCCCCGAGCTATTCCTCCCATGCATTCTCTCCCGAATACAATAACTTTATTGAATTGCGGAAAAAAAATGGTGCAAAATATTAAGGGTCCGCCAAATTTTAAAATTAAATGAGCTGGAGCCTGAGGCCTGTCTAAAAATTAACCGTTATTTCGAACGATTCGAAGCAAACAATATTATCTGGGTAAGAAAACCATCCACGCATTTCGATGTAGACGAAGGCGCTGTGGCCCCCCCTCGGACTCCAAACCCCATGAGTAAACGACTACTTTTAGCCACCGATACCAGCGTCGGACAAGGGAGTTTTCAATCGCTCTTATGATTAATGGCCTAGACCGTTGAATGTTTTGCGCTATGTCCGAAAAATAAATTCCAATTACTGGTTTCGACGGGACCAGTGCGCCTATCAGCCAACTGTTTCAAACGGATTATTTTTTCATTACGTTCGGGCATATTACCACGAACCAAAAAGTATTGACACTGCCAATTGCAGCTGAAGAATTAGTCGTCATACTCCACGAATATATTTATCCCGGAATTATTGGAAATTTTTTTTGAAACGCCTGTATATGTAATTTCCATCCTGAATTTGATTGGTTAGGATTTATAAATATATTATGGCTTTACAAGCGTCATTAACCATAAGACGAGTCTACAGGAATACAGGACTTAAGGTCTCTTCCCTTTCTTCAAAGAGGGAAGTACGGAACGACTGATACGTGTCAATAATACAATTCCTTTTTTCAAATTTTCCCCGTTTTCCTAATTTAAGGTTTTTTTGAAGGGTTTTCTAGTTTTCTATAAACGGCTTTTTTTATTGGCGACAAGTTCCTTAACCCCCTTAATATAATACTGGCTTTACTGTGCGTGTTTACTGTTTCTAGCTGATTCGGGTATAAATGAGAAAGGAAACAACAACCAAATATATTATATAAGTACGTGCCTCCCTCTATGAAAATATTTAAGCCTTAAATTTAGGCGCGTGCCAAGAAGTTTTTTTTAACATACGAGTTCGGTATCAATAAACATCAATCAGATAAGGTGACTATGCCGTCGTGGAGATTATTTTACTATAGGCATTAGGCCACTTCGAATTTTCATTGAGGTCAGATAGCCTTCGTGGTTACGAAACAATTTGACCATCTTGTAAAAATAGGGAAGCTTTCGTCAAAATTTTAAAATGAATACGCTCTACTGAGATGTTTCTATCCGTACCATAAACCAAACAACATTATCAGTCCAAATCTCTTACCCAGTGAGTAGAGAGTGTGTGTCTTATCTTTCATCACGTAATCAATCAGGTATTCATGTTCTGTTTGACTTTGTAGTCAACCGATCCAAGTTTTTAATTGCGCGTTTTAACAACCATGCCGTCAATAGTGTAGTACCTTCTGGAAATAATACAGAAGGTTCAAACCTTGTTACGCCATCACATATGTCTAATGTAGGACCGTTACGTCTAGGCACCACTGCCCATTCCCAAAGTAACATACCCGAACACACAAACAAAAGAGTACTTCAGTCAACCAACACTTCCACTTCAATTTTTACCGTTCATAGCCTCTAATTGGTTTTGGTATATGAAAAAAGTCCAATTCCCTTGCAATCCTCATGCGTGGGAAAGGTTTTGTACATCCCAAACAATTTTTCACCATAGTCTTTCTAAGGTTAATTCCCAAAACCCATTAATCCTAAAAATTCAAAACTATGGTCTTCTCAACTTTATTTGGCTTGAATTCGAAATTCTTGGGATTCTTTGGCTACTGTATTTGATACTGTTGGTAAAAAGATTTAAAAGAATACTATTAGATAGGCATTGGATTCCTTTAACCTTCATGGATTGTCTATGGAGATAATCGCATTCCACATTTTTTTCTGTAGGGAGACTAATATTGGTCTCAACGTTTTAACAATTGCGTTTAATTCACATCTTTTTAATTGACCTTTTGCTTCAGTAGTGATCTGCCACAACTTCATTTAATGCATTAACCGTTCATCTAAGCTTTCCGAAGCATTTCCATATTCATGCTTCGATCTTCTTTCTTTCGCTTTCCCCTTCCTCATCAACTAAAAATTAGTTTGATAGCCCAATGGAGAGATTGGATGATGAAGTGGACCGTTAGATTGTGTGTGACACCAATATGCGCAAAAGTTTAAATAAACTGTTATTTGGCTTCTTGTTAATTCCAAAAATTCCTCGACATTTCTCTGGGCTTCGATTTTAGCTGAAATATCCATAACACGGGAGAGTAAAATGGGGAAAGATTTCCTTCAATATCCTTTACTGCCCGTAACGGTAGGACCACATATACAATATTCCCCTCTTTATTGCCAAATATCTTTTTTCCAAATTTAAACTTATTTCCTTCGTGCCATCTAAATATAGATGTTTTGCAATGTTCTAAATCACTGTTAAGAACGATCTTTCTGGATGATGTAATATCTTTGAAGTTAGAGTTCTTAGAAGCTCCTTCCTTGAATATCCCAAAGCTTAATTGCAGAGGCCTTGTCATTTACGTGCCAACCAAGAGCCAATCCTTTGCTACCATGCCCATTCTCTACTGCCGAGATTTGAAAGACCCCGATTGAAAGATTCCTCACTTTGTCCAATTCAATACTGAGGGTATTAACAATTTAATTCCCCATTGGGCCTACCATTCTAATAATTTTCCACTCACTATCCTTAAAAAAGGCCTGCATTGGCTTTGATATGTTTACGGAACCATCGGCATGAATAATTTCTTAAATTGCGTTTTAAAATCTTGAATTCCTGACGATGCAAATTCAAAAACTCTTTTAAGCACTATCTAGGTCTTCTGGGTGTACAGTAGCTTTCCAGGATTCAAAATCACCCTTGAATTCTTCTCGCTTTAAACTCCAAAATAGTGGGAACATTTTGTTCGTTCCACTCCAGTTGGTCATCATGAAGGAACATATGTATTCCCAAATTCCAATATTTGGCTACGTTCAGTGGCCAAATCCAACCTTTCCTTAATTTGTGCATTCTTATCTCCGCCTTTTTTCTCTTTATCTAATATCTTGAAAAATTCCATAAGCCCGAAACACATTTTCCTTCACAAACTCATGGCATACCTTTGGCCCGTACCCATAGTTCGTTGCCTTTTGCGTTATAATCTGCAATCTGTATCCCAGCTTCTCCGTTGGTGACAGGCAATTGTGGGAATCAACTGGTAATATATCCCCTGTGTTCACCTTCCTTATATAAAAGTTATTTTCCAGTATCCAAGTAGGTATAAATCTAAAGGCACTTCATGTATTTCCTTAGTGATTTTGGACCAATGAATGGTATTGGGTAATCATATCCAAATCCCAACCACCATTTTGGCTTAACATTTTCGGAAGCTATCAGAGTTCTTTACAGTTTCTCAGTGGTTTAGTTCGTATGGGTGATTATCAAGCCACCATTTACATCGTCTGACTGTTCCGGGTTTATGTTCCATTTTACATTGGCGACTGCCATCGGGCATGATATGCCTTTGCCATGCACAATTATTATCCTTTAAGGAAATACTATTTTCTAGGACTTTCGAAAATAATTGGGGAGGATTGGGAACTACATCAAAAAGATTTTCCTACAATTACCTTGTCTTGAGGTCAATAAAGTTTGTTCCCATAGCTGGAACAATTTTATAAACAGAGGTTGATGTCTAATGTGGCAATGCGTATAGGAGCTTCTTCTATTGAAATGGTTCGTACTAATGTGTCCAACATTATGTATTATTTAAGTGGAATTAATCATGTATTCTGTAAAACTAGATATACGTATAATTGTAATATAGTTATGATTGGCCAGGGATAGTATATTTTTTTGAATTTATATAATGGGCTAAGGTGGACTTCAGTTTGAGATTTGCATCAAAGGGTTTAATTACTTCGCTAGACATTTGTAAATAATAAAATTAAGCATTAGGACAAACGCCGCTTATAGGGTAATGGACCATTTTGATGGGATTAGGTTAATTGGCAATAGGTTTGAAATATGGTAAACCAATATTTCATATTTGAATATAAGTGATGTTTTTTTCATACATTTAACTAACAGAAATTAACTATGACGTTTTCTTAATTAAAATTAGAAACGGGAATTCGATAGGTAAGGGCCATGTTGCGAAAAACCCCTTCGCTGGACGTAAGGACCACGGGGGATCTACACCGCTTATCTTAATCTACGTATTCATGACCAAGAGGAAAATAACCGATCTTTTATTGGAAAATGGCGCCAATTGATGCCAGGACGCCTCCGTAATACGGCCTGATGGGCGTCTGCTTTATTAAGTTATCGGATGTTGCCAAAAGGTTGATAGACGATAGGCGCGAGTTATAAACGAACGTAATACTGGGTGCTACGTGTCTTATTTATGCGGCAACATTCAATAGGGAGAGATTGCGAAAATGCTTTTGGCCAAGGGATGGATTACAACGATCAAGGATGTTTTCGGCGGTCTTTCTGCTCTGGATCATGCAAAAGAACAAGGGACACAATCACTTATTACTTTACTGGAAAATTCTTGAATAAATTTAGGGATTTGCAGGGAGCGCTCTTTTTGATATTTTGACAATCTGCCGGAAACTATCAAAAAGACAGGATTTTGGATTTCACAAATTGATCAACTAGTACAACTGCCCACCATGAATATCCGGAAAATGTATTTTGATTAGGCAATAGAAATTCAATGGAACTCAAAATAGCAATTATTCAGTCCTCCTTGTATGGAGAATCCAAAAAGAATAGAGGAAAAATTTTTCAAGTAAACTGGATTCAATTCTCCTGTGTTGATTTGATATGCTCCCGGAAATGTGTAGCACGGACTTTACATGTTCTCCTCAAAAAATATAGCCAGGGAGGAAGGGAAAAAGACCGTTTAAATGGATGCACAGGAAGCAGAGAGAAAAATGTGGGCCTTAGTCGAAGTGTAGTCTTTTTTGCGATGGGAATTATTATTTAATAGGACTTTGGTTTGTGGAGCCCGTGGAAAAATTGAGTTACTATAAACAAGGAGACATACTTTACCCTTGCATGTGAGGATAAGGTATATAGCAGAGGGGAAAAAAAGATTATCATTGACTACAAAGGTTTAAGATCTGTTCCCCTTATTTTTACGATCTTCGCTTTCCTGTATGGCCAGAAACACTGAGAATTATGATGTTTCTTATCTATGTTGCCAATTGGCAGAACCAAGATAAAAAGGCCTGGGACGTGGCTACTAAAGCACGTGCATTGAAAATATGAATACGTGCATCGGGAGTCAATAGGACAGGGACGGATAATTGCCGGAATAAATATCCTGGCCATTACACAGTAAATGATGTTTTGGGCGACCAGTGTTTATTTCAGTAGGATTTGGGAAGAAAGCTATACCTATTTTACTACTATAGGCATACTGTTCTAGTGTGAGTAAGAAACATTCAGTATACACGAGACACGACAGATCTGAGAAACTTCGGAATGAAATGCATAGGAGTAGTGCATTTAGTTGATGAACGCTATAGAAGAGAGTATTATCTTTGTACAGGAGCTATTCCCAAGTTTCGCACTTGTTACCTGCTCAAAGACTTTATTTACCGAACTCTATGTTTAAAAAAACTTTGGTGCAGCGCCTAAGTTATTAATGTGGCGTAGAGCCAGGTCAATGACTACATCATTTTCTGGTTTGAGTTTCGGCTTACAAATATAATTCTCCCGTGATCCCGACCTCCTATTGGTTGCCATTACTACCAAATATTAACCGCTACTTCAGATACTTGGAAGGCCGCAAATATGACTGGAACTCGAAACCGTGGGTTTCCGTTGCGGAACATTTCTTTTTGCAACCCCCTTTTACTATCTGTTAATTGTACATTAAAGGAGATAGCTGCGACGGGCCTTCTAGGGTAAGGCTTAAATTCCCAAATCAGCATAACTTTTTGGTAGAAAGTTTGTACGAAATGGTATCGTTTTCAATGCCAAAAAAATCGGTTACATTCCAGGGGAGTAAAATTCCAAGGTATAATTTTCGTTGGGCCTCTACTCAAAAATCTAAATCAATTTTCATTGCCCAAGGTGTGGTTCCAATTCCATAGGCAAACTACTACCTAAGTAGAATTCCTTCGCATCATACTTATTTAGAACTAGTTCAAATTATTGAAATGGATGTGTATTGCCCCGATTATAAAATGGATTTCCAAATTCTAGTGATCCTCGCTGATTGGTGTAAAATTCAGTGAGTATCCATACTTACTTTTATGTTTACGCTAAAGGGCTTATAATAGTCTTTCCTTTTCATTGGAAGACCCGTAAAACTCCAGTGAATCCGCCTTTAAAGGGGTAAACCAGTATGTTTAGATTGCTGTTCCTTATCCCGTCTTTTGTGATTTTGTTCTAACGGTATCCAGGCAATGTGCTTAAAATTTTTGATCGAGATATTCCTTGACCAATTGCCCTGCATAAGCCAAAATAATTTTGTTTTTCGCTCGCAAAATTGGGGACAGAAATACTATAATCCAGGTACCCTTGAAACAAAGTTAATAGATAAACCAGAATCTAGTAGGTGGCTTATGGTATCCTTCATATAAATGCAAATTTTATCCTGATCTTTTGATTAAAATGTGTTTTTTGGCCTCGTCATTAACTCCGGCAATAGAGCCAATATTTTCTCCTCCTTTAAATTCCTTTAAATGAAAAAGATTGGAGTACCTGTCCAGCGTCATTAGCAACTTATAATTTGGGGTTGCCTAATAAATGTAGATATCAGGCAATAGTGATGCTAGCTATTTCGTAGAAGGATTCATAACTTAAAACGTATCATCTTCCTATTATAAGGCATCCTGTCTACCACACCAGAGACGTAAGGGAATCTCATCATTAATCACCTGAATATAAAATGATGTGAATAACGTATAGGATTGCCTTCTGTAACTTGACGAAATTATACTTAGGGCCGAAATTTAAGGTTATATTAAGTCGAGGTTTCTATTCGCTTTAGGGTATTCTTTTAGCGTATTGATTCAATTTTATAAGCTGATCCCTTCGGCGAGGATTATAGGTGGTACTTTTTCAATGGTGGTGAGACCAACTATAGCTTGTCTTGCATATCTTAGAGATCTTACATACTCGTCAAGTTAATACCAAGCGGGAATTTTGTGGCCTTAGGAAAATTAATGGACATATTCTTTGGTCTGGCCTTCATCAACTTAGTGGCGTAAGATCTTGTATCGCCTCCCTGGGGCGACACCTTCTACGTGTGCACAATTACCAGGGCCAGAGACTGCGTTTAATAACAAAAATTAAAATAAAACCCTAAAATGCTGTTGATATAGTTGTTCACTAATATGTTTCAACATAAAAGAAAACAATAATTGTAGAATTGTTTTAATGTAGGACAATAGCCATGGAGCAATATATATTATTTATCCCTTGCGTTGCCGATAATGTGTGTGCACATGTGGCTTCCATGGTTGCCCCTGTTTGTAAAAAACATCGTCCCAAATAATAGTGCGTTTCTTCAATATTCCTGAATATCTCAATCCGTTTAAAACATAAAGGGCTTCGTTTATTTTGCCACCTCAGGATTCTGGACTTTTTTGGTATTGCGTCTGATTCGCAGTTTTAAGCAATACCGCCCTCTTATTGATTGGGCTTGATGATGACTTGGGCGATTGATTTTGCAAAAAAGGGTTACCTTTGATTAAAACCTCTTTTTCTTTATAATTTTTTTTTCACTCGGATTGTCTGTGGTTGGGGACGGGGTATTTTCATAAGTCAATTTCGGATTTGAGAAGTGTTTCCTCAAAATCATGGACCATTATCCAATCGCCAAACTATGAACCAATTTGTTGCTTGGTTTTCTATATTTTTAAATATGTGGATCAGACTCTTTACAATTCCTATTATTACGGGTAATAAATAGAAAATTGCCACTTGCCCTTGATTATGTTAATTCTTCCGTAAAAAATACGTTCAAACAGGTTTCTGCCTCGTAAAAGGATATTCGGTGGAGTGTAATTGTATCCGACAAACCGGTTACAAAATGTTAATTCTCGCTCTGAATATTAATGGTGCATATACCATCCAAAACAATAGCCTTGGCACCAAGCGAACTCTTTGTTCTATCGTATAAAGGAAAATATAAATTTGAAATCTTTGAAAATACACAAATCTTAGATTTCAGTGATTAACCTACTTAATACGCATGCTTTTTAGAAATGGATAAACTGAAGATAATAAAATTTAAGTATCAAGATAACTACTTCGCCGCTTTAAGGCAGCTATTATAATATTAAGGTATTCTAATTGGCCTTCTGCACTAATAGTATGCCAATCAAAAGTCGCCATTGTGTTTCGAAGCAAAGAAGAAGAATTGTTGGTCAAAGGACCTTAACTTCAATGAAAATAATAGATGATAATATACAGAGATCATAATAATAAACAAAAAGAGCACATTATTAGGCTCAATGAAAATTGATTGCCAAGATTATCAATGATATAAGAGCTCACAAACAATTGTTGGATATCCTTACATTTCGCTGGTTGGCCGTTTGTAACTTTACAGTTGAACAATTAAAGAATACAAAACCGAACTTAGAAACTTGAGCCAAAAATGATAGCCTTAAGCTAAAGAACATTTCCTATAATACACTAATATTCCTTCTGGCTCAACAATTGAAGCCAAAAACCAGGAAGATGATCGAAGAGACTGAGGTGGAAGATAGCAAGTCATTGGCCGAGCAGGAGGCTTTTATACGGAGAAAGAACAAAGAGCCGAAAGTTCAAGAGCTTAACCTAAAAAAGCGATCTTAAATTGGCAAAATTCCGCAATAGGTAGTGGATTTAGTTTCATCGTGGGATTAACTATTAAGACCGAAATAAGGCCACAATATCATATCCAAGCTTAAGAGGATGGTTGTCACTGTTATGGGAATTCCCATCTAAAAAAATGAGCAAGGAGAGTGATTTACTTTCAGTTCATTGGGGAAACCTAATATGGGTGTAATCTGAACGATATGCCAACATCTATTTCCGTAAATGGCCAATGGTTATATTACGCCAAAACGTGTGGAACCTACGTTTTTTCACTGGCCAGGAGTTTAGTGTTTTGCGATGCGATATCTGTACCGGCAAGGGTCTTTGGGCCCGAGGAAACTTATACCCTTTAATGTTTTCCGAAAATGAAAAATTATTGGCTGTCTTCGGAATTTCATTGAAATAAATCCCCACTTTTATTACTATTATTATATTTTTGCCCAAATGGTGTGAAAACATGAGACGATTTTAAAAAAGTAATCTCGCATGCAAAGGGAGTTATGGATACGTTGTCCAGTCCAGCGAAATTTACGCGGAGACTAATGCCGGATACGATTTATGCCAACAATGGGGCAGGTTAAAAGAAGGAACATCGTTGAATATTGGTGGAAGGCCATGGTGCAGGATGAACGATTAATAGTTGTGGGACGTGATTCTGGCGTATATTAATGCACGCCGTTTACTGTATGGAACAACGGGGGCAAGCTTCTGGACAGTGTAATGCCGTTTAATGACCGATTAATCGATAACAAAGATTCCAAAAAAATATCGTGGCCCGATGTTGGTGGAGATTATACCGCTAAAGATTGAAGCCAAAATAGACAAGAAGTTGCCAAGGCGCAAAAGCGATTTGGGAGTACTTTTGATAAAAAAACCAATTTTTGGAAGACCAATGCCAGAGTAGTAGTTACCGAGAGAGAGATAACCAAGCGTGATTTAAAAGCGATTTGGGAAAATCTTGGGAGATGAGGATTTGTCGATGTAAAAAAATTTTGGATCGAAGGATTGTGAAAATTGCCTGTCGCGCGATCGTGAATCCGAGGAAGTGGACAGGAGGGGAACAATTTAATGTCTCATGTCTCGCGCAGCCAAATTGGGGAGGCTTCGTGCGATAGTTGCCTGGACGCTTTATCTAAGGCCCGAGACGGCTCAGTATTTTTGTTAACTCCTAAATGTTCCAAAAGACCCGCAAGAATGAAAATTTCCGTCGGGATTGCTCAGGTAGGAAAAGGCCTTTAGGAACGATAATATCTATGGAACAGTCATCTATCGCCAAGAGTTGTAACAAATGGAGACTTGCAATCTTTTATTCGCTCTTCCCGGTATCGCAAAAGAAAGTTATGAAACTTGGAAAGAAAACCTGAGTGGTTAACCTGGCATTTGGGTACTTGTGGTTTAGTGGCAGGATAACTATGATGTTCCAAGACCCATGAGAAATTACGTTTTCTCCCATTTGCTGATGCTATTCCTCGAATATATATTTAAATTCCATCAAATTGAGTTATGGGAAGGATACAATTCCGACTGGATTTCATCTTGCGCCACGAAAAATTCTCATGGAAAAAAAATTGTACAATATTTTGCCCAGAAATGATAACGAAAGTTATGTGCCCTATGTGGGTTGGAACGTTCAATATTTTGGATCGTTATGTTCTTGCCGTATTTTTCAAGATCTCCTTGGTGGAGGAGGAATTTACGGAACTGGGATACTACTAGAACCAGTACCTTATAATGCCGCTTTTTAGCACCCAACATGGCAGCCGTTTTTCCCCTGCGTAAAAAAGGAATGGTCTGCCGGAAATTCTGGGCCCAAGACATATCATTAAGACCGTTAAATTTGGGGGAATTTTAATGTGGTATTTATGATGAAAAGATTGCCGTAGCGGCGCCGTTAACAGAGTACAGGAATTGTCGCGATAATGCACCCTATTTTGCTATTACAGTGGACCACCCAGTCCTTGGAGGATAATACGGTTAACCATACGCATAGGAATACCATGGACATAACAATACGAGTGGCATTTACGATCTAAAGGGGATAGTTTTCATAAGAAAGTGGATAGAATAAACTGGTTAAAAAAGTGAGATGGAGTAGTTCCGTAATCCTGATATATAAGAAATACAAGGTCCAGATAAGATGTAACCGTATTGCCTGTTTTTCATTTTGCTTAAAGGATGGTAAGACCCCCACGCGTTAACTACCATAGTAATAGGTTGTCTGTCGTTTTTCCGGGATAGTAAAACCTAGGCTACTACTTGGCCCCGCCAACCCTGTTGATATTATAAGGAAGGATTTGGGCGATTAGTTGACATCTCGAAGATTTTGTTTGATGCCTCAAAAGCTTAGTTGTTCCATGAGGATAGATTTTCCCAATTGTTTTTTATAGCCCACCTTAGTTATTAAGTTAGCATTAGAAATTGGCTCGTGATAACTGTAGAGACTGATTGCCGTCCTTTAATGTGAATTTATGCCCTACATTATTGATGGGTAGTATACCAGTAAGAAAGCTATTTGTTAGGTTGGCCGTGGTAGGCCAGATTTGTAATCTGTGTTTGGGAACTCGCGGGTCGAATGGATTTTCCACGCAATTAATTTTTGTCCATCGTCCATCAAAGGTCCACAAAACTGTGGTGTGTGTAAAGTGTGGTAGTAGAGCTGTATATGGGGGAGTAAGATCCTAAATTTATGATCGTAATATGTCAATTATTTCGGACTTCAGGTCTAGGCCCTGATGGTGGGTACTTACCAGCCATTTTTACCCACATATTGATTCCTCGCGCAAACCCTTTGAGTGCCAACTAAAAGATTTGATTATTCCATTCTATAATGGCAATGTTCATGTTAATTTTCTGTCCAGCAAAAAGGTTATCTGTTGCCAATTTTCGGTAATTCGTAACCTGGTCTCCCCAATAATCTGGGTTATTACCCCATCTGGTTTCAGATAAGTGTTTCTTCCAAAGTAGGTAGGACAAATAT
>Ga0163217_1099735_pt1 | contig 12072 bp, 15 predicted proteins | sample SynspAceP_FD_185933 | JGI IMG/M metagenome (GOLD analysis project Ga0163217, IMG submission 185933) | Saline lake microbial communities from Ace Lake in Antarctica - Synechococcus sp. Ace-P (PacBio error correction) | ecosystem: Environmental > Aquatic > Non-marine Saline and Alkaline > Saline ... | reverse complement strand
CGGCAGGTATTCGCAACCGAATATCATACATACGAACGGCTGGACTGAGGCCCGACAGCACCTCAAGCTTCGAATCCTCAACGTCATTTGATGTTAACCGGTATTGCACTTCTTCCAGCGATCAGCACGGATTCCAGTAGTCGTGACCCTGACCTTCTGGCTGCGTCCAACGACATAGGCCAAATCCGGGAGGCAGCCCCGCTTCGGTTGCGAAACCAGTATTTCAGGGATGAAAACATTGGGAAATGCAATGACGACACAGCCTGTCGGCCGACTGTCTCTGAACCACCTGCAGCGGCTTCGACAAGCCCGGATGTCACCGTGGCAAGTCAGGCGCAGAAAAGCTGGAAAAGGGGCTTGTCGGTTCAAAGCCCACCACACGCGCCACCTGCGGCCCCTCATTGCCCGTGCACCGCGTTACCGACATGCGCACCTACATCGAAGACAAGATCGGCCTGTTTGCAGAGATCATTGTAGAAAAGGACGCAAGGGGCCGGTTCTCACCGGATTGTGATAGAATCAACCAAAAATCCGGAGCAACCCAACCAAACTGCGCAAGAAGCCCAAGCGGGGTTTCCTGTGTGTTCTGTCGCGAGGATGCCACGGAGTTACGTGGGTCGATCTGAGGTTGCAACGGTGTGCCAAGGGGTGCGCCATCCCGTTAAGGGCATGAGACGCGCAAAGAGACACTGGCGCGAGGCAGTGAAAAATCCCACAGGCGGTCTAATGGTCTGCGGTTAATGTAACACTACGTTTACAGTTAATATTTCGACATATGTTTATGTCACATGAGATGCACTAAACCTCGCGCGCGCGTGGGACAGAGAAGGGCGCTTGCAGTGTCCCCGGCTGTGCGCGCGTGGAGTAGGAACGGGTCGTTATGCGCTCTAAAAAGGGCGATCTTCGCCTTGGAAGGTACCGGTTTGTGCTGGTTGCAAACGGAAACGGCGGCACTTGTTGTGCGATGAGATGTGAGCACAGAGCGCTATGCCGCGCTGACCAATGGCGGGTCTCTGCCGAAATGGTAGTGACCCGACACCGCCGCGAAATGCTCGGGCTGAAAGACTATGCCAGATGCAGAATGCGTCTGCGCATGGACAATCCGCCGCATTCCACACTGGCTTTGGGCTCATGAGCTACTGGCTGATACGGATGCGGTGTAACGGCAGTTGGGCGCTGGGTCACTTGGCGGGACACCACGCTATATCGCTTGGACAACAATCCTCTCATGCTGCCCGTTAGCGCTATGCAAAAATCGGCACAGCTATTGCCTTCGGCGATTGTTCCTGCGGTCGAGGGATGGACAAGCCGAGGCCTTACGTCACGCGAGAACTTCGATGGATGGATGCAGCCAGGTTCTGTTACTGAACTTGGACGCGCAGAGCGTGTCCAGCAATCCTGTAGTCATCGGCAGTATTGCACGATGGCAGTTTACTGAAAAGCCAGGTCGCGTGAACAGATATTTCGAACCCGATGATGGCAGGAATCGAAGCATTACGCGATCGAGATTGGCAAACGCCAGAACCTGACAGCACGGTTCTAGTGCGAACTTCATTTCAAGCCTTGTTTTACCGGTGATGTTCTGAGGGAGGTACTGGAAATGATTGTGGGCCACAACATGCACGCATTCCTGTGCAGCAATGGCGAAAAGGGCGCGGAAGGTGTTCATTACTTTATATCTTCAACCAAGAGGGGACGGAAAAGGGATTATTCGGGGTTAGCCAATAAATGCGCGCCTATGACTTCAGGATCAGGTGGTTTTGATACGGGTCGAGGCCCAATCCATCAACCTTGGCATTCAACATGATGAACGTAGATTTCCGGGCATGCGGGGTGGCGGCGGCTTCTGTCGCGGGCTGGGGGTATGCGGCGTCTGGCAGGCTGGTTCTTGTTACAAATTATATCCTTGCAAATTGGTGTGTCTGTTATGTTCTGCGTCGCGCATGTGGCTATTTATCTAGTGGCTTGATATCGTTTGCCTGTTTTCTCCGCTCGAATGTTGGCTTATAGAACTCGCGAAGGCTGGTCCTATCTGGTCGACCAATAGCTGCAAAATTCGGGATCATTTTACTGTATAATGAATGATGCTCGTTCCGTCTCTTTGGTTGTACTCCGCCTGCATCCACGCCACCAGTAACGACCGCCGCGGTTGCGGATTGATGGGTGTGCTTGTTGGAGGACATGGGTTTCCTGTTATCAGGCCGTGGTCGACCGAGAGCTCTTGTTTGCCGCGGGGGAGAGTGTTCCGCGTATCGGAGACAGCCTGGCGGAGGGATGCGGGTGGCCGCGGGGCGAGTGGGAGGGGCGGATTTTCTGTGGTTCCCGGTCATATTATTTACTCCTTATTGTTCTATATTGTGGTGTCCGCGTAATCCGATTATGCCTATCTCCCTGTGGTCTTTTTGTGTTCGCGCTTTTCCTTCGATCAGACCCGTCTATTCGTCTGCTCCGAGGACAGCATTGATCCCGCCTGCCCTGAGACTTACCACCGAGAGCGTTCGCTGTTGCTTGCGGCAACATGAATCCAGCCCTGGACACACTACTGTGGGACAGCGCGCTGGAGCAGGCGACAGGATTGCCATTGTCGCGGCGGCAGGCGTCGTCGGTGGGCTGCGGCGTTTCTTGCTGCGCGCTCGCCGGGGCCCCGCTGAAGTGACCCTCCTATCGATATCAATCCCGCGCCGTGCCAGTCTTGCCCACCCGCCTGCCGCGGACTTTCGCGCCTTGCCGACCATGCCGCCTCCGCAGCGATTGCGATGTTGCTGATTCCACCCACAACGCGCCACCGGAGCTTCCAGGCTTGGCGCTGGGCGCATCGCGCATTAGAGGCGAGGGCCAGAAGAGCGACCGGGTGGGTCGAGCGCAACCGCCTTGGCACGGGAAACCAAAACAGGTCTGCGGTTCCGCCCTTGCGGCGGCGCGCGTCTTCACCAGCCGCCGCCTCGCCGCCCCTGATCCACGCTCCGCCCAAGTCGGGCACCTGTCTCCCCTGCGGTATCGCGGTGTGCGCCGCGCTGGGAGCTATGCCCGACGCCATCGGCACAAAGCCGCTCGACACTGCTGTCAGACCCCCCGCCCCGCTGTGATACGCCCCCTGCCCATCCCCGGCGAGAGGCGCTGTTTCGCGACCTGCCCCGAAGCCTATGCAGGCTCTTGCCGCCACCTGAAACACGTGTGTCACCGAATCGGTACTGAAAACCATCGTGAACGATTCCCACCAACAAGGAACAGAAATGTACGCCGTCGAAGTCCGATGACCATATCATGATCGCCCACTCCTTTTCCCTCGCCCCTGTTCGGGCCTGCGCAAGGTGTGCCATGCGCGCCCACCTTTCACCTTGGACGCGGGCGGGGGCCGTTTTTTCCGCGATGATCCTCGACGAGCCCATCGCGCGCCTCCCGGTCGCTCGATATCGGGGCGTGGCGATGCGAGGCCGCTGGCCGCGGTGGGCGTGAGCCTTTTGGCGCTACAGAACCTGGACGACCCTTCGTCCGCCAATGTCAAAGGCAGTCGTTCACCACGACCGAGTTCCGGTGGGTGCGGGTCATGATGCTTCCGGAAGGATGCGGAGCAGAAGGGTGTCGGGCTGTCGGGTGGCGGGGGTTGGAAAGGATGCTGGACGCGTGTGAGAGACGGGGTTGGCGGATCAGCGGGCGTGCATGAGGAAGCCGATCTTGCCGCGGTGGGCGTGTCGGAGGCGGGAGGATCTGGAACCGATGGGAGTTTGCGTGGGCGAGGCATGGCTTGGACCGTGCGCAGGGAGACCGCCACCACGCGCCGCGGAATCCGCCCCATTGCTGGCGGCTGCCCCCGGCCACCATGCTGCGGCGCGAACAGTCTTGATTGCTGAATTTGGCGACTCGCGCACGGACCCTCGACGATCGTGCATTTGACGGGCATCGGACATCGCCTGCTGAATGGCGGCTGGTGATAATGATCGCGGAACTTCTGATCATGCCGCAGATGCGGCAAGCGAAGCGACAGCAGTTGCGCCACTACCCCACCACCCCTATCGACCTGCGTGATCTGGATGCACTGCCATTGGAAAGGGCGGCCCCGGGGGTGACGGCCTCTGCCCTTGTTGGAACCTGTGCGCGCGCAACTGGTTGAAGCGCTCGCAGAAGGTTAGGCGCGCACAAGATCCCGTTTATGCCGCATTAAACTATGATGGCATGATTGGATGGAGGGCTCCGGGCCGATGCCTGCTGAGTGGCAGGCGGGTCAAGTCCTTCGCTTTTCAACCCGTCCACACCGCCGGCGCACACAGCGCTTCTGCGGCCAGCCCTTGCGGCCCCCGATGCGGCCTCCCGATGCCCATTGCGGAATATTCACCGGCCCGGCAGTGCCCCCGCTATACCGTCCTCTCCAACGCAGCAGCCCCCTGGCCCGTCCTTCGCCCGCCCCGCACAGGCCCGGCACCCTCCAGCCGCGCGAACTGGCTCCCCGCATTGCCCGTGCCCGCGCAGGAAGCTCGCGCGCGCCGCAAGCTATCCCCATGGGGCGCACCAGTCCGCCGCGGTTGACCATTCGGGGTGCGGTTCTGCCAGAGGGTGCGGAGCGCCATCGCGGACCCTTCCTGGCCTTGCCCCAGAGTGCCGCCCGATGGATCAGCAATCAAGGAGGACTGCGATGCCCATTAAGCGTGACGGTCCCACGATGTTCTGGGAACGCGTCTTGCCACTTCCGTGCAGGTCAGGCTTGTCCCATGCTGCGGCAAACTGTCGGGCAGGGGAAAAGGCCGCTTATCGCTTTATGGTCGCGGCCCGGCGCGATTTGGGGCCCGGTGAGCGGTTGCGCAAGATCGGCGTCAAATCGCATGGATGCCGTGTTGCAAACCCTGTCAGGCGATGCGCGCGATGATATCGGGAACCGGCATGGGCCTTATCGCATTTGCCACCGGATTGGCGCGCGCTTGTGGACGGGGTCGTCATCCGTAGTGTCGGAACAGCTTGCACGAGAAGTTTCGCGGCCTGACTGTACGGCTCTGCAACGGCCCAACATCCCGCACGGGATCGTGATGTCCGAAAGGAGCGTGGGGGGTCTGTGCCACCCGATTGATGCGGCGCCGTAGCTGCGCACAGAGTGGGGCGCGCGTTCGCCATTGTCCTACCCACGCAGGATCGATCATCCCCGCCCTTCGGGCGTCGAGGTTATTCCGCCTTCCCTGAGTGACGGTACGTACCACCCAAGCATGCATTGATTGCCCGCGCTGTCGATGCAGGCACTGTCCAGTTTGCTGATCGAGGCGGCGAAATTACCATTGCTCCGGTGTCTGGAGGCCGGTTTCGCTGACCGCCTTCAGGTGGGCTGGTGTCGCCCCTTTGTATGAATAAACGGCTGGACCCCCTGACGACGGCGTCGCGAGCTGCCAGGCTTTCGCCCGATTGCGATCCGCTCCCGACACGCGCCGTGTTCTCTTGTTAGCGATCGGACTATATTGTTCGATTGCGGGTCTGTCGCCCCTGGCCAGTTGCTGCCACCTTGCCGGCTGCATGATGCGCGAAGACAGCCCAAGACGCACGGCGTCATATTTGTCATGAAGATGGAATCTCGAACCTATCCGTCACCGGACCTCGCCCTTTGCGTCAGTTGAATGTCCCCATCGTTTGGACAAGGGTAATGCGGGCGCGTAGACCCGAACGTCACGGTGGATTGCTGTTTGTCAGAAAGTGCTCTGCCCGGGCACCGAAATCCTTGTCCTGCAGGAAGCAGACGAGGATCATCGCCCCGCATCCCTGGTTTCCTTGATATCCCCCCGGATCGAGGCTGAATCCGGCCTTGTGCATCTGCCCATGCGGATTCGCTTCCCGTGCGGTCGGAACAGTCACGGCTTTCTGGGGGTGATCCTGTTTTTTGCCCACCAGATCCACGGCTGCAGGATGTTGTCTTGGCTGATTTGCCCGCGCATTGCCATCGCGGCTTGCCGTGGTGTGGATGGCAAAACGGACGGCAAGCCGTTTCGTTGTCATTTGGAACACATCTTTCATTGGGGCAACTGGCGGGCGGGGGGATCGGGCCCAGCCGACCAGCCCCGGTGCCCACTAGCCTCCACCATCTGCCCGCCCGCCCGGCCGACCAAAGCGGCAGACCTTCTGATCGCGCTTGCATTTCCCGTGACCGAATGGCGGCCTTCGCCGGCGCGTTTCCCGCCACCCTTCCCCCGCGTCTCCTCTTTGGGCAAAGCGCTGCCATGGACCGGTCCGTGCACAACCCTTCCCGGCCGGCTCTGCCACTTTCTGCCCTTAGAACCGGACTCCATGCCACCGACTGCACGCGACGCCCGCTGGCCGACATGCAGCGTTCACTCGCACGTGAGCCGGGGGAGATTCGGTTAGTCGTCGGGGACATCGTCCGGGGTAGGGGGCGGGCGGGGGCTTACATGCGCGGCGCCCGCCGCCAGCCGGTCGGCCTTTAAGCGGGGGCGACTCCCAGCCACCTGGATCCAGGACACCGGGGCCGCAATCATCCGGCCCCGCAACTGGGGCAACACCAGGATCGGCGGGGGGCATCCTTGGCGTTCACAGGGCCGAGCCCACTGCCAGTGCCCGTATCAATGCGCAAGCCCTTGGATCTGCCTCCCCCGTCCCCTCTCGGGCTAACCTCCCAACCACCACCGCCCCCTTTTGTCACCCCACGGCCTCACGCGACCGCCCAAAGCCAGTCCTTCTGGGGCAAGCGCGCACGCGGCGCACCGGTGTCGACTTCCATCCCGCCCGAGTTCACGTCGGATCTGGCCAGACACGAGGCGCCATTAACAGATGAAGCAGGTGTCCTCGATGGCAAGGCACCTTACGATCGGACCCTTACCCGCAGGCTTGAAAAGCCAGGCAACCTCACCTCCAACAAGCCCCCAGGAGCAAACCCGCACCTGCGCGTATGCTGGTCATTGCTGTGCGCGAACAGAGCGCTGCTCAGAGAGATCCTATGTATGGACAACCCAGCAGTATGTAAGTCTCATATATGAGGATGAGTCGAAATATGAGCTCTCTTTCCAGCACGACAGTCCCTAATATCTTCTCCATGATCGCACCACGAGCAACAAGCGCAAGACTGGCGCCGCCAAAAAGTGTGTCTACATTTTACCCCGAATCATGTGTAACCGATGTGAGCGATGCTATATCTCTCTCCATCTAGGCGGATCTCATAATTGCCCCTGACACCAAGCCTGTTCCGGCGGTCGTGAATGCGGGCCAGTTGCTGCGGCCCGTCTTCCGCCAAGTCCGTCCTGATCAGGATCAAAAGGCAAACTGCCCAAACCGTTAACGACGGATAACAGCCGCTCGATGAAATCTAGTCTCTTAGAATATCACCGCCAAAAAGGCGCAGGACCGCTGACCGTCTGGCAGATGTTGCTGCACTGCGCAAAGGCGCGGTGCGGACAGCGCATTATGCCCCCACCTAGTTGGCCCTGCTACCTCCGTCCGATGTCTCGCTGGTATGTCCGTCTCCCGTCTGCAAACCCGGCTGGCGGTCCCGAGCTAAGAGGCGGCGGAGCGGGAGGTGTTGTGGGCCCCACCTGCCCCCTGTGCGCCCCTGCATCTGCCCAAAGGCTGTGCGCCGCGAACCCAGCGCCATGCCTGCCCTCATATAGCCAGACCACCCCCTCTGCCTCTCCACTCCGCCCGATCATCCGTCGTGGCCAGTCGTGCTCCGCCTCATCCGCGCCTGTCGGCAGTGCCAGCACTAGTAGCGCATGTGGCATAGGATCGCCCCTCGCGGGTGCAAGGACCAGCTCGGCGATATTGCCGGTCTTGCGGCCCCCAGCGTCCATCTCGCATCCTCTGCGTGCCCGGTAGCTGATGCACGCCCATTCAACGATCAGATGTGCAAGTGCGGCTTCCTCTGCAGCGATTAAGGTTTCCGACCCGAATGTGTCTGACTAGAACAATCAGCCTGCTTGCCCTTTCGCGTCAGGCCGGCCCTTGCTGATCTCGGGCGCGGAACGGGGAGTTCCCTTAAGGGCGTTGTGTGCCAGCCTCGGGGACTCATCTCTCTCTCTGAGGGATCATCATATACTCTGATCTCTGCAGGGCGTGCCAGTCCTGTGGCGAGTGAAGAGCCTGTCGATCTTGCGCGCGACACAGTAGGGCCGGTCAAAGCGGTCGCCGCACCGCCTGAAATCCACAACAGCCTGCGGAAAGATCAGGCCCCCATCGCCAGTATCGGACCATTACCGTCCATTTCCGGACATGGAGAGGGTAGATGATCACCAGCGATACCCCGCACATGTCATGCGAAGCGTCATAGCCACAAATAACCCGTTGCGCGCGCCAGGCACCCCCGAACGACGCCTTCGCCCGGACATTGTGAGGGGCGCGCACCTGCGCTCCGAGAAGGGATCGTCTGTCCGGCCCTCATAAGTCACGGCGGGCGTCTCCTCCCTTCTGTGTCCCGCGATCTAATCTCTCGCCCTGGATCAGCTTTTCCACTTGGCCACCATCCGCTTGAACCCACCCCGTCCCCCTTTGATCAGCGCGCATCGCGCTGCACCGAACGCAGCCCCCACATGGCAACGCCGCATAACAGTAGCGCAGCCCAAAGCCCCCCCTGGCGTCTAATTGCACGTTATCCTTCGGCTCTATTTCGCCCCCCCCTATTCCCATCGCGGACTTGCCAGGCCACCGGCAATGTCCCCCGCACTTCCCAAGGCGTTCCAGCGCAATTCGATCCCGCGAACCCGCCCCTTCGCCTGCGGAACCCGCCGACCATAGCCCGCAACAGGCATCATACGATCAAGCTCATACGGATGCATATGGGGGTGGGCAAGAAACTGGCAAGTGGGCGGCGTCGTGGCCAAAGCGGGCCAAAGGCACGGTCGGGGCGCAACGGTCGGAGGTGGATTTGGCGCGCGAGCGATTAAAAGCGAGGGCGCCGACAGCTGACTCCAGGGAAGTTGCGGCCCACAATGACACCCGGTGTTCTTCGTGGAACATGCGAAAAGTCCCGCTTTGCAGCGACCTCTACCAAGACCGGTCCTGCACCGATCAGCGCGCCAACAGGACTATCATAGCGAACACTAGGATTCGGGCAACGACCCAGTGCAGCCAGCGCTGCAGGGCGGCTTTGTAGTGTCTGTGGCGTTCCTCAGTGCATTCCTCGCGACAACTTTTATTCAATGTCTCAGGAGGTCGGCCCCAAAAGCTTCTGGTCAAGGTTTTGCTCTGGGATCAGGTGTGGCAGTCAAGCCGTGCGCCTGTTCCTTTCTTGCTGTCTGGACTGCGCCTGCATGCACGTATGCGTGGCTGGGGATGAACACCAGCTGTGGCAATCCGCTTACCCTTTGGACACTCAGACCTTCGCGCTTGCGAACGTGATTCTGGAGCAGCGTTGCTGGCGGACTGGTGGGTCGTGTGTCATGCTGGTGGCTTGCCACGACGCGCATGTGTTTTGCTCGTCCACTCCGACTGCGCCCACTGGCGAGCCCATCTTTGCCCCTCGTTCCGGATAATGCTCCTTCCCCCTATTACTGTGGGTTGAAAAGCTTGCCCCTGGATTATCCACATTCCCGTTCTCGCCGCGCCATCGGCCATCCTGGACGCTGCTTGCGCGCAGGTCTCTCGGCGCAAGTTTGCTGGACCCCGCTTCTGACAGGTGATCCTGCGGCTGGTCATGGCCACGCGAATTGGTTTGTGTTCCGGCCCCCCCCCCGGTCGCAGGCATTGCCCCCTGTCGCCTCTGAATGGCCCCACGCCGTTGATGCGCTGGCCTTGCCCCTCGCCGACGCCACACGGGCTCGGCCTCGTCCTATGGCGGCACGTTTCGCACATCCGGCGGTTGACCGCCGCCCCTCGGCTTCATTACCTCTCTCTCTCTCTATCTCTGCAGATCGGGCCCTGCTCCCGCCTCCGCGCCTTGTTCTGTTGCTGCGTGTTTGATGCGATGATGCCTTGTCGCTACTCAATTCCGAGGATTGGTGCACATGCCCTTCAGCCCGCTGCCTGAAAGCCCTCCCGCCCCGCCCCCCCCCGCCCGACTCGGGGCGCGCAAACTGGTCTGCCTGTCACTCCCAGATCGCCCGCGCCTCCGCATCGCCCCTCTGCAACTTCTTTCCTGACAGTTCCTGTCTGCCCAGTGGTATCGCTTTTGGCGCGCGCTTTGCTTGCGCTTTTGTGGTCCCTCTCGGGGCGCCGATACGACTCCTGGGCGTGTGTGAGGGTCACCGGACGTGACCACTCTGGGCACGCCTCGTGGCCCTTTGCAATGGCTTTGCGCTTGCGGCTGCCTCGTTCTGCAAACCACGTTGTCCTGAATCAGCCGAACCATCCTGGCACGCGAATGAGCGCGCGCCCGCGGCCCCTGTTTGTGCCGGGCGCATGGACCATGGCCAGTTCTGCTGCTGGCCTTTGCCGGTGCATCGGTGCATGGCCGGATAGGACGTGGCTGCGTGCCCGCGCTGGTGTGTGTGCTGACCCGGTGATTGTGGTTGCTGAAACTGCTGATTTGCCATGTTTACGGGCCTTCTACCAGGGGCTTCATCGGTCGTGGACCTGCCGGCTGGGATGGCGGGCGGCCGTTCAGGCAATCGACGAGGGACCTCGATCGGCATTTTCCAGCGGCGTCGCGCCGCAGTGATTTGCCCCGTCCGATCTTTGCAATTCTTGTGCTGCTCGCGGCTGTTCTTGTGCCAGTGAGGCAATGGGAAGGTTTGGGCCAGACGGTGCTGCCCCGTCCTGCGCCGATCCAGCGGCAGGCGGTGCAAATGTGTGGCCAGATTTGGATCTGCGGTTGCCGCCGGATGTCGGATTCGATCATTGCGGTTGGCAGTTCCGTTCAATATTACCCGCCGGGGTAGTGCCTTTACGCACGGTTGGCCTGGAACGATGTCGCCCTGATTGGAGGGACACTTGGCAACCTTCGCGCCATTCAACGAACTGGCGCGCAAGCGATCCTCTTCAGCGACCGGTTCTGACCTGTGGACCGGATCGACCGCGGATGCTATTGGTCGCTTTTCATAGAAAGCTATGGGCCGCACGAGTATGACCACGCCCTTTTATGCGATGTGCATCTGCCGTTGCTCGCGGAGGCGAAACCCGCAGTTGGATTGGACCTTGGGCTTGAATTGCCGCTCGCGGCCTTCTGGGGCTCGCCGACTCGCGGGGGGCACCAAGCTGGCTGGCGCATTGCGACCTTTGCCAATGGCCATTTCCGCGGGTTGACGGTCAGGCGCGAGTATCAGGCGGCTTTTTGGCAAGCGGGCGCGAGACCCTGTTTCCCACATCGCGGGCCGTCCGGTTTTCATACCGCTGCCGTCCATGCCCGCAATCACGCTGGAATGGCCCGAAAAGCCGCGCTTGATGGGGTCGAGGACCTGTCTTGCCCGCTGGCCCGATCTGGGATATCGCGGCGTTCCTGCCCTTCAACTGGGTCACTATGCCGGACGTTTACAATTGGCCCGCGCTGGACCGCCTGTGCGCCCGATCGCCCATCGGAATCGCAGATTGTGCGCACAACCAGTCGCATTTGATTTCGCCCATGCCCCTTGGGCGACCAATCCCCACATGATCCCGTGGGACGATTTGCCGGCGCATGGCACGGTTTTTCAACGATATGGCCCAGTCGGTGTGACCCCGGGCCCCTGATTGTGTCTGCGCGCATGCATGACCGGGTACGTGACCAGTGAACCGGCTGTTCCATCACCTATGCGCTAGAAAACCTCGTCGATTCCACAAGCCGCACGGTCACGCGTGCCGAAACCCGCCAAGCCTGATTATGTGGTCGCGATCATAGGCCAGCAGGTTTTTATGCGCTGGACGAGAGCGGCCGGATGTGCCTGTGACATCTGACGGCCCGCCTGAATAATGTCTGGCTCATATCGAGCAATGGCGACTGGACGCCCCGTTTGGTTCCGCAGATGACGCCGACCACTTCTTCCGATGGAAAGCAGATGCGCGACATTTGTCCTGGACGGCCTTCACACAGGCACGCCCAACCGGACGCCAACTGCAGTTGGCATAACCTCCTGCGAACGGGGCTAACGTTGATGACTCGTTCTCGTTTATGCAATTACTGCGGTTGCTTGTGGGCACGCTGCAATTCTCTTTCCTGCTTTCTGCGGACTTTTGACGGTCCTG
>Ga0163217_1067961_pt1 | contig 12072 bp, 21 predicted proteins | sample SynspAceP_FD_185933 | JGI IMG/M metagenome (GOLD analysis project Ga0163217, IMG submission 185933) | Saline lake microbial communities from Ace Lake in Antarctica - Synechococcus sp. Ace-P (PacBio error correction) | ecosystem: Environmental > Aquatic > Non-marine Saline and Alkaline > Saline ... | reverse complement strand
TGGAAGGGTGACGCGCTCGCCGGCCCGGCACGGAAATCCACCCCCCAGCAGGGTGACTTTTGGTAACCGCCGGGCCATCGTGGACCAGGAAAAACGGCTGCAGCGTTCGGGCCAGGGGGAAGCAACTACCAGGCGGCTGGGAAGTCATCGCCCATGAAGGCGAAATTCCCGCAAACAACAGTTCGGCGCTCGCGGCCTGGCGGCCCCAGCTCGATCAGTTCCTCAGCGGCGGTTGAAATTCGCTCTTCGGACTCCGGCGTGCTGGTCATTGCAGGCAGCTGCAAGGGAAAGCTCGACACCGAAGAAGAACGGGCAGGTCGGACGGAACTGTAGGGGAGGGGCTCCGGGGCCTTCAGGCCCAGCCCCCGTGGCGTTGCGTCAGCTGGCCTTTGAGCACGCCCGGTCTGTGGTCATGGTATTGCTGACGATTTGCAGATTGTCCAGAGCCGCGCAGCACGGAAGTCGGCATCGGGTTCCCCAAGGCCTCAGTCGCTATTTGCCATGGCTTGTGCAGTCGCAGGCAGGGCTTCAGGGTTCGTGCTTCCACTGCTGCCAGAGCGGCCAGGGCGGCCATCGTTTCGTCATTTTTGCCTGACTCCACGTTCGCCCCTTTTCAGGGCCCAGTTCCGTAATGGCGGCGGCCGGTGACAGCCCCGGCGGCCAGGGTTGCCTCAGGGAGTAGGCCCCTGCCCAGCCGCTGCCCACGATCCAGACCGTGCTGGGCCCCTTGCTCGAGAGCCGTGGCAACGGCATTGCGGTTAGGCAGGGGACAGCGCTGGTCAGCAGCAGGGGCACGCCGCTGGACCCGCATCGAGTGGAGCGACGTAGCCATTGGTGGTGCCTCAGAAGATCCGTTGCACCCACAACTCCGGGCTGTGGACAGCCAGGGGGAATTACCCAGATCAACCCCTGAACCCGAGTGCCGCCTCGCTCGCCGGCCCGCAAGGCCGGTTTCTCAAGCCGGCCAGCAGGCAGCTTGCCGCCTCCAGCGCCTGCAGATCGGCGAAGGCCTGGACCGCTTTGCACCGTTCTGCCAGGGCCCAGGCGATTTGTGGTGTGGCGCGCAACACGGTCGATCACCACGGCGGCATCGGGGCTGGATCCAGCGCCTGGTTGCCCGCTGCTTTCGGGCCCCAGCGGCGCACGGGATTCCGAGCTGTGGAGGTGAGGGATCTGACGGCGCGGCGAAAGGGGAAGGGCGTCAACAGTAAGCAGCACCTGATCTTGCCCCTATGACGGTGGCTTGCCAAAGAGCGCCAAACACGCGACCTTTCGCGGGCTTTCTTGCCCTGCTCGAAGAGCGCGGACAACTGCGGCGAATCACCGGCCCCGTGTGGATCTCCGAATCTGTGAGCTCGCCCGCGATCGTGCCGACCGGGTGCGGCCGCGGCGGCCCGGGCCTGCTGTTTTGAAAATGTGATACGGCAGCCCGATTGCTTTGGCGTGAACTGCTCGGTCACGTCCAGCCGCGTGGCTTGGCGAGCGCGGGGACTGGAACACAGCCGAGCAGCTCGAGACCTCGGCGAAGACGGCATTGCCCTTGCTGCAGCAGCCTCGCCCCCCCAAGGGGCTCAAAGGAGCCGATGACGCTTCGGTGGCGTTTGCTCTGGGATGTGGTCAAGGCCCGCCCGACGGACCTGATTCCCCCCTGACACCAGAGAGTGTTCAAGGGCGATCAGCGTGAACCTTGGACGCGCTTGCCCCTTTGCTGCGGCCCTGGCCCCGGCGATTGCCGGCGGGGCGTGGATCCACCTGGGCCTGCTGATCCACCAGGATCCGGAAAACCGGACGTCCCAATGTGGGCGTCTTCTACCGGCCATGCAGCGCCAGCGGTAGAAACACGATGACGGTTGCACTGGCTGAGCGTCGCGCGGGCGGCGCCGCACCTGCCGCCAAGGCGCTGCCATGGGCAAAGCCCCCTGGAGGTGGCTCGGTGGCCATCGGCGTCCCCCCCCTTGCTGGTGATGGCGGCCGCCACGCCCGATTCGTGCAAGCTCTCCGAAGGGCTGTTCGCCGGCATCTATGCGGTGGAAGGGAGTTGGTGCTGGCCAAAGATGCAACCACGTTTGACCTGGCAACAGTTGCCGTCCCCCGCCGAGGTGGTGCCTGGAGGGCACGATCACCCGGCGCAGAGGAGAGCCGATGGCCGTTCGGGGGACCACTGGGCTTCTTACGGCCGGTGTGGAGCTTCACCTTTGGTGCGCTTTCAGTGCGTCACCAGCGGCGTAACCCGCTGTTTCTCCAACCACCTTTCAGGCCGGCCGGCCGCCGAAAGGAGGCGATGCTGGCGATCGCCCTGAAACCGGATTTCTATACGCCGATCCTCGCCAGCAGATCCCGGAGAATCGTCGATTTTCTTCCTGCGATGGAAGGGGCTGGACTACAAAGCTGGCCGTTGATCGCCATCGACCAAGCCTACCCCGGCCAGGCCAGCGGGCGGCGATGGCCTTCGGAGCGGCCCCTGGCCCCAGTTCACCTACCACCCAAAGTTCGTGCGGCTGGTGTCGACCGCGCATCAACATCCGTCGATCCCGCCAGGTGATCTGGGCGATCAGCCGCCCAGGTGGATCCCCAGCGGGATCTGTATCGTGTTGGCAGGGACACCCCGTTCGATTCACTTGATTTCGCCAGCGATTCGGCTGGGCCTGGCGGCAGGCTGGCAGATCGACGCCAAACCACAAGATCGGGTCCGGAGAAGCGCCACGCTGGGGCGAACCGCTCAGCCGCCCGGCCGAGCTGGAGGCCCATCTCGAATGGGCGCTGGGCGAATATTGGGCCCTGGCCGACATCGTATGCCTGCGATTCCCGAATCGGTCGCTATTATTGGTTCACACGCTTGAGCATGGTGCTCGAACGGCTTGGGCGGCTCGCGCGCTGCCTAGGTCGATGCCACTTCCTAGGCCAGTATTAATATTTATCCATTCTTTTTTGTTGCCACAAAGTATTAATTGTCACCGCCTTAAATACCAATATTCTTTAAGACCAATAAAGAAGGGCTTTGGGGCATCACTAAATCCCACCTCTCTAAGATCATCGAGAATATTTCCCAGCCAAAATTGGATAAAAAGCAAAGACATCCTCAGGATTAATTGATTCGCCGTGATATTTCGGGGCGCAGCAGATGACCAAGCCTCCTGCTTGACACAAGTAAGCTCGCATTATATTCTTTTTAGAAAGCAAAGCATCAAAGTGCACTAATTAAATATTGACCCACCAGGCTTAATGCAGCGGGGTAGCACTCTTTCTTAGTGCTTTCTTGTAGTTTGGAATATGCTCTTAAAAACGCTCGAATGAACAAATATTGCGTTCGAAATCTGTTTTGAATAAACGATTAAGTTCGTAACATCTCGTTTCTGATTTCCATTGCTGTGCTGCTTCCACGCACTTACAAAGCTTCCTAGATACTCGCTACCACCCTGTTATTCTTGTAAGGATTGCTGGAAATAGCTTGCAAAGAATAGTCGTTTGTTTCAGGTGATAATAGGGATTTTTGGTTTTTCATTTGCTTTGGAGTTTCTTAGTCTAAATATTATGAACAGCGGCACGCATTCTGTTGTTTGAGATGGACAGACTGGACATGCTAGTCTTTCTCTTCCAATTTTGGCTCAAAGATATTATCTACTTATAAGCATTATCATAATTCTACAATAAAGTCGACAAAAGCCTTGAACACATAGCAGGTAGGCATTGCTATGCAAACTGCTTAGAAGATCAAGGGCGAGCATTCTTTCTCAAATATTAAATTAATTTAAGCGGTCCTCAGGCTTCGTCTAATTTGCGCAAATATTATATAGTCTCATTAGGATATTACACTTGAGAGTTTCAATTTTTGGAGCGCTTCATGTATCTCGGCTTTCCGTGATGAGCCTGCCAATATTTACCAAAGGCACGTAGAACTCCTGAAAATGAAAAAAGTTTAAGTCGTAAGTTGGCCTAATGGGCCGCCGGATCGCGGATTCCTGTATTAAATAAATTATATAATAACTAGACTAAGAACTCCCACGTCTAGAGTTAGAAGCTTCCTGTACCCAGCACCAGCCAGCTTCTGAGCCAGTTCCGGCAATGGAGTTCTTCTCGTCTTCGAATTTATGCAGACCCAGAAGTCATATGTTGGCATAATACGAAAATCCTCGCTGGCCTAGCTTTTGGCGGTCTGGTGGTGCGCCTGGAAGCACGCTAAAAATGCAATGCTCAAGCCCGCCGGGGCCTGCAGGCGATCCAGGGCCTTTTGCCTGGAGCTTGCGTTGGGAGCCCCGACAACGCTGGGCGCTTTCAGGGCCCGATCTGGCTTCCACCAGGAGATGCCGGCCCGATGCTTGGAGCAGGTGCTGTTGCTGCTGCGCCGGCGCCGGCGGTTGGTGGAGGCGCAGGCAGGAGGCGCAGCTGAGCCGGCTATCGACTTCCCCAGCCGCAAGGCCCGCAGCAATTTTCCCTGGTGGAGGTGCTCAGGGGTCCGTGGGGGCCGATCCGGGCCGCTGATCCAGTTCAGCGAGGCCACTCCAGATTTCAGTACCAGATCAGTTTACAGAGTCAGTGGCTGAAGGGCTGGAGCCCGGCCAGAGGTTGGCTGCGGGAGAACGGTGGGCACAGGGCCCTGGAGGCGGCTTTCGCCCTTGGCTTCTGGAGCGGGAAACTGGCGTTGCTGAGAGCCTTCAAGAGCTCGTTTATGACCTGCGCAGGTTGGCAGAGTATCTGCGCGAGGGCGGCGGCACTTGATGCTGGGCTGAAGCTGCCCAGGGCTGAAATCGCTTTCCGCCGCAAGTGCCCTTGAAAGTGTTCGCTGAACAAGCCGCCGCTGGCACTTGCTGCCTGTCAGCGCGAACCTCAGGCCGATCGCGGCGAAGCAGGCCCTGAAGGGCGGTGAGGTTTGGGCGCGATGTCGAGGTCGCTGTCCGGGCCAGGCGACGTGAAGCCCGCTCCTCGAAGGACGGCTGGGGCCAAGATACCACGCCCCGTCTCAAGCATGGGCGCGGTTGCAGCTGGCGAATTTTGGCGGTGTCGAGCCGCCTTGGCCCTCCTCGAAGTTGGCCGCAACCGGGCCATCACAGAGGAAAGAACCGAACATGGGCGCTGATGTGGGCGCCGCTTGATTCGGCAAGCCCAGCTTCCTACTGCCCGCCGGCCAGGATGCCTGCGACAGGACGCTGGCGTGATTGTGTTTCCAGGCGCTCGTAGGTGGCCGGGTGCTTGAGCAGTTCGAGGCTTTTTGATTCCGGCGGTCATTCGCCGGGGATTGCCGCTAAGGTGCCGGCCTGATACATCGGACCGGCGGAGCCACCAGAGGATTCCATGATTGGTCGGCTACGGCACGCCGTAGGCCCCCACGGGACACGGACCACGCGATCACCTTGCCCAGGGTCTGTGCAGGTCGGGGGTGGACACCGAACTTGGCCCTGGGCGCCGCCGTAGGCGATGCGGGAAAGCCGATCATCACCCATCAGAAGGTGAGCAGGGGCGCCGTGGTCGCGGAGTGAGTTCGCGCAAGCCTTCAGAAAGCCCGCGATTCAGGGCACGATGAAGACAAACGCATTGCCACCACCGGCTCCCAGGATCACCCCGGCCGGATTTCGCCCGGATTTCGGCAAAGAGCTGTTTTAACGGCCTCAGAAGTCGTTATGTACGGGCGGTGAGGTGTTGGCGGTAGGTTGCTGCGGGGGCACGCCGGATCGGCAGGCGAAAGCGTTGGCAAACGCCCGAGCAGCCTTGACCAGAACATTCGGCTTGCCGTGGTAACAGCTTTTCGAAACTTGATCAGCTTCTCGCGGGCCAGTGAAGGCACGCAAATCAGCCGCAGCACCGACATGGCAGGCCTTCGGTGCCGGAGTTGACGAAGGCGCACCCATCTTCCACGCATGGGGGACCGGCCTCGATCACCAGTTCGCCAAACCGGTCTCCCAGGGCGCAGGGGGCGCCCAAAGCATGGGTGCCCTTGTCGCAGGGCCTGATGCAGGGGCCGGCGATCAACCTCGGGATGGGGCGTGCCGCAGATCGCCGGGCCCCCAACTGCCGATGTAATATCGCATGTAGCGGTTTTGCCATCCACAATCCCAGGCCGTAGGCCCTTTGACGCGGTCCAAAGACGATCGGCTTGCCGCCCACGGAGCGAAAGCCCGCACCGGGGGAACTCACGCCGCCCGGCATCAGCTTTGAGAGCGGCGTATGAAAGTTTCCTGGGACCGGTACGGTGTTCAGGGCAGGGGAGCCGATACGGGTGCCGTAGTCAAAAAGCTGGAATCCGCGACGTCAGGGCAGTGCTCCGGCAATCTTTGAAGCGGGCAAGACCAGCCTCAGGATGCGAAAACCATTTTCCCATCCTACGCAAGGCAACGGACGATTTCGCTGAGCTGGCGCCCTGCTCGGATATAAAGCCAGAGGCGAACTGCTTTCCTTGGTGGATTACGCCCAGCCACCTCTGCTGCGCTTCCCTGGGGAAGCGAATGAGGCAACGTCTGCGAAGGATCCTAGCCAGCGCGGCCCTCGTGGCGAAGCAGCCAGGAGCCTGCTCACCTATTGGACAGCCGGACGGCACTTACCCTTGGCACCGGCATGAGCCCCCGCTGCGTGGTGCTGCCGGGAAAACACCGAGCAAGTGGCCGCCATTCTGCGATGCATGCCATGAGACTGGGAGTGCCGCTCGTGGCGCGGGCCAGTGGCACGCGCCTCTCGCGGCAGCGGTGGTGGAAACAGGGAAGCCCTTGCTGCGTTGGTGACCAGCCCGCATGCGCTCGGTGCTTGGCATCTCGATCTGGAGAATCAGCGCATCACCGTGCAGCCCGGGGTGGTCAACTATTCTGGGGTGACCCGGGCGGTGAGCGGCGAAGGCTTTTATTACGCCCCCATCCCTCCAGCACAGGTGGTCTGCCAGCATCGGCGGGCCCAACGTGCGCTGAGAACGCCGGCTGGGGTGCCATTGCCTCAAAAATAGCGTCACCAGCAACCCACGTGCTTCGAGCTGGAATGGTGGTCTTGCCCGATGGCCAGATCACCCGGTCTGGGCGGTTCGTTGGCGGAGATGCCGAGAGGATCTTGCCGGTGGTGTGCTTCATCGGGCAGCGGAAGGCACCTCGCCATTGCCACGGCACACCCTGCGGCTGCTGCAGAACCCAACCGCAGGAGCCGTTGATAGTGCTGCCTGCCGATTGTCAGTGCGATGCGAGGCCGCCGTTGAGGCGGTGGACGCAGTGTCACGGCGGCGGCGGTGTTGACCGGCCTGGGGATGGGAGCATTCATGGATAACTTCACCAATTCAATGCGGTCGACGACCTCTTTCGGCCACGAGAATACCGCGAGATGCGGCCGCTGTTGCTGCTCGATGCAGCTCGATTGGCCGCAGCGAGAGAAGTGAGCGCGGCGGCAGGAAGCCACGGGATCGACCTCTGCCGCCTGGCCGGTGCCCGCTCGATCCGTCGGGCCGCAGGCGAAGCGGAGAATCGGGCCCTGCTCTGGAAGTTCGCGCAAGTCTGGCTTTGCAGCGGTTGCCGCCGGATCCAGCCCCCACCTATTACGTTCAGGATGGGGTTGGTTCCGCGCAGTGCCCTACCGCCGTGCTTGGCGGCATTGAGCCCATTGAGGCCCGCTACAAACTGGCCGGGGCCAACGTCTTCCATGCTGGGGCGGCCTGATGGCAATCTATTCACCCCCTGATCCTCTTACGACGCAGCGAGCCCCGGCGTTGTTGGGATCCGCGTCCAGGAACTGGAGCCGAACCATTTTGCGTCCTGTGCATTTGATGCCGGCGGCAAGAATCCACCAGGTTGAGCACGGGGAGTCGGGCTCGACAAGCGTCTACTCTCGAACTGGTATGTTCGCCCCGAGGATCTGGCCCACATGCAACGGGTGCGCCGGGCATTTGATCCAACGAAGGGTCGCGCCAAACCCGGCAAACTGTTCCCCACCCCCGCGCGAGTTGTGGGCGAAATCGGCTCAGCCGGGCCCGCAGGGCCTGACCATCGTACCAGGATGGGCATCGGCGCAGATGTGGGTCCCCCGAAACTGTGGAATAAGTTCTGACCAGGGACCCATTTCCCGTCTATGCCCGTCTTCTTTAGAGACCCAGCGGCTGCATCGAGGCTGATCGACTCTGATTAGTCGTGCATCCGATGTCTTCTCTGGCACACGCAGATTCCACCACCAACGGGGCATAAGGTCGCTTGGGTTGGGAGTGTATGCGCCGGACCACTTGTCGATGACACAGCGGTGGCGCAGGCGATTTCAGATCGTCTCGTGAAGGATAGATGTGATCGATTCCGCCAGCCCCAGGTTCGCGGCTTCCCAGGCGCCGCGTGCGGTAAGTCCCCCAGCTCCAACTGCTCTCTGTTGGGCTCGAATATATGAGACGGCAAAGACATCGTGCAGGCCGCATCGCTTAACTGCCGCGCGCAGGCCTGGCACGCTCGGCGTCGCTGGCCTGGAAATGCCGCCGCCCAGGACGGCCAGAAAGGTCTGGATGTCACCGGGTCCTAACCAGGGCGATGTTGAAAATCTACCCACCATGGCAGAGCGCCTCGGGCCCTGCTCGCCCGGGGCCTCGAGATAAGGCGCCGCAAACAGGACAGCCAATCGAGCTTGTTAGGCGATATTTCTCGCTGCCAGAGCCGATCCATTTCGGACGTAGAGGTTCAGCCACCCGCACCCCCATCCACCAGGGCGCTGTCAGCCGTTTCTGTTCACTCAAGGTCCGGCGGCCCCATGCCTGGCAACAGAGCGCCAAAGCCAACCTTCACATCCTCCAGGGGGGGTTGGCTGTAGGATGGCGACACCAGTTTGTAAGCCTTCTGACCGCTTGATGCAGCGCTCTGATAAACCCGGGCTGTCGAAGGGCACTCAGCGGGGAACAGAGGTTCCATCGACCTGGTTTCTGAAGGCCAAAGCACATCGGGGGCGTTAGCCGCTCCAGCCAGGCCAGCACCTGGCTCAAGCGGCTGTCGGACGGGAATTCACGCTTCCCAGGGTAGGCCGAGCCGCATGGCGAGCGGGTCGAGCCGTTGGCGAAGACCTTAGCATTGCCCCATAACCTCCGCCTGTGTTCGCCATGGGCCCGTTGCATGGCTTCTCAGCGCCTTTGCGCCATTGCTTTCAGCGTTCCTTCCTCTAAGTCCTCCGTGCCGGTGCCGAAGCTGGGGTTGGCACAGGAGCGGCCCAATCGCTTAGCAAGCAGCGGACAGTTCTTCGATGACGGGCCCTGCCAAGGAAAGGGATCATCGACGCCACCAATTCCACTTGAGCTGAATGAACATGCTTCGCCGCAGTCAGGGCCTCAAAGACGCACCAATACCCGGCTAGCTGTCGACGTGCCCTCAGGGAGCTGGAGGTCCAGGGCCAGCGGGGGCCCCAGATCCCTGGATCCGGCAGGGGGTGATGGCGCCCTAGGAGCCTGGGCCATTGGCGGACTCTGCAAAGGGGCCAGTCCCAGGAGGCCGCACCTGATCCAGCCGGGATCCGGGGATCAGGAACCGTTTCCTGGCTTCAGCGAGAAGTTTAGGGCGGCCTGGGTCTGCCGCGCTCATGGCTGAGCAGAGGCCAGAGCCAAGGCTGGGTTCCATGTGTTGGGATGGTTCTTTGGCCAGCTTCCGGTAGAGCTGCGGGCCTCCTGTTGCTTCCCCGGCGTTGTAAAGAGGTCTGCGAGCAGCAGGCCGACCTGCAGGCCTTGGCTTGCTGGGCGGGGCTCTGCTTGCTGAGTGGACTTGGACGGCTTTGCCTTGTGGGCGGCCTCCAGCTGGCTTTGGGGCCTGTTTTTCGCCCCGCCCCAATGCTCGAATTGGAGCAAGGCCATCAGTTGCAGGGCTTCGATCCGGTCGGCTTTAGAGTGTTGAGCAAGCATGGCCGTACCTCGCGCTCGGCTCCCTTGCGGTCATTCTGATCGCGCCTTAGTCGGCCAGCATCAACCGCAGTTGGCCAGGCGATTCGGCGCATGGCTGATACCGCCATTCGCTCCAGAAACAACGCCGTGGTTCGGCATCTTTTGAAAGTGCCAACATCAATTTCCAGCAAGCGTTGGTTAGGTGGCTGGCAGGTTGGCTTTGCCGCTGCTGAGATCCTCCTGGAGCAATCTGACTTGCATTTTGAGCGCTTCTTGCTCGGAGCGAATCAGCGCCGCCATGCGAAAGCCGCGCGGCTGGCCCAAAGCACGCCGGCCGACAACGCAGCAGGGCGAGAAGCAGTTTGCAGACCCACCCAGCAGGAGCCCCGGGGGGCGCCGCGATGCCACCAACGGTCAGGCGGGGGAGCCATGCTGAATTGTTGCCCCTGAGTCTGGCTGCCTGGAGGGCCTGGCTAGATTTGCCGCACTGGGCCATTGGGTTTGCCCCCCCTCACAATTGGCGTCACCATCCGATTTCCCCGGTTTAACCGACCGATGCAGTACCCGGGCCATTTGCTTGCGTCCGCGGTCAGTACGTTCCGACCGACGCCCGAGCAGCCCAGCCGCGGTGTGACCGGCAGCGACGACAGGCAACCGAGATCGAAGCCGTTGTACCTGGCGGTCGTGTGCTCAGGCCGGTTCGCGCGCCACCTCGACATGGACCACTCCCCAATCTCTGGGTCGTCTACCCACGTCTGCGCGGAAACCGACAACCATCCACCTCCAGATGTTTGGCGTCTGGGAGCCGAAGGCACCTTCGGGACTTCCCCCCCACAGCCGCTGAGCCTGGTGGAGACGGCGGGAATCGAGCCACAGGGCAACGGGCGATTGAACTTCGCGAGGGAGACGACTACTTCTCCGTTCGCGGCGAGTTGACTACACCGACCTGAGGAGTGAGCAAAGAGGTTGGTAATCAAGATCCGCCAGAAGGCCCGCGCCCGACGGCAGCCGCGTTCAGCCATTCAAATTGCAGCTTCAAGGGCGAGATTCCCCTGGAAGCACCTGCAGTCACTTCGTTTCCCTTGACCTACGTCGTCAGGGCAGCCATCTTGTGCACGGAGCGCTATGAAGTGATCGCTCCCAGTGGCCCAGCGCGGCAACCGCGGCGGCAAGGATCGCGGCAGTAACAAGCGGAAACAGGCAAGTCACGCGCTAGCCCATCGGCGAGATCCAGCCACGCGCGGGTTCTTGCGCAGCGCCGGATTTCATCGCGCCGGCCGGGGCCGAACCTTGCCTGAGGAGCGCCCCAAATCCACTGAATTCCTGGCAACTGGTCGTTCGCCAGGGACACCCGGCAAAAGATCCCGGCATGGCTCCGTCGCCAGCGCTCCAGCCTGCATCGCCGTGGCCCACGTGAACAGCGCTGGCGGTGTGGCCACTGCTGGGGATCTCCCCTCCTGGTTGATCGCCTTGGCGGGCGGGCGGTGCCTTGGTGGGCGATCACCGTTAGATGGGTGCGCTTTCGGGTGGCCGCGGCGGGCATTGCTTGGCTGAAGCCCTGCCAGGGCGGCCAGGCCGCGCCTTGCGGTCCGAACGCCACTCCATGAGGGCGCCATTCGCTGGCTGGCTGAATGCAATGACCTGCGATCCGGGGCGGGGGTGTTGATCGGCAGCCTGGCCTTGCCTGCGGGCCGGCCTCAACCGTCAATTGGAGCACGAATTTCGAAAACCGGCCAGCCCACGCCAAGTGGCAGGCCGAAGATTGCGCCGCTGGGCCGGGGTGCTCCAGGCCGGTATCCCGCCCGCCGAAACACTGCTCTATTGGGCAGCTCCAAGAGGGCGGCGCGGAATGACAGGGCCCTGCTCGGGCGGCTGTGGGGATTGTCGGGATTTTTGATGTGGCCACAAAGCCCAGCTGCGAGCAAAGGCCTGAGAAGAGCGCGCCGGAAAGTTGAGCTCAGCTTGTTTTGCGCCTCTGGACAGGCAAGTGAACCAGCTTCAGATGAGTACTCCGTGATCGTGGTTCTCGTGTGAGACATATCAAGCCGGACTGCTGGATGGAAATAAAAAACCACATTTGAAGCATTCACCTCTACTGACAGCCCCCAGCCCTGCCCTAGCCACACTTATACGACCTGTCCTGCAAAGAAGACGGCTAGGAGCTAAATCTTGAGATGTTATTAGAAGACCAATATACGGGACTGAATTTTTCCAGCGGTATTGGTCCAAAATTTGAATGCCATCGCTGGGACTTATAAAAGGAAACCAACAAT
>Ga0163217_1094542_pt1 | contig 12074 bp, 10 predicted proteins | sample SynspAceP_FD_185933 | JGI IMG/M metagenome (GOLD analysis project Ga0163217, IMG submission 185933) | Saline lake microbial communities from Ace Lake in Antarctica - Synechococcus sp. Ace-P (PacBio error correction) | ecosystem: Environmental > Aquatic > Non-marine Saline and Alkaline > Saline ... | reverse complement strand
AAACAGCAGGCTCTTATGTAAACAATGACCAATTACCGTGTAGACGTCATTAGCATGCAAGCGGTTGCCTTTATGAGCTGTAAACAAAGACCAAGACCTTTACTTGCATGTTGCCACTTTCGCTCTCACTACGATGGAGCTACCCCAGGTTATTTAGCGCGTTTCCCTGATGCATAATATGGCCTTACGCAGAAAAATATGCCTTAGCTTCTATGCGCAGTGATGATGGCGTTTGGCAGAATAATATGTACGCTTCTCGTTATCAATTGTTAGAAAATTACTCATAGGTGTATTTTATTAGTGATATGGTGCCCCTTAGGGATGATATGTTTGACGCGCCAATTGTTATGCTAATGAAGCGTGGAATGGCTCAAAAAACACGCCTTTAAGTGGGTGAAAAAAGCATGTTAACGAGGGTGAATTAGAATTCCTTTATTATTTCAATGCAGGGTAAACTGAATGCAGGTAGCACCATGATAAACAGTCTCCATCCTTGGATGGACGGCGTTTATACTTGCTAACGCAGCGGGGTTATCCTACTTTAACCGATTTAGATGGCATTGATTTAATGCCTGCTCTTAAAGGTATGAGACTTATTTAATGAACGACCTTTGTTTTGGCGCTTTGTAAACAAAGAGCCATAGAGTAGGTAAATGAAGTATTCTGCAAGCGGGCCTTGAAACGCTGAGTATCTGTTTGATTATGGAAAGCCGACCTAATGAAAAAACCAATTTAATTCATCAATACCCAGACGTCGCTGCTTCTTTTACGTCAGCAATACCAAACAATGGTCAGAGGTATGTTACGCCTGACGAGCTAGTTGAGATGAACATTGGCATGCAGCATCAGATATAATGGTATTTACCTGCTATTGATTTTGGCACATTAAGGTGCCTTATCCTGTATGAGTTTTGAAGTTTGGACATTCATGAATCCGGCTGTATATTTTCCACACATTCCTAAAAACCGCGAACAAGTTTTCGCGTGGCACTGGCTTAACAACTTGGTAAAATAAAATATAAATGACACGGTAAAGACGAAGAAACAAGCATGAATTAATCAAGCAGGCTATTTATGAACGGATGATGTGTCTTGCGTGAATGGAAATCAACAAGGCTATCATGGCCATTTTCCGATTTAATTAAAATACCTGAAACCTAAGCTGTTACGAAATTGTATCTGTTTTGTCAGAGAGCCTGTTGAAAGAGTTAATATCAGAATCAAACATCATCAAAACGCCACGCAATTATCAAGGAAAATTTATTGGAGTTTGCAAAATTACCGCAAAATAAAAATAAGATGCACCGATTACTTAGGGCCTACCTGGACAGCTATAGGTTTTATTGGCATAGCAAGAGAGGTATACTGATCGTTGAAACTTATTTAAATCGTAAGTTAATTTCAGGCACAGCAAGGGGAATTAAATCAGCCCAAAGACCCAGAAAGCACATATATGCAACCCGCACTAACCCTTAAAGCGGCTTAACATTCGAGATGAAGCTATATATGTCAAATAGTTCATTAGACAGTTTCGAATGGCGGATAAAGTTGATTCGCGGACCAAATATCACTTTGTACATGGTGCATGGTCTCTGAATAAAAAAGACGGGGTTTTATCCGGCTTTGGATTTATGAAAATAGTCCACGAGGCGGTGACTATTACGGTTCTTTTTAATGCTGAGCCTATTACACTGGTGGCAAATAAGTTTCATAGTGAGATCCATAAACCACGATGGCCCAAGACGCGGGCTTATGTTTGGGTTTTTCGTTGGCCGGCGATGTGCAAGATGCAGTTGACATAAAGTGCTTTTGCTTTCTCTTAGTCTTCAACGATACCTCAGCTTTAGTTATGAGGCGATATTATGCAACGTCTGACATTGGTTATAAAAAACAGTGAAAAAAAAATTTTGTATTGACGATTAAAGTTGTGCATTGGTTTATTTCCGATAACCATGCGCAGCGATTGAAGAACAATTACGTTAACGCTTTTTATAGTCGGGTATTACGGTAATCGGGGGGTGATTCAAAACTTGCCGTCTGCTCACAGCAGTCAGAGCTTATATTAAAAATATGCTGGGCCAATCTTACTAAAAATTTACTCAAGTGTCCCTATATTCTTCTGTAGTCCCGGTTGATGTTATTGTTGTTCGAAAGCCGAATAGAAACAAGTAGCTGTAAACCTTAAAAAGTATGAGCAACTTGCCAATCAAGCAGATCCTATTTTATGTTAAGTGGGAATACAAGGTTGTTGTAAAAGATACCTGAAAAACCTGCGCGTCGATGATTGGACGGCAAAACATATCACCAGCTACAGAACAGGGGGCGCTTGGGCGAAGTGAGGGGAGGTAATTTTATTATTTTCGAAGTTATAGTCTGCATGCAGATTATGCAAAGCATCACTACTGTTTTGTTAACCGAGCAGCGATATTCCTATGAGATAGCGATTACCTTGTCTGAAGAGGGTGGTCAGCATACCCCTGAATTATCCAGATGGAATTCCTGATTGCAAATAAGTACTGGATATATTTCGCTCAGCGTGTTTGGTTAGTGGATATTCGAATTCTGTTGGCAAAATGTTCCCGCCCCAAATAAGTGCAAACTATCGTTTGTGAATGGATGATTTTGTTTTACCTTTAAAACAATCCAAGCGGCAGTGTGCGCATATTTCGATTAACTTTACTGCACGGATCTGTGCAGCCTTAAAAGGCTTTAATCACTCTAAACTACTATTCCTGCCGACTTAGCGGAAAAAGCTTGAAGTCTTGTTAATTCATTCTCCATGATTGCTGTCGTTAAAATTGGAAGCTTGGTTGAAGAGCCATTAGTCAGCCTTATTATTCCACCAAAACGGCCAAAGACTTAGTCAAGCTTGTATTGAATCTATTTTTGCCAAATCGACCTATAGGAATTTCGAAATCTTATTGAACAATATTCAGGGACGATTCCAGAGCATTTAGCCTATTTTTGATTCTTACGTCTACATGCAAAAGTAAATTTACTGAAATATCCGTTTGAATTTAATTATTCGCAATTAATAATTTTCGGTCAAACATTCCAAGAGGCCGAAAATCATTGGTTTAGTAATAATGATATTGAAGTAGAAAGCCATTGGCTGACCCATATTGGTAGGACATGCAGTTAAGCCTGATATCGGCTGATGTAGGCGCTAAATTGATCTTATGCTAACGAACTTATTCAACATGCCGCGTGGTTTATGGGATATGGCGGTTGGCCGCTGGTATGCCATAAATATTTTCCGCGGCTCATCCTGGTTACCTGTAAACGCAAAGTTGATACGCAATAATTTTAGTGCCGTAACCGCAGCGTTTTGCTCGTTAAAAAAAGTGATTACGAGCAGTGGCGGATTAACGAAATTGATTTAAGGTGGCTCAATGACGTAGATTTTTGTTTGCGGATTCTTGGTTACGTTCGTCGAAATCTTTACTGTGCGGAGGCTGTTTTATACCATCATGAATCGGTTTCTCGAGGGTTGAAGACCACTGTAGAAAAACAATGCGCGTTTTAACTCTGAATGTTGCTTATATGCAAAAACGACTGGCAGATTTTATACCCATATCCTGCTTACAACTCTATGACTCGGCGCTATGAGAATTTTTTGCGATAAAGAGTAAATAAGTAAAACGTCGCAAAACGTTATGAATAGGGTTTTAGTAGCATGATTAATTTATAATTATCCTATGTATTGCTTGTTTACTGTGCTGCAATTAACCTCCAAGGCACAACGTATTGCTTTCTTGTTTAGCTATAAATTATAGCGAATGGCCTAACTGACCCATCTGCTTCAATTAGCATTTTTTGTGCCTAATTTATGACCGTTTTTAAGAAGTTCCAGGCAGAGATTGTTTCTGAGTCGGGGATGTTGCGTAGTTATTTTTGTTAAGACTCTAAAGCTCATTGGCGGGAGCTTTTTAATTTGTTGGAATGACCGTCTTTTTTACGCTCTTAATACCAAGTTTTAGCTTTTTTCGATAGGGTTCCATTTAACCAAACTCATTGTGTGAAATTTCGAATATCTGCATGTAACTGCTGAACTTTTTCTCTGGGGTTAAGGCGACTTTTATTCCTGTTTTTATTCGCACTCGTAGCCCCAAATCTTGTTTGTCTTTAAAGCTGAATGACAAAGCCCTTTCTTTTAAAAGATTGGTTCGGCCAGCATGGCGACATATTCCGCTTTCTGAGCGAAAACTTCGATGTAATAAAAATAGTCTTTGACCGGAGTTACCTTCATCAATTTCAGGTGCGACAGAAACAATTCTCGTTTGCTCGGGGTAAATTAGAGTGCCGTCAGCTAACATGTTGCTTTACCATTCGCTACCGACCATATTGTGTGGGCTGCAAAGTGATTTGGCAGACCGTTTTAAACCAATGATTTTAGCACTGTGCAGATTTTTTACATGCAAGTCAAAGGGATTACTGACTTAAATGCTAGCGATTCACTATTTTAGTAAGCCCACTCAACACGAAACCACATTCACCCTTTAAGTCGAATTGATCATCGAAATACTTGAGTTAAAGTTCTGTTAGGTAACCAGAACTCATCAAGTACCAGAAACTTAATGGTGAGTAAAATCACATTGGGCCCTCTTAGTAAAGCAGCTTGATTAACCTGCATTTGTGGAAACTTTATGTCGGGTTGATTAAAGGTAGGTATCGCATTAATAAATTAACTGCTTAGGATGATTTTCGCATTAATTCATCCGGTATTATCCGAGGTGGCATTATATGATTTTCAATCTGTTAAAACCCCAAAGTGTAGGATGATGAACATATCCACGCAGATAGAAGGGGGCCGCTCATTTTTGCTATGGGCGACAGCTTATTTAGGTGGCTAACTTTCTTATCATTGGCATGCGCCGATAGGCTGACTTTCAACAGTTTTTAAAGAAGGCAGTTAAATTCATGGTATCCATTAACTCTAATTGACTGTTGAAAAAAATAAAAATAATTGTACTTTATGCGCTAGTATAAGGATAGTTTGAGTTTAAAAAACTTACCAAGCAGATAAAACGAAAAAATATTTTATGGGATACCATGCGTATGTATCAAAAGCATTACACCAGGTAACTAATCCTTAATTCGGTCACTATCTTTCATTCAAAGATAATTGCGGATTTTATGGGAAAATTTGTTATTTTTGCCCGCCATTTACTGCGCTATAGCTGTGAATAATTTGTTTGCTTTACGACTTGATTTCAAGGTTTTTGCTTTGGATGCCACCAATTTAAACTCATTAAATAATTTTGACAATACTATTCAATATGAATCGGTTGTAGGTTTATGCCGTTTATGCTGTGAGGACCCGCTTACATGGGTTGAAACAGCATGGATAGTATTTTAAACCCAAAGCTATTCACAAAACTATCTTTTAGTGGTTGTAATTGTATGGTCAAAATTACATATTGATATATGGACCTTTTGGCTTGAAAGCGCTCGTCGAATGTCAATAATTTGTTTTGTTTGGGGTAAACAAAACTTTGGTTCTAAGTACGCTGTAATGAACCATACTTATTGACTGCATTGCACCGCAAACCTAGAATACTTTTTTCAGATGATGCGGGATGATAATTCAGAACCGAGACTAGCAAACTCAGGTAAAATATTTGGGAGCTTTTTAACCCCCCACCCCATTTTCCCCCCCCACCCCCCAGGTTAGGTTTTTTTTTTTGTTTTTTTTGGGGGGGTAGGCTTTAGTTGAAAATAGATGAAAAGGGACCTTAAAGTCGACAGCGGAAAGCTACCTTTATTATCCAAATGAAATTGTTAATTTCTTGCCAAAGCGATGTTCAAATAACCATCCTACTGTCTGTAATACGGTTTGGAAGTGTTTTGCAGCAGGTTACCGCTTACCGCGAATAAAACTTAAGAAATACACAGATTATTTCTATGGCGGACTTAAGTTCAGCAGAAATTAAAATTTGCTAAACTTAGCTCAATCTTTACTTTAAATTCGTACGGTAAATGATTTTTATAAGAAGGCGAGGATTAGACAAATCTGTTAAATGAGTTTAAGCGCGTTTTTATACTATGAAACAAAAATTAGGCAAAATTTCTATAGTAAAATTTGTATGCATTTGCGTTCTTGGGTTGAGATTAATGCCTCCCACGGTGGTCAAAATTGCCTATAAAATTGATCGTTATTATCTCAGTAAATGGTGAAGAGCGAGTGATTGCGCAACATAATTTGTAATTTAAAACCAGATATGGATGTTACGCTTCAACTATTGCAGTCTGTTATTATCAGATAGATGTGTCAGTATTATGATAATTTCACCTTGAACCACCCCCTATTCAATTCCCAAGTGCAAATTTTCACTTATATCATAAACCCCAAAATATTCGGTATTGCGGCGGCGAAACGTCGCGTCTGCTGATCTAAAATCAGCCGGATTGAAATATGCTTACTTGCTCGATCAAGAACAGTGCTATCAGTGATGTTTGCCTTTAGATTGTTCGAGCTATTGGTTTACCGCAAAAATTGAGAGAGCCACTAGTCGCATCGGCCCAAGGAAATTATCTGCTCGTTCTCCGAAAATCCAGTTAAACCGCGGGTTCAAAACGTGATGGAATAGCGGTCTATGAACGAATGGTCTGCTTACGCAATTATTTCCTCTGGCATGTGGATTGATTTGGTCGAAACTCCACATGTATTGTCTAAAAAGAAGAGGGCTTATTATGATGTGTGGATCATGAATGTGTTTGGCGCGCAAAAAACTAAAATTTAATGGGTTGGCGATTGTCGGAAAATATGAGATGTTGCATCGCTTGGAGGATTCACGCAGCAACATTGCCGGAATCACTCTATAAGGTAGGTTCACCATCCGTTTATACTATCAATTTCGCAATATATAGTTATTAGGCCAGACGTGTTGACTGCCGTCGGTATTTGGAAAAATGCGAAATATTCTGTTTTACCGATTCGATTTTTTGCTACATGCTCTTTGCAAAAGGAATAGATAGTTAGAATTCGTTATATGTTATGTGCATATGGATGTATTTTTAAAGGCAGTGTGCTTCAACGAGCATTGGTAGGCAATTGTATTAAAGAACTTATTGGCTTTAGCTCATTCTACTAATTGAATTTTAATTGGCAAATTTTATACATTTTGTAATGTAACAGTTCCAAATGATAATGTTTAATTTGGCTATAATGTTTACCGGAAAAAATTATAAAGAAGGAAGCTAAAACGTTGAAAGTAACGGTATTGGAATGTGGCTATGTGGCTTGGTTAACAAGCTGCCGTTGATGGCTGAAAGTGGGTACGATGTAGTTTGCATCACATAGATCAAGCAAAAGTGAATAAGTTTAAAAGCAGCAGCCATATTCCTATGTTTCGAGCCTCGGTTTAACGCCTTTGGTTTACATTTCTAATATGAAGCTGGGCGGGTTGATTTTTACCACTGATGGCATCCCTGGCGTTGAACAGGCCAATTATTTTTATTGCTAGGCACGCCACCAGATGACAGACGGCTCTGCATGACCTTAAAAATGTATTGCCTCGCTGAAACGGATAGCTACCCATATGGACAAAACATAAGATAGTTGATCAATAAGTCAACTGTTACCTGTCGCACTGCTGACCGGCGGTAAAATCGAAAAATTACACAAACCCCCATGAGAACTTGGTTAAAAAACATATCGTTTGATGGGTTGGTTTTCAAAATTCCTGATTTAAAAGAGGGCGCCGCGCGTTAATGATTGTATGCGTTTCCCGATCGTATTATCCTTAGGTACAGATAGCGCAAAAGCCGAAAAAAATACGTGAGTTATATTCGCCCTTTAATTCGTTAATCACGACAAATCATTGTTGATGGATACCGCAGTGCGTGAGTTAACTAGTATGCCGCTAACTGTATGTTAGCCACCAAAATCAGCTTTATGCAATGAGATGGCTAATTTGGCTGAGCTATTTTGGTGCTGATAGCGAAAATGGTGCGAAAAGGCATCGCGTTCAGTACCCGCGTATCGGTTATCAGTTTAATCTATCCTGGGTGCGGCATATGGTGGTTCATGTGTTCCCCAAAGATGGTGCAAGCCCTAGTTGCGCAGTGCGCTAGAGTGTGTTTATACCGCGCAAGTATTAGAAGCAGTAAGCGGCTTTAACTACGCGCAAAAAGAAAACATTTATTTGAAATATACGCGTCATTTGTGGTGGATGTAACAGGGTTAAGACGGTTGCTTTGTGGGCTTGTCGTTTAAGCCTAATAACTGACATCATGCGTGAAAGCCTCGAGCCGGAGTATTAAGGAGAAGTTATGGGCCGCGGAGCGCTTAAAGTTAAAGGCCTATGACCCAGAAGCGATTGGAGAACCCAGCGTAATTATGTAGTCGTCCCGAAATTATCGATTAATGAGAACCCAAAGAACCTGCTTCTAGAAGGAGCTGATTTTCTAGGTAATTTGTACAAGAATGCAGGCTTTAAGCCCTGATTTTGAGTTGATAAAAAGTAAACTGAGCTTACGCTCATTTTTTGATGGACGTAAGTTATTTGAGCCACAAATTGATGATGGAATACGGTTCTGCATTATTCATGCCAATTGGACGCGACTTTCGGTTAAGGCATCAACTAAGTATGGACAAGTTAAAAAAGCGGTTATCCGGTTGCGGTCTAGCACCAGGATGTTGACCACCACCAAATGCCATTCCTAAAGAAAATGTTGCCAGTAAGTGGATAAACATTGATTCAATATGTGTCACTGAATGTGTTGAATTGCGGGATTCAAAGAAATTATTCTGGTCACTCATGCCAAGTTAAAAACAGTTATTTGAGGAACCATTTGATACCAGTTTGAATTGAAGCAACTTAGAAAAAAGGTCAAAGCGTCAGTTGCTTTTTGAAGCCCGTTCAGGGCTATCTGCCCCAAGGAGTTGACGATTATGCATGTGCGCCCAAGGCGGGCTAAAGGCTTAGGGGCCTGCGGCTATTGGCGCACCGGCCATGGTCGGCGAACGAACCTTTTGTCGTGTTGTATTGCCCTGATGTTATTATTGATGAATACACAAGCAATCAAAAAAAGACAATCTTGCCGACATGGTAGCGAGTTTAACACCAGTGGAGTTGAGCCCCCAAATCATGGTTGAGCAAGTGGCCTCAACACAGATGTTCAGTAAAATACGTATTGTTGATCTTAAGGCCTAGTACTCAAAACCTGGTGAATCTGGCAACAAAATTCACAAAAATGGATAGAAAAGCCTGATTCTAGAAGTGCACCTTTCTGATGTGGCCGTGGTGGGTCTTACGCATTATCAGGCGAGATTTGGGATCTGTTGAGTTTACCCCTCCTGGTGCGGGCGATGAGTGCAGTTTGAACCGATGCTATTTCAACCTTTGATGAAAAACAGAACAGGTTGATGCTTATTACATGAAGGGCCGTAGCATGATTGTGTAGCAAGCTCGGTTATATGACCGCTAATGATGGAATATGCCTTACGTCACCCTGAATTAGGCACTAATTTAAAGCTTTTTCTTGAAAAATTTGGCGCCTGTATTTAAGTGGTTCATAAAGTAGCTCGGCATCCATTCTATGTTGCGTAGCTACTTGCTCGGCTTCCAAGAGTCACTTAATCTTTCATCTTTTCTAGCATTTTTTTCACAACTCCTTTTACCTTCTGCAAACTTTGTCAAAAAGAACTGAATTTTGGCCCGAAATTTTTCACATACTCAATGATAGCTGCGGCTTTTTTCTGCCATTACCCACCAGTAGTGCAGTCAAACTCTTGCAAAGGATTGCCAGTTAAATTGATTTTCTCATTTTTCATTTGTGCCATCTTGGCCTTACTTCAACAGAAAGACTCGCGACAACGAGTGGGGAAACTGGAAAATAAAAATGCCACCAGAAAAGGAGTTAAAACAGAATGAATTTTTTCATAAAGATCCTTATTAATAGATCCATGAGGATGCACAGGCATCACAGAAACATTAGTTCAGACATTTCCAATTGCTTAAGTAAATAGCTAAAAAAATCTAGAAAGAAATAATAATTATAAGTGCCAACGGTCTTTTGTCGGCACCTTATTGCAAGTTAAAGGCGTTTCTAACAACGCTTGGGTTAAAGTCGCTGGTGCCGTGCCGCCAACCCTAAATCGCGAGTGGTTTCTGTCACCAGCTCTCAATAACATCTTTAAGCGTGTCTGATCTTGTCGCTTGCTCCACCCAGTTTTAAATATTCAAGCATTTACTGAAGCTAAAATACACCGAGTAGGGTTAAGCTAGTTTTTGCCTGCGATATCAGGGGTAAACCATGCACAGCTTCAAAATATTGCACAGTCAGTACCGATATTTGGCACCAGTGCCCATGCCTAAAACCACCGACCAAACCTGCACAAGTCCTGACAGATTCACCAAATTAAATTGGTGGTCACAATGACCATCAAATTGATGGGGTTCATCACTAGTTGCATTACAGGCGTTATCTACGATCATTTCATTCGATCGATATCAGAGATAACGCTGTGTCGCGACTTTCCCGCGCTACTTTCAAAAATAAAACCTGAAGTTGATTTTTAAGATTGTTAGCTTATGCACGCCGTCACTTTTTTTTACGAATTGTCACGGCGAGCCATTTCGGATGCGTATAACTAAAATACGCTCTGCGCCGTCACGGGTAACCACACTTTTTAGCTTCTTGCGTAAGTACCATCAGCGGAACGGTTTGCCCGAGCCGCAATACTGCCTTCGGTATTTCACGCACCGTGACAATATCAATATCCTTGATAACGTGCTTTAGTGCCTTTAAATGAAATTCACGCGGGCGTAAATTGGCATTTACAACTGTGAAACTTTTTACGTTAACTAAACATTGATTGAGGTTAAAACCATTCACGGCACGGGCTGTCGTGTGTGGTCCCTTTCCAATGCGACTTTATTCTTGCAATTTAGGTCGAAGGGTTTCTTGAGCAATAATTCACCATGTTTTCTAAGGCCACTAGTCCCGCATCACAAAAGTCATATTCGAAATCACAGCGACTTTATCAAGTACTTGGCAAAGGTAAGTCTATAAGATCGGGACCGATCCATCTCCGCGGATGACGTTTATTCTTTAGCTTAGTCCATGAATTGTTCCTGTCCGTTTAAGAAATAATGTAGAATGTAGAGGTTGTTATTGTGATTGGGCGTCAGCCAAATTTAGCCGCGTTTTATTACCATAAAACCCGTTGTGTTTCTAGCCTCCCCCCCCCAACCAAAAGGACAAATAGCTCAGGCGTAAAAACTACAAAAAACGTGTTTTTAAAACTTATTTCTTCCAGTAAATAGGTGAACTGTATGTGTTTTTTTTCTAGTTTTAATTGGCTTCAGCGCATTTTTGCTGTAAGAATAAGGTTTTTTTACCAAGCGGGGTGATTCATTAAAATAAATCCTTTCTCGCTGCGATAAGGCTAAGCCCAATAGTATTTGACTATTGGGTTTTGTTCGCGCATTGTGACATGTCTTGCGAAGCGTCAGTGGTTTAAAAAACAGTTTGCTGTAATAGGGTGATTCCACTTGTGGAAGGCTGTTGCCACGCCTGGCCAACTTAATTGAAAATGACATAAAATTTTTCGCTTGTTCCGAAAGACGAAAACAAGTTGGCTTAGTTTGGTGTGTTCGTTTCGATCTTATTTGCCAATTAATCGCGTTCTTGATTCATGGGAGGAAATAAAAAATAAATAAGATAAGGCAAATAGACAGTACTGGTGAGGCTAAATCCAGTGGCGTCTTTACCAACTTATTTTTTACTGAACTCCATTTCAAGCGGTTAAAAAACAGAAAAAAAATAAACTGGGTTGAAATTAAGCAGCTTATTTTGCAGTGGAAAACCCCTCTTGAGGTCAGCCCGAGGGGCGGAACCAACAAAAAACAATGTTGCAATTAAAGCTTGATCTTAGGGAAAAAAAACGATCAAAAGCCATTTCATTTCAATAAGGCCCATTGCGTGACGGTTTTTGATTTATCTGGGGGCAACCCATTTTTTAAGCGAGCCTATTTTAAAGGGCAACTGGGCAAAAAATTGTTTTTGTTTGCCCCAGTTGTGTTGGAAAAAAAAAAAAAAAAAAAAAATCCTTCCTTTCTTTGGGT
>Ga0163217_1052626_pt1 | contig 12074 bp, 8 predicted proteins | sample SynspAceP_FD_185933 | JGI IMG/M metagenome (GOLD analysis project Ga0163217, IMG submission 185933) | Saline lake microbial communities from Ace Lake in Antarctica - Synechococcus sp. Ace-P (PacBio error correction) | ecosystem: Environmental > Aquatic > Non-marine Saline and Alkaline > Saline ... | reverse complement strand
TTTGATGGTTCCGGTGAACCGGGTCGAGCCACTTTATCCGGTTAGACGAAATCTTACGGCTTAATCCCCAAGATACACTGTCCAGCCCTACTGATGTGAGAGAAGTTATAGCAACGCATTGTTGATGGCTCTGAATTCGAATGAATTGTAAGGCCCTATTTGGCCCAACCTTATCTGCGGCTTTGCCGCGTATTTTTGGTTATCGCCGGGGAATTGTTTTGGCTAACAAACGGGATACTATTTTTCTGCATCTGCCCAAAAAGGCCCAACTTGTAAATTATGGCCCAGCGCAAAATCCCTTTGGTGTTTTAACAAAAATATCACTGGGTTTATTGAGGTCGGCAACAATACGAAGCCGGCGGTATTGCCAAACACGGGGCCAAAATGGTCCACTGCGGTAGCGTTGTGCCAAAGGTACCTAAAGTTTTCACCATCTTATCGGCTGGCAGTGTTGGTGTCGGGTAACTATGGTATGTGCGTCGTGCCTATGATCCTCGCTTTCTATTTATGTGGCAAATGGCCCGTATCTCTGTCATGGGTGGAGAGTTGGGCTGAGAACAAGCAGCTGGTGTACTTCGCTTCAGGTTTAAAAGAGAACAAAAAGAGACATCGTGCCCGGGTGATTGAAAACTGAGTCGCGACGAAGAAGCTAGTTTCAAAAAGCCTGTTTATTGACACCTTATGAACATCAAGGTCATCCCTTATTATGCCATCTGCGCGTTTATGGGACGCGGCGTCATTGATTCCTGCTGGATACCCAGGACAAGTGCTGGGATTCTATGTATTCTTCAGCGAGTTTAAACCAAACCAATAGAGGACAACCCGTTTTGGACGGTGTTTAGAATGTAATGAAAAAACACATACAGCGGTTTACTAGTCCCAATATGAGAACGGGCACAGGTGTCGCTAAGGGTCACGTTAAATAGACCTTGAATTACAACAATGCATTTGGATTTTGCGCAGCTCATAGCAGATTTAACGGAAGTATTTCAAGCCCTAACTAAGGATCCTAAGGTCGTGTCCATGACTCTTTAGCAGGCCAATGGACGCAGTTTTGATAGTGGGCAGGCCGCTGATTTGAAATTTGGATGCAAAAGATGGCTGCTTACAGTTATGCCGAAAATCTGGCAGACGCAGCTTAATTTAGCCAACATGGTTAAGCTAGCCTAAATAACATTGAATAACCCACAATGCTCGAGACAAGGTTTCTGCCTTGCAGGTGCCATCGGGACTTGTCGATCGTGTTGTGATATCGGCCATTGGCAGGCAAGTTTAAGTTAAGTTTTTGCTTAAAGTGGAAGTCCAAAATCGTTTGATCCCTTGCGACAATTAGTCCTTATGTAATCAACGCCATCTGGCGCCAGAGCTCACGCCGCTATTTTGCGACGGCGGAAGTTATTTTCAGCGCGGCGGGCAAGGACGCTTAGGTTGCTTAGTGAAGCGGTCAGCCGAAGAAGAACTCGACTCAAGTATTTGAATTCATTAGTAGGGAGCCATATATGCGCAATCTCTCCAGTTGCTGTTCAGTGCAGCTAAAAAAAACTCATCTTGCAGGTTGAAAACTAAAGTTATTGGACCAGTTCGCTTATCAGACATTTACTTTGAGCAAATTTGCCCAAACATCCGCCGTGTCGGCTGAGGGCAAGAAGGTTTTACAAGCTTTTCAAAAGCGCGCAACAGCAAGTTGGAAACAAGGCACCCTTTTGATACACAAAATTATTAATTGCAAACCGCGGTGAAATTTGTTGCCGTGTTATTTAAAAAAACGGCTTCAAAACGTATGGGCATATTGACGGTTCCGCAGTTTAATCAGATTGCCGACCAAGATGCCTTGCATGTCAGCAAAAGCTGATGAGGCGTTTATTTGGCCCTGCCCCATCAAACAAAGTTATCTGTGCGCGGATAAAAATTATCGAGATTGCAGCTTCAAGGTGGGTGCGGGAGGACGCCATCATCCAGGTAATGGGTTTCTTATCTTAGAAAACGCCGAGTTTGCTCGCTATGTGAACAAAACAATATTATTTTGTATTGGCCCGCCCATTTGGTGCCATTTGAGGCGAATGGGTTCAAGGTCGCCGCCTAAAAACCATTATGCAAAAAAGCCAAGGTTCCTTTTAGTACCAGAGGCTATCATGGCCGACCGAGCAGTCTCTGGACATTATTAATAGTCTCATGCCGATGCCATTGGGTTAACCCGGTGTTATTAAAAGCCCGCAGCCGGTGGTGGTGGTTAAGGGTATGCCGCCAAGTTTTTGGCAAGCCAGTGAATTTTAAAACTGCACTTGGAGCGGCGAAACGTGAGGGCAATGTCCGAGCTTTAAACGATGATTTGATGTTAGTCGCAGAAGTACTTTTAACTCGCCTCGGTCATATAGAAATCCAAAGTATTCTGTGACCAACATGGATAATGGCGTGCTTATTTATTATGAACGAGATTGTTCTATCCAGCGACCGCATCAAAAGTTGGTCGAAGAAAGCACCTCCCCCGGTTAACAGATGATTCTACGTCAACAATGGCGGAGGCAGCTCTCAAAGCAGCAAAAGCTTATTAACTAGCTTTGCAGCAGGTACGGGTTGAGTTTTTTATTGGAGTAGATGAGCGTTCTCATTTTCATGGAAATGAACACGACGTGCAAGTTGAACATCCGGTAACGGAATTTACTTCACTGCACGTCAAGATTTGGTTGAATGGCCAAATTAGAGTGGCCAACAATGAACCGCTGCCCCTGCATCAAAGAAACTGCACATCAATGGACATGCTTTTGAGGCGAGTGGATTTACGCAGACGCATCCTGACAATTGACTTTTTTTACCCTTCCACAGGGCGTTTAACTTTGTTAAAAAGCACCCGCTGAATCGGCTTATGTGCGCGTAGATACGGTGTGTTCAACAAGGTGATGAAGTTTCCGTTTATTATGAATTCCAATGTGCTAGCTAAACTTTCGTTGGGATATTGGGATAGAAGTAAAAGCCCAGCCGTTTGCACTGGCTTTAGCCGCAAGTATCATCATTGAGGGCGTTAACCCACTAACTAGCTTTCTTGCAATAAATTTAAACCCAGCTTGGAAGACTGTAGCAGGGCCAATATTGATACTGAGATTTATGGAAAAAACACCAAACTCAATTATAGGCCAGGTACAGCGCGTGCGCAATCATCCACCTTGGTGGCCTATGGCGGCACTGGCTCTGTGATGTTAAACCGCCAGCAACACAAATCAGTGCCCAGCAAGATTCAATATTCACCCTGTCAGGCTAACAATACCTTTGGCGAGCCAATTGAAACTCTATAGCGAAACTTTTGACCTGCCTAGTCAACAATGATCCCATCAAGTTCTGCATTACCAAAGTGAAAAATAAGCACCAACTACCAATTTAATATTTAACTACCAAAATAGAGCTTACTTATGTACTGGCTGTGCCTTACAAACAAGCGCTTATCAGCACCCATCTTCAACGGCCAAAAAACAAACTTTGCCCCTTCGCGCTTTCATTGACCGGATCACACTTTATGCCATCATCGGGGCTGGTTAGATTTAATGCCATCGCTAGATTTGGGTTTGAGCGAAGACAATAATCAACACCATAATATTCGCCGCGCCTATTGAATGGCACAGTGGTCGCCATTATTAGTGCAAAAAAGTATGAGTCAGTCGTAGGCCGGTCAAAGTCTTATTGTTATTGAAGCCTATGAAGGATGGAACATGCTTATTAAGGCAACAAAAAGCCGGCAAAGTCACTGGAGTTTTATTTCAAAGTTGGCGAATTGGTCGACGGTGGTGCTGAGTTACTTGCCTTTGATTACCGAAGCTTTAGGGGGCTTGGATGTTTGACGCTTGCAAAATTACCTGAGTCAGTAAAAATTGTCGAAGGTGGGCCAAAGAGACGGCTTACAAAACGAAAAGCAAGCTTGATCAGTTTACAAAGCCAAATACAATTAATTGACGAGCTCGCTTCTAGCTGGGGTTAAATTCATAGAAACTGGCAGCTTTTGTTTCGCCCAAATGGGATACCCAAAATGGCCGACAGTGCGATGGTTTCTTTTTTATAAAAGCCTCAACTCGCCGTGCTGGCGTTTGGTTATTCCGCTTAACGCCAAATTTACAGGGTTTTGCACGCCGCTTATCGAAGCAGAATGGACGAAGTCGCCATTTTTGGGCTCTGCATCAGAGAGTTTTCGCAAAAAGAACATCAATTGCTCTGTGGTTCTGAAAGTTTAGCGCGATCCAGCCTCTTTGTAACAGCAAAACTCAAGGCATTGCGGGTCAAGAGCTTATGTTTCCTTGTGTCTGTGGTTGCCCCTTATGAGGCGAAATTTGCTTCACGAAAGTTCCACTTTAGCCAAAGCCTTGCTTTGATATGGGCGTTATGAAGTATCCTTGGGCGATTACCAATAGGGACAGGGGGAAAACACCAACGCAAAACGCAGCACTACTGGGATGCCGTTCTTACCCTTACTTTCAAAACAAGACAAAATTGCAGTGCATCTTTCATGATACCTTTGGCCAGCGCCTTGGCCAATATATTTGGTCGCCTTGCAATACGGAATCAGTGTTATTTGATAGTTCTGTTGCTGGCTTAGGCGCGGTTTTGCCCTTATGCCAAAAGGAGCGGCTGGGCAATGTTTGCCCACTGAGGATGTCGTATATATGTTAACGGCATGAATTCAGTACGGACTTGACCTCGTTTTAAACTCTGCAAAGCTGGGATAAGATCATGGGCAGTTGGGTCGTAGGCTTCGCAATCTAAGGTAGCCCCCTTAGCGATGAGGTCACCACTCATTTAAATAAAACCATATGCACAAAAAGCTGAACCTTTACTAAGCCCTATTGGCTAATTTGGCGTTGAATGAATAACTAAATTTGGTTATAAACACTCATTTAGCCTAGGCTTTGTTGTCAGAAAAAACCAAGGCATTGATCCACTATTTTAAGCGGTTAAAGCAAAGTATTATAATGGACTAAATTATTTACTCATTAAACCTGTTGCTTAGGAGGCTTTCAGCCACCAATTTGAGATTATCTAAACCCAACTCAAAATCCACTCCCTATCAAATGTCCCATAAAAAACGCAAAATATCGAATTAATTAGGGATTATACCAACGTCACCGTAAATCCATCCACCACCACTTTGTTCCCTCCTTCTACTTTGATAATACGAGTTCGCCAGTAGAGCTTTCAATTTGGGGTCACGGATAGGTTAATGAGAAACCAACGATGGTTTTTTTTCGTAGGCCAATAATTCTTCGATTTCGCCCACTTTCTCGAAGTACCTACTACCCAAAGCGATTCATACCCAACCCGAACCCACTTGACCACTGTAGGTAATAGTTCATATTTGGATGATGTTTTAAAACCACAAGCCCCAATTCTGCCACTTTCTTAAGATTAAGCGACGTGAGGGAAAAATGTCTTGTTTGAGAAGCGTTTTTAATTTATAGAAACGCCGACTTTTGTAATGAGAGAGGCCAGCAATGAATCCAATAATAAACTAAGGCCAATAAGATAGCTATCAACACCCATGAGCGATTTTTTAAGCATTGACATTATGCTTTCCCTTATCACTTTTTTAACATCTTCATTAACGGGCATAAGCTGGGCTATATTCTCAAGTAAGGTCCATTTACTGGACTTTTGCCATCACATAGATTTTACATTATAGACATTTAAAATATGCTGTTAATTAATTTAAATTAAAGCTAGTGTTTGGAATCGCGTGGCACAAAAAAATACACTCTTTATTGCAGTTTGTAATTTTGAACTATAGAATATTTTAGTTTATGACAACATTAATGGAGTCGACATAGGCAGAACACCCATTCCCGATATATTAGAACTTAACTCGTTGATACCTTATGCTTTGATTGAGCCGCGGAGGAAGAGGCTCTAGACTATATGAACTGACCAATCTGGCGAGCAAAGCCGCCCTATATTTTTGCGGCAAAATTTCGCATTATTGATTTTCCTCTTTTCTAATTGTAATTAATTCGGGGATCCGTCGAATTGTGTGGTTACGCAATACGAAATCGCATCCCTTATTCAGACACTTAGTTGCGCGGCTGGGCACTTTAAAAAAGAATGGGGCGAATCAGTTGAAATACTTCCCGCCTCTCAGCGTTTTTCTGACAATTGGTATGAGGGTACTTGCGGACGGCGTATTTCCAGAACATTGATATTATTCGAGATTGAAGGTACCCAAAATATGTATTAGCTACTGTCTCGGCGATCATATCTACCGCATGGATTACGGAAGTTTAATTCCAAACATGCCGAATCTTTGGGTTGCCAAAATGGACAGTTAGCTGGCATGTGCCTGTGCCTTTGAAGAGGCGGCCGGAACAATTTGGTTTATGTTCTGTGGACGAAAATTATAAAATTATTGGTTTTGAAGAAAAAAACCAGCTGCAACCAACCCCTCTACCCAATTGATCCAACAAAGTTGTTTAGCGCAATGGGTAATTACGTTTTGATACCGACTTTTTTATTTTGACGCATCTTAAAAAGGATGCCGAAAAATCTGGATTCAGAGCGGCTGATTTTGGTAAAGATATTATTTTCCTTCCATTATTTTAAAGATCATGGCGTTTACGCTTTTCCGGTTTATGGACGAAAGGAGAATATCCGGCTTATTTGCGTGATTTCGGTCGCTCGATTTCGTTTTGGCAAGCCAACATGCGCATTAGTTTCAACCTGTAACGGCGCTAAATCTGTACGATAAAAACTGGCCCTATTTGGACTTTACCAAGAACAATTGCCTCCTGCTAAATTCGTTTGGGAAGAAGATAATAGACGGGAACTGCATATTCAACTCTGTAGTATTCCGCGTGAGTTTGTATTTATCGTCTGGGCAACAGTCAGACGCAGTTTATGCTTTTCAAATGTTAGCGGTACATTCTTCAGTGAATGTTGAAGATTCGATTATTACCTTGATTGTCGGAAAGTCATGCGTAATTGTCGAATTTCGCAAAGCCATTATAGGGACCGTGGCTGCATTATCCCTGAAGGTTGGTATTTGGTCACAGCAAAGGCGGCATGGACATTGGAGCGAGGGTTCCAGAGTCACTGATAAGGGGTTGTATTGGTAACGCGTAAATGTCGGACTGCCCGTCGGTTATTAAGCAGCCAAATACACTTATTGTAGTTTAAAAAGGCTGATTTATCAGCCTTTTTATGCCTCCTCCCATTGCCTGATTTTTCTGGTCCGATTAATTGAGCCAACATCCACTGGTGCCTCTAAGGGAAACATGTGTCCGAAGCCTCGGCCTCGGCAAGATGCTCTATCTTGGTATCTTAACAAAATGACTAAGGTTAGGACGGAACACCACCACTGGACTATTTTCAGCGCTTATCAAAACAACTCGCGCCTTTTGCATTATTCCATAGTAGCGATGAAATATTGTCATTTACATTGCGGATTATTTGCGGCCTCAACCTCGATGCATCAAATGTCAGCACTCGGCGCTTCACAACCACTTTGTGTCGCAAGCATTGATATAGTCTGCAATACACGCTGGAGCAAAGTTCTTAATTAAACCTTTGTCCGCTAAAATAGTCGATTAAGTCAAGGTCTTTGGGCCAAGCTGACACGTGTTCGCCGCTTTGCTGCAGGAGATACGCGCCTCAATAAGGGAGTCATTTTAGCAGCTTAAATATCCACTGCTAAGCCTGAAGCAATTGGCGGTTCAAGCATTGTCACGCCTTTGAACAACTCAGGAGCCTCACAAGCGGCCATAAATTTAGGTTTAAACAAGTGCGCCCATCTGATGTCCCAACACCATAAAAACTGGAAAGTCGACATTTCGTGACAAAATAATCCAGTAACTCGTCGACCTAAATTTGGACAAATTTTATTCACTGGAAAAAAGCAGGGGTTGTGGCCAAACTGCGTGAGAGCATAACATTAAAAATGGCTCGGCAGAGCGTTTAAATACCTGCTGATAACTGGCTGCTGGGAAACCGTTAGATGAGCAAAAAATGTATATTAATAACGTCGTTTACAGACAATAGAGCCTCCTTAAAAAATAAACTAATTTACGCGTTCTCGATTCAGCCGCACCCAGTCAGCGGAAGTTTGTCGAAGCGGTCCACAAAAGAAGCCATGATTGATAAGGCATAGGGTACGGCCTAACCAAGACATGAAAAGTTCTTAATGCTTTCCACTTGACCATGCTCTCAGTCAAAGGCATTACTTAATAAACCCACAAAAATGTCGGCCCGCCACCCAGTGCAATAATATTTAATCAAGAAAAAAAAAAGCGCGTCTCGACAGGGCGCTCTTACTTTACCGGTGCCAATGTTTGCGCTAGGGCGAAAGAGGACGAGATAAGAGCCACTGCGTTCATTATAAATCGCAAACAGATGCATCGCCACAATTCATCGACTCAACTTGCAATGAGGATATAGTAGGGCAGGCGCTCCAAATTAACATCGCGTACCGGGAACATAACCATTAGGCTCCCGGTTTTTTTCTTACCTAGTTTGCAACCCAATACACCTCCTAGCCAAAACTCCGCCAGCATAATCATTACCATTGATAATTCCCAGTTAATCAGCCAAAGAGGTACATCCAAAATCTTACGTGAGCCCTAACATAAAATCAATCATCCACGTTAATAGCCCGTAATTACAAAGGAACAAAGGAAATGGCAAAAAACACATTTCCCCCCCAGCTCTTAATTAACTCAATAGAGTTTTTTAATAGAGGTCCAAGACTTTGATTGTCCCGCTGTGATCTGCATATTTCCGCTTTCTTATGGCTCTTTTAACCGTCAGTTCCAAAAATTATTGCAAGCATTCACCCCAGGAAGACCCACAGCTAACATGCCGATACGCCAGTCGCGTACTCCCTCCTTGTAAAAAAAATGCGGAGGCAAAAAAAGCCACATAATGCCAAAGGAATGCCGAGCGAGTAGCGGCAAGGCGCCCGCTCGTTTTCTCTTTAGGAGAATAAACTGAAATAATTGAATGGTGAGGAGGGCTGGCCCCCGCTTCGCCAATACCCACTTCCAACGCGGCGCTAAATTCGAGCTGAGTAAAATTACTTGCCATCCCTGACAACGCGGTTGAAACACTCCATAGGGTTAGTGAATATCACCACAATATTAACTCGGCTATATCTGTCAGCAAGCACGCGATAGGTATCCCTAATACTGTATATAATAGCGCAAAATATAAACCTTTAGCCAGCCTAATTGTGTATCGTCCAAACCTAAATCAGCTTTTATTGAAGGGCGCAAATACCAATTATTTTGTCTATCAATAAAATAAAGCATAGACCAGGGGTTTAAAATAAACACAAAACATATTCGGTAAGCGATTTTTTGAAGTCTTATTCCCTCTTTGTCTTGCTCTACTACTTGCTTAGATTCCATTTTGATGCCTTTTTTTTAACTGATCCAAATAAAGCGACAGTGACAGAACTGGGAAACATCATGGTTAAGGCTTAAAACCTTAGTTAATAACAAGCCAATTCCTGTTAATATTATGTAAATATAACAAGGGCCATTATACTGCATTATAATAACCAGCAATACTGTCATCTATTTAAGATTTAAGAGTATGCAATCTAGACATTTGGCAAAGCTTCTTTAGCTGATATTACAAAAGTTAAGTTTACTTAACAATACATTGCTATGCATATCGACAGGATTGTTCGAACAAGTAAAAAGACCAAAATCACGGCAATCAGCATTCAGCCGAACTTTCTGTTTACGAAAACTGGACACAGGCAGACCTTTATGGTGGGGAAATTTTCGCCTCTTAGTTGTATCAAGCAGCTCTGGCTTGGTCTGATTCAGATAAAAAAGCTCAGAGCACTGAACACCCATTTTATTGGACCCAATTGAAGCTGACAGCCCTTTACATAAAAAGTTGAAAAAACTAAGAGGAAGGCAAAAGCACCACCGTAGTTAGGGGGGGATATTTTTCAAAATTGAAAAAATAGCCTCAGCGCCTTAGTGACTTTTGGTATTGATAGAGATCTGATTCAAATTGATAATCTTATCTGAACACCAAATGGAAAAACCACTTAAAGCGAGCTTTATGCCGCATTATCCCCAAAATAACAACCTAATTTCCCATTGGGGGGATTTTGAGATGGCCAAAAGTACTTCGGCGGATTGGCCTATCACTGGCAGGTAAACAATGTGTTTCTACATGGATGGATGCGCTTTAAACAGCCTCCCAGTATTCATTTTACCGACGCCACACTTAGTTGCCATCATTGACATGTTGGCCCCCCACAGTAATACCAAATGTTAAGTTATCCGGCACCCGCAGTCAATGAGTTGGAACTTGGATTTATCTACCCTCACAGGGCTTTTTAAAAAAACGACGAATGGTTTGCTTACCAGGCAAGTATCGACAGGCATCAAGTGGTATGCTCCACACAGAGGCTAACATTTGGGATGAGAGAGCGGAGCTCTTCGGTGCAATAAGTCGTCAGACCCGTCGCCGTTTTTTGCTTAAGTTTTGCCGACAATGTAAAAGGAGACTAAAAGCAGGAGGGCTAAAAACAGCATAGGCAACTCATATAGCTTGCAGAATTGGTTCAAAATCGCAAGCATCGTTAACTTGCTCAATGTCTAAACCTTAAATTTTCATACAAATGTAAGGGGTTAGTCTTGCTTGAGGTGCATTAGTTTTTCTTTTGTAAACGTTATTGACCAGACAACAAATAGCTAAGTTGTAAATTGATCCTTCTTTCGTTAGTGCAAGTTGCAAAAGACTTGGGTGTATTCGCTTAATCGGCTTGTATATTCTAAGGGTATCTCCCCAATTTTAGTAGTCTGCTGCCCCACTTTCAGCATAACTTTAAAAGCCAAGATGAGTTAACTCTAATCTAAGGGCCGTATTGTAAAATCAAACTGGCGGCATAAAGCGGCGCTGAGGATTAAACTTCACCATCACTAATTCGGGCCTATATTGTGCAGTAAACCACATACAAATAGCGCTCGGGCTCTTTAATGCCTAATTTCTTCTTGCAAAAATATTAAGCTAACAAACCACCAAAACTGACCCCACGTTCCAAAAAAAAACGTTCTAAATCAATAACATCTTGCTGGAAATAGTTTTAAAGGCATTGGATAGCTCTCCATACGGCTAAAACTAAGTTCGTAAACAGCTTTTGTGCCAATTACTTGAATGGCTTTTTACTACCGTAGAGATTGTCGCGGGGAATTTTGTTTAAAAGTGCGCTGTTGGATATTTTTAAGGACCTGTGTCGTAAGATCGGCAGGATCATAAATTAATTGAAGCTCCTTGCAATTTCTATTACATTGACGCAGTTTGATTTCATCAATTAATTGCTATTTTTCACAAACCGCTTCACGGTAAGACAAAAAAAACACTCATCAGCGTTAATAGCGTAATCTTTTGCATTCATTAAATTGTTGGCCTATTATGCTCATTTGACCTCACCAAAGTGTAAAACATGATTTATCTTTGGAAAAACCACTACCTTGTTTAGAAAAAAAGGACTAAATTGAAACCAATGGGAAATAGACAATAAAAAATTTCAGAAATAATTTGTAGGCAACCCCAAATTACTCCACTCTGTACAAACAAGGCATTTAAAATGGACAACTTGGCTTGGTCAATTAAGTATTTTTTGGACAAAAATGGCCGTTATAAGTTAGTTTGGGGATTGGGCAAGGACTTTGGCCGCCAAAAATTATCGGGACCACTACTGTAGAAATAATGCCTAAGATCCACCAAACAGACCAAGCCCATTGCCTCTGTTTTACTGATAAATTTTAAGGATTTTTCTCACAAAAAACTTGTATTAGCCAACCCAATATTAAAAAAGGGCATTTGGAGGATTTTTAACTTAAGGAAGGCGTTGTCTAACGATTAAGCGACCCAGGATTTTAGGGGGGAAAGGACCAAACTTATTTAAATTTACCCTCATTGCTTCTGAGCATTTTTGATATTTAGAAAAAAAATTTAGGGTTTGTTATTTTATATTATTTTTGGGGGAAATTTGGATTTTTTTTAAAACCCAGAAACAGGGGGGGAAAGAGGGGGGGGGGAACCCCCCAAAAAACCGCTGGGACTCGTGACGAATCTCTCCTCCTGAT
>Ga0163217_1095813_pt1 | contig 12075 bp, 8 predicted proteins | sample SynspAceP_FD_185933 | JGI IMG/M metagenome (GOLD analysis project Ga0163217, IMG submission 185933) | Saline lake microbial communities from Ace Lake in Antarctica - Synechococcus sp. Ace-P (PacBio error correction) | ecosystem: Environmental > Aquatic > Non-marine Saline and Alkaline > Saline ... | reverse complement strand
TCAATGACCTCCCCTCACAGGCGAAAGGTGGTAGTTGGAATCCGTCCAGAACATCCCCGCTTCCCCAAGTCCTTGTACCTGGAGATTATCAAGGCGGCATTTTGCCTTGGTATTTTGGATCCGTATTTTTAGTGTTTCAAAAGTCTTTTTTCTTGGAAGTTGCTGCCAGACCATAGGGCATTGGCCTCCATATCATTATCAAAGAAACGGAACTGATATGTAGTTCCTTACTAATTTCTTCGCTTGTCTATGGGCCCATGAAAATTTTGGGTTACAAATACTTTTGCCTTGGGTTACGGGGCCGGCAACTCCTAAACAAACCCCATCTATTCTGGGTAATTCTTTAGTATGAAGGCAGCCACTATCTCCATAAGGATTTATAATTTTTTGGTGGGGATACGATTTTTCCTTTAAAGGTTCTAGATCCCCGCCTTCGATTTGAAAAAGGCTAAATTTGTTTTGTACCACCAACATCAGCGGCCAAAATCCCACCCCTTTGTCGTGGGATTGCTTTGGTGTTCATAAAATGCCCAAGGGTATTCTGGCCTTCATGGATTAGGGGTAACGAGAATTTCAATGTTCTGCCATGCTATTTTCTTTTTAGCCAATTGATTTTATTGTTATCGTCCAATTTAATGTTATGGAAATTTAGAGGAAGCAATTTTAACTGCTTCTAAGTGGTTTTATTTTTGTTGCTTTTGGATCCATTGTACAACATGTCTTTGCCGTCCTTATTGCCACGAAATTGTGTACCTTCATGCATGTAGCTGCGGTTACCGCAGGCTTACACCATATTTTACCATCTCGCTATAGGTTTTTGCCCTGAAGCAGACTCCACTGATCTACTCGCCTTACCATGCTATCACCCGCTTCCAATGGTACTTTTTGCAGAAACAGTGGGTGACGGGGAATATGCTCCCATTAGGTTTTAGTCGCCAAGAGGGCTCCTTTTGCCCCAAGAGACAACAAGGTATCTCACAATCATGTTCATCCAAAAACTTTTTGGCAAGTGTTCCCAGTTCTTATTCGCGGATAGGATTTTTACTCCGCACAAGGAGCTTAGCTCGCCCAAATTGGGCTTCAACATAAAAAACTCTGGTGGATTTTGTTTGGCCTTTACCAATGCCTTCTCCCGAAGTGTCCAAAACAAACCTAATTTTTTTCTTTTTTGGCTTACTTCGGCTACCTGCTTACGTAAAAATCATCCGGCATTCCCGGGGGAATTTACCGTCTGGCTACTAAATAATCTCCTTTCATTTAATTTTTTTTCCAATATCTCTAATACCAACTTTCCATTCCTTTCAACCTGTGCCCCGGTTACCCCAAAGCGGTTATTTCGTAAATTTGGTTTGTGCGTATCGGTTAACAGCAAGATATCGCGTGTCCACCCTTCGATGTGGAATCGCTTAATGGGTCAATTACTGTCTTGTCCAAAATTGCTTTAAATTGTTCACGGTTGGACCGCCTGCGAGATATATACAGAGTGAATCCATTACCCAACTTTTTAACGGCACGGGATACATTGATGCCACCACCACCTGCCATCATAGGTTTTAGGTGAGGAGCATCGTAATTTTTGTATTGGGGCTAATGCCCGCACTGTTACAACTCTTGTCAGTACTGGTGTTCAAAGTAAGTGTTACTATTCTATGGTACATGTTTAATCGAAGGTTTTTATTTAGTTTTTAGAGGACCTCTTTTTACAGGGGAAGTCCCCTTTTTCAAGGACCAATCCAAAATTCTCTATGGTCGTTTCGGCAATATTTTTTTAGGCGGTATCGGCTTAAAAAAAAGCCTGAATGACTAGTAATTAATTACATTGCGCAAGGTCTTAATCGCGGCAATCATTGTTCATCCTGTAGGATGTCTCCAATGATCTTCAAAAAACAAGCCTTCTTCCTCCTTCATAAACATCCATTCCATAATTACCCAATTTGTTGGGATTTTAAGGCCATTAATAAACATCCTGGGTATTTTTACCAACCTCCTCTACGCGTAATTTGATTCAGCCATTAACCCCCTTTTTTCATGGTTTGGCGATCTGGGCTTCGGTTTTTACCAAGATAATGGTGTTTGTTCCTTCAAGGGGACATTTGTAAGGAAATAATAATCGGATTGGTTTACCACAGGCTATCCAAATCGGTATAGGTTTTGCCTTGCATTCTTCCACTAGGGTTTGGTCTATCACCGTATTCGGTATGCCAGAAATATGACATCCAAAACCCATGTAGAATTTTAGCCGCGATTCTTGCAATTTTCCCAAGTACCAACAATACCGACTGTTTTTTTCCGTCATACAAAACCTACCAATCCGTCCAAGGAATAATTCATTTCCATAATTGCCGATTAATGGCTTCTTATTAATTGCGGTTTAGAGCTAGAATTATTGCCAACTGGTAAATTCAGCTTATGGAATTGGGGCGAAATTAGTCCGGAACACGGACAATTTCTTATTCCCAGGGGGATTTGCGCGTACGGGTATATCCACGTTTGTTTAAGCCAGGCGCGAAAACGCAGGGCAATGGTGTTTTACTCCAATCTCATGCAGGCTTGTCCAATACGGAGCAGAACCGTTATCTTGTGTGAATATGGCAAAATGGCTTCACAACCCTTGGCCAAAATTCCGTGGTATCTATATTAAAGATAGGGAGTCCAATAATTTTAGCTTCATGTTTTATTTGCGTTGGCATCTATCTAATATTCTTCTCAAATTTGGTGTGTATTAAAAACAGCTACTTTCATTATTTTGTATTATTGAAAACACCATTAAGGTGTCCTAGTTGCAATTTCAAAGAAGTAATTATGAAGGTGATCTTATATTGATATTTGGTCATTACCTATGGAATATTTCCATCTATTACAGTATGGATAAAAAAGGGTCAAGGCCTGTATTTATTTTAAGAATTAAAATAGCCAATAATGAAGGTGTTTTCAATTTATGCGAATGTTCTTTGACAAAGAGGTTATTCCAATTTTTCAATGGAGGTTCCCACTACCTGCATTTTCATTTTTCTGAAATAGTTGCTTTGATCTTCTTCTAGACTAGGCTCATGATCCAAAGCGTGACCATAGAAACAAAAAGTCTTCCAATTTACCGGCGGGCTGAGTGTTACCATATTTTTACCTTTTTCAGATACCTGGCTCCAAGCATGTGGAAACTTTTCTAGGTAGGAAATATTGCTTATCACCAACGCTAGGATTATAGGTTTTCATCCCCGACCTTTGAAATAGTATGCCCCTTCTAGAACATAAAATATTTCGTCCTGTTCCAGTTGTATAGCAAAGGAGTTCCTTTTCCTTGGGAAAGAAGAAAGTTTGTTCAAATATAGCTAGGAATTATCGGTATCACTACCGGATATTTTCACATCCAAGACATTGAGTTTACTCCCTTTAATTTTATTATTTGTCCATGTATTCTTACCTTCCCCTGCCCATTAATTTTAAAACCTTTGTTCTTTCTTTTAATACTTTTAATCCAGTGATGAAAATTGAGAGTTTAAAGGGCAGAGCGGTGATTGTAGATAGGACTGCGATGAAGCTGTTTCTTTGCTATATTCCACAAATTAAAAGATGAAATAGGGCAGTGGGAACATACCTTGTAGTTCCTATTATCTTAAGTAACGGAATAAGTGGATCTCGAATAACGAGAAATTTATTAGGATAAAAAAAATTAATATAGCGTTGTAGGTTTATTGACGAAGCTGAATTTTTAATGTTTTACTAAAACAATACGGAACATACAAATATTTTATTATAGCCTTACCTTCTTGTAAATTGCTGCTAAAAAATAGGGGGAGACCATTTTTCAGGTGTTCTCGTATTTTTAAGTTTCTTTTTCTTTTTCCAGTAATCTCCAATATTTTAATACGATATACTGTCGGATTTCCGCGAGAGTTACAATTTGCCTTGAAAATTCACTTATAAATTCTGTTTTTCCCTATGGCTCCTTCCGCAGGAATAAGACTTTTAACCCCTTCCGTAATTGGTTTGCATTTAAAACTTGGCATTTAGGTACCTTGTAGTTCTTTCAAAGGTTCCATGGGCCATAACCGGATTGCAATTTTTTGGGATATTAATTTCTTCCAACAATAAGGAAAACGAATGGTTATTACGCATGGCTTTCTATTTTAGTCCTTCTGGAGGAATTAACTTATTATTGAATGATCTTTCTTTGTCATAATAATAGGTTGATGGGAAGAACTTAAGGCTTGGTGTTGGGATATTATATCCCAGATGGCCCGTGTAGTTGTCCATAAGGATTACGAATACTTCTCGTTAGTGTTAAATCTATTCATGGGGTTATTAGTTTGTAAATCTGTTATTAAGGACCATTGGTTCTTGAGGTGTACCTTTTTTTCATTTAAGTCAAATCTATACCCTCCGTACAGTTAAAAATGACAACGGTCAGTTCTATAAATTTTTTAGAGATGACATCTATTTAATTAATATCCTTTACAAATTGGTTATTGGTGCCAATATGCTTGGGATTTTAGTTGAAAGTGAATGAATCATGACTTTCCTCATATTCTTCATAGTTAAAATTTACTTTAATTTGAAACTATTCCTATTAATTCATATCCAATGAGGAAATTCTTTTTTGGTCTGTTTTCTATTTCTTTTCGTTATCCTGTGGAAGCCATCAAGAAAGTTGCTCCCCCAAAAAGGCATTTAACGGAATCCGTATATGCTTCCGTAATTCGGCAACCAGATAGGTTTTATATCAGGCATATGCCCCTGTAGGGCGGTTTTTGGATTATAATTTGCTTGGAGGAAGCGATTTAGTAAGAAAAGGAAACGCCTATTGGTTCAGATTGTTAATAATACACCTAACTTAATTCGGATAAATGCCGTTTGGCATTAGGAATTGGCGAAGACAAATTATAGTGCGAAAGTTCGGCGATTTTAAGTTCGTTGGAAAGAATAGATACAATCAGGCAACCTTATCTCTTTAATGATTCCATGAAATTATTTAAGACAAAAGAGGCTATGGATCAGAATATTAAGGGGGGGTTCTAAAATTCAGTTCGAGAATCGTAAACTGAGTTTGAAAATTTCCTGAGAATAGGTATGAAGGCAGGCTTAAAAGTAATTATTCCAGACCAAGAATGAACTTCTCTACCCAAGTAAAACAAGCTTTGAATAATTATAGCTACCTCCCAGATCACTACACAATATTTTACTGTTTACAAGCAGATAAAATTGTAAGGTTTTATGCATTTTATAAAAATCCGGGAGAAATCGTTCAATACCATGGAAACCTCTTTAGCATCGGTAGGTAGTGAATCTTGAATTTTATTATTGAATTGCTAGTAGATGAGGTCGATTTGTTAAAACTAAAGTTTTGGTCAAAAAAAAAGCCCTTGTCACCTTTGGATGGCCTTATGGGGATAAGGGTTTTTGCAGGCGAAAAAATTTAGAAGGATTTACCTTTCAAAAGGATTGAGCGTAGAGTTAGACGACGAGGCCACTTTTTGAATGATCCACCTAAAGCACTTTACCTGGATTGGCAGGGGAGGGAAATATTATTGTTGCCGAACAAGACAATGTCTTGACCATTCCTAAGGGTTTTTATAGATGGAAAAATTTTTAAAAGTGATGACCAATTGATGGTCTTATCGATGTAACATTGGCCTGCAAAATTTGGATAGGGGTCGAAATCTTGGATGGTATTAGTGAGCGGCACAGGAAATTTCTAAAACCAGAGGAATGATCAATGGGAAAGTTATATTGAACATCGCCAAAACCCAATCTTACTGACCCAGATGAAAATCAACGGCCACAGCTTCCTTGGGCGTTACATTTTGGCATTGGGGCTTTTATATTAACCCTGGTGAGTTTTAGACCGACTTTTAATGGAAAATGCTGGACAGTCTTATTTTAAACCAAACGCCGCATATCCCATATCTCAAGAATAGAGCCTCGGATAAACAGGCCCATTGCCTTATATCAGAATTTGAGGATGCTTTTAATGTGGTTAGTTCTTGTTAAAGCCTAAGCAAAAGCCAAAAGAAAATTCCACAATGGACTCCCCATCCTATAATTATTTTTAAAAAAAGGATAAAAAATGTATATGGTGCCACCCCCAACTAAGAGCTTCAGATTTTTTATCTCTCGGGATCCATAGAGTAGGGGGAACTTTACTTGGTGTAGATTATTATGGAGGAAGCGCGATCCAAATATTGGCTTGATTATATTATTACAGGGTAGGCCGCAGGATTTTAAAAAAACAGTGGAAAATGGAATTTCTTTGGGAGCTTGGCCTAGCAAAAAAAATGTCGCTTCAAAAAGGAAGGAGGACCTCGTGTAAAGATTAGCACCATAAAGGAGACGTGTTTCCGCTTTTAAAGGATTGTATGGGATTATAATCAAAGTGGTATTGCGGAAATAGATAATATTTCAAGTTATTGCAATCTTAAAGGACGGGTTTGCAAACGCATTCTTGGGAGAGCCCAAGAACTACCTAAACGGATATCAAGTAAAATTAAACAATATTGGTGCTGGCCACAAACCATGGCAAAAAGGTCTGGAAAAACAGTTCCAAATAAAGGCAACTAGGCAATAACGAGGGCAAACGCCCAATTTGAGACTGGATCCAATATCCGTAAACCTATTACCTATGCCGTTTCAATAACCTTATTTTGATTTGTGGCTGGCTTTGGAATATATAACATTCTCAAATATGCTTATTTACCGAGAAAATGAAGGATATAGCCATTCTAAAGTTCTTACAGGAATTTTCGGGAACCGATGTACAACTAATATTTATGAGGCCAAGCCATGATTTTTGGTTAGTAAGGTGGTGTACTTGGACTTGTAGTTGGGATTTGTACTTTTCCAAACTAATAGATAATGGTGGCCTTTGAAACAGAGGCATTACCTACAATTACCCACTTATCCTATTAATTTTAATGTGTGGTATTATGTAATCGGGATTTCCTTTGCTCTAATTTCAACTTTTTGTTGCTGGCTGGCTACCTTCCAATAAAGCTTAGCACATAGGGACCAGTGCGTATAATTAGAGAACTTAAAGTACATCTTGAATTTTAGTCTTAGAAGCAAAAAATAAAATAAGGCATTTTTTAAAGCCTAGGGATTTTCACCGGTGCTCAAGGATATTCATTTGTATAAAGTTGGGCGAATTGTGTTCTCTTATTAGGTAAAATTCTGGATCAGGAAAGTTTCTACCTTTACTTTACATACTATTTCCCACTATTGGATACGGACTATTAACAGGTGAACTTTATCTAAACAATACATTAATTTACAGGGACAAAAAACATCAGGAATTATTCGCGAATACGTAATTAAACATATATAGGGCTTTTGTATGTCCAGTTTCATTATTTGTTTGTTCCGAGTTTAGGTAACTGGAAAAATGTAATGCTACCTGCAAAAAATTGGCAGGAGAAGTTTCGTTGGCCGAAATTGAACACGCGCTATGCAAAAATTAATAATGTTGGACATTAGAAAAAAAAAAAAAAAAAAGTTGGGCCCATCAACGGGAGCTTCAAGGATATCAGAGGTGGGGAAAAAACAACGGTGGCCATTATTCGAGAGCGTTAATTAAAAACAATCCATCTATTTCTTGATGGCGACGAACCAAACTGGGAATTTAGTAGCCATTTAATTCCGAAAACGTCTTCAATATATTTTAAACGTCTTAAAGAAGAGGAAGGTTCTCTACCTTTTTGATAGTAACCCATGATGAGGACTTCGCCAAACGTACGATTTCGCATTTATCAGATGGAGGATGTTTTCGTGTTTTGGATAAATATCCCGTTACTTATAAACAATTAAGAGCTTATTATAGGTCTATCTAAAATCATTCGGATGGGGAATGTTTTCCAAGAGCACGATAAATTTCCCTTTGTAAAAGTGGCCGTTGCCCCGCATCATTACCACGATAATATTTTTAGGATTCATAGATAAGGGCCGTCCTGTGGCCCATGGCCATATTGGCCCAAAATGCAACTAGCAGTAGATACATGTCCTTCACGGATATCAGGCAATAGGTAAAGGTTCCTTTGTTCAAATGGCGGCAAGGAAATCCAACATATGTAACCTAGTAGCTGGAGGCCGCATTTAAATTCTATATCTTTTTTCGGTTGAGGTCTCGGGGATATTTATCTTTTCATTAAAATAACGGTCCAAATGTATTCTTTTCGCCATTTCCCATGCGGAACCAAAATCGGCTTTCTCATTTTAGTGCTGCCGGACAATGTTCCTTTTTTCTCATAAAAGTTTAAAGGACCATGGGTAATCGGGTCGGTAGGGGTTCCCCAGCTTCTTATGTTGCCATACGCAGTTGAGGTCTTCCATATTCAAATTATGGCCGTTTGGGTATCCGCAATATTTGGATTTTACCATTTTTGTACAATAGATTCCTCCTGTAGAACTAATTTCTTTTGGGCCAATCCAGGCTCAAGCATCCACCGAAACTGTATCGAACATATGTACGCACATATCGCCCATAATTCATTTGCCATACTCCATAAAGGTCCGGCCACCACCGTCTGTGGGGGAAGTCCGTCATAAGGGCGCATGGTGCGGGCCCGGTCACATTTCATAATCCAAATAATTCCGGAGCCGCTGTTATTAGGGAGGATTTCCCATTTGGCACGCATATGGTAATAAAAACAACACATTCTCTACATGGGAAACCTTGCCTAATAAGCCTGCGTCACAATATTTTTTTTTGGCATACAATAAAGATGTGGAGTCTTCTTACGCTGGGTTCCCCCTGAACGACCCTTGTTTAATTTTCTTTGCGGCTGCGACCATAGCTCGCCCTCAACAACATCAACACTAATAGGTTTTTGAACGTATACATGGGGGCACCCCGATTTTAAAGCCTCTATGGCCTGTAGGGCATTGCCAATATCAGGGGTGCCAATTAAGCACCCCAATATCCAGATCCTTCTCGGCAGGCATTTTTCTATTAATCCTATAGGTCCTGGGAGCTTTTTTCCTGAAGATTGTCTAAGTTGTTAAGTTGCGGTTCCTTAAGCAAACGTTTTCATCCACATCACAAATGGATACCACATTTACCTTGGCTTACCTGCATTAAGCCTAAAAAAGGTCACTTTTTCCATTTACCAGCCGTTCCCGATCAGTCAACCCCGCAGCGGTTTTCGCGGTAGATTGAGTTCCATACCAATAAGAACCAAAGGAGGAAAGTGGGCCAAAGATGCCGCAGCCCCCTTTTAAAAAGTGTCGTCTATTAATGTTAAAAAATCTTGGTGTCCATGGTTATGATATTGGTTCGGTTTTTTTTAAATTGTTCTCCAAAAATACGAAATATCTTCACTATTTAGGAATAAAATTTTTTAGTTTTTTAATATCCTAAAATATTTAGAGTTTTTATCTAAAACACCCTTAGCTTTTCTGTTTCGTTATTTTGGTCATTATTTGTCCTCCATCATCTCCACTTGTATTTGCTGAATGTTTAATAGTTCTTGTTGTTGATTTGAATTATAATGGTGGTCAATTTCTCGTGAAGGATTCGAATTCCAATTTCCGCTTTTAAAATTTGCCATATAATTCTTGTTTTGGATCGTTCCCTGTCTTTTCCTCTGCCTATTTTGGCTCATTCCATTATCATGGGCTTGCAAAGCAGCCAAACAGGATAAAATTAAATTCAAAAGTATAAAAGGTTAGGGTCAAATCCTTTTATCCATTTAGGAAAAATAATATTTGATGACCATCCCAAATAAAAAATTAAAAAATGCCAAAAATAATTATGAATCTCCAACTTTTCCGCCGAAGGTGGCCACTTTATCTGCCAGGCGTTTGTCCCAAAGGAATATTCAGTAGCTTTTCATTCCAGACTTTCATTTTGGGTTAGTTAATTATTTTTTCCTGTTGGATCGTCTTCAGCACATTCTTCTTTCCAATTGTAGACAATTTCACCTACCTCCTGGATGAGGTATTCGGAAAGGTTATTTTGTCTATACAAATTTTGAGTTCCGGATACGGAAATAGATTTTTGGGGAATTTATTTCTGGATGTTCCTTATTGAATAAGATCCATAATGGATTTTCGAATTGTTTTACAGGAATCTGTTCACTGACCGGATATTCTTTAAGGAAAATGGGCACTTTACCAAAGCGTCTTCATGGGTAAGGTATTTTATATCCTTAAATGTTAATGTATTTTATGGCCCTTTTAAACATATGGTTCCTTGATTTACACCTATCTTTAATCAAATTTCTTTTCTCTAATTATCATCCCATGAAGAAAAAATTGAATCAAATTGGAAAGCCACGGCATATGTGGAAACGATATTTAGCTTCATCCTGTCTTATGTTTCGGACCCCTTGGCCATAGTCTATTCTGGCCAGTATGCCTGGATTGCACTTTTTGGTAGTGGCCTTTGTATTGTTTTTTTTAGAAAAATCTATGGCAGAGGTGGTCGGGGCCAACCTTTTGAATGGGAGGTTGCTACAATGCCTTGTGAATACCACTAAAAAATCAACGGCATCCTTGGCAAGCGGCATTGATTGTTCTTTCTTATATGGCAACGGTGGTTTAATATCTGCAACGTGAGGCCGCTGAAATTATGCGTAAGCATTCTTGAATTTCTCCCTATCCTACCAGTTAAACCATAATCTTAAGTTTTGTTTTATGGGGTTGGTAATCGTGGTATTGGTTGAATCTTTCCAAGGTGGCAATAATTCCATTTTTATATTTTCATCTTACTTTCATTGACATTATGGCAATCCTTTTGTATTTTCTACTTTGCTGAAAAATGGTTTTTGAAACCTTGTTCTCCCAATTTTCAGAAGGCCCTTAGAGGGCGGTGGTATTTTAGCGCCTTGTTTTTAGGATTTTCAGCGCGATGTTGGGGATAAGTGGTTTTGATAAGTTCAGCTAACTATGTTAGAGGAACAAAAAGGGGGGTGTATTCTTCCGAAAACCTTGCCGTAATATGTGGGTGGTAAGTTACTTATTTTTAATTCCGTTGATTCGCGTTTTTTTTTAGCGCTGCCATTGTCCCCAATTCATCTTCTTATTGAAATCCAATCAAGATTTGCCCTACTCTCCAAAAATGGCAGAAGTTTCCGGAGGCAAATTGGCTTTTCCTTAACTTGTGGGTATTTGATTGCAGCTTTTGGTTTTAAGTGGTGCCGTGCTTACTTCCTTTGTAGGGGTTGGTGGGGACTTATTGGAGCGAATGGCACTTGGCCGTATTTCTACCCAAATTTTTTATTTGAAAAAAAATAAGGCAAGGAGTTCTTATATGGTATATACCCGTATTCTTTTTATTGTTGTGTATCCATTTTTATTGTAACTCAAGGGTTTAATTTGGCAAACTGGCAGGTTGTTTTATTACAATAGCCTTTTTTTATCGTTTATGGCATTGTTCGGGTCGGCAATATTGATGCTCTCAAAATAAATTAGGGCCAAAATTTACCACGCCCCGAAAAGGGTCAAGGTTGGTGGCGTCTTATTAATGCTTATACTTGCTGTCATGGGCTTGCGATGGTCGGAAAATAATTATTTCTAAACCCATTTCCTATTTTGCAATCTTTTTATTGAATTATCTTTAATTCCTACGCTAATGGTTAGTGTTTTTTTATGCTTATTACCGCACCTATATTTTTAAAGGGGATTTCTAGCAATCCTTAGCTACATTTCTTTCCCGATAAAGGGACATCCTTTTAAAACATTGAAAAACCAATATATTTACTTAAAAAAATTACTGGCAGGATTTAATTTAAAAACAGGCAATTTGTTTTCTTCAACCAAAATTCATTGACCGATGTTGCCTACCTTAAATTAAGGTTGATTGCTTTATTATTAAAAAATAATGAAATCAACAAGGATTTCTTTTAAAATTGGTTTGCAATTATTTAATTTTGAGGGAGCACGCCATTTGTACCCAATTTTTTAAATATGGACATAAAAAAAGGTGTTAGATCCGTGCTTTACAAATATTCATTATTTCAAATTGGGTGGAAAAGGAGGGCCAGGGGCGTTTTCTTTGGTCCGGATTTTTTAAAAATTTAAGGAAAGAGTGGTGGCCAAGCCCGGATGGCGATTTCCCCTTGGGAAAAATTTTCCCTTTCTTCCCTT
>Ga0163217_1119212_pt1 | contig 12077 bp, 15 predicted proteins | sample SynspAceP_FD_185933 | JGI IMG/M metagenome (GOLD analysis project Ga0163217, IMG submission 185933) | Saline lake microbial communities from Ace Lake in Antarctica - Synechococcus sp. Ace-P (PacBio error correction) | ecosystem: Environmental > Aquatic > Non-marine Saline and Alkaline > Saline ... | reverse complement strand
ACGCGGGGTTGATTGGTAACGAACAACACCGTCGGTAATCAAGGTGTCATCCGAGCAGTGCTGGCACATCATCCACAATGGAAATGCCTCTAGCGCACCCATGGGCGTCCTCTTCTTTCAGCGTTCAGGTCTGTTTTGAATCGAAAAGCTCCCGCCGCTGTCTACCGGACTGGGTGTCGAATGTCTCGCCCCACCCCGGTGCCTTTGATGGGACCATTCAATCGATGGAAGCCGCCTGGGAAAGCAGCCCTTTAAATTGGTGGCGAAGACAGGTTAGCGTGCTGTGAGAGCAGCCAATCGCATAGGGCGTCGAGGTGAGCACCCCCAGAGGTGACTGCGGCACCTTTGCGTTATCCCGGCACCTGGCCGGGCTGATCACTGATCAACAGGTCGGACCATGTGGCGGTGATTGGGTGCGGTGTGTGTCTCCGGTTTGCGCATTGGCATCCGGCCTTCCGCCACAAACGGCTTTCGACGGGGAGATCAGCCGCTGGAAAGCGGGGCGTGGCCCCGGTGCGCCGCTGCGCAACCCGCCGCAGCCGCGTTGATCGAGTGGCGGCTTGACCATGGCGCCCCCTTGTTAACATCAGCGCCTTCGAGCCGCTGCCGCTTGCTTGAGGGACCCTGAAACGGCGGCTGGATGGAGCCCTGGACCGGGAACGCGATCGGCCCCTCGATAGCCAAGCGGAAATTTTCAGCTGAGTCACGCGGCCCCCTGACAGAGGCTTTTCTCTATCGAGGCTGCGGCGGCAGCGTGGCCTCTTGCCGGGGCTACTGGCCACGGCCCGCGGCCTGATCGACAGCCATACGGTGTTTTTGGTGCGTCGCCTGTATTCTATCGATGGACGAGTGGCAGCTGTTTGGCCGCCCCTCGGGGAGCAACTCGCTGTTGTCAATTGGTTGCTGCTCAGCGGCACCTTCTGGCCATCCCGCAGCGCGCTGTTGGATGGGCTGGAGCGACAATCCCCTGCGCCAGGCTGCCGACGCGATCCTGCCCTGCGGTCAGGCGCTTGAGGCGATCGCCACACTCAGCTACGGGTGCCCCGCAGCAATCTGCTGCTGCGCCTTCGAGGCCGAAGCCCCCTGGCCTTGGCGGGGCGCTTGCCATTTCGAAGCTGTTGCAGTTCGCTGAATTCCCCCCAGCTCTCTGGCCACTGGGTTGGCGAGCGCCTGTCGATTCAGGCCACTGCCTGACTGCGGCTGTGGCGTGGTGCTCCCACACCGACGCCACGGTTGAGCGGATGGGCAGGACCAAGGCCTGGACCAGCAAAGCAGTTACCACCGCCTTATGGAAAACCTTGGCAATTTGGGCTCGGCCCCCGCCCCGCTTACCAGCGCTGATCGGTCGTGATTTGCGCTGGCGGGCTGGCCTTCCCGCTGCCGCCAGGACTGGGACCATCGCAAACCATGCTCTGCCCCTCAGCCAGATTGCTTTCTGCGGATGGGTGGCGGTTCCTGGCCAGGGCGCGTCGAGGAGCGCTGCGCAGCGGTTCCTGGCCCTCTGCAGCAATGCTTTGGCTAGGCGCCAGTTAAGCTCAGAAAACCGGGCGTGGCGCAAGGCTTGTAGCGCGGTGCTTTGGAGCACTAGGTCGCAGTTCGAATTCTGTCGCCCCCGATCCAAATATTACCAAGGGATCCAAAGAATCTCAGCACTTTGAGAAAAGCCCTGATCGGACCGTTTGTAACGCAAAAGTACGCCAAACCAACGGAAGAGGTCTCAGATCAGCGACCGATTGAAGGCCCAGCCTTAGCCCGGTTACCAGCCCTCGATCTGCTCCGCCCAAGATCAGGCTCACCAGCCTGCTTGCGGCATCTGCAGATCCTGATCCTGCGGGTCATCAACCCACCCGGCGGGGCCACAGCAGCCGGCTGCCTCGGCCGCGGCGAACCCGTGCCACGCCCTGAGCCTATCACACCACCGGGCTCGACCTTCCTCGCCCTTGCAGCTTCAACAGCTCAACCGGCCGCCGCTCGCATCAGCGCGTTCTGCCACAGCGCCGTCAGCGGCGTTGTGGCCTGAACGGCGCGCGGATCGCCCTGATCAGGCCAACCACCACGCTGCGGACGGGGCATCAAATAGAGCATCAGCGCAGGCTGCGCTCACGCCAGCTGAAATCAGCGAACGAGGTCCACAGCCCGGCGCCGTGGTGGGGGGGCTCGGGCAAGGTTCCGCCGGCACACTCAGCCAACCAATCACACTGAAGCCACGGCCGAGCTGCAGCAAAGCTCTGGCCACCAGCCAGCTCGATCCGGCCGTGACATGCATCGCCGCTCTGGATACAACGCTTGCGATCGCTGTTCACCGGACCGATCCAGAGCGGCGCGGCAAGCTCAGCAAAAAAGGGCATCGGCACGTTCCTGATAAACCAGCTGCCCGAAGGACAGCACCTGAATGCGATGGATTCCGGTTGCAGGCGGCCACCGGCTCACCAGCCGCTGCTGCAGCGCACTGAGTGGCAGAGAGCTGCACAGCAGGGCTTCGGCCAGCAACAATCTTGCCCATTCCGCCCCAGGCTGTTGGGCGGCCATGCCCTGCAACTGCCGCAAGCAACACTCCACCAGCCGGCTGGGCATGGACGCGGTCGCCAGCAGGAACGTCCAGGGGTTCGGGTCAAGTGGGTTTTGGCATCGGTGCCCGCCGCCGCATCACGCCTGAACAGGAACCACTCCGCCCCAATGCGTTGTTGTCCTGCGCGAACAAGCAGCAGCGGACCCGCTCCAGGCTGCCGCCTGCATCGCATCGCACTGCAAGGGCGGTCAGGAGCTCGGACACGCCAATCCCAGCGCGACCACTCGCCACTGAACGGATCACTAAGTTGAGCCGTAAGGCCGTCGGTGTTTGCTGCCGTCGTTGTAAAGCGAGTGTGGCCGCCGTGATTGACCATCCGACCAGTAGTCCCTCAGCCGTTGGTCGATTGCGTCCAGTAACCAGATCCAGCTCTGCTCGGCCCCACCCAGGTTGCAGCACCAGGGCCGCGGCGCACGGCCAGCAAGTGAGCTGCCCTTCGGGCTGCCGCAGTATCGCCAGCGGCGAGGCCGCGTTCGCTGGGGCCGCATTCACCACGGCGATGAAGGGCGACAAGGCCCGCTCGATCAGCAGCCGGAAAAACGGGGTTCCAGTCGCTGCCAGGCCGCGCCAGTCCAGCGATGGCAGCAGCTGATTCCGCCGCCCTGCCTCATGGTCCCCACATCCGGGGCCAGAGCACCCCTGCCTCTGGCCGGCGCTGGCCTCCAGGGCCACCGCCCATCAGGGGGGTCCTGCAGTAGCTCCAGCATTCCAAGCGCGCTGCAACGGATGGGCCATCGGCCAAATGGCCGCTTGGGCACGTTAAGACGGCATTGGTTGTGCATTGAGCGGCAGAGGCGGGGCGTCATCGAACGCCGGGCATTTGGCAACCAGCAGCAGGTCGTCATCCCAGCCACCCAGGCGCCGCTAGGGGGGGGCCGCAAACGTCCGTCCAGCCCGCAACCGCTTGGCATTCAGCGCCAGCTCAGCAAAGGCCGATCTGCAGCCAGGTCATCTGAACCAGCCGGCCGATCTTTGGAACAAAAACGCCGGCCCTCAGCGTCGAGGGTGCGGAACTGCGTGGCCCAGCCCGCACTGGGGGTAGGCCATTCACCACCAGAAACCCGGGCCCATCCAGAAAGCGCAGCGCAGCGGGCTGCAGCCGCGGGCTCTCGCTCACCGCGCCGGTGCGCTGTGCGCGTGGTTGCTGGGTCACAGCCACCGCCGCGGCCGCGTTAACGGGCCAGGCCAGAGAGCCCGGGAGAGCGACGGCGTGCTCGAGCGCAGGGCGTCTCGTACTGCTGCTGGCCAGGTTCAGGCCAGGCAGCCCGATGGAGTCTGGGCCGGAAAACATCACCCCCGCACCAGCCGGCCAGTGCGGCCTGGCGGAAAGAGCAGAAAGGTTCCAGGGCGCCCGTTCCGCCGCTGCCGTTGGGATCGAACGGCACCACGGCTCGAATCGGCATGGAACAGCCACCACTCCGGCCCGGGCGTTGTGTCCTGCGCCCAGAGCAAACGCCAGGGGAGCAAGTGGTGGGGATCGATCACGTTGCTGCCGCCGTTGCGGCAATCCACCGCCGGATCAAGGGCGCTCACGTTCAGCAAGCTGCCGTAGGCCGCCGTTTGCCCGCCTCATCAATGCCCAGTTGCGGGCACGACCCACCCGCAGGCAGCGGTGTTTTCCAGATCGCTGACCGGTATGCACCCACTGCAGGCACCATCCTTGGTGGGGTCTGGCAGCGCCAGCACCATGCTCGTTGGCTGCCTGTCGCATCGGTGTTCGCTTGAGCACGTCAGCTGGGCTTCTCATTGCCCGGCGTTGGCGTTCACCGTGGCAATGAAGGCCAGCCAGGCGCAGAAGAACTGGAGTACGGCGCGGTGCCGCCTGCGCTCTGCCAATCCAGCAGGGGCGAGGGTGCGCAGGCCACCACTGAGCGTCCATTGGCGGTGGGCATGCGCACGGCCAGTTGGCGCGACTGTGACAACAAAAAACTGGCCGGCGGAGCGTGTCCACCTGGGGATGTCCACAAGGGGGTTCAGCAGGGCGCGGCAGAGAAAAGTCAGCCGGGCAGGCACCAGGGCCGGCTCGATGCATCACCGGCCCCTGATAAAAACGCATTAGCTCGTCGAGTTCACCACCACCGGCCAGGCGGAAACAGGTGCCGAGCATCGGCTGCCACAAAGCCACTGGGAGCCCAGGGCGGATCAGTTGACGGAAAACCTGGAGCCGCTGAGCGATCGGTTGATCATCGTGCAGCCGTTCTGCAGATAGCTCATCACCAGCCATGGCCCCTCGCTCACCTCACCGGGTGATTCAGAAAACAGCAGGTTCGATTGCGAAGCTGCTTGGCGCTGGCCATCGACAGCCGAAATACTCTGGCCTTCTGTCTCACCAGAGAAGACAAAGTAGTCCTGCAAATGTGAGGATTTGGCCCAGCTGTTTGGGCCTCCAGCCTAGTTACTGGCCAAAGCTCGTATTACTTGGTGATCAAGGCTGTAGTAGCGCCAAAACCATTCGGTCGCACGGCCGGTGAATCCACAAACACCATGCACGCCTTTCGCGAGCTATCGAGCGGGGTTCGTAATCGGGCAGGAGGCCGAACAGACATCAAAACGTTCTGCGGTCGGACCGGACACATGGCCGCGGCCAGCATCTGGGCCACCAAAGCGCTGTGCTTGCTCTTCGATCTGCAGCGTCAGCCGCACCAAGCCGCGTCATCCGCGGGCCATTGCAGCCACCGTTGATCTGTTGCTTGCGGGTAGCGCCCGTTTTCACACAGCGCCAAGGCCAGGCCTCCAGCTGCGCAGCAGCGCCGCGGGCCAGATCGGGCAGTCGAAGCGTCGCGCCAGCCGGGTGGCAGGTAGGAAAGGGTTGCGGGCCATCAATCGGTGAGCACCCCGGCCTCGATGGCCAGCAACGGGGTTGAGCGAACAGCTCTCCTCGATCCCGCAGCCGCGCCAGCAAGCGCCTCTGCAGCGGCTGCTCGGCGTTGGAGTAATCTGGTGCCTGGCGGCCCAGCAGCAATGCAACCACCGCCCAGCGACGGGAAAGCGCACGGTCGGCCACCACCGCCGCTTACCAGGGCTTCTGGATCCTGGTTAAGAAAGCCGCAGCAGGTCGCTTGGAAGGCCGCCCAGAGTTGTTAGGTGCGTGATCCAGTGGGCCAGATTACGTTCACGCGCCGGATCCAAAGCATCAGAGCCCAGACCATCGAAGGCAACCGTCGTGGTTCGCTGGGCGACCAGCAGCGGCACGATCACCTCCTGCAGCTCACGCCGGGGGGGTCGATCCGGGCGATCAGGTGGGCATCAGGGACACCGCAAATCTTCGGATCGCCGCGTCTGCTGGGCAAAGGTTTTGCTCTGTTGCTGAACCAGTGTTGCCGTAGTACCAGTCCTGCAGAATCACTTCTGTTGGCTGAACCTCTGCGTCGAGTATTCATCTGTCCTCGAAGAAAGCCTCAGCACCGCCTAGCTCGAAAGGAATGAAAGCTGGCGGCCAGGGCTTGAAATGGTGTTATTTCGTCGGGCGGCACGGCATAAGCATATGGTGCCGAACTGATCATTGTTGCTCATCACTGGTCGCTTGAAACGCCGAGAGAGAAGCTCCCAGCTCATAGAGAGCCGGCACATACCAATCGGTCAAATCCTGCGATCGGTCAGTCCCGCGGGCCCCCCCCCATTTCCGGTTTTTTGGGGGCCGGGGGATTTGGGGGGGGGGGGAACCCCCCCTCCGGCGGGGGGGGCCAATTTGTTTTCCCCCCCTTGGGGCCGCCTCGCTGTTGGCAAAGCCATCGAAGCTGTGTCGGTCCGCTGCTCGGCCGTGTTCGAGGTTCTTGGGTCTGCTGGCTGCTCATCCCCGCCGCCGTTGGCGCAATGATCAGCGCCCATGTGCCACGCCGTTGGCGCCTTCTGGTGTAGATCAAGCCGCCGTAATAGCCACCCTGATTAGGAAGAGCCAATCGAGGAAGATCACCTATAGGAAACACCCGCAGGGCCAAGCACCAAGCTGATACACCTCGCCCGTGAAAGGGTCGAGATAAGAGGCACAGGGATTCGAGCCCGCAATTTGAGCAGCGGGCGGGCCTGTTTGCCCACAAAACCCAGCCCGTGCCGCGGCTGCCAGCGCTGCCAGCGGCGCCAGGCACTTCCCGGCACGCCCTGGATTGCCCTGCTGGCCAGCAGCGCCAGCTGGGCCAACGACGCCAACACCCTCAGGCCCCGGTCGGCCGGCAGGGCCTTGCGGGCCAGCAGGGGCCTGCCGGCCCCTGGATCTCGCGGCATCACCCAGCCCGGCTGCGCCGCATCCCAGACGGTAGAGCTTGTCGTTCTCAGCTGAAACCACATAGGCATCCGCCCCTGCTGCTGGCAGTACTGGCAGATCGCCACAAAGGTGGCCACGAACCCCTTGAGGTTAGATGGCCGGTGCCCGCCGGTCCCTGGGCCGGGCCACCGGGCCAGGGCCAGAAGGGTCCAGGGCAGGGCCCGCCGGGCCTGCCCGCAGGGCTTGCCTGGGCTCCCTCAACTCCGGGCAACACCCTGCTCTTCCAGCCGGACCAGCGCGCCTGGGCTTCGGCCGGCGGGGGCTTCCGCAGCCCCGGTACACCCTGCGGGCCGGCCGGGAATCGAGCCGGTGTTCGTCCAGGCCATCAAGCGAGAAAGCGTCTGCCTCCTATTGCCAGACGCTCCACCGCACTTCAGCGGTCGCTCTCGCAATTACAGCCGCTGCAACGGCGAATGTGGCCGGAGACGAGGGATTGACGTCTGGCATCTGAAGCCAGCACGCATTGTAAACCGTGCCAGCAGAAGGCTCAAGGTCTGGAACCTTCCGCCGCTGCTCGGTCGTCAGTATCAGTTGATCGGGACCAGAACACCTCGCTCGGTGGGTGGCGGCAAACACCCTGAAATCAAAGGGCCCGTTCAGGCAGAAATGGGCAGTCCCGTGTCCTTGCAGTTGCCAACGTGACGTTGTTTTGGTGGCGAACTGCCAGTTGGGCGTCTTGAGCACCGTTCATCTGAAATGGCAGCGAAAGAAGGCCGCAGTAGTGCAAGGCCGGGATTGTCAGAAGCAACAGAAGACGACATGTGGACTGGTCAGGCCGCAGAAACAGCCGTTCTGCTGCCGGTATCAGGGCCGTCGCTGTCGTAAACTGTCCAGCAGGAAAGCCAAGCCCCCGCCGCATAGGAAAAAGCCAGCGGGCTACCAGAGCGTTGCCGCGCGGGTCCAGATCACGTCACGGTTGCCGGTGGCCTGCCGCTGATTCCCGGCCAAAGCGATTGGTGTTGAAATCGCCATCCGGGCAGGCAGGGCTCGGCGCCGGGTGGGAGATCGTGCGCCACGGAGGTCAGTCCGCCACGCAGCGCGACAGGGAGCTGGTCTGCGTTCGGGTGACACCAGCCAAGAGATTGTTCTCAAAGGAGCGGGCCGGGCCTGCAGCACCGTGCGCAAGCCCGATGCCCCGCTGGTTGAGGCAGCATCCGGCGGGCGAGCTTGGGCTATAAGCACGCAGGGACGCCATCAGGCTGGTGCAGACGGCTCGCTGGACTTGATCGTTGAAATTCGACCCACTGCAACGGGCTCGTTGCCCGTGCCACCGCCTTTGGGGCCAGGGTGCCCCTTGTGCCTGGCAGGCCCTTGTGGCCCTCCTGACATCGATTCGCCCCGTCGGGGTTCCAAACTCATCGCTCAGCACCAGCTCAGTAGGACCAGGCCCGTCACCCGGTCCAGATAGAATCACCCGGGCGCCCGGTGGGCTGGATTCCACCATCCATCACGCCTTGAGTCGGTTGGCCGTCACCGGAAGTACCAGCGACTGCCAAGGCTGGCGGCGCCGCGTGCCGTAACATCACCGCCAGGGTGGCTGCATCCACGCGGCTCGCAGCAGAGCCAGGTCCGCCATCGGGGTGTAGCCGGGAGCCGCCACTTGCTTCCGTGGCGCTGCCGTTTGTTTACGGCTGGCCATCGAGGCAATTCACCCGGCACCCAGGCACTCCACGCCAGCAGAGGAGGGGGGGCCAGCCCGCCTCCTGCCTGGCCAACGGCTTTTGGCCCATTCATCACCGAACACCACAGCCGGCGGCCAGCGGGGGCAGCCCAGCAGCGACCACCGGGCAGCGAGGCCAACATACAGCCCCCATGGCGATGGTCACCACCAGGCGGAACGCTCGCTGTAGAAACGTGCCGCAGCTTCGGCGACATTCAGGTCCGTCGATCGTCCCACGGCACCAGCTCGCCTGGTTGCCATCTTCCCCAGTCCCCCTGGAGTCCCTGCATCGGCACAACCACGTGGATCGATGCCAGCTCGATCGCGGCCGTGCCCAGCCCTCATTACAGGCGGCCGGGCTGATTGGCAACCACCACAGTTCCCAGCGTTGCCGCTGGCACCGGCCCGAGGCGAAAACCGATTCTCCAGCCAGCGCTGCACCTGATGACGCAAGACCCACTCCTCGCCGGCCAGGCAACCCCAACGGGCGCAGCAGGCGCAGGCGTCCTCATCGCGCTTCCGTGTGCCAGTCAGGCGGATAGGGGGGCATGGCAGACAGCCAGCGGCAGGGGAGCTACCACCCTTTTGCCAAGCTCAACAAAAAGCCGCCGTCTAAGAACACCGGTAGGTGGTCTTCTCCCCAAGCGGGGGATTAACCAGCAGATTCCGCTGGGGACATCCTCCCAGGCCTCACCAGGCAGGGGGGATCGGGCATGGTGGGCCACTTCAAAGCTGCAGACCGCGCGGCCATCAGACAACATTCGCTTGGTCAATCGATTTGCATCCAGGTGGATCCGAAGTCCTGCAAGGCAGTGATCGGTGATCTCAGCCTTCGTCAATCGAAGCAAAATCGAACAGTTTCGCTTCCGGCTTCCCTTCAAGCTTGGCTTCCGCCCTCCTGCTCCAGGCGCTCCGCCTCAGCCACCATTCCTTCTTGGTCATCGATTGATCCAGGGGCGACGCCGTAGGACTTCAGCAGTGAGATGGCATCTCGTCCCTGGTCATCGCGGTGAAACCAGAGAAATAGGCTTCTGGCTCGGGTTCACCTCGATCTTGGAATCAACCGGAGCAGGATCATCTTGGTGAGAGGACCTCAAGCATCGCCGGGGATCACTCTGACCCGCGCTATGGACAAAGAACACGGCCAATTAATTGGCCGTCTGATCGCGCTTGAATCAAAAGATAAACTGCACTCTGTGTCGCTTGTATAGGTGTAAATTAGAACAGCAGATTGCAAAGGCTCCATTCCACGAGAAAAGATCCACCTGTCTGCCAAACTCAGATGCCCGGTTGGCGCGACCACTTACCACTGCTTCACAGGCTTTGCCCCACTCACCTTCCTAAGTAGGCCTCTCGGGATTGAGCTCAACGATCACCGGCTAGCACATCCGGACGCAGCGGTCCGGGGGGTCAACGGATTCGGATACAAGACCGGTCCGTGGGGGTGCGGGGTGCCGCCATCGCCCACTGCGTCTGTCGAGATCGCAACACCAACTGCCACCTCCAGCTCAACCAGCCCTCCAGTGGCAGGAATGAACGAAAGCGATCCACCTCGCCTGGCTTGCGGGACTGCCTGCCGCATCCCCTCCGGCTCTCCAGATAGGGCGCGCTCGCAGGACCGGCTCGCGCACGGTTCGGATCCACAGGTTCGATCCGGTCGCTGCGATCAGGTGTTCAAGGCGTCATCAGAAGGCGGACGCCAGAAAGAAGTCCGGGGGCGGGCCGGACACCTTCAGCAGCCGCGGCGGCGCCCACGCTTGCCAGCCTCGACGCGGAATTCACGTCGCATTCGTGCCCGCTAGCCTGTAAAAAGAACAGCGTTCCAGTTTCGGCCATCACAGCACTTCAGGCGTAGGGTGAGACCGGCGTAGCGCCAGCAGGGGTGCTCGGAGTTCAGGCGTGCAGCGGGCATACACAAAGTCGTGCTCCTTTTCACGTTCGCAACGCATCAGCAGGGGCCATCAGCAGGGCACCGCGCTTTGATTCGTTGCTTCCACCTGGACCGCCGGCAGCCGGCACCGCACTGAACGCTGCCGTGACCCAGGGTGCCGATCGTGCCGTCCTTACAGTTCAGGGGCCAGCTCAGCAAAAAATGTCACCGCAGGCAGCACTGCCCGGGTGCTGTAGCAAGAAAGTGAAGTGACCCGCTGCATTGCCAGCGGCGTCTTGATCTTCACCACCTCAAGAGAACGCTGGAACTCTGACCCGCTCAACGGATCGGTGGTCGCTGTGGTGAATCCAGCACTCTACCAACGTCAGACTAACTGCATTCAATCAGTTTGTTGAAGCCATTGCAGCCATGGTCGATTTCCTCTCAAATACAAAGGTTGGATAGGATCTATAAAAAGGAGTGGGCTTAGAAGTGAGCAGATCGAGCAAAGCAGTCACGACAGGACTGACGTCAACAGCCGAGCAATCGCCCGGCTGTTGTCACAACCGCAAAAAGCCCAGAGCAAGTACCAATCCACCGTGGGTGGCGAAACAAACCCGGGCGTCCTGCACTCGCCGAAGTCCCGCACGAGAGGCCGTAGCGGCCTCCGACGTCCCTGCTCAGGCTTCGCGTCCATCAGCTCATCACCCAGGGTCGCAGCAGTAGAAGCTGGTGGTGCCGCCGGCTTCATCGAAGCCCAGCACCTGGTTGCCGCTGCGTCCTGCACTCCCCACCACGAGGATTTTTCGACGTCCTTCCCCAAACCAGGCCGACACATGCCGGCCATCCACCACCTGCGTAGAGATCAGCGCATGAGGCAACCTGCGGCTGGCGGTGCTGATCTGGCGGCGACCAGCCTTGCTGGGATCAGCACCTTCTCGCCACCGTTGGCTGTTCACCGGAATCCACCAGCGCCATTCGTAGGCTTGGTGAGCTTTCACCGACGCCTTCGGTATCGATGGGTCTGGGAGCAAGCAGCAGGGGGAGACGCTTGCCTCAGCCCGTTGAAGGCACTGTGGATCCAAAGGTGGCATTCGCCCGTTTGGATTATCGCCGCCATCCAGGGTGAGCGCATCGAGCGCACCTCTGGCTCCGGTCTGGCTGGCGGCGGGACTCCGGGGCCATGGAGCAACGATCGAGCGATCCACGGTCGAGATCGCCACGAACGAAGGTTGCACAAGCACCTTCCGAATCGTCTCGACGGGCGCCGTAAATCCGCTGCGGTAGCCCTCATTTCAGCGCGGAAAGCCCAACGCGAGGCAGCTTCACCTCTTTGGCGGGAATTGACAAGGCACCACCAGCAGGTAATTGCTGCCAAGTCATGCGGCCGAAGCCAGTTCACCTTCAACGCAAGGTCTTGGTGACCGCCCAGGCGGTCAACCCTCGTCTCATCTGCTCATCGCCTCGGATCTCAAGGTGAGGCCCATGGTTCACTCCGGGGTCTGGCCCGCAGCAACGTCACCCACCTATTGCCCCAGCGACCACCGCAGCTTGAATGGATATGGGGGGTTGACGGGGCTCTTGTGAAGCCTGAGGCGGCGGCGGCGGGGGTTCGTCACGATCCATCGGCGGCGCCAAGGGCCCGGAGCGCAAGTCACGCGAGGCCGCTGCGCGGTCGCGGCCCCTTGGCCCTTTCGCCGGGTTTCGCTCGAAAGTC
>Ga0163217_1025710_pt1 | contig 12077 bp, 16 predicted proteins | sample SynspAceP_FD_185933 | JGI IMG/M metagenome (GOLD analysis project Ga0163217, IMG submission 185933) | Saline lake microbial communities from Ace Lake in Antarctica - Synechococcus sp. Ace-P (PacBio error correction) | ecosystem: Environmental > Aquatic > Non-marine Saline and Alkaline > Saline ... | reverse complement strand
TCTTCTCAAGCATGAAACGCTCAGATTGATAGGCGAGTGGCGAGGTCGCTGGCTGAAGGTTGCATGGACCTACGGACAGCTGCGGCTATTCAAAAGTGCTGATGATCAAAGTCTGTTGGTCACATGATGATGAGAATGCCGCCTCTTCTCTGCCAAAAATGCGGTGTTTTTGACTGCTCTATCTTTTCGTAGCCTATTGTTGACCAAGTTGCGTTCAAGGCTGATTTAATAGAGTAAATATTACCGCCGCCTTTCGAGGCGGGGCGTTTTCCCGTTATAATTTATGCGTAGAACGAAGCGCAACATCCCCACAATGTCCCTAAGGTTATCATCCAGCGTTAGAGGCTGTGGACGCTCATTCGCAACGTCGACCGGCATTCAATTGAGACGAAAATCATTTTCATCAAACTTGTCGGGGGGATTTGGGGGTCCCCTGAAAACTACTCGAGTTTCTACGTTAGGCCTTCGGTGTCGCTCTCAGTTGATTGGCAATTAGGGGCGCGATTGCGGACCTTTCGCTGCAGTCTGCATGACTGACCGATCACGACAAAGCTGGCGTTAGAAAGATCAAAACCTTCTGGTTCAAGAATTCACGATCATCGACTGCATTCCCGCACGCGTCTTTCGATTTTTGCTCCAATTTGGCATCAGCTTGCGTCGAATTGATTCTTGAAACGGCGGAATCCATCACAAAATGTTGAGCGTCTGCACTCTTGGGCCTCGTATCGGGAAAACGATGTACCGGGGCCTCTCCGGGCGCAGCCTACCCGCGATACAGAAACAAGGGTTATAAAGAATGAAGACTATCGTCATCTGCTCCGCGGGCTCGAAGTCTGTTTAACACTCGCGCATTTGGTCGCGCTCTAAGAACGACAGCTGACGGCGCCTGGTACTTTCGACTACGGGCAACGTCACCGCAAGGAACTGGACTTATGCAGCCTTGTGTGCGCAAGCGGAACAGGACGTTCCCACGATATAATAGATCTGCGCGGCAATCGGTGCGGCCCTGGACGGGGATCGGGCCTCTTACTGATGTGACCATTGATGTCCCTGGACGCGGCATTACGCTGAAGAAAGCTAATGCGCATCCACTGTCGTTCCGAACCCAATGCAATCATGCCTGGCGTTGGCCTTTGGAGTGCGGCAGCAAAGCGGTGACCAAGGCCGGCAACCGCAGGTCCATGCATGGTGACGCATTTCATCTTATCCCGACTGCCGTCCCGCCTTTACGCAGGATCGTTCGAAGCTATGCAAAAAGCGGCGCATGGATGGGCTATGCAGATGTGTCGCTTTACCACGCCTTTCGTGCATCGCACGAAAGCTTGACATCGTCACCGAGGGCGCGCGTTATAACACCGCCCCTTCGCAGAAACGTTGGTCCTGTTACAAAGGTGGTCGTGAGCCATTGCGGGCGTTGCCGAGCACCTGCGTGGAGAAGTCAGGCTGCGCGAAGCGTTTCATTTGCAGATTCGCCGATCCAGACAACGCAATCCGGATTAATTGGATCCGCGCGAATCGCAAAAAAGGACGTGGCTGATGTATGCGGATTAACAATAAAAGAATTCCAACTTTCGGCCCTCTCACCAACCTCCTCCATCTGGCCTGGACGAACCACCAATGCGCAACGTCTGCACGGCCACAACTACGTGTCATTGTGGAATTGGCATCGACGACATTAAATTGCCGGACGGGCTTTGTACGCGACACCGGTGAGTTAAACCGCCTTAAGACCTATATCCGACGACACGTCGACCATTCGCCATCTCAATGACGTCATGCTCGCAGCCTCGACTGGCCGAAAAACATGCCGCGACATTTTATGGACTGCCGTGCCGCGGGCCCCGCTGGCCTGATAACCAGCGCGGTCAGCGGTCAGCCAGACACCAAAAAACATGCGGCTTGAATACCGACCATGAGCCCAATTGCGTATCGCCGAAAATATTTGCCCGACAGTTCAGGCGAAGGGGCGCTAATCGGGAGAGCCCACCGTCTTGTGCGCACAGGGGGTGTAGATTACCGCTGTGCGTGTGCGATAGCCTGCATGCGGTCGACACCGGCATATCGCCTATTACATGGGCTGCGATGCCCCCACAATGGCGATTTGGGAAGAAGTCCAGCGCCTCCAGGCAACCCGTTGGACCGTGTCACTGTCCGGCGGCAATCGGCCCATCAAGAGTTCACGCAAACTGATCGCGCATATGGTCACCGCAAAAGGGCTTACCGCTTTGCCTGCGAAACTCGGTCGATTGCAAAGCCGTGGTTAGGCGACCTCGGACACACTTGGTTTTTAAGTCCCAAGCCCCTTCCAGCAAAGGAAGTCGCCAATTGGGCAGCGTTGGATGCCGTTGTTTGATGGACTGCAAAAAGAGGCGCAGGCACGATCGTGGATGAAAAAATCGTTGATCTTCGACGATGCGGACTATCTTAGGGCACGCGCAGCAAGCTGAGAAATTAAACCCTGACTTGCCGCCTCGTACCTTCAGCCCGGAAATCTCGAGGTCGATCCTGCCGTCGCTAGAGACCCCGCAAATACTTGGCCGATAAACTGCTGTGGCTGGTCCGAGAAGAACAATTCAAGATAGCTGGTTTGCGCCGCGGATCTTGCCGCAATTTTGCACGTCCTGCTGTTTGGGGAAAACAAGCGCGCGGGTCTCTGACCCGTCAAAAGGAGACGAATATGGAAAACGATTTATAGTGAGTTTAAAGCAACTGCGGCGGCGCCAGACAGATTTGCCGTCCTCACCCGAAGGACGCGGTCCTCGAAACGGGGTATCGAACCGCAAGCCGACGTGGCCTATTGCGTACGTTACCGCCCCCAATTCACAATCGCTGTGCCCAATGACAGGCCAGCCTTGAGTTCGCACCATTTTGGTCATCGACTATGTGCCTGGCGCATTTCTCTGTCGAATCCTAAATCCCTTCAAACTCTTCTTGGATCGTTTCGCAAGCCACGGTGGCCTTTCACGAGGACTGCCACCATCTCAATTGCACGGCGTGTCTGGTTGACTTGCTCGATCCGCAATGCTGCGGATCGGTGCGCTATGGTAATCCACGTGGCGCTCCCGATCGAATGGTTCTGGGCCAAACTGGGTCCATGCCTGAAGGCGTTGTGGATTCCAGACCAAGCGTGCCGCCCTATCGCGGCAGGAGGGTAATCGGGCTCGAACCAGACACTTCGCCCGCGAACTGCGCCAAGGTCCGTCAGCGGGGCGATTTCAACGTCGACGCGAAGAGCAGTCAATGGTCGTTTAGCCAGCAGTTCAAGAAAGCTCGTTTTTTGGGAGGGGGGGTGTAGATGCACGAAGGTAGGGTTTCGGGGGCCGCAAACCTAGTGCGCTTTGCATGGAGGTCCGATCTAAGGGCTGACCCCTCCGCCAACCGACTTTTCCGGCAGTGCAAAATAGAGTGTATTGATTGCAACCATTTCGTGCGACAATTCCCGTTACATCGTTGGCTCTTTACTTATACAACTTTATGACTTCGGCGACGGCGACCCGTTGCAGATCAAGCCCATTTTCCGCGAGGACTATAACGGAGATCTCCCCGTGAACGCATTGCAGAGTATCAATTCATCCGAACGCCATCGAAACCACCCGTGTCCTGCCTCCGCGGGTTCCAACTGGAAATGTAGCCAATGGATCAGGCGTTATGCGGCGATGGTAGCTGCGATCGCTGTTTGTCGGGCTATTCTATGGCGCAGCCTGTGACGGCAACTCGAAACTGGTTCCAATTTAGGCGAGAACCCGGGCGATCTGCGTATGTTATGTGCATCGACCTTCTGCTTCCAGGGAAGGCTTGCCTCTGGTGGTGGCCCTGCATTGGCTGCACCACAAACCGCGACTTGACTTTGATGATGAGACAGGAACTTATCGCACTTGAGAAGAGATTCCCATTCCTGCGTTGTGTTGCCCGAACAACGCGAAGAAATATGCCCCCCGCCGATGTTTTCGTTGACATGTACGCATGACAACAATCCGGGCAAGGCGGAGAGTGCATCGATCCTGGCGATGGTTGATGCAGCCATTGAGGCAGAGAGGCGTAGACCCGAATCGCGTCCTTTATCTGGTCATTCTTCTGAGGGGCCATGACAGCGCGTCATTGTTGGCCGAACTATCCGAAGCCGTTGTTGCGGGTGGCCGCAGTTATTGCGCCTTTCCGGTCGGCTTGCAATCCCGCCCCTCAGGTGCTTTCGATTTGATTTGGGAATTCGCTGCAAGTCCAAATCTTATTGCGCCCCGGACGGGCCGATGCAAAGTTTAGCTTGCGGGATCAGAGGCTTCGATTTAACGGATCGCGACGGCGTTAGGAATGGGCCGGATTATGTGACTGATTAGCGCAGAGGACATTGCCGGAAAGCTGGCCTTTACCTGTGTCGCTTTGGGCAGGCCACCGCCGGACACGATCGTCAACCCCGACAAACCTTCGCGAAACTGACGGAAACAATGGACAACCGTTCCAAGATCGCCCTGTCGCGGATGAAAGCGAGGTCAGTTGGAAAATGCTATTCGAGAAGTTTTATCCGCGATACGCTGGGATAGCGCGCATTCGAAACCTGGTCAGTGGTATGGCTTCTGACATGCTTGCCAATAGATACAGCGGGCGATCGGCGGCAGTGGGACCAAGCAGCAGACTACGTCACACCCCGACGGGATATATGCTTAGCCGCTCAAGATGAAGTGCGACACCTGCGCAACCTGGAGCAGTAGGATGTTGCTATGGAAAGGCCACTACAAACACACTGAACGCCGAGGAACGCGGCCACCCGCGTAATGATTTGCAGAACATTCAACGGGCTCAAAGCCTGCGATGAGATTGCCTTCTCTGGGAGCCCATCACGCACTATCGGGCATGAAATGTGAAGAGGGGCGTCGTGCCCTGTGGCTACGACCCTGAGGTGGCACGGCGCGTTGCCTTATCAGACTGCGCCGCGACGTTCTGGTCGCCCGCGAAAAAATTGGCCCTGGTGGCCCTTTTATGATTGGGTGAACGCAGCCGCTCTGATCTATGGGCGCTTGGTCGCCAGAGCAGATCGCGGCCAGACTACGGCTTATGCATCCAGATGATCCCAGGTCAGCGCATCAGTCACGAAGGCGATCTATGCTGCTAGTCACGCTCAACCACGTGGCGACGTTGAAAGTGCGATTGATTGAGGCGCTGCGCAGGCCAAGCGCAAAACGCGGCATGCGACGCACGACCTTAGCGGGCTCAAGCTATAGACCCGGAAAAAACGTTGCGGCATCATGCATCGTCCCGAAGACATGCGAGCGCACGCCTGGTTCCCGGCCATTGGGAAGGAGATCTGATGTCAAGGGGCTTCAATCGCTCAGCGATAGGGCACGGTTGTGCGAACGCAAAAACGGACGCGTTCGTCATTTCTCAGCAAGTGCAGGCTGTGTACCGCCCAAACGCTGCTCTCGAAGGCTTTTAACGCGGCAGAGTGGAAACGTCTGCCCGTAGCGTGCGCCAGGCGATGGGACTTTGATCCCCCCCATGGTTCTGAGATGGCATTGCCAACCCAGGAACTCTCTCGCCGTCTAAGATCGACATCTGGTTTTGTGATCCTCACGCCACCGTGGCAACGGGGGTCCAACACAAAACACAAATGGTCTGCGTCGACAGTTCTTCCCGAAAAGGGGACCGGAGCCTAAGCGTTGCCTCAGTCAAACCGCCCCTGAACGACGTTGCACGCATGATGAACCATCCGGTCCTCGTAAAGACACTAGGGATGGAAACTCCCGCCGAAGCCATGGCGAAGAAAACTTGCGGCCATTAAATTCAACCGTTCGCACTTCAATCTTGAATCCAAAGATGTTGAACCGTGCGGCGGATCGCGGATTTCTGGCAGCTCCCGGTTGAAGGGACTGCGAAGGTAAACCCTCGTTTTACAGATGTAATTCACTAGGATTATCATCGGGGCCCACCAAAGGAAGAAACCGTGTCTACGGTAGCGAAAAAGGAAACACTTTGTCTCCAAGGATTTGCGATCAGTTTACTCTTGAGGCCGAAGGATATATTTCCGGCCGATTAAATAGGCAAAAAAAGAATGCAAAGCTTTGGCACCAGATCAAATCCTCCTGGAATGCGGTGACCATAAAACCGTCTGTGGCCAGATACCCAAAAAGGCCATAATGGACGCTGTAGAACCAAAGCCCAAAAGCAAGCCAGAATGATAACGCATGCCCAAGCTTTCATGGTCCGTAGTGCGCCTCGGCCCTTGCGTAGCGTATCGTTTGAAGGGCGGTTAATGAAGTTACCAGTTGCCCCGTAAAGGAGAAACCCAATAGTCATAACGATGCCACAATTGTGCCCTTAGCGGAATGTAGACCAGTCCACTATGCGGCCGCAATTGCAGCAAAGAATGATCAAGCCGTCCCAGACCAGCGATGCAGTGTGGGTAAACGCAGCCGCAGTAAAGGGACCCAATTGGAGCGGCACCAAGCACTGTAATAACCGCTCCTGCTGCCATATGCTGAAAAATAGATAGATTGGCGATTAAGGTTATCGGAGCGTAATGTTAGTGCGGTTCGGGCAGGGCAATCCCGCAGTCCGCCCAGCCCCAAATTTTTGTGGCATATATCCCAATAGGGAAACGTTAGGCAGCACCAAAAGGACAAGCGAAGATGTGGAGAACGTTTTTTCATACACGACATTAGGGACAGCGTAAAAAAGTTTAAGCAACTTCATGAGAATGGACGTTTTTCACAGAGCACAAAAGCAACGAAGCGTGCGAGTTCAGGGCATTTTGGGCTTCAAGTTGCCCGTTAGTCCCGCATTTCATCAAGTCCGGTCTGGCCGGAATCCGAGGGTCCAATTTGTCAGTTTCTCCGAAACGGACATTCGCTTTGCCCGCACATAAAAAACGGTTAAAGGGGGGCTCGGAGCCTGCCGTTCTCCGCAACGGGCATCAATGGTCTGGTGAGCGGGCATTGTTTGCTTTTCCGCTGCAAAGCGCGGAAATTATTACAGGACGACGACCAGTGATTGGCAACAAAACTAAATGGCGGGAGAGCTGCCGTTCGCCGCACCCGCAGATCTAATAATGGCAACCTGAAGAAAAGCTGAACGCTCAGGGACGCGCCCCAATACTTTTCGGTGCATCCGCAACGAAGGTCGGCAGATGAGCCCTACTTGCAAAATGGCCGTCCATATCATTTCGCAGAAGCAGGAACATCCCAAAGCGGTCAAATCCGGCCGATTACGAAACTTGATCTTTCGCTTTTTGCAAAAGCGAAGTGGCCTTTCCAGTTCGTAACGGCTTTTTCCGTTGGGACGCCTGCCCGATTCCTGATGATGTAAGAGACGTTGCTTAACGACGTCGTTAGCGACGTATCTTAGGTGGGGATTGCGATGCGTGGTGAGACACTTGGTTTGAACGACGGCGGCGCTGGAGCGACGAGGGAGAAAAGCTTTAAGATTGCATGCGGTGGGCACCAATGAGACGACGGTCACGCAAGTAGCTTCAACGCCACGAGATCACCGCAGCAGGTCTGATGCCTGCGTCAACGAGATGAAGAAGAAGGGGCTGTGGTCCCCGGATGTGGTGGGCGCTTCTTCCTTCTTTCGATATTCCTGCATATGGCGTTCCCCCACCATCGCGGGACACGTCCATCATTGCCGCCTCGATGGCGGTCCGAGGTACGCCTGTGCTGCAAACGCGTCCGCAGCCCGGCACTTCGACAGCAGGTATGGCTGCGGTGGCGCTTGACGGGCCAGCTGATCCGGTTGCGGTGGAAGCGGCGATGAATTGGTCCGGGCCACTGCGTTCGCGTCACGTGCTTGCGCGTGACGACATGCGCAAAGCATCGCCGGCGTCTTGCGGCGCTGACTCAGGATGCTGCGTGGCTGCGCCAGAAGCCTTTGCTTGAGCGGCGCCAGTCTTCGCCTTCCGCGGGCCGCCAAGGGTGACCGGGCTCAAGCTTCTATATTTTGGGACGGTCAGGCTTTTGCCCTACTATAAAGTCATGGAACGCGGCCGCTTTCCCGGGGCCTGCTGGAACCGAGGGGCCGTCCGGCTGACGTTCCCGCGCAGCTCGCAATTGCTCTGGGAAGGAATTGGACTGGCGCAGGCCGGATTGGGGCGCACCGCCGGCCCTTGTGGCTGAATATATGAGTCAAAATGCTTTTTTTTATAGCGCTATCACGGCCCTGGTGGTAGAAATGTGCATGTCAAATGTAAACGCAAAAATCTGCCAGATGATCCGCCCATATTGAAGGGCGGATGATTTGCGGCTTTGCAGGCCGAGAATGCCGAAGATCTCCGGCGACATGCGGGTCCAACCGACCCAGCTGGTTCAGGGCGCCTGCGCCATGCGGGGAGCGCCAAGTTGCAGAAGGCTGGCTTTCGCAAATCCTCTGGAGAAAAATCAACGCGAGATCGAGAGCGAAACTGGCGCCTCGAAGATCTGCTGGTTGCCGTAGCCGAGGGAAGATGGAGCGCCATCGGACCGAAGGACAAAACAACCAGCCGTCTCCAGAGGCTGCCGATGCCCCGCGCTGCGTCGACGTCCACCGTATAACGAGTGCGACCCTACGCGAGCGCCGTGTGCTTGATCCTGGCGGCGTGCTGCCCTTGACTTGTGGCGGTGATCTGCGTGCGGGCGCGAGGATGTCAGCGAGCGCTGAGAACAGATTGCCAGCCCAGATGAAGGTGGTGCAGATTCGCCCGGGATCAAAAGAAGTTCCTGCGGCGGCTGTGAGCGGATGGGCCCCAGGAGCCTGCGCCCAGCCGGCCAATCCCGCGGCAGCATGGCCTGGCCCGAACCTGCGGGCCCATATTTCTGGTCTCGAAGTTTGACGACCCATCTTCCCTTATATCGCCAGCACGAGATCTTTCGCCCGCATTGGGCGCAAGACATCCGAGACCACGCTTGTCGTTGGTGGCGGACGCGCGATGAAGACCCTGTCGCCGCTGATCGAACGAGCGAGGCTGACAGTCATGGGCAAGCGACCTGCTGCATTTGCGGATGACACGCCGATCCGGGGTGCGTGGGACCGGGTCATTGAGAGAAGGGCTTGGTAAGGCGTCAGACAGGGCCGGAATCTGGGCCTCATGGTGCGTTGACCCAGCGCCCATGGGCTGGATCATCTCCGCCCGGGGCGATCTATTACTTCGCCCCGCGACTGGAAGAAGAACACGTCCTGAGCCATGCTGGCCGACGCCCGCGCATCCTTCAGGCTGACGGCTACAAGGGCTATTGCCAAGCTTTACCGGCGCATTGATAACCCGATGGTGCGCTTCGTTGCGCGAAGCGCTTGCTGGGCGCACCTGCGCCGTGACTTCCCCACGACTTCTGGGCATCGAACCGAATGTCCGAGATCGGCCCGCGAGGCGCTCGACCGGATGCGGCAAACCATGACAGTCGAGCGCGACATCAATGCGCCAAAAGCACTGCGGACGTCCCACGCGCACGTCAAAAGTATAGGCCTTGCCCGAAGTTCTTAATGGCCTTCAACATCTGCGTGGTCCGAGCAGCAACTCGCTGCGCATTCCGGGCAAAGAGCCAATCCGCCAAGGCTTCCGCTATGGCCCTCAACCCGGGCAAGGCCTTCAGTTATTCCTGGCGAGACGGTCGTGTGCCATCGACAAATAATCCGGCGGAACGTGCTCTGCGACATCGGAATCGCAGAGAAGAAACTGGCCTCTTCGGCCGGGCCCGACAACCGGTGCGAAAACAACTTCGCACGCGCCATGACGATCATTGGGAAACCTGCCAAGCGAACGGCCCTTGATCCGCCAGCCTATCTCGCGGACATCCTCGACCGACTTGTTGCGCTAATTCAGCTGACGAACGGTTCCCCCTTTCCCCGTACGGATTTATCTCAACGGGCTTCGTGGACGGGGATACCAAGTGGCGGTGTAAACCGTTTGCAGGGATCGCAACGCGCACCTGAAACCTCAGCACTTGGACGTTCAAAGTCGCGCAGCCATTAGCCGCGGCCAGCAGTTTTTTTTATGCAATGCATTCTTCGTCTCGACGACGGCTCCGGCGGTGGTATCCGCTTTCCAGTTTCGCCAAGTGCCCGGCCCAGATATTTTTGACGCGGCGCAGAGCGTCATTTCCTGGCGATGGCACCGGCGTGGTGGTTGGCTTCCATGGCTGCGCATTTCTGCGTGGCGCGAATGGACTGCGGGCGCACCGCGGTCAGCGATGCGTGGGTGCATCGGCGCGTGTCGTAGGCAACCATCCGCGTCACGCTTCCAATTCTCTAGTCGTGCGGATCTGGCCCAGCAGATAGGTAGCATCGGTGCATCCCCGGAATGTTGCCCGTGATAACTCAGAACTGCTCTGATTTCCAAGCGTTTGCTCGTTCGATACCGATGTGATCTTGCGCCAGACGCGCCGTTTGGGGCCGCCGTGCTGGCTGGGCATCCATTCGCTTCACCCTCGACCTTGGATTGCCGGTGCTATCGGATCAGCAGGTGCAGCGGGCCCTTCGCGCCACGAGATGGAATGTTCACCGTCAAGCGTCCTTTGGCGGCGGCAGATTGCTGAATCCGGCCACGTCCCAGTCAGGCCCCGTCAGCCGGAATGCAGGCTTTCGACGAAGCCCGTCGTCTGGCGGAAGCGCCATCCCGAACAGGGACTTCATGTCAGGCAAGTCTGGATCGGCAAGCGTCACTTTGAAGGTCCGCGACCTGCCCCTCTTGCCGACGCGTTGCATGCCAATTCACCGGGGGATCGAAAACCAGATCCGCAGGTGAAACCCGCGGCGCTTCAGCGCCTCGTTGTAGGCAGGCCAGTTCGTCGTCTTGTAGGTAGGTGATGATCGTTTGCTCATGCACACCAGCTACCACCACTAATTCACGACATGAATCCCCGGCTGGATTTGTGCAACATAGGCCTCCTCGGACCGCATCCATGATCACAAAAATCAAACCGTGTGGATAACTACTGCCGCTGGAATTGACGCCGATGGCTTTGCAAAATAGCCAGCTGCATAACCGCGCGTTCTTCAATCGACCGGTTACTTGCCAGTCAGCCGGTGCATTGACCATATCAATAGTTGCGACTGTAACCTTCTTTGGATATCACCGCCAGGTGCCCGGCATTAAGTCAGACCTCACCAGGGCCCAAGGTGGAAATAGGTCAGGTATCAAATAATTGAAATTTTAATATATGTGAAGCTTAAAAAGAAAATCCCTTTCAGACCTCATTCCTGTCCGTCTCGTTTGTTTCAATCACACGGATAACCGCGTCATACGATTGCCGGATGTGATTCTCCATTTTCGAGCAGCGCTTTCCAATTTCGCCCTTGCAAAAGCAGATCCTCCACGATTTATCGAAAGTGCTTCGCCCAGACAGAAGCTCGGCATTGCAGCGGGATCCCTCAGAAATTTCGGCCATGGACCGACGGATGGGTGTGGGTGATGCCAATTCATCCGCATTGAGTCTCGAGACGGGGGTGCGGCTCCCAAGCCATAGATTCATTCTCGTGGAAACTTCATGGGTCGGCTGCACCCAGCGAACTTAAGACTTGCCGTCACGCCGCGCGTCATTCAGCCGCGCGCAGACCGCGTCCGCGCGTCGCCGGTCGGCGGGCGTCAGGCGTCTTCCCGGCCTGCCGCACCGCAAAGGGCTCGATAAACGAGCCCGAAAGTCATAGAATCGCGCGAAACAGGTGGCGTCGAAGGGCGTCACGAGACGCTGGCGACGGCCCGGTATCCTCGACTAGGCCGTGGCCTTGAGGATCGAGATTGGCACTGCTGACGGGCTGGCGCGAGACATGAGCCTGGAGGCGGATATCGTCGTGGTTCACCGCTCCTCACCCGTGCCGCGCGATCTCCCAGTGCACCACATCACGCCTCATATCTACTATGACAAGTCGCTTAGGTCATCCTCCTACGCTGACGTCTACTGACATGCTCTGGCGTCGCCTGTTTCACTGTCTCCATGTCACCACCCCGGCCAAGCTTGTCTTTGGAAGCCCTATCACGATGCGCCGCAGCGATAGGGACAGGTTCCGTTCCATGTTCGTATACGAATACGATTTTTACCGCGGGCGCGGTCGGCCTGCGCCTCGATCCGCAACCAATCTTTCAGAGCAAGGGGGAATTTCAGATGGGCCACGTTCTTCCG
>Ga0163217_1096911_pt1 | contig 12079 bp, 7 predicted proteins | sample SynspAceP_FD_185933 | JGI IMG/M metagenome (GOLD analysis project Ga0163217, IMG submission 185933) | Saline lake microbial communities from Ace Lake in Antarctica - Synechococcus sp. Ace-P (PacBio error correction) | ecosystem: Environmental > Aquatic > Non-marine Saline and Alkaline > Saline ... | reverse complement strand
TGCCCTTTGCCGCTACCGCATCTATGCTTCGATCCTCTTAAAAACCCCCCCACCCAACCCCCCCCCCGGGGGCCCATCGGCGACGAGCTGTAAAAAAACTACGGTATTGTTTTTTTCGGACGCTCGATTGCAAGACCGTTTCCAGTTCTTCATTTAAGGGCCAGTAAGCACGTCTGGCTCGACTCAATGGCGTCGTCCCTACCCGTCAGCCATAAACTCCTAATTTTTTCCAAAAACTCCCTCGAAAGTTAGGAATCATACTGAATACGCCAATGGGACCCTGTAATCGTTGCAGGGAGATGCCCATATTCATCGGCAGCGCGGCTATCCAAATACCCCACCGGATGCGGGCCGTGGCCCGCCATAAGATTAATGACTGCTGCCTGCTCTTTTGTAGCTCTTACAATTCTTGTCGTATTTAACTCAGAGGCAAATGCGGGAACCCCGGAGAATCAACTCGAAGCACTAGCGCCTTTTATTGCGGGATCAAGCCTTTGCTTGAAACAATTTAATTTTGTTAATCGTATCGCACCGATAGCCCCACGAGGTCTCCGATCGCCAATATTAATGGCCCCTGAGCGAACAATGCAGCAATCTCCTATTGACTCGGCCAGGCTCAATTCCGATCAGTCGCTAAAAACAGATAGCGTTCATGCAGAAAATTGTGCGCGCTGGCTCCCTTTGTCACCTACAACGCTGTTGAGGCGCTCTCGCAGACTGCGATTGTTGGTGACAAGGCTCGTCCACGAGGAAATTATCTAGCGCGACGCGTGCAGTGTCGCCCTCTGCAGCGACTAATAAGGCGCGGGGTAAACTCTGTGCGTAGTCTTGCACCTTGCTCTACGTAAGGGCTCGATTTGAGCAACTTGATTAGTGTATTCTTTGCACAATTCATCTAACTAGCGCTGATTGTTTTTGTCTTGATTCTGCTAACATGCCCGTTAATGTATTAGGGCTCAACAGGGCGGCTTTGTGAGTGGCCTACTCTTAAAAATGTTGCATTCCGTGACGCCTAACTTCTCTAACAGTCGGAGGAAGTACAGCTGACTGCCACCGTAACTTTGCAAATTCAACTTTGCCCCATAGGATGTAGGTACACCGGAATCAGCCAACGAGGGCGAGAATAATTATTGTTGCTTGAGTGTAAAAACTTGCCCGTGTTGCAAGCAATTGCTTTGCCACTTACTTTAAACGCATCGAGGGGCACGGCCCCAATGGCAGCTCTTAGATTTTCGCGGGGCTTGCGCGATCATCTCAATTCAAGATCAAGCCACAACCCCAGTACTCGCTCATCATTCTGTGCGCGCGGCTAAAAGTGTCGACGGATATCTTGTAAACGGTGTGTCAACCAAAATTGCGCCATTGCCAAGCAGTAAGTCACTTGCAGGACATAAGGCTAGTTGCCTCCACAATGGCACCTTGTGGCGCGAGCACCACCAAGCTATTGCGGGGAACATCAATGGCGCTTGGCCCACTAAAAATCCAGCCAATAACTAAACACCAACAATTGAGGACAAAAAATAAGTCGCCCAAGGAAAGTCCTTACCGCATCGATTACTGCGACCAATGAAATTGAAAATTTCGACCCAACAAAACGCAACGTTGCGACATAGTGTTCCTAGTGACTAAGTTTAAAAGAGTTGTCCCACATCCATTTCCAAGTAAAGCACATTTGTTCCAGCATTGCCAGCATGTTCAGGCGCAATACAAATAAAAGTACAAACGCTATAAGCACTCAATACGAGGTTCGGGAATATTGATGCGTGCTGGAACTACTGGCAATTGCATATCGATGTAAGCGTTGTTTTATCTGCACAAGTACTGGCAAAAGAGAAAGTTCAAACGCGAACCAAAAGTGCAAGAGTTTCGCGATTAACCCCCACCAACGACAGCAGTGATTTTCCCGCTTAAGCGCTTTGCGCTTAACGCTTTATGTTCACGGCAAAACTTCTCAACATTAGGGAAGCCCAGCGAAGTCCATAAAAGCAGGGTAAGGAAAGTGGGACCCAAGTAGTGAGCAACGCTCGATTGCTTTGCCAACCACAAAGGAAGCTCAACACCCGCTGCCGCCATCCCCTAGAAAACCCTTACGAATTGTGTTGTCAACCAGGATTAACGGTCCGGTGTCGTTTCTGCCCAACCCTTAAGCCATCAAGCATTTCACCTGGCGCTAACCATTGATAATTTGTTCGGACCGCTGCTGAGCGACATACGAACAATACCGCATACGGCTCCCCCGAAACTCACCACGCCATGCGAGAGAAAAAATCTGCTATTGGGTAAAGGTATTTCCACTGCCAAGGCAAAGCGTGCAAAGCCAAAAAGTGTGCGAACCAAAGCAGCAAGCAGATGAGCGCGGCGCGCCATTAGTGCCGGTATGTTGCACGGACGCAAAGAGTGCAGCCTTCATCTGCAGAGGTGGCAGGCTCTCCCTTGACTGGGCCAGCCTTCGCCGCAAACAAAGGCAATCACTCCAGCACTGAGAACAACAAAAAGGGAAAGGAATTTCGCAAAAACAAAGAGTGCCACAAACCCTGCGACGGGCTTAGCATTAACTTAAGTCGGCCACGCAATGCGCGCTGGCAATCCGTTAATCAACGCCTGACCAAACGATCGCAAGCACAGCGTCTGTTTCATACCAAAAAGAATTAGGACCTTCGACAGCCTAAGGGTCAGCGGAACACACATAAAAGCCACGACTAAGGCCATGATGGCAAAAGCGCCGGGCAATATGAATAGAATCCCGGGCCACTAGGCGCCACGCACGCCATGCCAATAGCCAGCCAATATAGGTTGGGCAAGTTGCTGCGCTTCTGGACCAGGGAGCAACATGCAATAGTCAAAGCGTGGAGAAAGCGCCGCCTCGGTCTAACCAGCGCTTTTCTTTCAACCACAATTCGATGCATCCAGTGCGATTTGCCCTTGCCGGTCCCACCGGAAACTTTCATCACCCCGATACGCCAACCAGATTGGCAATGGCTCGCGCAGACTAATTTCACTCACAAATAACCGCTCAGCCTTTCAGTTTTCGACAATGGCTGCGTGGAACAATTATCGAGAAAGGCCAACAACTTCAACCCCGCGTCCTCCGTATTCCAAGGGAACAAAACTTCCCCCCACTACTTGTTCGGACTGATAGTCGCCGGCCCTTTTTTACCAAGATGTCGGGCTGCAATGATTTCTACAGAGCTTCTGGCGGTTGTCTTGAGAGAGGACACCACCCAGTCACAGGCCTCTTTAATCCTGCCAAGACAGTTTCATGCGCCTTTTTACCGAGTTGATAGGACGCCCAGGAGCCTTTGAGGCGCTTTTACCATAGCTTATCATCATTGATAGCGGCAATCAGGCGTTGGCCCAGCTTTCGTGCACTCAAGCTAGGATAACCCACATGCCCCGCATGGATGATATCGAAGCAAAACCGTTCGTGAACACTATCTGCTCACCTTGCGCTTTGCGTCTTCCACAGCGAGAACGAGCTTGATCAGCGGTCATGACTCCACGGACCGCTGCCTTCTTCTCGAGCGAATCGCGCGGCGCAGTCTGCGTCCGCCGATGGCGGCGTGTAACCCATTTGCCTACGGCAAGACCTGGCAGGCAAGATTGGCAAGTGGCAGGCATTCATCGAACGAGCTACCTGCGGCCAGGGCCGCGACAACACGGCAACCACGGTATCGCCTGCACCCGTGACATCATAACACTTCCTGCCGCGCGGCGTTGGATATTGGGCAACCCGGATGGCCCGAGCGCAGTAGCGTCATGCCACTCTCGCCACGCAGTAATCAAAAGCGCCTCTGAATTCTAGATCTGACCAATAACTGCAAGGCCACGAGCCGCCTAGAATTTCTTCACTCTCACAACGGCACAACCAATCGCTTCAAATTCATTCAATTCGCGTGTGATCACGGTCGGCGCCGCGATATTTAGAGAAATCATCCCCTTTTGATCCACTACGGACGGGAATTCCCAACGCTTTTGCCGCCTGAATCAGCGACTGCGTGTTCTCATTGCGCCTTTTGCTATAGTCGACAGCACCAAGACCGGGGCATTTCTCGACTAGTTTCAAATGCATGGCGCTTGAAACTCAGCGACTGCATTTGCCGTAAAGCCTTCTTCGAAAATCCACTCGCAAATAATTGCATTGATTGTTGGACTGATTCACTCGCAACTTAGTGATGTAGGAGCGCTTGAACATTGGGGCCAAACTCACAATAAAAAACGCCTGCTGCCTCCAACCTGAGCGAAGTCAGCGCCAAGCCTCATCTTTGCAATTAAATTCCCTGCCAATGATGCCGCGGCTCCAATGCAGAGATATTTAGTTGCTACATTTGCCTGCGCCACCTTGGCCGATCCTCACTATTGCCCAACACGCACACAGGGTTACGGGGGCTTCAGGGGAGATCCGCGTTGCTTCCGTGCCAATAACGGTATTCTAAGCATTACATCTCCAACCACAAGTACAACGTAGCCTGTTGAAAAGGGGGGCATTTCCGAGCTTTCATTGCTTATCCTAATGTCTTTAAAAGAGACCGGACATGATAATAGCACATGCGCTTAGATGAAGTTGATTGAGGCCTAGCAGGTTGAATTAGGCTAAACGCATCAAACCCCGTCGCAAAACGGCTTTACTCAGCGCTCAAGAAGAAGGAAACCCAATGGACTTAAAAACGCTAGTTAGAGCGACACGATACCCCTGCAGGCAAGGCATTGATTCTTCAGCATTCAGCACTGATTATCTTGTCGCTGTTTTACCTTCCTATGGGAGACCTTGCCGAACCTTGACCCGAAAGTGCGCCACCGCTTTGGCTATTTCGAAGCAATCACCGTCATCTTGTTTACTATCGGGGAATAACGCGCTTGCGCGTTCTATGTCGCAGACCGTCGACTGTTCCTATATATTCAGTTTTTTATGCATTGTCGATCTTTAGCTCGCCATAGTGCCATTTTTACCTAGCAACTTTGGGTCGATTTTGCGTTCCTTATTGCGCGCCATTGCGTTTTATTGCGCTTGTTCCGTCTGTTCAAACGGTTAGGTACAACCAATGCGATTCGAGCGCTTTGTCAGGGCCATTTCTCGATCCGCTCGCGAAAGAATTCATTTGTGTTGCCTGGCACCATCATTCTTCTCTATTATCGGCCATTGGAATCTATTACTTTTGAGCACGAAAGCTCAAGCCGGAGGTCTTCGCGAGCATATTTCATAGCATTGTGGTGGGCCGTCACGACTTTTAAACTACGTCGGTTTTTACGGCGACATGTAACCCTTATTACGGCTGGCGGACGAATCTTACGTTCTCTATTTTGATTATTAGGTCGAGGTATTGTGCTATTCCCCGCCGGTTTGTTGGCATCGCGCTCAATAAAGTAAGACAAGCAGGACGATGATGTTTGATCCCGTGAATGATTTCACGAAGGTTGCTTACAATCCCCCTTTCGCCGCCCAATTGCCGGAATGCCTGTGAGTAAGAAAATCTCAAAAATCAGAACAACTAAGCGACTTCCTTAGCCCACGATACTGCCCACTTTGGATGGCCTTTTGGCTTTATTGGCTATTCGCGCAAGCGGGCCATTTTCTATGCAAATGACGGGTTTGGGCGTGGTTTAGCCTTCCTAAGCTTAGGTTTGCACGTGAGCGTCGCCGCATTTGTTGAGATCAATATTGCTTTGTGTTTCCCCACACTAAGCAAAGTAAGAACGCTCGCCTTAGTACGCGATTACTTTTATCTCATAATTGGTATTGGGTGTCATGGAGGTAGGCTGGCCTGTGTCGATTCACCCCAGTCGGTTTAAGAGCGCGTAAGCGTTGAGCGGCTTAGACACTCTTGAAAAAAGCGTCAGCCCAGGCCAAAGGGGTTTTGCTTCGTCTGTGCTCACTTCACCACTCTTGAGTTTGCAGGCAGCCTTTTGAGCCATTCACCACCCGATGGCACGTTCACCTACAGGGCCTCAATAAAAACCCTTTTGTTTGAGACTTTGATGTTTGCGTGCTCGTCAGCGCTTATATGGTGCTGTCATCGAAGTGGAGATTGGTCGACAAAGCCGCTGCGCAGCTTTAAACAAGGTCACACAGTTTGGTATGCTTCCCGATCAAGGACTACGGACGCAAAAGCACTCTGTCTTTGTAAAATTCTTTTGGCGTTGAAGCCGCAACGATTACTGCAACTAGCCGCTTTTGCAATCGTTTAAATGATTCTGCCGTTGTTTTTTTTCAGCCACTACCGAAACGCCGATGACTCGGGCATACAAACTTAGATTTTCAGTGAACCGCAAGCGATTACCCCTGCGGAGACGAGAACGAAGATGCCGCAACGCATCAATGACATAATAGAAACGGCAATCCGTAAAACACCCTGAAAACAATTATCTTTGGTTACCATAAGCGCTTCAAAACACAAGCACAGGGGCCTTAAGCCCTTATTAAAAACCAGTTGTAGCCTAAGGTGTATGAGGAATGCAGATGAATAGACAGCGGCGTGACATCGACATCTCGCAATAGCGATTCTTGTGAGGCTTCGTGCTTTCTGCTTGGCACGTGTTGGCCAAAACCTCTATCCCGAATTTCTGATGCGTTCGATTATGTTTCCGCACGGCGACGGTATTAACCTCGACTTCTGGCATCGCCTGCGGCATTTAGCTGGGACCCAAACCGCCACCTATCCCGTTGGATGGGCAATGGTGCAATCAAGTCACAGGCCTCAACCTTATTTTGCTGCAGCGGAACATTTCCATCAACGCTGTTATTCTACGGGTTGATTCCATTTACGCCTTTATGTCGATTGCATGGAGGTTCGAAATACTCGCCGAATCGCACTTATTTCTGCCGCTCTTGATACTGTCTTTCCTACCCTTCAATGAATATCGCTATTACTTGATTCGAGACATTGGCTTCTGGGCGTTTTGTTGCTCGCGGCACTACCAGCTTTAATGCGTACTACAAGCAAGCCCATTAAGTTTCGTCATGCATTGCGCGTTATTATAGCCGCTGGTATTTTCGCCACATTGCTCGCACAGAAGCGCTTGCCTATTTACCCCTTGCCCCACTAGCGCTATTAGGCTGGCCCGCAAAGGCAATGGCGAGCCTTCTGAAAGTTGGAATTGTTTTCTAATTGGGGATTGGGCGGTAGCGCACTCTTGCGGTTTTCTTTGTTTTTTTGAATATTCGATGTCCATTGAAATTTTACAAGGGTTCCTAACTGTCTATTGGCCATTTTTACACCGATTGGTTTGATAAGGGCATTCAGGTGACAAAAAATTCTCCTCTGAGCATCGCGTGTTTGGGAATATGCCGCCAATTTTTCAGGGAAAATAATTTGGTTATTCATGTTCGCCCGGTTTTTAAGCGCATACTTTTAGCGCAACTCTTAAAGCGGTCTTTGGCGTTTCCGACCCTCTTGCTTGTGATTTATGGCCTTGCGCAGCAACGTCGAGAATTCTTACAAAACCAACATCCGCACTCTTCTTGTGTTCGCTTTGAATTTTCCTTCGCTATACTTTTGGTCTTTCTTGCCTTACGCGCTTCATTTCGACGCCGCTACACCATGCTTTTCAGTCTTTCACTTTTTGGCAATTTTGGCCAGTTAGTGATCGACAATATGCTCGTACAAATAGAAACGCTGAAACGTAGGAACGGGCTAAGGAGCGCTCGGTTTTCCTTTTCTTTTATTCTCTTGCTATTGACGCCACATATTAGTTTCGGAGATTCCCGCGGATTCTTTGCAAGAAGCAAGTGATTGGTTATTGGCCAACACTCAGGAAGGCGATGCGATTTTTACAAACAGTAGCTACATTGCCTACTATAGTGGTCGCCGTCGGAAAAAACTACGATGATGGTATCACGGTAACGATCACCGAGCATTTACGATCGAGAACGGCACAATATGGCACTGTTAATAGCGCTCATGATGAGCAGCAAGTATCGAACAACAACTTCCAACACAATACGAGTTTCAACAGCTTTGAAGCACTCGCTGCGTTCCCTAATGACAAGACCAGAAGTGCTATACTATCGCCGCTTAGGAAATTAATTCTCCCAGTTCGGGTTCCGGCCGTTTCGTTCACCAACACGTTCTTGGCATAATCATATACTCTAAATCTGAACCAAAAAATAAGTTCAAAGGCATCCTCTGGGAGAGCAAACCATCGGCCCGCCAGGTCGATTCAAAGAAGAGTTCAAAACATGCCGTGGCCTTTAAGTTGTTTTTCGAGTTCTTTCAATATCGATAAAAACGTGGATTAGCAACGCGCCTTAACAACGTGGCACGAAGTAGGTCCCATCTTTTGATACACAAGCCCCGCCGCAGTTGCGGAACGCCACTTCTTCCGAAAATATCAAATGTCATCGTCATATAATCTGCCAGGTGTTTTTGACGTCAGCACTCATCCGCCATGCTGTCCAACATACTCGGAGAGAACGAACGCCACCCTTCGCGAAACTTAAATCTTTTTGTTGACGAATCAACACACTCTGCAGACCATCGGGTTTGCAAGAATACAACGTTGCCTAATCGAGCGCGATCCCGAACTCCATTCGACTTTTTGAAAACCAACCCAATAAGGTGACCTTCATTGATGAGTTCCCGCCGCTTTGCGCTGTAGGATTTTGCAACACTTCAAAACGGGCTTTTCGCGATTGAGATTCAACAGGCCTTTCACGCATCGTTCGTTGTGTACCGTGGGCGAGAAATGCGTTCTTATGCGGTTTCAATGGCGATCTTCATCGGCCGCTTATCGACATAGGCTGGCCGCCGCACCAATTGCGTGCCAGCTTCACCCGCTGCAGGGAGGTACAAAGAGGCTCTTGTATCAAGGGGCATGGCGGGCTAGTCGTTGATAAGTTTCACATTCAACAGCCCCCGTGCCGCGAACACTAGTTTCCCGGAACCTTTCAGTTACATCAGTCAGGTAATGATTTTCACTAATGCAACGGCGGCATCTTCAAATAATTTTTGATACTGGCCGCATAATGACATAAGGCGTCTTTGGAACAGGCTTCACCCGCTCGACCGTGGCCTAAAAAGCTCGACTATTTTTGCTGAAAGTGCCCGCGAGATTTCGTCTTTGAAAACGTCGTAACCCACAGTGGCAATTAGCTTTCGTATTAAACCTTGAAAGCCCTTGCCATCACAATTGAGTTAAGGGCAGAAAGATTCAATTTGTCTGGATCGCCATAAGTCGCCATCCCATGACCTTAGAGTCACCATCTAACATATCGAACCAAGATAAGTCAGTGATAGCACCAAAAAACATCCCTGACAAGGAGTCCGGGTCATAGATTCTTTTATTTTTATGTTATCTTTCCGGTTCTTCTCCATAAGCCTAGAAAACATCGAGGCATATTCGCCTTTTCACGTCCGATTTGTCAGTATTGGCGGTTTTCTCTTTTAAACCCGCCTCATATTAGTAGGCACTACTTCGCATGAAGAGCTGTTTCTGCACGGGCAAACCGAACTTCACTTTGTGCCAAGGAATCTTCTAGGTCATCTAGTAATTGTTTAACCTCTGATAGATAGCGACGGTTAGCGAGATTGCCATTAAATATGGCCGGTCAACGCCACGTTCCGGCGCATTACCCAGTACCGTTTGCATTAATGCCATCGGGCAGGGCTAAACAAAGATATGGGCGCGTAGGACACGGCCACACAAATCAATATCTCGAGGTTTTATTTTGGCAGAGCGAATGCAGAACTTGCCGCTTCGCTAGGCATGCAACCTTTTGGCGTGTTTACGTCTAACGAGCGCGTTTCCTCTCAATCCGCGAGCGGCAACAAGTTTCGCCATCGATGAAACAGTGCCGCAGCAAGCATCATGGCCCAAGCGCCCCAGAAAGGCCAGCGTGATAAATGACATTATTGACCCTTTTCGTAAAGTAATCGGAGTCTTCCTTTAGTCGCTGCAGCTATTGTCTACTTGAGTCGAGCTTCAGGGGAGTCTCCCAGTTTTTTGGCGAATCGTTTTAAATCTTTTTTGCTCTGGCTTTTTTCAAGCGTCGTTTGATCTGGCTTCTTGATACATTCCGTCGTAGGATTCCAATACCGTAATTTTCTCGTTTCATTAAACATGAAAGTTCGTTTGCCTTTCATGTCGCCATGCACAATGGCGTTAATTCACGCATTGTGCTAAACAGAAGGCTTTTGAAACTGCCTCCAACGCCTGCGCTAACTGCGGGCGAATTTTAGGCGCTTTTTTTTAGGAAGTGCAAGGCATCTTCCCCTGTACGTATTCACACAGAAAATACGCTTCACGACGCCAAAAGAGCCCAAAACGCCACTCCATCATCAATAATGGGCCTAGCCGTTGCGATACCCAAGCATGGTCCAATATTATGGGCATTGCGCCAACAACACCCAGGGGCACGACTTGGACGGAATTGACGTAGAATGGCGATGCCAAAAATTCTTTTATGTTGTATCGCTTCCAGCCCAACATTGGGTATGGCGATTTCAATTAGCGCGGACTGTCGCACTTTCGCCCATCCTTAATAATTTCCGTGCCGGACCGAAGCTGTCTGGGTCTTTCAAGAAAGCTTTGCAAGTGATTCGGACTCAAGGGGGAGCGCTTCATAGAAACAATATAATGATTCCAATCTCGTTTGAACGCATTCGCGCCTTGTTTCCGCGATACAGGTTTTTTGAGGACTGTTTTTTAAACGCTGTGGCTCTTTTTTGCCGTAGTAAGCGCGCAAAAAACGGCTTGTTCGGTCTCCAATCTACAGACAAAAATGGGCGTGGTTGGCGCGTAGTTGTTTCGTACAAAATGGCACCAAGGCATGTTGCTTTACGGGAAACTGCCGCGCTAAAAAACAATGCGACATTACGCATTAGAGTTAAACGCTATCGACCCACCCCGTCGTGTTGCTCTAGCTCTCCTGCCATCTAGCACGGTAAATTTTCTCGTTTCTTGTTAGCAAGGAAATTATTTGAAGATGAATATTCCTTTGTTGGAGAAAGCAAGAGCGTGGCTTTTCGCAATCAGTAGATAAAAACTCTAGCCAATTAATTAGTTGTTTGCATCTTTCCCCAAATATGGCAAATGCTTCAACATCGGGCGCCCCAAGGCTTTCCACTTTTATCAAGGTACTCCAGAAAAGACAATAAACCGCAACTTTTATCAAGCCGTTTCGCCCTTTCCAAGGGCAGGTTCGCTGTTTTCACAACCGGGGCCGTTCATTAACGCTGTAATGCCTTGTTCTTCCACGCGGCGATATTGCTTGCTCCCCAAGCGACCACCGAGCAAAAAAAAAACAAACTTGGCCCACCCACCCAGTTTTTCCTTGCCACCGCGCTAGGGCACACAACGCGTTTCATTGGCAGTACACGGAACAATTGTAGGCAACTCTAAGGAGCCAATATTTCCATTCAACGATTGCATCGATGGCGCGGGCAATTGCAACGCAGCGTCCGCTGGTAATGAAGTGTTGTAGTATTAATTAAGGGGTCATAGCTTTCCATTAGGACTGATTGTGCTTCTTTGTCCATCTGCCAATGGCGCACGATGATTTAACTTTTTTTTCCAGAAAATTCGCCAATCTTCTCTATTGCGGCTGCGCAGGCGGACTTTTTCCCGAATACGGCTTTTGCAGAAAACGCAGAAAAATCGCGTTTGCTTTTGGCCAATTTTATGCAGCGCCGAAAAATTAACAAACCCCGCTACCATCTTTTGACAACTTCCAAACGTTTGGGGAACCAAATTGCGACGGATTCAGTGGGCGCGGTGTAAATCGATTTAACGGAAAACTTTGGGAAATAAAGTGTGCTCGCCATTAGGTAAAAGGCGTCGACCATTCATGCAAATAAAAATGGACAGATATAATAGTCACGGCTGGCAAAAAAACGCCGTTTGCCGTGCATTTTCTTCGGGCTGATTTCTCGCCAACTGCTCTATTAATTTGCCGGTTTGATCTGCACGGGACGGGGGGCGGGGTTGCTGCGACCCAGTCGGGCCACCCAATAAATCTTCGGAGGAACTAAACGGTATCTTCCGAGGTTGCTTTTCCGTTAAGAATTAAAGGACTTCCTCGGCCCTTTTTTGGGCCGGGATTTTTTTCCAGCCGGCCCCCATCCTTGGGGGCACCCCTTTCTCCTTT
>Ga0163217_1033891_pt1 | contig 12079 bp, 9 predicted proteins | sample SynspAceP_FD_185933 | JGI IMG/M metagenome (GOLD analysis project Ga0163217, IMG submission 185933) | Saline lake microbial communities from Ace Lake in Antarctica - Synechococcus sp. Ace-P (PacBio error correction) | ecosystem: Environmental > Aquatic > Non-marine Saline and Alkaline > Saline ... | reverse complement strand
ATTTCCACTTCCATTTAAAAATACTTAAATATTAAATAGAAGTAGAAAAAAGTTAAAAAATCAACGTTACATTATAATTGCGATATAAGCAGATACCCAGGCGTTTGTTATAAAAAAAACTATAGAATCCTCCTTGTTTGTTCCATTTCACGCCATCATAGTTTACTGGATTGACTTTAAAAAGTGTAGTTGCCGGTGTAAATTAGGTATATTCTTGCACTATTCTCAATTACCGGAATGGGATCAAATCGCATCGTGACCCATCAAGGTTTAAATTGAAAATTGATTTTCTTAACGGGAGGAGAATTGCAGACTTGCGAAATGAAAAAGCAATAGTGTTCTGCTTATAATTAAGTTTTAGATTGGGTTATTAAGGGTTGGGGGTGTTAAAATATTCCAAAAACCTCGTTATTACTGTTTTTTGGACAGCACATTTACTGATTTCTATATCCGAAGGGTTAAACCAATAATAACCTTCCAATCCCGCCCAAAATATAAAATTTCCATTGCTTGCCTTAAAAATATGCCCCCGTATTGAATTCAGTAGCCAGGCCGTCATAATTGTGTAAGTTACAATCTCTGGTCTTAAATCAGATTTTGAGGAACATAAAAACTTGTGATACCTCTATTGGAACTTAACCATAAATTATTTTGTTCATCCAGGTAAAATGGCTATAAAACTACATCATTTGCCAGTCCTCCTTTACGGACTATAATTGTAAAATAGATCATGTTACCAATGTCAGAGCACATAAACCACTGGGCCATTGGGTTTCCAATCCACAAGATATCCTTATTATTCATAAAACCAAAGATTTTTATCTGTTGCTTGGCCAATGAATTTTTCATTCCAGGCCTCATGGAAACTATTTATATTGGTCTTAAGATCTATTTTGCAAATACCGGTCATCTTGGGTGCCAACCCATAGAAATGACCAGCTTCATGTTGCTATTGTCCTAATATTGTTGAAGGAAAGTCCATTACCCCGTATTGTCCTTGTCGAAACCTTTTTATTATCCCTTTTTCTTTTATTTACCTTAAATAGTCCACTTTTTCCCTGGTTACCTACCCATTTACTTCATCAGTATCGTTCAAGAGGCCCCAGACGCGTTAACAAATTTTCCAAGACTTTTAGGGAACTAGGATATTCAATTATATTCTCAGATATCCTTAATATGCAAGCGCCCTCCTGTTTTTTTTTTTTGGGGGGGGGGGGCCTTATCCATAAATCCCCATCATTATCACTGAGCAAAGCTCATTATTCTATAGATCTAAGCCCTTTTTATTTAATCTGTCTTGATAGGTGTGCCTTCATTTTTTTTAGGAGAAAACCCTTGATATCCTTCCCACTTTTCCTTTATCCCAAACATTATTTTTGCGCATCCAAGGTTAGATCAACCACTATATTTATATTTCGGAGTTTGAAAATTGAGTGAGTTAAAATTTTCTAAGAGAGCCAAATAATTTATTCCGGCACCGGTCGGCTTCCAAACCATATGGTTCCTGTGTAGTCTTCCATAAATATGAGAATATCCTGTATACTGAATGGCTTTTGGGATTATGCCTTGTCTGGCAAGTACTGGTTAATACTTGGGCTATACGATTTTAAAAAGTCCATCGCCATAAGGTGCCTTCCATAACATGTTTTGGTATCAAGTAAACATGGGATTAATAAATTGCGTATTTAAGGCCTGTTTTCTACATCTCATTAAAAAATTCGGGGCGTTATATGGACATCCATATGTTCCTTATAACCAAAAACTCCTTCGCCAAGTATCTCCCGCATCATTGATTGTTTTCATGATCGAAAAAGAATTAAAGCTTGTAATTGGAAATGAATTTTCATTTCCGTCAGGATCAATAATAAAATATATTCTCTGGTTCTAATGCGATCAATATGTTTATAAACATATTTTGCGCAGCTAAGCCATAGATTACCCGATCGGGTCCTGGTAATAGCATTTATCGCATTTACTTTATCTGTCCTAATATGTGTTCGATGTTCTAAAATTATAAAGCCCTGTGGGAGTAACTTCCGAACCAAAGGTTTTTTTGTTGGTCCTCAAAAATGGTACTGGCAAATCTTCTATTTCGTCAAGGGGTCAAAGTTATTGGTGCTCTTATTTAAAATTGTGTGGAATTTGTGAATATGGGAATAATCCATAATTCATCACAGTGCTAATCTCACAATATTCATCCATATCCTTATTTACTATAATGTGATATAGATGATTGTGTATATGCTCCCTTGAAATATTGTATCTCATATATTCGTCCCATTACATATACTCGTTATACAAAATCCAAATCTATGGTGCGGTCCATAAATCTCTTCTAATCTGATGATGTCATAGAATCTTTAGTGACTTACACATCTATCTTATCGAGAATACATTCGCGTGCAAAATGAACTGTCTTATGCGACCTGAACCCGCTCGACATGACATACAGTGCAATTAACTGAGTTCGCAAACCCAACGCATGCGCGTTTGGGATCATGCAGTCGCACCCTATCTTCACATCTCCATTAACTCCTAATAAACTCACTAATCTCTACTCTACTCGTCCCAATCTTCTAACTGCCAGCCTGTCCTCTCTGACATTCCAAATGGTAAGCAAAAGTTATGATTTAATAATAAAATTTGTTCATTGAAACTAAAACTATCTTTTAATAGATATGTCTCTTGCGAAATTAATATATTGTTCTGTATTGTGAACTCGGAATTCACGGGCAATGGCAAATAGCTGTAAAATAGCCTAATAGGCCAATTGATGGTAATCACTAAAGGCACAAATAATGATAATTGTCATATTGCAGCCGCTAAAGACAGAACTTCTCTCTATTAGTGAATGTTGGCATAGCTCAGCGGATAGCGCACCTGCCTCTAAGCAGGCGGTCCTAGGTTCGTCCTAGTGCCATCACGACACGAAAACCTCAGTACTTTTACTGCAGGGTTTCGTCGTTTTAGAGAAATTCAAAATACAGGCTAAGCACTCGTCAAACCGTCGCCATACTTTTGTGCATAGACTCTGGTTTTAACGTTTCTTCAATAAAATTACTCTCAAATAGGTGTTTGAATAAAATAAACAGTGAATTTAATTCTTGAGGATAAATATTGGCCTGCGTTCAGTGATGAGATCGATTTTTCTATTTATTTAAGTTGCCTAACTAGGTCAAAGAGCCAATTCCATACTTAAGTAATGTTCTCGAAAAATGGATATTACCTTTAATGCTATTGAGTAGAAGTATCTCTAAATCCAATTTATTCAATATTATGGTATGGTAGGATTGCAAAACTATGGAGGGCGACTATATTAAAATAAGGCTTATTAGTAATCAGATATATATAACAATACCACCATACACCTACGTGAAGCAACTAAAAAATGAATTAAAATCACCCTATATCTATACTTTTTTGCTTCCCTTTTGATTTCGGCGGCAGAATTCAAAATGGACATTACTGAACAGTTAATTAATGGAACCGTTGAATAGAGGCAAAAAATGTGGAAACAAAAACTTCTATAGGGACTGGTTCTTATGTTTACCTTTCAGTAAAAAAAGTCGGACCAGATTCTATACCCAACCAGACCATAATCACCAAACAAACATGTCGTTATGGATTCAAAAAAAAATATTAAAACTATTTTTCAAACAAAGAGTGAATAAATCAACCTGATTATAATAATCCTCTAACAATTAATATAGTCAACGACACAAATACGTAGTTTAACATACAAATTTAATAAAATTGATTTGGTAGCAAATCCTATTGCTCAATTTAACCGATTTAAATAAAAAACAAAGTGACTAATTTTATATCTTGCTTGACAAAAAACTAATCCGAAATGACTCAATTCAAAAACAAGAACTTAAAATTCTATTTGAAGAGTGATTATGATTGGACTTTATCCTAGTGGCCTGTGGGACACAAAAAATAATCTTCCTATGTCAGAAAAGGAATACAGCAACTTACACTTATTTGACATAATGGGAAAAAGGAGAGTTTCTTGTGACATCGCTCATTGCCGGTTCAAGCGTTCACCAATAGACAATGGAAAACAAAGGAACGTGCGAGTGCTACCACAATTAAGTCTTAGATACAACCAAAATAAATATGGCTGTCCGACTTATACAGTTAGACGGAATAACTCGAAAGCTCTGCAAATTTTTATACGAAACCCAATCCAAATTTAAATTCAAGGTAATTCCGATGACAATTATGGTTTCCTACATAGTAATAATAAGTGCAATAGCGACACGGTTTTGAATAAGTATTATTCCTACAATAAGAAAAGCTAGGCGATACGAGATCAAGAAACCATATAACAGATAACGAGGCCTTAGGCTTAAACGCCATGATAATATGTACGCGAAATTTTGGGATTCGCTTTGACCAAAAAAAGAAAAAAAACAAACCAAAGATTTCGCTACGTGCGTGGCCGAAGCAAAACACTATTGCTCCGTACACATTAGCCAATCGATGTAGTAGCAAAAAACAAATATAAAAAAAAAAATTTATAATTGAAATTGAAGATTTAAAGGATTTTGTTAGGTCGTAAATGACATTTAAATAAAGAATTTTAAACGACTTGGTTTAGAGGTCACGAAAATTTCTTCAATATACTTTTAACGCCTTCTATTTTTCGATAAGCCATTCAGCGTTCATATAACGTACTACCATCAATCTAAAATCAATTCCATACTATCTAAATCTTTTACGGCAAAAGGAATTGATTTTTGAATGGTTTTTTTTAATGCAACATTTTCGGTAGCCGACGAGATTCTTGATGACATCACGCAAATTACAGCTTTAGCATTTTCCATTTTTTTTAGAGATGATGCAAATGATTAATGGTAAGCAATTTAATAAAGTATTAGATATTTGGTGTTTGGCCACCTTTAAACTAAAATGGTTTGGCTAATATCAACGATACTTGATAAAATTCCAAATTATTACGCTGCACGACCAAATTAAACATGATTTATGAAGACAGGCTCAAAAGTACCAAAATATCCAGTTGCTATTTTTGGCCCACTAAATAGTGAACGTATCGTAGCACAAAAAAGGCGTTTTCAACATTGTTATCCATTTTCAGAGAATGTTCCTAAATTGGGAAGGATGACGTAAAAGCTGATATTATTTTTGAAAAAGATAACTGTAAAGGACAAGATAGAATTTAACACTATAAAAAATGAATTAAGCGTTATGGTATGAGTGAAACTTCTTTTGTTTCCTGATTGAAATCATTATTCTCTTGAATTAAGAAGAGAACTAACTCAAAAAGCTTAAAAGATTATGTATAAAAATATATCCAATAAAACGAATCTAGGGAAAACAAACTTGTTTCCCAAAATCTAGGGGAAAATAAGGATTAGAATAGATTTCGCACCTATTATCAAAGGTAGTGGTGGCATATGGAGTCCGGGAAAAGAAAAAACTTTTAATCGATACAATTATAATTGAATTTGACATTCCAAAATTCTATTTTAATTTACTTCATCGAACAAGATAATCATTAAATATTAATGGACAAGTTATATGCAGTGATGATGGTAAACAAAGATTGCAAGCCATATTGACTTTTAGATAATTAAGTATAGTTTGGATAACTCTTGTTAAAATAATTGAGTCAGACACTCATGAGGAATTACGATTTTGAGAAATAAAAATTGAGTTTCCAACAAACAGCTAAAAAAAATTTCTTTCTATGATTAGATGTAGTATTTATTGTCACAGATGAGGACAGCCGATTAAGGAAATGTTTTTGAGGGCTTAATGCGGAAATTGCATTTAACAAACGCAGAAAAAAGAATGCAATTAATAGCTTCCTTTATCGAGAAAATAAGACGGTATAATCATGAAAATGATTTCTTTTATTAAAATAAGGTTCGTTTTTAAAAATCCAAGATGTTCAACATAATGATTTATTAACGAAAACTTTGTATATGTTGAATATAGGGATGGTTTAGTTAATCTTGGAATACGAGCTTGAAACATTTGTTCGAGATAATAGCGCAAGAAGATGATAATGCAGTCGAGTTACACAAAGAAACATTCGAAGTTTTGTCTAAATTTAATGAAGTTTTTGACGATAATGATATGTTGCTTAAAGGTTTAAAGGTGTCATTCCAGTTCTATTATCAATTTTTAAAGAAAATTTACAAACAGATTCAACCTTTTTAAAATCATTCTTGCAAGAATTTTGAAAATCTGCGCTCGGAAAAACAGAAAAGTTGACGAACAAAACAATATGCTTCAGAATTTTTGATTTTTTCAATCAGCAGGGAGTTTACATGAAAAAAGTCATAGAATTTAGATATAGATGTGTGAATTTATTTTTTGATTTTTTCAAAGGAAAATGAACCTGAATGGTTGCTTGGGATAGAAATAAATGATGAAAGGAAGATAGCTTTGGAATTTCGATGATTATTGAGAGACGCCACTAATGGCAACAACGTATATATAATAACGGCCAAGTTGTTTGCTAACACCAAAGGTTCGGGCATTTTTGGGAAAAGTCGCCAAATTTTTTAAATTGCACGAATTGCCAAAAATAAAATAAATTGTAAAATTTTAAAAATTCGGCTTTTTGCTTATCGAAACGAAACTGTTATTTTCTGCAAACTACGTTTTCATATACAAGACGTTGTAAAACATTTAGGCATAAATTGAGGGAAATGGAAAACACAGACAAAACCTAAAATGAGTAGGAATGGAAAGGTGAAGCTTATTGCTTTTAGGAACTATATGGAAAAGGAAAGAAACTAGCAAGAGCAAAGAAACTTTAATTGTGAATAAAAAAAAAAATGGAGATAGGTGACACGTATATAAAGATTTCTATTTAATGTTATGCTCAGATCCTTAAAAAGGATGCCAAAACTGTTCGAGTGTCGGATAAACATCAGGCCACCTCTTTAAAACATTGACTAGATTGAAATAATCTGCAAAACCCTCTCTCCTTATTTTTGAAACTAGTAACTATTAAAAAATACATTCATGTGGCGAAAATGAAAAAATAATGACTGTGATGTTTCGGGCAAATATTATGGGTTCTTAAATCAAAAAAACGGGCAATGGTATTCCATGTTTATAGTTTATAAAAGAGTATGAAATAATAAACATATACCTGAAAAAAGAATTAACCAAAAACCTTTTTACGTTAGCTCAGTTTGGAGATGAAATATTTTTTAAATTTACGAAATGACGAGATTCTTATTTTTGGACATAAGTATGGTAGAGAGGTCGAAAATTTCGCTTGGAGAGCCAAATTGCGTCGATATGCTGAATTCGATATGACTGAATTAGAAAGGACAGATGAATTGCAACATTATCTGGACTAGGGATTTTACCTTCTTTTTCCATTTTCTTTATAAAAGCGGAAGTAGGCTTTCCATTACTACAATTGGACTGACCAAAATTTTGACGGATGCCGTCGAGGGCTTTAAAACCCTTAGATAACTTTGAACGTATTCTAAGTTTGGAGTCTGACATAATTAAAAACGTTTTTACAACTATGGCTATAATTCAAGTCTTGCATTTATTCAAAGGATAAAATTCCACTTACTTATAAGTCGGCACGATTTCGGCTCTGGAAATCCTAAAGGAATTTCCCAGACCGGAAATCATTGCTAAAACGTTGTGCTTAATGTTGAAAACGTGCTAAAAACAAACTTTAATCTACGAAAAAGCACCTGCTGATTATCCAAAAATTGGCTGATGTGAGGAATGAATAAAAACGAATAGCCGGATTTTATTTTAATTGAATATTATTGAGAACGAGTTTGCGAAAAATAATGGTAAGTGTAATAACTTGAGGGAATGGATTTTGCAATCGGAATTTGTAGTTTTAGAATTTACGGAACTCACGCAGTAACTCGGGACATTGATAGAAATTGAACCAACAAAAAGAAAAAAGGGTGTTTGCTAAAAAATAGTCAACAAAACTTTAGAGAACTTTAAACGAAAGGTATTTTGTATGCGAAATTGTTTTGTTCGCTGAAAAGTTCTTGGCCTTTTTTGGAGAGAATTGGATTTTGAAAATTTTCCCTGCTTTACCATATAATTCGAAGAATTAATATGTTTAAGCCACTCGTTGAGACCGTATAAAACCTTTAACTTGAAAAAAACAAAAATCTAAACACCAACATAAGTTTGTGGGAATTGTGAACCATATCAGGCGGGAAGAGAAAACGCAAAATGGAATGGACTTGAATTTCGCAGTGGACAATTGAGACTTGACAAAACCAATCATCTTTCCAGTTTCAAGCGATTGGCAATGGAATTGACCCCAAAACGGACAAAAAGTAAATATCGGGAAAAGTGTAAAAGATTTCCGATTGATCTAGCAGATTATGGTATAGTTTTATGCATTAATCCGAAAATTAACAACCGTGAGAAAAACAGTAAGCACATAATTAAGGAAATATTCAAGTTCGCGAAGGCCAAGACTGAATATCCTGTTGACGGATCCGGTCTTCCTCTATGGGAAGAACGCGGTTCGTCCTGTCGTTATTTTTTGATTCGGTAAGGAACCGTCCCGTGCCGGTCCCTTGGCTGCAAAATTCTGAATTCAAAAAATGATAACTAAATCGATTAATTTTGTATCTTTGATAAAAAAGCCTAAATAAAATGGATTACAAACGAGAAAATTAGCGCTTATTCAAGAATTTTTAAAAAATTCAAAAGTGAAAGAAGTCATTTCACGTTTAGAAAAAAATCTTGAAGGAAAGAAAAACCAAAAATCTGGACACGAAGAATTTAAAACATGACAATTGGAGAAATTTAATTCTTCGGATTGAACCAATCTATGGAAGATTCAAAAAAAATGGGCGGACTAACCGAAGCGAGTGAATTAAAGGCCAAAATGGATTAATGGAATTTAATATTATTTGGACTGATTTTTCTCAAAAAGAACTCGAGAAAATTTATAGGTACTATCGAGAAAAAGCGGGAACTCGAATTGCAAAAAAATCTCGTTAACGGAATTTATAATGAGACTTTAAACTAAAAAAAAACAACCGAAATCGGACAACCCGAAGAGCTCCTAAGACTAGGAAAAACAAGATTCAGATATTTAGTCTATAAAAAAAATTATAAAGTCATTTATGATAAAACATTAATGAAAACGAATTGAAATAAATGACGTTTTTTGATACGCGACAAAAACCCAATTAAAAATAGTACGAGAGAAATAAAAGCAGTTGCCAGGCACGGAACCATTGCGCAAGTCTCAAATTCTACAAAAATAGCATCCATATTAAGCCGTTTAAGCTTGGGTGAATTTTAGACTGGCATAAGTAGGACTTTTCTTTATTGTCAATGCTGTCCTTGACCGTAATGATCTTTCCCATGCCATAAATTGCGTTGAGGGTTAGGGTTTTTATTAAAATCAAGAGACGTTTAATATTCATAAAGTTCCGACAAACCGAGAAGAAAATGTATCTCAAAAAAATGGCATTTTACAATTCTGCATTGGTGCACAGAGAAAATATCAAAAATCTGCGTTTTATCCACCTCCAAATTTCCACTTTCTTCAGTTTTCAATTGTTAATAACCATTTTTCCCCTAAAAAGCAACAATTTGACTAATATGGCATTTGGTATTCATTTTGATGTTTTATTGATATCAAATAAAAATTAGATGAAAATATCTTTACTGTCATTTTGGTGTTTATATGGACATGTCGCTGTAAACCACATTAGTTGTGGATAAATATTTTGGTGTTTCTTTGTCAACTTCGCCCAATCAATTCTTTACTTTTATTTTAATTAAAAACCTATAGGAAGGTAAACAAAAAGCGCTTTTGTCATTTCTTAATCTTAAAAGAGAAACCAAATGGACACTATTTTAATTTTTGATCGCTTAGATCGTTTGGGAAAAAATGTGACCGCCATAAAGAGGTTGTTTGACTTCTTGAGGGAAACCTGTGGACTACACCGGGAATATCGAGAAGCTACATTACAAACTGACTTCCTCCGGACGATCCCCCATTCAGCCCAACGGCAAAATGATTTTCTTTGAAAACGGAAATTTGAACAATTGGCTTCTACAGAACAGTAGAAAATCCAAGGCCGATATCGAGAACCGAGGCCCTGAGCACGTCCTCAAAAATAGACGCCATGATAGTCGGTGACCACCGGGTCAAACGGTTACAAGGTAAAAAGGACGCCAAGAAAAAAGGACCATATACGAATTATACGCATTTGAATCTTGAAGGAAGTACGATATCATGTACAATGAGAATCCCATGATTTCCAGATTATCGTTCAAGAAAACGTGCTGGAATGGTCCTATCTTAACCTCAATTCCCTGATCATTGAACTTGCTAAAGCATGGTGTTGATTCAGTACTGGGAAACTGGAAATCCTTGATTCGATCTGAACTCATCCCTAAATTTACCAATCCCATTTAAGGCGTATTTCCAATCCCTCCCCAAAATGGGACGAGGAAGACCATATCAAAAAAACTTGGCTTCCTACGTTCCAACCTATGTGATGAAAGCTTTTCTTACCGTTTAAAAAATGGTTGGTCCGTGCCATTAAAATGTGCTCTGAACAGCGGCTAACTTCAATAAAACAAGCCCTGATTTATTAGCCATAAGGACAAAGCTCGGGGAAATCTAACTTGGGTGTCGGTTTATCTGTCCCCCAGAATTGGCGGATTTTATATGGCGGAGACACAGTAATGATAAGGATGCCAGGATCCAATTGTGCCGGAATTCCTTTATAACTTGGATGAATGGGCCGTTACTGACCAAAAAGACGTGAATGCGCCTGAAAGCATTTTCTTTTCCAAGACCTTTCATCAAACGAACGCCTTGCCTATGACCGAAAGAAACACTACCCTGCCCAGAATCTGTTCGTTTTTGGGCTCTACCAATATGTCTCTCCTTTCTAAATGATGAGACCGGATCGGTAAGGGTGGTTGTGCTTTGAGCTAATGAGATAAGATAGATTTCTCCTACTTCCAAGGAAGTGCGAAATCCAAGAACGTCGTGGATACCAGGGCCTTACCACCTCGCCTATTACTGAAATCCAGGGCTTTCAATCCAGAACTCACGCTAACGGATATTATGTGAGAACGAAGAAACGGAATAAAAAATATACCAAAATTGGACTACGAAGAGGAAAACTGGTTTCCAAATACTTTGAAAGTCGAATGATATCAACGACTTCGTGACCGCTTCAGATGTATTGGTAAAGCTTTAAGTAGCTGAACCTACGATTAAGCCAGCATAAAAACCTAGGCCGATTGCCCTTCCTCCGGATTCAAACTTCCCAACGGGTGAAAAACATCCCAACGCCAAGGTTGTTGGGTATTCTGGCCAAATCTGTATTTGCCAAAAGTCCCTGGGAAGTTTGAGTCTTTAGAAAAAGTGCCATTTGCACCTACCTACCTTACCTAACGGACCACGACCGCCCTAACCTGCTGGGAGCTACCATAGGTAAGCATACATTACACTAGTTTTACCTAGGTATTACCTAATCCTATACCTATTAGGGTAGGGGATGGGAAGATCAAAAAAAAGACCCACCTAAGCGGCTTAACCTTATAAAACAGGGGACTTTAGCGTAAGAGGTAAGAGGAAAAACCGAAAAAAAGGAATTAACTGATGAAAAAGAAAGAAACTATTAAGCTGACCCGTGTGAAAGAGCCCGAGCTTTCATCCCATCGAAAAAAGTCGTTGGCCAAAAAACTAGGGCACTTCCAAAAACAAAGGATTCTAATAAAGAAAGCTTGGTTCCTGAGTCCGTTCCGCTCAGGAAAACCCAAGCCTCTTTTTAGTAAATCCAAGGGGGAATTCTGAATCGGGATTGTTACGACCATTGGAATAGGTAAAGGGGGAAAAAATGTTTTTAAAATGAATCTTTGATTTGGCCTAAATCAAAAGAAACATCGGTTAAGTGAAACATTGGGTTGGGCTAACAAAAAAACGCCCATAAATTCCTCCTTTTTCTTTTTTCCAAAGGCGCTTTACTTTTTTTTTAAAAGAGGATACAACGAAGGAAAAAAAAGATCGAAGGTAAAAAAAAAGCATTTCAGGAAATTTCTCTTTTTTTCTTCTTTTTTTTTG
>Ga0163217_1003965_pt1 | contig 12079 bp, 4 predicted proteins | sample SynspAceP_FD_185933 | JGI IMG/M metagenome (GOLD analysis project Ga0163217, IMG submission 185933) | Saline lake microbial communities from Ace Lake in Antarctica - Synechococcus sp. Ace-P (PacBio error correction) | ecosystem: Environmental > Aquatic > Non-marine Saline and Alkaline > Saline ... | reverse complement strand
CTGCATGCCATTCAGTGACTAAATCTGAGGCAATAACTAAAAGTTCTTTGCCTGGACTCAGCAGCGTTTAAACTCTGCACTAATTATATTTTCTAGCTTTGGACTTAAACACACAGCGCGGTTAGCCGGTAAGGTCCAAGGTGTCGTGTCCAGATAAACACCGAAAGCGGTCCTTTACCGACAATTTTTCAGGATGCGCAAAAACACGCGGCAGGCACTTTTCAGCTTGTCATTGAACAAACCTGAAAACGCACATCCAAATTGATGGGAGAAGATTTGTCTTGGTATTCAAACTTCGGCTTCTGCCAAGCTGAACCACAAGTCAGTAACCAATGCACTGCTTAAAGCCTTTCTCAACATTGGCTGGAACGCCACAAATATTGCCCAATTCACGGATAATGTCGGCTTCAAGAAACTAAAGTCCATGGTTTTATAGGGTTTTGTTCCCACTCACCTTAAAACACCGAGACGAAATAAAGTTCTTTTTTCTGACCTTTCAATTTGTTCTCTGCGAATTCACGGCATTTTGCCTAAACTCGGCCGGCACTGATTTTATGCCAGGTTTACCGACCTTTTTCTTTCAACCATCCAATTCAATGGGGTAGACCATTGACAATCCAACCTGGCACATAGGCGCGCAAAATCGGGACAAGGTTTTTGATTAACGATGATGTCTTTTAAAAAATTTTGTAACGTCATGCCATATGAATTCACCGTTTGCATTGAGGGAGGGCCATCATGCAAAATAAGAAGGCGTTTTACTCTTTTTTTGGTATGGCGAATTTGCTGATAAAGTTTTTTAGTTGTCACTTGTTTCGAGCATTTTTTAGGGCTCGCGTCAGCTTTAGAGCACCACGCATTGGAAACGCGGTATTCGGGGCAAAATTTAAAGTATGTTTATAATCGCTCATTGTTTGGTTTATCCACAGGTTGTCATTGGTTGACTAAAAAGGTGTATCAAGAACATTGCTAACAATTGTTTGAGCTTTTTTTGCGTCTTGTTTTAATCTTGTTTTATGTAATAACTCGAAAGAATCAAATTTTATTCATCTCGATTTATGTTTGAGAAACATCCGAGATAGTTAGTCATATATTGTTTCGTTGAAGTTTAATAGTGATATTTTTCTAACTGCGAGCGTGTGCCATTTGACCGCTGGGTCGATGGCCAATATTAGCGCACTCCGGTATTCGCAACTGGCCTTTTAACAATCACCTCAACCGGAAACACCCCATTACGGCGCTTAAACACGTTTTAAATAATTACAATTGTGGGCGGTGGAAAAAACCACATCGGGTTCTGCCACGGTTTATTCCACCATGTTAATCTTTGCCCGATATGGTTAAATGGTCGGGCCCAGCATCTGTTGCGCAAACTTAAATTGCCAAACTGGCTAGCGGCTTCTTGACAGCTGTGGAAGCTGATACGGCAATTTTCTACTCTAAAAACTCTGGGTTATTGGCAACGTCAAAATGGCACTTTTCACCTTCTTTTAGCAAAAGGCAAAAAGTCACCCACCTCGGCCTCCCCAAAGCGAAAAATCAATCACCCACCACAAAAACAACTTAACATCAAGTAAATCCACTAATAAGTTTTCAACAAAATTGCTCTGCTGAATAAGCCGGCAAATTCAGGGCTAATTTAATGCACGTAGGCGGATCTATACCAGGCTTTGCAGCTGAGAATATTATCACTCGCAATACGCTTAGTTCTTGGCTTGGCGCATGCAGTGGGTTTAAATAGTTCTCAGGCTGAGCGTTCAAACACCATGACGGTGGCCGGCAAAGCCAGAGTTTGGCCTTTTCAGCACCTGACTCAGCACGGCCTGTTGCCCTTAAATGCACACCGCAACTTACCTTATGGTTAATAACAACCTCGAATGTTTATCCTCTGAAGGTTATAATAGCGCGCGGGATCAATTTCACCTAAAATTCTCCGTTATTGCGTCGTCAAAATCCAGACTTAAAAGTAGCTAAAATATTGAAGATTGATAGTTATTTTCAAAGGCGCGCGGATATATCCGAAACTGGGCCATATTGAAAGTAGTTAAGCCTTGACTTATATAACAATATACATCAGGTTTACCTACCTCGGCTAAAGCCAATGCGGATTATAGATTAAATTACCACAACAGAGTCTAAACGATGAAAAGCACAAAACTATGTTTACGCAACGCCCATAATCAGCATTGCTGAAAACAAAAAACAGCAAAACCTAGGCAATTAGCTAAACAACTCAACTATTTTTACCATCAGTTCAAACGCAAATCCACACCTGCAAGTGTATCTGGACTCAATATTGCATAAACCACTGTGCCCCATTTAATATTGGCGCTAATAATAATTTTAACAAGTAAGTGATCGTTTGCTTTTACTTGGCACATTAGACTTTATTTTTATTGTAAAGCCAATATAACAGCCCTGCATATCGCAATCTGACCATTAGAGGGTTTGCCATCGCTAAACCACATAATCAAAGGCCAAAAACCAGTATCAAATTAAACCCATATTGGCTGCCATACACCATAATACCAAAATTTAAACGGGTTGTTTTAGTGTTCTTGCCGTGAGTAAAAAACCTGGAGCGATTTACTTTCACTAACCATAAAACTCAATAAAAACCAAAGGAGTAAGCTTTGCAAACTTCGCAAGATTGTCCGCCGTCAAAAGGGAGAAAATGCCCACGCTGAAATATGGTTAATAACTAGGTTTCAGCATACAAATAAACCCGTTGCGGGTGGTATACCCAAAAATGCCACACCATTTTAATCGCCCAATCAATGTTATTAGCTGAAGGCTAGGTCGTCCTTTGCTACGTGATTGCGTTTGAAAGTGTGGCAATATGACTGTTGCAATTGGCGATACCAAACAAGCCGAGGGGAAATTCCAAATAACGATTCTGAGTAGTACAACCAAGAAATAGCCCCGGTGCCAAGAGAAACTGGCAATCATTGGTGGTCTCGAGCAGTAGATTAAGCTGTCCCACTGAGACACCAAACAAAGCAGTATCATCAGCGTTTTCTTAACTTTTTTGAATATTCAGGGTCTGACATCCCCTCTACGGTTCGAACGGAGTACACCCAGCCCTAAATTTAAAAAGGGAAATAAGAAGAGTAATTGCGCAAGGGCCGCCAATAAAATTACGCCCCAGGCGAGTGCAAGGAGGTGAGAAAAAACTGATTCAGACAGATTTTAAATAGGCACAAATAATTAATACTAATTATTGAGTAATACAGGTGTAAACGCCGCGGCCCCAAACTTGTTGAGGAGTATGAGTTATTGCACCCGGCCAAGCCTGCTAAGAAAATACAAGAGTATGTTGGGAAAGTAATTTTCAACATTACATGAGGCAAGTTTCATATTTAACCCACCTGGCTCGTCATTCATATATTTCAACAAACCAACCTGATGCAAAATAGCCGCTTAAAATAGGTGAAGCAAGCACCCCCAGCAAAGCCACATAGTTTCACAATGACCGCCGAGCGTGCCGGAAATCTTACCAATAAATTGTCTTAAATGGGCTCGGTCGCCGGCTTTTTAACCTCGGTTGAGCACGGGGATAAAGGCTTGAGAAGAAACGCCGCCTTCAACCAAACAAACGACGCAAAAAAATTCGGAATTTTTTTTGGCGAGTTAAAAGACGTTACGGCATTCGCACCAGCACCGATTGGTAAATATTGGCAACAAACCGCATCTCGCACCAAACCTAATAGACGAGAATAAAGGTTCATTGACACTCACTATCACACCCGATTTAAGCAGTTTTCTCGACACTCATGCTATCCCTCTTTTGATAAAAGCGGATAGTATGCGTTATCTCAACCTTTTGCAGTCTATTGATCATTAAAACAGACAACAAACAGGAATTTTAATTCTTATATGCCCCAGACGAATTGACCCCAATTTAATAACTCACTGAAGAGAAGCAAAAACAAACTTTGCTATTAAAATTGCGGACAAAAGCATTTGACATGAGGCCCTCCCAGTCTGGATATAAGTTCCGCACCTTGAATTTTGACTTAGATTTTTTTGGGAGTTACTACTTGGCTTACATCCAAGCTGCTAGAAACGTGCCATTACATCGGAAATAAGCGTCGTTCAAACATAACGCTAGCCGTCGCTCTATTTGACACGTACATCTTTGAAAAAAAGTAATTCGCTGCGATCGCATCAGGTAATAAAAGAAGCTGCAAAAACAGCTCATTGCTGCTGCTACACAATTATTGACGCATTGGGCAAACTAAGGCCTAAATCCATTAAAAACAAAGCTGCTTCGTTCATAAGCCGTTGTCAGCACAGATTAAAAAGCTTTAGCTTAATTTTGTTGTCCGGGATATATGTCAAAAAAAAAGCGCCGTTTAGGCGCTTTTTTTTTGCTCTTGAATTACTTTATGCTTAGCTAGGGCTAAAATTACTCACTAAGCCTTACCCATTCAAACACTCAGCTCTGGCTCTAACGGTCTCACAGGCTCAAAAAACTATCTAATAATCAGCGTATTGGATTACCTGTGTTAATTCGCTTAACAAAGCAAATATTCTGATTGCCTGCACCACAATAGGTTTCACCGTAGCTACTATCACCTAAACCTTGGCCACACGCAAAAGGTTTATTTCCATTAGAGGCATTGATCACGTAAGTCTTGAATTAAAAAAATTCTAAGTTTTGTGGAACGATCACCCATTTGCCAGTAGTTGAGGCTAATAAAAATCAACCTTGCTGGCATTTTGAGTCGTCGATATTGGATCACTATAAAACCCTGAGATACAAGGACCACAGTCTGTTTAACGCTGCTTTACTTCTTCAGGCCACATGTTGCGCTGGTTAACCCTAAACGCTGCAACAAAATCCAATATTACTCATTGCTTGGTTTTTCCTCATTTTTTCGGTTTGTCATCATAGTATCTAGGCCTGGGCACATCAAATTTCCCCATTTTTAACAATAAACCACAAATTTGCTCTTCCTGGATCACAAATTCAAGGTTAAATTAGTTTGATGTATTGGATGTTTAAATTGCATTTCATTTGAAACTTAAGCTAGACCTTGAAAAGCCGTATTGTTGCTTCAAAAATTGATTTATGTTACAGTCACCATTGGGTCGTATCGCCACGATGGATGATTTGATATGACCCAAGTGACGTTCGAATGCTGATGTTTGCAGGCCTGTATTTAGCTCAAAGATAAAAGTGAATTAACGAGCAGAAGGAAGCGACTACGCAAGGCAGCTCAAAAGGTCTGTAAGCTGGCAAAAACAGTAGTAAAGGCCTGTTGCGGCCTCTTTGTCTTGTTTTGGCTTTTTTTTCAGCAATCTTATCCAACTTGCTCTTTAAGAGCGGTAATCAATTTCGCCCTTCAGGAGGGCGCCATTTGAACCACCGCACGATAGCGATTTATAACGTTTTAGCACCTGTTGTGTACTAACTGTTCGCGAGTAGTCTGGCAACGCGGGCTTAAGGCAAACACTAAAAAATCCCTGATGTGGGCCGATCAAGACGGTGCACAGGGGAAAACATGCTGATTAATTTGATTCTCGAACAAGTGGCAAGGGCAATTGTGTTTCATGCTTTATTCTAGCATACTGCGATTGCACAGCAATCCTGCGTGGTATCAATGACTGACGATTACTTTCGTCTTGGTAAATATTTTTAAATTCAATAGCTTTATACTTTAAAAATACGGGTCAATCTTGGGCAAGCACAGGTAGTATACTTTACCCCGGCTCAAGGGAATTCTTAAAAATTTACATTTGTTCCCCCCATAGGATGTAATTCCCATGGCGATTAGGTAAGCGGCGTTGTTGGTATTAAGATGTTCCCGAAGTTTAGGGATAAAGTATAAAATTGCAGCCAGTTGTTCACAATGCTTTAGGGGTCCACAAGCAAAGGCGCGCTACTCCAGCAAGGCCTCTTGTTTTCGGCCATTTGCGTTGACCAACACCCCCACATGTTGGAAGGCGATGTTCAAGTTGTTGCAACTTGAGCTTCGATTCTATAAGGCTACGTGGCCATGATCATCCGTTCCTACACACAAACAAATTTTACAAAAAGGTGCCTAGCACCACACGATAGCGTCCCAAGGAATATCATTGAAGTTCGTATTTAATACAGATCAGCGGAATTTCTTCTTGCATTGGTGGCACAGGACTACCGATGGTTTTTTGATGTTGGGCAGAGCCATTAGGCCCCATTCGAGTCAAACCATTCTTTGACGTTTGAACTTAAGCCATATTCGGCTCGCGCCTTTATCCACGTCGCAACATGTGCCTGGATTGGTGGCATTATATTTTTATAAGGCTCAGCAAGAAACATTATATTGGTTTTGGTTAAATTTCCTTTAGATGAACAAGCAAATTAATATAGCTGCTGCAACGCAATCAATTTTTTAACAAATTGTTGTGGAGCCCTCGGATGCTGAAATGAAAAAAAGTAAAAATGCGCAAGTGGGCTTACCAGAGGAATCTTTTACTTTTTGTCCCAAATCAACACAATTAGCCGTTTTAATAGTATAACTTATAGGCATGCGTAGCAATTAGCACCCTCCACGTATTTTTGCACTGGATCAAGCGAATACTTACCACAGCCCACCAAAACATAGATTGGCATAAAAAACAATTATCATTTGCAAGGCTATCGCCAGACCTTGGCGCTAGATTAATGAAAGAATCAACATCGATTACTGTTGCCGCAGGCCCAATTTGCCGTTTTGGCTGTAAAGAGGTGCAAACTGGCACTGTGTGATTCACTAGAAAATCATCCGGATTAGATTCTGCTCTATGCGTAGAATAATTGTTAGCGAATGGCGGCAAGCCATCCTGCAGAAAACGATTTTTTATTGGCGATGTTTTACGTGCGCTCAGCCAGTGTGGAATGACACTGATTTGCTTTCTTCAAGTATTACTAGAAGTCGCTCAGCAAGGACCAATTAATTAGCGCACGGACTTGTTTGGTTTCTGATTGCCGGCAAGACATTGGCAACAACTAGGCCACCAACAAGTCATTAGCCTGTTTATTCCATCGTCTTAGCCAAAGTGATGTAGATTTGTTTGGTGGACGTATTCGAGAATTTAGTACAAATTCCATAGCTGTCGAGATGCGATGTTTGAACGGTACTTCGATGGCAAACAAAAGAACCGACCTTGCCCTTCGCATTACAAAACACTTTTTCTGAGAGTCAAAAACCCATGGAATTTATTTGATTTAGTTGTTTTACTCTCGGTTGTTTGTTATTTGGCCTGCTTTTTGGCGTTTTTAGAGCTATCGCTGAAACACTAACAACATTTAAGCGGACTACTCGAAAGGACAAAATTGCAGTTATTAAGTATTCGCCCGCCATAAAAACCAGAATAGGTATCACCGCGGAAAAACTTTGATTTTTCCCACAGGCGATTTTCATTTGGATTTTCGGTAATGGTGAAGTACGTACCAGGCGTGCTGACTATGGTTGAGTTTAAAAACACTCGATTTATATACAACCGGCCTATCGCACATTCAATAAAAGACCTTATGCAAGGAGCTCAACCCGGAGCTTCCTACTTCAAAGGTCAAAAACTTTAGCTTGGTTTAAGGTTAATAACTAACACGTCAATACAATCAACGTTATTAACTAAAATTAAACCGCTGTATCGCCAAATAGACGATCCAATAATGCCCTGATCGGCATTTGTTACCGATAACAACTAGTTCTGCGTTTTAAGCGAGAGGCGGTATCAGGAATAAGCAAAGTCGGGTGTGCCGGGCAATAATATGCAGCGATTGTTGAGTTAAGGGCATATTCAGCAATATAACTTTGAATAAGGTTTTATGTTGAACCTGCACACTGGCGATTGTTTAATAAACGACCTGAGTTGTCTTACTTCAAATGACATTGAAGCTACGTCCCCCCAAAAACAATCGACGACATTGGCACTGGCCCTTAAGGTGTTTGCCTAAATTGCTCACTCGTCTGCAGGAACTGTCTTTGTTGAGCTTTATGGTAATGTTCACTCTTATCATCAACGTCTAGGCAAGCGCAGTACCTCCAATATTGTCATCCACCGTCGGGGCTAACTATCCAACGGGCACAGAACAATCAGCAATAAAGTACTGGTTCAAACTAGAGCCAAAAACCCCATCTAAAAAGCGCTGCCCACGTTTAAGCGAAAAACGACTTCAGCCTGGTACTCTTTTTCTAAGCTTTGTTTCGAATTCTTGGGGGTAAAAGCTCTTTGCAGTTAAAAATGAAATCTAATGTAGGAAAAGATCAAAACTTAGCTAGCACAGCCTTTAAAAAGAAGCAATTTCAGGTGCTTTGCATCTGTGACCAAGCTTCCTGTTTTTTTGGAGATTTAGCCAGCTCAGGTATGGCGATAAAATGGTGATGGATGATAAGACCTTACCAAACATTCGCAGCTCTCCCAGTGGTGCCAGCTTCTTTTGTGGATTTTTTTGTTTGGGGGGTTATTTTTCTTTTTATTACGATGATGAAAGCATGCTTTAAACATTGTCATTTTAACCTTCCTTACTTAATGATTGCCCTAGCTAAAATCGTTGCACCCAAGTTTAGTGAATAAAAAACATACAGTTAAAATGATATTGTTATGCGAAGATGACCAGTCACTTAAAACCACTGCAGTTAAAGGGAAATAAAAAAAGGCGCATTCTGAATTTTTATTCAAAATGCGCCTGTTTGCTTGGAATTTTGAGGGATATTCCCTCTCTGCTATCCATATGCAAAATCTATCCTGAGGAATGTCCCTTATTTACGCCCTTTCCTTCCAAGTGTAATGGTCTATAAAAACTTGTAGAGATTTATAGCTTACAATTAAGCAAAATCTCTAAGGTATTTAAATGACAAAGAAAAATCAAAGTGACCCTCACGGTCCACAGCAAAAATGAGAATATGCCAAGTTTGATTGGTCGAACAGGGCTACACCCAATAAGCAAATAGAGGATATGTCTTTGGTGCGGGTAAATCGGCAGTGTTCGCGTTGGAAAGTCCAAACCAGGCTGAAATGGCAGGTAAGGACGCAATTAAAATTCGAAAGCAATTAAACTGAAGAACAAACGAAAAATCCAACTGCTTGAGACTTCAATTAAAGCAGGCGATGAGGGAATGAAAAATCCTAAAAAAAAGCTGCAGGCTTTGCTTCATTCGAGACAATCAAAAACTTAGATGATCAACGAAGTAAGAAAGCCAATCCTGGATTTTAAAATGGAATGAGTTATTGTCGATATTCGATATCAGTTGCAGTAGCTTGTATTACAAACCGATACCGCCCAAAGCGCTGAAAAGCAGGCAACTCATGCAATCAATGAAACAGATTTTTTCTCTGATTCAGATGCAACGTATTTGGTAAACGCAGAATACGGGCCTGAATTATTGGATTTGGGAGCATCAGATTGGGGTTTACGCCATTGCTACAGCGATGAAAAAGTAGGATTAAACGCCATTTAAGCCAAAGAAAAAAAGCATTATCTACCCTGAACCGGGCGATGAGCAAGTTTACCGCCGCCGAATTTACAGAACGGTCAGTTTAATCCCCATTACACATAACCGCATTGGGTCGGCGATATCACCTATATTTAAATCGACATCAGGGCTGGGGTTATTTAGGCGTGCGTACTTGGATTTACGGCACAAAAGAAATTCGTGGGTTATGCTTTATAAACAAGACGTCCTAATGGCAGAGTTAGCTAATGCTGCACTAAATAACGCCATACAGCGCCGCTAACTGAGGGTCCTAATACGAGCAGCAATTAATGTTTTCACTCGACCAACTCGCTGTGCACTCGTCATCGTCTAGCGAAACGCAGTGTTCAGGAAAAAAGACTCAAGCAATCCTAGACAGATATGTACTACAGGATGAGTGCGTGTCGAGGAAATTGTTGCGAGATAACTGCGCGAGTGATTGGACGATTTTTTAGCAAGTTTAAAGAGCTTGAAAAGTGTGTCTGCTCAACACCGTCTGTAATTACTTAATCATGCGTTCCTGGGAATTCGGCACAGTACTATCCAGTTCTCCCGCTGTCGTATTATGATAAGCGAGTCGCGCAAACTCTCAACTGCGTGGACCGTGATATTAAACGCCAATCAGAAATATAATGAAATTTTAAAAAAAAGCGGCTTTAAAATCTCTACAGAAAAACTTGACCATTACAAAGTCTCACTCTTTCCCAGTGAAGCACCATTCCTTTGCGCCGCCTGATCACTCTGCGTGCAGTCGCCATGACGCATTACGCTCGCGACCAGTAGATGAGTTTGGCACTGCGGCAGCATGATAGCCGTATGGTTCGTTACCTCGTACGCATCGCAAGCCATAGTGTCCGTTAATTTCCATACAACTCGCATTCCTTTTGCGAGGCACTATCCTATAGTGTGTCCTTCAATCCAGCTAAACTCGTTATTTCCCAAACGAGGCACCAATCCCTTTGTGCTGTCCTAACTCCAACTAAACTTCGCGATTCCTTTGCGAGGCACATATCCTTAGTGTGTCCTGTTCCCTAGCTTGTATCCATATACAAGCAGCCCATCCTAGCTGTCCATTCCATGGTTTACTCTCCGAGTAAACTAAGCTTGCCTGCTTATCAAAATCCATTTTAAGTAACATTCCGTTACCTGCCACTTTCTTCCTGAGTTATCCGTTTCATCCTTGTGTCATCCTGACTCGTCGTGTTTCCTTGGTGACCCAGTAACTTTAAATTCAATCAAAAAAATTGAAGCCAAGTGAGGGAAAATTTTCTTCACAAATAAAAAGCGCCATGTTTTATTGAGGATAAAAAATTTAAGTTGTTTTAAAACAAGGTGTTGAAAATACGACTGGCAATGACGTCGAAGAATTTACGTAATAACTACATTGATTGTAAGAGATCTCTTACATGGAAGGGAGGATATTGGCATATGATGATTTAATTGCTCAGGGACATCCATGTATATTCAATAAACACATTTATCTTGGCCTAAACTAATATGCCTTTTTTTAATTCGGCCCACTTCTAGTGCTTCATTAAACTATTAATTCCATTCCTCAAAAAAATGATAATCACTTGGGCAAAGTAAAACGATGCCCACCGCCTTCACCTTTAGGATCTTCGAGCATAACACTGTCAATAGCGCCCATCAGTACATGGCCAAGGCCACGATGCTTGTGATCAGGATGAACCCCTAGTAAATGCAAAATATGGAAAATACTGGCTCGGCATATGCGCGCGCACCAACGATTCCTTTTCAACCCATCTGCTTGGTGCCAACGGGAAAGCCTGCGGTTAAACAACATTTTTAAGCGCCAATGCCCAAAATCGATTGGGCCCCAATGTTGGCGCTGGATTTCACTTAAACTGCCACAGCCAAGCAGTCTTCTTTCTTCAAATAAACCAAAATTCATGGTTGTTTCCGCTTTGCCAAAATGCCATTTAACCTTCACGTTATAGCAGACGTTAAACGAGACTTCATATCCTTCTTTTTTCTAATTCCAAAAAGTATCAATTAAAACAAGGGGTCGTGCCGTGATAGCTTTTGTACAGGTATGGAGGGCCGCTATTTTTAAATCTTCTGGGTTTAAATTAATCGCTTTTATGTTGCTAATTCAGGTCACTTGAGCCTATGGATATAATATAAAATGAAAAAAATCCCTGATGATTTTAACTACTGTATCCTTAACCTTTTACTTGTTACATTTTATTAATAATTTAAACGAGGAGAAATAAAAATGGAAACAAAATTTCATACGGCATTTGAGCGAATTGTTTTGCGCAACTCGGCTTGCCCAACCAACAACAAGAAATTCAGCAATTTATTAAGTTAAAACTGGGTCTGGCGACTGATGTGACCGATCAGAAGATGGGCTCGAGATGCCCAATGTTGGACACACATCCCAACCGAATTTTTAAAAACCGCGTTAGCCGGAAGACGGTGAATGGCCGAAATCATTTTGATCAACTGAGCACTCCTGGTCCTCAGATAAAAAACTCTTTGGTTATAGCTTGGCCTTTTGCAAATAAGACCAAGCTATGCCAAGAACAACAAGCCTAAAAACAACCAAGGTGGACAGGTTTATCGTGATGACTTTCCATCAAAATGCATATGCCGTATCGCCCCAACCCGTCAAA
>Ga0163217_1107940_pt1 | contig 12080 bp, 14 predicted proteins | sample SynspAceP_FD_185933 | JGI IMG/M metagenome (GOLD analysis project Ga0163217, IMG submission 185933) | Saline lake microbial communities from Ace Lake in Antarctica - Synechococcus sp. Ace-P (PacBio error correction) | ecosystem: Environmental > Aquatic > Non-marine Saline and Alkaline > Saline ... | reverse complement strand
CTCCCCGAACCCGGCCCGGCCCACCCGGCAGGGTGAGGCCCAAACACCTGCGCCCCACCCGGATTGCGGGGATGGCGCGTGATCCTGGTGCACGGCGTGCGGCTCGATCCGGCCCGGTTGTCGCCGCCGAATGGACCGAGCCGCCTGGATCCTCACCGAGGCCAGGTCGATGGACGCCGCCGTCGTCAGCCGAGCCTCCAGTGACTCTGGAACGTGGATAACGGCAGGTTCAATAGCCGGCTGCCGCCTGGGGCTGAGGTCAGGCCCAGATTCGCAGGTACAATTTTCAGGATGATGCCTGCGCGGTGCAGGATCCGCCAGACGCCAGGACGCACGCCATCCGCAACATCTCCAGGGCAGGTCGAGGTCATCCGATGACCTCGCGAGGGAGAACGGGCGGGGACGATTTTCAGCAGACGGCGGATAGGGCCGGGAGGGATCACCGAATTCACTCGAAGGGCAGTCTGGCAAGCCCTGACCAGCAGTTTCTAGCGATCAGCAAGGCCAGCCAGGGAGGCCACCGCCCCGTGCCAGTCAAGGCCCCGGGGCCAGAGCAGCCGGTCACTCAAGCAGACGGTGCCTTTGTTCGGCCTGGCGGATCAAAGGCTGCAGCAACGCCCTAGCCACACCGCCGAAGGCCACGCAGCGCCTGGCCTCCTGGCCGCCAGGGCGGACACCGGCCGGCGGCCGGAACAACGGCAGGGTGGAGGCATTGGTTCCGCCGGCCCAGCTGGAGGGGGGGGCCTGGAGGAGCGATCGCGTCGCACCGCGCGAGCGAGGCGGCCAGAGGCCGCGTGGGCCGTTGCCCTGGCCGATATTCCCCGACCTCATGGGCCCGCCCATCGAGCTGCCGGAGCGGGCGGAGGCCACCGGCGCGCAGCCGGGCAACGCGGCCCCAGAGCTCCTCGGGCCAGCGGAGGCGGCGGGACGCGGCAAGGGCCGCTCCAGGCCACAGCTCCACACCAAGCCGCCGAGGCTCAGCCCGGAAGCCTTCCACTGCAAGCAGGCGCTTGGCGAAGGCCTCGGCCACGACCAAAACGCTGGGTGGGCAATCTCCCACCGCCTCGGGCCGGAGCGCGGGCCAGCAGGCGGCGCCACATCGAGGACCGAGATGGATCTGCCCCTGCTCCTTCAATCAAGCCCATCCCCGTCCCCCACGGGGGCAGACCGCGGCGACAGCGGCCGCAAGCCATGAACAGCGATCGGACTGAACAGCACGGTCGCTGCAATTCGCCAGGGCAGGGGGCAAGACCTCGCTGGCCTAGGGACGGGTCGGCAACAGCTTGGGCAGCCACAGCGGATCGGAAAACCCAGGCCTTGCGGAAGTGGGGATCGTCCCCATCCGCTGAGGCTGACCATCAACCAGGGCGTGAGCGCAGCCGCTCGTCGGAGGCAATGGCCTGATCAAGCGCCCAGGCCATGCCCCGCGAGCGGCTGCGGCAACAGCGGGGTCTGCGGGCCACATCAATACAATGAACCCCAGCCAGGGTGTAGATCCCCGCCAGGAGATCCTCTGATCCCCCCCGGGGGGCCAAAAGGTCCTGGATTGCCTGGCCCCGCAGATCAAACTTGACCCAGCGATCCAGCGGCAAGGCCTGCTCAGGCGTCGAACCACACTGCTCAAAGGCTCCCAGCGCAAACTGCGCGAAGCCCGGCCCATCTCCGCCACGATCTTCAATCGGGTTCCCTGCGGGGTCAGAGTTGCCAGAGGGGATGTCCTCTCCGCCGAGGACAACACCTGGGCCTCAAGCCACCAGCAACAACATCGGTTGGCTACCGACCAAGAGGAACCCAACTGCGGCATGGACCCGCGAACGGTTTTCCTTTACCGCGCGCATCACGGCCAACACTGTGGTGGCCGAGGTTTGGGGTGGACCGAACCCCATGAAGCTTCAAATAGAAAGGCCTCGGGGTCACCCAACCCTCGCGCCGGAGGTCATCTGGGCCCGGTAGCCGGCAGCGCGCAGGCGGCGATCAGGGCGAGTCTTCGGTTCCGCCTTCGAGCGGGTCATAAAGGGCCAACGCTCCTGCTTGCTCAAGGTCGTCACGGAACGGCGGCCAGTCAGCAAGGAGGGGCATGGGAGGCTCCAGAACAAGACTGGACTGAATCTGGACAGCCGGGAAGGCCTAAGACCGGTCAGAAAGCTGTGGGGTATGGTTTAAAGCCTGTGCAATTGTCTGCGCCCGACCGCTATGCCGGGCCTCCGGACCTGCCCAGGACCTCACCGCTGTCGGTTGAGGTCTCTACCTAGGCCCAGTTCCATTTTCCAAGGTTTTCTACTTCCAGTTTTTTTGAAAGGACAGAGAGCAATTCATCGGAATGGGGGAAACCTGTCGCTGATTTGATCGGGCGGGAAAAGTCCCAGCCTTGCTGTTTCGCCCTACCCGCTTAGCCCAACGGTTCTGGCCCTGAATTGTTCAGGTGCAGGCCCCGGAATCAGGACTTCCAGTCTGGTCCAGCGCGTTCGCCCGAATCAGCTTCACTTCTTTCAGGCTTGCAAAAGCTTGAGGCGCTCTTGTCCTTGCTGGCGTTATTCCCTTCCTATGGCCATCGGCCATTCTTGGGAAGAAAACTGGGCAGTCCCAGTTCTTCAACGCGGAGGGCACAGTCCTCCCGGTCACCTTGATCGAGGCAGGTCCTCTGCCGCATCAACCAACTCAAAAACCCCCAGCAGCGACGGGCTTACACCGCCGTCTTGCAGGGGTTGGTTTTGGCGAGATCGCGAGGAAACTCGTTCAACCAGCCAGCTCGGGGCACCTGGCCAAATCAGGCAGCGAGCTGCGCTGGTCATCTCACCGAATACCGCCCTCAAACACAGTTGAAGTGTTGGAATTGAGTGAACCGATCACAGTTCGAGCGCTTTGAAGCCGGTCAGAAGGTCGATGTCAGTGGTGACACCATCAGGCCGCGCCTTCGACAGTGGTTATTCAGTAAAACGCCACGGCCTTCAAGCCGGGCGGCCCCAGACCCACGGTTCCAAAGAACCACCGCCAGCCCGGCTCGACCGGTGCCGGCACCACGCCGGGCCGGGTTTTCCCTCGGCAGCGGATCGGCCGGGCCGCTACGGCCGGCAAAGCAAATCTCACCACGAGGGGTCTGACGATCCTGAAGGTGGCCCACCGAGCGCAATTTGCTGGTGTGTGATAAGGTTCTGGGGTTTTCGGTTCCGGGGCAAGCCGGCGCCCTGCTCAACACATTCGGTTCCGGCGCTGCGTGTCTCGGTGCGAAGGACGCGAACTGAGGATGGCCAACCATGATTCAATGCGTCCGTTCGCGACTGGCAAGGCAAGGAAGCGCGTGAAGCTTCCCCTCGACCCTGAAAAGTCGCCAAAGGAAATTCGCCACGTCCGCCGCCGGACTGGTCCATCGCGCCGTGTGCGGCAAACTGGCCAATGCCGACAGGGCACGGCCAGCACACTCACCCGCGCGAGGTGGGGCGGCGTGGCTGGCCGCTAAGCCTTACAAGCAAAAGGAACGGTCGCGCTCCGGCCAGCGGGTTCCATCCGCACCACCACTCCGCCCCGGTGGTGGGCGTTGATCTTCGCGTCCCAAGCCTCGCTCCTATGCCGTGGCCATGGAACCGCAAAAGAGCTTCGGCTCGCCCTGCGTACGGCCCTGATCAGCGCCGCTGACATCGTTCGTGTGGTCAAGGGTTTTCGCCGCCGACCCTGGAAGCCCCCAAAACCCCGCGAGATCGTGGCCAGGTCCCTGCAACGCCTCGATATTGCCGCAGGGGCGAAGTGGTTGCTGATCCTCGACGGGCGCTCTGAAAGCGGTGCGTCTTCTCGGTTCGCACTCAAACGGGAAGATTGATCTGGCCGCCGACTGTTGAACGTGTTCGACCTGCTCTATGGCCCAAGCAATTTGGTGCTGAGCGAGGAGGCACTGGCCAGATTCAGGAGCTCTACAACGATGGACTTGAACGTTTTTTGCCAGGCCCGTTTGTGGCGATTGTGATCCCGCAGGCCACTGTCACCGAGAGGCCACCCTGAGGCCTTGAATTGAATCTAGTACACCTTTGAAGGGATTCGCGCGTTGCGGCCCCAAGCCCGACATCAAAGGGCCGCGTTCGAGGAGTCTGTTCTCGGTGAAGCGTGAATCGGCGTGAGCACCATGAAGCCCACCGCGTCGCTTCCCGGCGATCGGGTCGGTTCGCGGCGCAACTGCGCCCCAATGTCAAAAAAAAGCGGTGGTGCGCCTCGCCGAAGGCATGCCATCCAGCTGTTCCCAGAGGCGCCTGAGGGATCTAAAGACGTAAAAATTATCTGATAGACTGGCAATTGTTCGCATAGTACTCTCCGTAGGGCCTATCACCCCCGCGCACCCTGGTCCAGAGCGCCTCGTCGTCAGCGACTTCAGTGAAAATCACGAGCGGCGAAACCCGCAGCGCAGCTTGGTCGTTCGCCACCAAGCACGCAGCAAGCGGTGTGCAAAAAACGACGCGGGCGTGGATTCACTGCCGCCACCGTGTGCCCCTAAAGAGCGGCCATAGTCGGCGCTCACCGCGGGTATCAATAGGTTCTACTTCCGCTCAGTGACAAGCACGATGTGGTCGCCCGTCGTGGGCCGCCATCCACTACGGGACCCCCACCGCAACGGCCCGGTTGGCGTGCCTCTCTACACCGACGGCGAAAAGCGTGTACATTCCTGCGCCTGTACTGGGATTGGGCTGGGCCAACGGTTTGTCGCCGGCGTCAAGGTTGCCGATCGAAAACCGGCCAATGGGCCTTTGCCCCTCTCGGCCATTCCCCTGGGTTCGGAGCCGTTCACAACGTCGAGTCTACGCCGGCCGGGAGTGCCATGATGGTTTCGCCACCGCAGGGGCCAGGCTGCCCAGGTTGATGCAAAAGAAGGTTGATTACCGGTCGCCTCCAAGTTGCATCCACCGAAGTGCGGGTGCTGGTGCGTCGCGGTGCTACGCCACCCTCGGGCAGTGGGGCAACGCGGGAAATACGCAACACCAGCATCTGGTGCAAAAGCCGGACCGCAAAGCGCTGGCTTCGGCCGCCGCCCCCTAGTTCGTGCGCGGCAGTGTGTATGAACCCCTGTGGACCACCCCACGTCGGTGCGAGTGGCGCGCTTCCGATCGGCCGCTTTTGGTCCGGTCACCCCTGGGGCAAGCCTTGCCCTCGGCCTCAAAAACCCGAAACGCGCAACAAGCCGAGCACCGGTGTGTGCTGCGGAAACGTCGCCGCACCTCCAAGCTGGCAGCCCGTGGCGGACGGGGATTCGTGATGGTCAATCAACCCCGTTTCTGGCACTCTGCTTAATCCGCCATGGGAGTTCACTCAAAAAAGGACCCATTCATCGCCGATCACCTTCTGGCGCAAGGTCGAGGACGCAGAACAGCTCCGGGCGATAAATCCGTGATCAAAACCTTTGGTCACGGGCTTCGACGATCCTGCCCGATGATGATCGGCCACACCATTTGCCGTTCACACGGCAAAGGCCATGTTTGCCGGTCTACGTCGATCACCCGAGCAGATGGTGTCTGATGTTGTGCGCCACGCGAAGCTGGGGGGAATTCTCGCCCCCACCCGCAGCCTTCCGCGCCACATTCAAGGACCAAAAAGGTTGCCCTTTAGGAGCGAAACCCATGGTCCAATTCCAAAAAACCCACCATCACAGAAGCCCGCGCCCACGGGCCGCTACATCCGCGGATCCGTTTCCAAAGGTGCGCCGGGGTGCTCGCATCAGAATTCCGCGGCGCTCCTATCGCGAGGCGCTGATCCTGCTTGAGTTCATGCCCTACCGCTCCACAGACCGATCCACCAAGGCTGCTGCGCCAGCAGTGGCCAATGCCGAAAACAACCTCTCTGGCTCGCTATAAGAACAACCACTGACACATCGGGCTGCATCATCAGCACGGGCGATTTATGAGTGGGCTCGAAGCGACTTTTCCGTCCGCCGCGCCCTCACCGTGTGCGCACAAATACTAAAAAAACAAACCTGCCATCAGACAATTGCGGCTGCTGCGCTCAGCATGCGCCCATCACCTGGTAAACCTCGTGGAAGGAGACAACCGGACTGATTGGGGACACAAGATCCATCCAAACCCGTAAGTGCCTTGCGACTGGGGAATGCAATAATACAGTGGCGGTTCAAGCACCGCGGTCCACGCTGGTGACGCCCCAAGTCGAGACCATCCTGGTGATGATCGATCCTCACGTGGGATTTAACGGCATCAATTTCGTGCATCAAGAGTAATGCGAGTGTGCCGGCTTCAGACATTATCCGTGATGGTGTGGCAGGCTCCGACCAACTGTTGATGGGTGTGCGGTTATAAAGTCAGCCGCCCCGAGGGGGTGGGCGGTGCTCGCTCTCGGTCGGGCAGGCAAGCACTCAAGATCGTCGGATCGAAGATTTGCGGAACGGGCATCCAACCACCCTCGGCGATCGCAACCGTCAGGTGGCGCATCAACGTGGCTGGAAATCGGAAAGGTTTCGACGCCGACGCCTTTTTGTTGGCCGAGGTACATCGCCCAACAAACTGGAAAAGCGTGTGGCTTTTCGGCGGGTGATGCGCATGACCGTCCAACGGGCCCAGCGTGGCCGGTGTTCCTCGGCCTGAAGAGCCAGGTGAGCGGGGCCGCCTCAACCCACGGTGCCGATGATTCGCCCGGACCCGAATTGGACCCGGGACAGGGTCGGGTGCCCTTTGCAACCACCCTTGTACGCGCCGACATTTGATTTACGCCACCAAGGTGGCCACCACACCTACCGGGGTGGCTTTGGGATCAAGCGTCTGAGGTGTTTCAAAGGGGAGGTCTTCCCGGGCAGGAAGGGAGCAACTGCCCGCCGCTGGAGCACCACCGTGCCGCGCCAACCGGCGTCCAAGAATTTGAAGACCGCTCCAAACAAAGAGTGATCAGGGTAGCCCTGAACCATTGCTTGAGTCCACGGACGCGTCAAATTCCGCAAACAGCCAGCAGAGGCCGCATGCTGCGGTGTTCGCCACCCGAGGCCAAAACACCATTGCCTTTGGTCAGTTTGCACTGCAGCCCAGGATGTGGCTGGATTCACATCCGCCAGATCGGAAGCCAGGCCGCCGGGCCATGACCCCCGCTCGTCTAAGCGGGGGAGGGCAAGAGATCCTGGATCCGGAATCTTCCCGACAACCCGGTCACCATGCGCCTGCCGAACAAACGGATGGGCTCCGGGTAAGGGCAACCCGGAGTTCTGGTGGGCCAGTGATCAAACCGGGTCGCATCCTCTTTTGAGATGGGTGGACCTGAGACCACCGAAGCCATTCGCCAAGCAAGCGATTGCGTCTGGCCCAGTAACAAGCTGCCGGTCAAAACCAAGTTCATCGGCCAAGGCCGAAATTGGCAACGGAGCTGGGGGATACTTCCCGGTCCCCGAGCCCATTCTCGTACGCCGTTCGCCGCGGAGAGGTTCCTAACCCCATGGGCCCGTCCTGACATACGCCGAAGTGCGTCTCCTCAATTGACGCGCGATCTGATCCGATTCAGATCAACGGTTGCCGCCGTGGAATTGTTCGATCTGCGCTTCCAGCGGGCCCAACCCGCCGTCTGGAGCACCCGGCAGCCGCTATCAAGCAGAGCCCGCATCAAGAGCTGGCCCAGCTTGCTGACCGGTGCAGAAGGAGCGGCAAGCGGCTCCGCTCTCACCGCCTCCTTTGATTCCCCCCCGATTTTACCACCATGGGCACTCAAGGAAAGGGTCGGCACCGTCGTCAGCGACAAGATGGATTAAAACGGTGGTGGTAGCCGGTCGGAAACCGCTTTTTCCCCATCCCATCTATCAAAAAGCCGTCAGGCCGCCACCATTCCGCTACAAAAGCCACGACGAAGACAAACCGTTGCCAAGTCGGCGACCGAGTCCGTATTCACCGAGACCCGTCCGCTCAGCCGCACCAAGCGTTGGGCTGTCGCCGAGGTGCTCAACCCCACCGCCGCCAACTCGGAGGTCACCCCCATGATTCAGGCAGGAAACTTACCTCCAATGTCGGCTGTAAACAGCGGCCGCCAAACGCATCCAGTTGCAATCCGCGTTCTGGGCACAAACACGCCGCTACGCCCACGTCGGTTGAATGTGATCTGTGCCGCCGTCAAGACGCCATGCCAACCATTGGGGAGTCAAGAAGTCGATGTGGTGAAGGCGGTGGTCGTACGGACGCGCGCCACCCATGCGCGCGCGACCACGGGCAATTCGGATCCGCTTTGATGACAACGCGGCGGTTGATCCTCGGCGCGGACAACAAACCCGAAAGGCACACGGGTGTTCGGTCCGGTCGCTCGCGAAACTGCGGGAAAAGAAACTTCACAAGATTGTGTCGCTCGCCCGGAGGTGATCTGTGAAACTGGCCACTGCCAATTCGCTAAGAAAAAAGCCAACGGAACGCATCAAGATGCGGATCCGTTAAAGGCGGACCACCGTCAGAGTGATTGCCGGAAGGACAAGGGCAAAAACCGGGCGAGTTTTCTGGCACCCTTCCCGACCTGAAACCGGGCTGTTGTGCAAGGGGTCAACCTGCGCACACGCCACATCAAACCCGTCCAGGAAGGGGAGGAGCGGACGCATTCTCCCACCGAGGAAAGCCTCCGTTGCATGCCTCCAACTTGATGGTCTTCTCCACCAGGCAAGGTCCGTGGCCAGGCCCGGGTCGGCATCGAGTTCCAGGCCGACGAGCAAAAAACGCGCGCTTCAAGAAAACCGGATGAGTTGAGTTCGACTGATCAGCCTTCCTTCTGACCACGACGCCACAGCGGTCCTTCTTTCCCCCTCTTCCTCGTTTTTCGACCACGTCCAGAAGCGGCAAACCCCAGCCCGCCATGTCACTACAATACCAGCGCTACCGGGAGGATCGATCCAGCCCAAGTGCTTCAAGGATCTGACACCTCCATTCCAACGGTCACGAAGTTCCCAAGGTTGGTCAAGTCACCCCTGAACAGGGGACTTGGCGACAGCCCGCCCAGAACGCCAAGGCCCATGGACGGCTTCAGTGTGATCGCGGGAGCCTGGCCACCTCACCGGTCGGAAAGTGGTGCGGTGACCCGGCAAGAAGCGCCATTGCGGCCTTTCAAGTATCCGCGAGGGCATGCCGAGTCGGCGTGGCCGTCACCCTTCGTTGGTCAGCGGAATTTGTATCGCCTTCCTGGAGCGACTGATCAACCTGGCCCTTCGAGATCCGGGATTTTCCGTGGCGTCAGCCCAAAAAGCTTCGACGGGGGGGGCAATTTACCCACCCTCGGGGTGCCGGAACAGATTTTCATCTTTCCCGAAATCCCCTACGACAATGATCGACCGCCTATCCGCGGTTATGGGACATCACCCATTCGTGACCAGTGCCCGTAACGACGAAGGAGGGCCGGGCCCTTCCTCCGCGAGATGGGGAATTGCCGCTTCCGCAGCAACTGAGCCCTCTTCGGGACCCACCATGGCCAACCCACGACCCGATTTCAGACATGCTCACCCGCTATTTCGCAATGCGAGTGAGAAGGAAGCACCAGTCACCAAAGTTCCCGGCTCGCGCCTCTCCCACAGCATCGCCAAGGGTGCTGCAGAAAGAGGGCTTGCATCGCTGAGATCAGCGAAAGAAAGGCGAAGGCGTTCTCAGGCATTCTCGTCCTCGAACTCAAGTACAGCGGGCAAGCATCGCAGCCGACGATCCGCTCCGTTGCGGCGCGTCAGCAAGCCGCGGTCTGCCGCATATTTCTAACAAGAACACCCGTCAGCTGCCCAAGGTGCTGGGTGCCTGGGGTGTGGCGATCATCTCCCACCTCCCCAAAGAGGTGTGGATGAGCGACCGTGACGCCCGTAAGCAGGGCTGTGGGGCGGTTGAAGTTGGCATTCTGTACAGTGCATACTGATACGAAGGTCATTCCATGTCACGCATAGGTAAGAAGCGCCGATCCCGATCCCCGACAAGGTGACCGTCACCTTGAGTACGTATTGGCCGTGTCGGTCAAAGGTCCCAAGGGTGAGCTCAGGGCCGCGTCCTTCCCCGATGGCGTTGTTGTCCAGCCAGGACAATGGCTTTGTCGCGTTGAGGCGCCAACGGCAGCGTCGCTCCCTGCGAACCCGCCAGGGGGCTTGCCGCACCCTGGTGTGACAGCATCGTCGCGTCCGGAAGAGTCGTGAGCTGGAGGGGTGTCCTTGTGCATGCGCCGCATGGCTCTGAGAATACTGTCTCGCGTCAGGCTACCGTGGGCCGGCAGGGTCAAGCCGCAAGCTGATGGGTTCAGCGCGGTTACAGGCCACCCGCTTGAGATGGTTCTCCCGTTGTACTTCTCCGTGAAGAACATACACCAGGTTGCAGTGTTCCTCCGCGCTCTCGACAAGGGGATGCTCCCCGGCGCTCAATGCAGATGCAGAGGCGCGCAAAAGGATCTCGCACCACTGACAAGCATCTCGCTCGACTTTCCTGCCACTCCTACAAGGGCAAGAAGCAAGGCATGATAGATACGTTCGAGCCGTCGAAGGTGAGCGGCGCACCCCACTCCCCCTGCGCCGTAGTTGGCGAGAACTCCTCGTAGCGCGCGCAGTACTGCTAAGCCAAGCCGCTACTAGCCGCTCGCGAGATACTCCGCTGCCACTGTGCATGCGCATTCCGCCGTGCTTTTGCCTCACGGCGCAAATGGCAGGTACGAAACCCAGACAAGCGGCTGACGCTGGTCGCCGCTGCGTCGCCGGCTTGCAGACTCGAACCGCGGCAGCGGGACCTAGGGGCCGCGATCTCTGCTGGTCGCTACCCGGCTTCCGAGCTGAGACTCAGACGCAACGCATCTCAACGTGCGCTCCCCTGTGTCCATTCGGACGACGAGGACCCACGAACACCCTCTGTGCCGCCTCGACCCTCGACAAAGACCTGCGCGCCAGCCTCGAAGTGAGCGCCTGTGCGATTGCTTCCATATGCGCGTGGGGCAAGCTGGTGGCCCAGCGGGCCCTGGCCCAAGGGGCTCCAGCAGGTCGTCTTCGACCGAAATGGTGGGCAAGCTGTAGCCACGGCCGGGTCAAGGCCCTTTGCCGATTGCCGCCCGAGAAGCGGGCGCTCTGTTCTGAACCGGACTCCAAACCATGAGCGAAATTCAACCAAACGGTCCGTCAGCGAGATTCCAGGTGAGCCGTCCGCTGTCCCAGAGCGCGGCGAAGGCCAGCAGGGCGCCGCGGTGGCGGCGGCGGCAGTGGGTATCTAGTGCGGATTGCCAGGTCGGGTACCGACGCGGTGGTGGACCGTCGGGCGGACAAACCGGCCGTGGTCAGGAGCGCGACTCCGAATGGGCAGGGAAGCGGGTGTCCAGATTCCGCCGCGTCTCCACAAACCGTCAAAAGGGGCGGTAGAAGATTGAGCTTCCGGGCGGATCGTCGTCGTCCGGCAACGGAGCGCGGCCAGGTCGGTGTCGGGTGTCGGCAAGGGCCGTGATGTTGATCGGTGCCGTCCCCGCAAGGGGGCGTGGCCGATTTGGCAAAAAAGCAAATCTGGTCAAGGTGCCCCTGACCCGGGCACCAGTTCGGATCCCCACCCGGACAGCCGGCCGGCGAAGGACGTGGCCGGCAAGCGTGATTTGATTGCGGGGCCGGCCCGCAATCCGGGCCCAACCGGCGTTGATCGGGCGGGTGGGTTCGATTTCGCACGGTCCTTTGAGCTCGCCGGCATCAAGGAACGTTCCTGGGCCACAGCGGCCCTTGGGCAGGCAAAAACAACCCCTCAAAACAAACGGCCCGCGGCGCCTTCCACCGCCCTTTTTGGCAGGTGTTGCGCACCCCCACAAGGGGGAGACCGCCAAAAGAGCGGGGGCGCATTTCTCCCTTTCGAAGCAGATCATTAACTCCTTGAGGCCACCCCCTGATGGGGACCCACTTTTTCCACTTTTCCAAAACCCCTCAAAACCCCAGGTCGGCTCCCCCCGGCCGCCCGCAAGCTTTTGGCCCCGGGCAAGGGGGCGCGGCATCCGGCCGCCGGTCGCAGGGCGGGCCCAGCTGCCGGGTTTTTTTTCTGGTGCATGCGGGGCGGGCAAGGGGGAAAACTTTTCCCCCCGCTCCGGCCGTTTTTTTCGGGCCCGGGGGGGCCCCGGGGGCCTTTTTTAAATTTCCCCCCTTTTCCCCTTTCCTTTTT
>Ga0163217_1050851_pt1 | contig 12080 bp, 8 predicted proteins | sample SynspAceP_FD_185933 | JGI IMG/M metagenome (GOLD analysis project Ga0163217, IMG submission 185933) | Saline lake microbial communities from Ace Lake in Antarctica - Synechococcus sp. Ace-P (PacBio error correction) | ecosystem: Environmental > Aquatic > Non-marine Saline and Alkaline > Saline ... | reverse complement strand
CGACTATCACAACTGGAAGAAGAATTCTTCACGCTGACTTCTCACCTTCAATTCTCCTTTGGTATTGTAGTATTATCTGGCTTTAAGTATATAAATCGGACTAATCTGCTTATTGCTACGTTCCTCTACTCTCGCCGTATGGCATTAAATGATGAAAGTGTTTTTTCAGTTCCATCATCTATGGAGGAATATGGAACAGATAAGGAACTTCCCTTTAAATTAAGGTGTCCACTGGAGGGGTAGCCGGTAATATAGTCTTTTTCCCAATTAATGGGATCCAAGTGACTTATTTCTTTTCCTCTTTACAACCTAAGGGCACATCATGCAGGACACACAAAGCCAATACCTATCTTATTCCAAAAAAATGTGTAGACCATTCCGAAAATATACAATCATCTACCTGCACATTACTTTATTAAGAATTTGGCACAGATAACCCTTGACAACCCTCAAGTAAATGCTCGTGTCACCGATATACATATACTCTATATTATGCCAATTAAATGTTTATATGTAGCCCTAAGCTATTTTACTTTTGTGGTTCATTAAGAATGATCAAAGCGGACAGAACTCGGACATTTTTGAAACCTGGGGACTTTAATTCTTCGGTAGAAGCATTTCCGGCTTTATCCAGGGTTTTACCTTTTGGGATTCATAAACTTGCTGAGGTTTTTTACACATATACCAAGAAATGAATGCATTTGTCGTGAATTTCACCATTTGTGTATTCCTTGAAATTATCTTTTTTGTTCCATAATATGCAAATATTTAATTCCTTTAAGACCAAATTTTTCAGTCGGGGGTTGTCTTTTAATTGCTAGTGCTTTAACAAATGGACACATTGGAATTAGGGTTAATCCCTTGGTTCAACATCTCCCAATACCCGTTTACCAAGAAGAGAGGAGGCTACCCCTTTCCTTTTCCCAATTCCTTGAACCTCCGTATCGGGTGAGGTAGATTTTATCTTTTGCCTTTATAGATTCAATTTTGGCCAATAACACATTCCAAATATGATATTCATATTGTTGGCTCCGTATTATCGATCAAATTTGTAGATCCATACGTATCGTTTTGATTAATCGTTAGTTATTTCCAATAAAAAATATTACTCCTCTAAATAAGCCAATTTTCCTAAGTGTAATGCTTGATTGCCTTACTAATTTCTTCGCGTCTGTATTCAATTACAAATGGACCTTGGAGCGAGAAATGGGTTACGTTAATGGTTCTCGCTTAATTTAAAAACTGTTGATTTTTTGGCCTCAATATTAAACTCGCCCCTCTTTTCGAAAAGCACCAAAATTTATTTTCAGCTATGGCGTGCAAGCCGATTCACATTTAATTTTCTCCATTCTGACTACCAAACAGGCTGTATTGAATACTTGGGAATGTAAATGCTGCTTTTTGTACCTTTCTTCTAGCTTTGCATTGAAACATATTTACTAAAATGTAGTAATGTGGCCTACACCCTTAACATTTTATAATCTCGTTGCGTGTCACCCCAATGGACGCCCTTTGTGGTCTGCCAATCATATTTATTGATTTTGGAATTTGTAAATGCCATGATAAATTTTGAAGAGACAGACATTTTATATTTGCAGCGAAGACTTTTCACCCAGAGTTGCGCCATTTGAAAATTAAACCGCCCATTCTTACTAAATTCTTTGGTACTCCTTTATGAAGTATTCAGAAAAAGCGGCAGTCATCCCACTTGCACATTCACCTTACGCCAATTATACCCCCACTGTTCACCGGAACTATCATGATGGCTACCCTGCCCTGTAGCTATTGTAAACCGTTTCAAAAAACCCGAATCGTGGATGGTACAACTTACCCCCCTTTGGTTTTGTTCTGAGGTTGGAAAATAAAAGGGGGAATTGTAATCCCAGTAATATAAGGGTCCATTCGTTGCATATCTAGCCGATATCCCCACTAGATAAAAATTATGCACTCTAAATCCCGTCACCAAACATAATGGGGCTCTCTTGGGCTACCACTATTTCTATAAATTTTTTGTTTTCCATCTATTTGGGGGCTTCATTAATACCTTTACAATATTACAAGAACTTTTTTCCTGGTACATTGACATGTATGATAGACGAACTTTAGTTTGCGTTTAAAACGTTTTTTATGCGCTCAATCCTCCCTAATCCGCACTCTACTTAGGCTTTCTGCGTGTAAGCCCAAATAGGAAGCAATATCCATTTAGGTACCTTAGGGTTAGATCAGGGATATAATTTATAAATCATTATATCGGGTTTCGGCACTGCGCCACTAATAAAGGTTGATTCTTTTTTGTGATCGTCGAATATTGATTCGAAGGGGCAATTGATTAGTATTTCGTGAAAAGAGGAATGATTTCACTGGCTTCCATTAATAAAATCGGAACTTATTAAGACTATTATCCCAGTGTCCTCAAGTGGCATTCGATAAGACAAATCTGATGGTTCATTAAAAAAGTACATGCTTTTGCGATCGAAACGACCCAAATTCTGAACCAAACGGATAATATGTTCCCGTTGCCAGGGTGTTCCACCGATACGAACGCAGAGACCTTTTTCAACAAAAAAAGGAATGGTGGCAAACTTCTCCGGGGATCGCAGTAGGACATCCCCTTTTTCTATGTTTTTAAAATTTTACTTTTTATCAGAGTTGAAATTCCGTCAGGTATATGTGCCTTGGCTTTTAAACTAATTTAGTGAAATTTTGCATATAACTATATTATTGGGAATTTTTTCTTTTAAAAATGTAGGTATGATGAATTTACCAAGTTCCTGATAGTTATTTCTACTATCGAGACAATCGCTTAATATATAGGCAGGACTGTGTCCTGTTTTATGCGGGCCTAATTGTTCCAAAATCTTTTTGCTTGGATAACCGGAACATTAATTATAAATCGAGGAAATTAGTTTTCCGTGGAGAAAAAGCCAGTTAAGGACATATCTCCCTCCTGCCACGAATCATACTTATTAGTGATAACTACCAAAAACCCAATACTTTCGCCCCACATCACAGCCGGTTCTTTGGTGGTTCGTTTAAATAATTCCAATAAGCATATTGCGTCTTTCCGCTTTTCCATTGCCATCTCAAAAGAGTTTAAAACGAAAATTACGGATTGTCTATTTGGGTTTTGTTTTTGTTTTCGGACATCACCTTGGAATTATCGATGATTAAATGTGATATAAAAAAAAAGAGTGTAGCTGCGCTTCTATTGCATTAATATTTCTTGGCATTTTATTTGATTTGTTGTTGCAATATTTGTTTCTGACTTCCAGTTCGTCTTCTTTATATGTAAAATTAGCAGTAAATAAATAAACACGTATGTAACATGAAAAAAATTGTAACACTATTAAGTATTAATGATTGCTGATCTGTTTGGGATGCAGGCACGATCAAACACCGCACCTAGTCCTTCAGGCGGACACTTATCCAATAAAGTTGGATTAACCGATGTTACTGTTGAGTTATTCTAGACCATCTATGCGCGGGTAGAACTATTTTTGGGCGATGTTGGTACCATTTTGCATAAATTATGGAGGGACACAGGTTTCGCTAATGCACCGACATAAAGTTACCTTAAGTGAAATGTAAAGATGGGTAAATAAAGAGAGCTTAAAGGCGTCTTATGCCAATATATATATACCCCAAACCAGTACCCTCTTGGGAAGTTATCTTTATAACGAAAGCGATGGTGAGGAAAAACGCCAGCAACTTGGACGAAAGTAAGGTGCTGAACACAAAACCCTGCTTCAAGTCAAAAGATGCCAATGGTAGTTTGAAAACCTTTAACCATTTCATCGATGATCTTTTCCTGACAACGCTGCTACTCTAGGGATGCTTTGGGCAGATGTGTATGTAGGGGTTAAATTTGATGGTCCTTACAAGACCACAAAGCAGTTACCATGGCCATAGACCAATATCAGAAAGGGTCCTTGATGCCAATGGAATTATTATGCAGCTTGCCAGTATAATTATATGAATTTCGGGAAAGGGATAATAACAAAGCCAAAGAATGGATGGAACTCAGGCCATTGGCAGTTTGACCGTATGAGCCTGCCTTTTGGCACATTAGAAAACAATCTTTTAATATACGCAGGCTGGAGATAAAAAGCAGGCTATTGAAAAAACCGCAAAAAGATCTTTGGCTGCCGCTGAGGCTGCAGGGAATAGAGAGACATACAAATAAAAAAAGGGAACCCAGGATCCTTGAAAGAATGGGGCTAAGTAGTATTCAAAGTATAAATAGTATAAAAGGCTCACTTGAAATGTGAGCCTTTTTTTTTGTGTTTTTTTCAAAAATGAATAATATTACCGTTGATTGAGTCGAGGGTTATAGGATTGGTCCATGAATGGATGAACGTCCAATTTACAATACAATTAAATTGGCTTGCTCCTGTCATAATCGTTCATAAGGAATTATTCATTTTTGGTTTCTTATTCCTTTTGCTGGTTCATAGGAACGTTGTTGTACAATGCTTAAACGCTACTTGGCTGTTTTATTACCGTGTGGTATTGGATTCAGAAAGTTGATTAGGTAACAAGCTACCTAATTCTGCGTCCTAATTTTTAAGTGACAAGAGTTTGAAAAATAGGGTCATTGGCTAATTACCCGTGATTTTTTACCAGGTACTGGTATGTGATATTAACATCGGCTACATTATTGTTTTTGGTTAAGATCGTCAAGCGCATTCATAACTATAAGCCAGTAAATAATCTTGTAATCTTTCATTCTGCATGGAAAGGTTTTCCAATCCCAGATTTTCCGGCCATTCTTGGAAGTTTTGTTAAAAGTGCTATGCGTTTTTATAATTCTTGGCTTTGATTACTTTTCCACAAATGCCAAAAGAGATGAGCCGTGGTTATTAAATGTGTTTACTGTTCAAGAAGCATTTCAAAAGGGTAGATTTGTATTGTCTTTTAAGGGACTTCTACCTGTTTTTACATATTGATCCGACTAACCAAGGGATGCCTTTGCTAATATAAACTAGACCTAAAATTAGGCATTTTTTGGATATTTTGGATATCGCATTTTTTGGCCAATTTAAATTGCGGATTCATTTTTATCATTTGTTTAGAGAATTGAACCAATTCTTTCCCTGAGTTTTCCAACGGAATCGTTTAATTGCAAGCTTGCTTAAATAATCTTTTTCATTGCTGGAATAATCTTCATGTTCAAACATTTCTAGCCCTAAAGCGAGTAAAATATGTCCGAACTCTGTTCATTTCCACAATTAGAAGTTTTAACCCGAAGACTTTTTTGGGCCAACAGCTATTGTAATTTCTGCTGCTAGATAATATTCAAATTTCCAACTGCTCATTTTTAGAAATTGCCACTTGCCAGATACCGGTTTGGGGTCTAAAGGGAAAACAAAATCGATTGTAATTGTACTAAAGTCAACAGAAATATTTTTACCAAATATCTATATCCTGGTTAAGTAGTTGCCCAAAGATTCGTCTTTACATTGTTTGGATAACTTTCATACCTCCATTGCATTCCATTTTCATCCGATACTAATTTATAAATAAATGGCCAGTTCTAAAAGTGATTCATTCAGGGAATTCATTATAAAGTTGGTTGAGTTTGTTTCAATGGTGTGCCTGTTCCTAAAATTGAGATTCAATTTGGGCAAAACTGGATTTTAGGATCTATTTTCAAAAAAAACTCGGTAAACTCAAATCAAATTTCATTCACCCTATTATTCTTCCTAAGCACAAAGCAATTTTAATTTTTCTCGCATTCAGGTTATAGGGTGTGAGTCTAAATTGCCTTATTCGCATATTGCTTCCGCTGTGTCATGTTCTGAAAGTAATAAATACAGTTCTCGGCCATTTGTGCATAAAGAAACAGATTTATTATTTCATGCTTCTGGGCTAGCCCATCCAAAAGAATTTCCAAAGCATTAATATAATCACTTTTCGGGAACCGTATATATAATCCCGGCCAAGTAATTGGCTTCGACCGCATAAAGATCCTGTTTAATCCCTATTTACATATTCAATCCAAGGTCATTAATTGGTTTTTACGATCTCCCAATTCCGCTATTTTCAGCAAAAACTTCTTGATGGGAGGATCAAGGTCCACCAATTCTTTTAATTTGTATCAAGCAAGGATTCATAGTCTCTAAATTTTAGTGCCTCCCAACCTTCCATGGTTATAGTTTTTTGGCTTTCAGGAAACCTTTTGTTTCATCATCAATAAAAAGGTCGTTTATTAGAGTTCCATTCACCATTGACGATTAATAAATCGCTTCTTTCACCCAATTGCACCACCATTTCCCCTGTTATAGGGAATGTTTGAAAGATTTCCATGGCTTTTTTATTTAATGTCCTCCGAAAATAGCACTTGCCCATTTATACTAAACGTTGTAAATTTATCTATATAAGGAACGTGCAATGCTAATTCCTATATAAGTTCTTTTATCTAATTCCTTTTACTGAGCACACCGTATCGTTGGCATCTACCATTCCTCCAATTTCCTTGAATGGAAACCATATTTCTGTCCAACGATCCATTCCACATATGGTTCAAAATTAGCTTGGGAAATAGCATTTGGTTTTCTCCGGCGAATATTGATTTAAAAGGCGTGCCTGCTGAAATTCCTTATATGTCCATCGGAATGTAAGCAGATCTTCCCAAATGCACCAGACCTTTGCCATGGCACCATAAAAACCGAGTTTTTGTCCGGGCAAATTCTCATAGGGTGCCCAATGTCCAAAAAGCCAAATTTACTGTTCATTGATAATAGCCTTCTTATAATCTCCTACTACATGTTGGATGATATCCTTACAAAATTATTGTTTTTATTAAGCGCAAGATTTCCGCCCTTCGGCATTCTAGGCCATGGCTTGGCTGCTTCCGCGTGTGCCAAAATGATTTCCAGGAATTTCCAGGTATCCGTGACTACACGGCCGCAGCTGTTCATCCAGTTTAATAAGATTTCATTAATCGGGGGAGCCGTTATACCAGGTGGTTCTCAAAATAAGCTTTTGTCTTTTTTCGAAGCTAAATTTTCTACCCTCAATTCGGATTTGGGAGGGAAAGGTCGATGCTACCTACAAAACGCAACTGGACCACTGCCATCTTATTGCTTTTTTACACATATACTACAGGAGTAGCGTGTGACGTTCCAAAAATTGAATTTCAATTCCTCCGGAAGTCAAGACCGCGCATTGAAATATTCCGGAACTTGACCACTTCATTTTTATAAAGGAATTCTTTTCCTGTACTTTTCTCTATAGCTCCAAACTTTCCCGCCTATTTCGTGGTAGCACCATAGATCTTTAAAATATTCGTTTCTCCAGAGTCACTTACTTCCAATTTTTTTTTGAAGTATGTCATAACCTTCAAATTTGAATATTGGCAAAAATTTTGGCGTGTCCGTGAGAATAGGCATCAGGATTTGGATTGCTGTAGTCATAGCGTGTCCAATGACATTTAATTCTTCCTAATTGGTACCGGACCCCGATTGGACACATTCCCAACATAATCCCATCGCACATTATTAGGCTTGATACTACTTGTTTTCCAATTTTCTATTATTAGTTGGATTTATTTTATACGTTGCAATAAGACATCATTTATTCCTCATGAACAAAACCATTTGGTTTATCAGCTAGCATCAAGTTTTGGTGACATACCCTTATTTCTCCGATCAATGTTTAAACCACTCTCCATTACACTGGACGGTCGTAAAATTTCCTTTACGTAACCAATTAAGACTAGACCCTTATTGGATCATTTACCTTCAAATTTCACTCTAGTTCCAAGAATATTGCCTCCCATAATAATATCTTACCATCATGTTATTAATGTCATCCCGTTAGGAATCCCATAGATGGCGTGAAATGTGGTTGAAAGGTGTAATGACTTATTTAAATTTGCCATTTCCAGGTTCTTCTATAGCTGGTGTCAAAATTTTTTGCGCTTTTAAGACCAGTGCTTCTTTTAATACAGCTGCCGCTAAAAATATCGTAGTAATTTTCGCAGAGCGTAATCGGAATAATCTATAAATATTTTCCTTTTAAAAGCCCACTTAATTGTCCTACATATCATCTTTCGAAAAAACAGAAAATTCCTCTCCCATGTTTAACTTCATAATAGGGCCAAGGAACCATTGGTTTATCAAAATCTCTTAGTATACAAACAACTGGCTCGGCTATAGGATGGTTTTTTAATTGGGATATTTCTACCGAAGTTTCCCAATGATATATCCATATCACCATCCGTTGCAAAATCACCTTGCTTCAATAGTGTTACCAACCTTCTTGGAATCCAATAATTGCTCAAACCAATTTGCATTCCACTGTTTTTGAAGGTTCTGATTGCCCATCCATTCTCCAACAATAATAAGGTCATTAATTTTATCGTTATTCAAAATCGCCGTCCATATAGCGTCCCGTAAACCATCTCCGGGGATATCTTCGGAATTTTACTGCCGTATGTGATATCCTTAAATCCTTTTCCATATTTCTAAAATATAATTCTTGGTGAAGTAGGGTATTTGCCAGGCACACAATCTACCCGCCAGAACAGATCTAAAAATCCCACTCCCCATCAATATCAGAGGGCTACACACTGAGCCATCATATAGCATCGTTGTAATGCCGTAACCTTTTAGTAAAGTTGCCCCTGCCATCGTTCATGTATAAGCCTGTTCCCTAGATAATTCTAAGGAGCCTTCATCAAAAATCATTGCCCCACTTACCACCGTATAGGTCCACAAAATCTTATTCGTTGTCCGCATACAAAGAATAAACACCAATATCCTCTGACCCCTTTACTCGGTCAAAAATATTTTTTTCATGACGGCCAAAAACCTTCCATCTTTTGTTTGAACGAAACATTTTTCACATTCACTCCCTTTGGCACCCCACATATATATCTTCCAAAACCATTTCATTATTATGTCGGGCTTGGCGATTTTTTGGACCTTGGGTAGATTAATTTGTTTCGTGGGCAGTTAATCTTGTTCCCTTTAAAATCGTTTATAATCATTTCAAAGTGTTGGTAGGGGACAAGGCTATCCTATAGGTTATATTTTGTGTAAAATAGGTATTTCCCAACTAGTGGTTGGGAAGTATTTCCAATTATAGTTGGCATTCCTTTTGATTAAGCGAGGTATGTTTGATCGGATTTTACATCGGTCATAACTTTTGAACCTTGGCCATTCTGCCATGATAATTTTAAGGCATCGATTTTATCTACTGTTCCCGAGGCCAAAAATTAGATTTAAAAATCTACCGAGGATTGAATCCTCTGTAGGCATCAGTTCCTCATTAAGTATTCATTTCCAAAAGTTAACAAAAACTTTGCGCCAACCCCAAAGGTGTTTCTCCCTCTTTCTCCTTTTAATATAGATTTTCAAATCATTGGTTTACTGTTATGTAAAATCACTATTATTTCTGTAAACAAAAGGATATTCGTCTAATTGTTGACCACAGATCCAAGATCACCATCGTTATCCAAATCAGCGGTTAACAGGCCATTGGAGGCGATTTTCTGATCTAGGCTTTTGTTAACCTCTTTGGTAAAGTAGTTAGGTTCACATTATTGTGATAGTATAATTTCTTCCAATGGTAGGCCGGGCACATGTTCTCCAAAAAGATCTGTAATTGCCGTTATATACAAACACCTGTTTTATTCTTGATTGATTCGATCCTGTACGGCTCGATAATTTAAAAATCCATTATTGTTATATCCCGCTTTACCCCGTTGGTTATATATAAGTCCTTGAAACCATTCATTGGTCCAAAAATCTGTAAAAAGGGAAGCCAACTCCAGTCTTGTATTGGATTAACCCCCCGCAAATTGACCAATTTCTGACAAATTGATTGCCCTTGATGTTATAGATATGTTTTCTCATGGTCTTGATAATTAAAATCCAGGATTTTTCCAAAAGCTCATTTGTTCATCATTAATTGTCCGGGGGACCCGAAGACCATTTTGGGAGTTGTTCTCAGGAAGCATGTCTAAGGTCATAATTTCCGTATACCATCATATTGATATCCGCACGTTCGGACCCCTTGAAAAATGGAAGTATGCCTATATTATTTTCCAGACTTTCAGCTAAAAAGTACCGGTCATGGTTATTGATTATATAAATAATCCTGTTCCTTAAAATCGGTTTGAGATATTAAATATCTGGCCAGTTGTATTATTTTATATCGATACTTTGCCGATACCAAGTCCAAAACCAATACATTGGAAACAAGACCTAGCATCAATCACTACATTGAGTAATTTCCCATTATCGTTATATAGAGCTATCGATCTTCATAAAGGCCAGGATTTCTTTTGCTGTTCAAGGTTTTGATTAATTTGCCTAAAAACTGGAAATTCTTGAGAGAATGAATTAACCACATAGATCAAGACTCCGTCCCAGGTCATAATCAAAAAAGCACCTTTGTGAGATAATACCGGGCATCGTCAATCCCATATCCGCGCTATATATAGAAGTCTAATCCCCATTATTATGAAAAGTAAGTTTTCTTTTGTAATCATCTTTTCGGTTGTGACCTGCAGACATAGATATTAATATATCATCCATCCCCATTTAACCATCTGCATGAGAGTTCCGTATTCCCATAAACCTTCAGCAAATACCCTGCTTTTCTTCTGCCAATTTCTTGAAATTTAAAGTTTCCGTTTATTAATTTGTATAATCTCACTGCAAACCCATGCTTCTCTGTTTAAAATTAGAGGTCAGGACAAAGACCGTCGTTATTAAGCGGTCACCACAGATACGCCACCATCCATTGTAGATAGTTAAACATGGGTTAAAATATCTAAACTCTTCGGTTTCCTTGTAAAATAGGTTAAAGTAATTCCAGTTTATTGTTAATAAGAAAAACATTTTTACTTGAATACATACAATATATAGACAAGAAAGCAATATTATTTTATTGAGAATTCAGGCATATTTTTGGTGATTGTATTACTCATATTAATGCAAGGAATTTTAGTCAACGATGGCTTAGATTTCATTGTTAGATATTAGCGCCAAAAACTTAAACTAAAGGCCTAAATTAAGGAAGCGTATAGTTTAAGCATTATATATGCGTGGGACTCACCAATTATAACTTAGGTTTAAAATGAATTTTTTAGGTTCAGTATTTAGCTGCAATATCTGTATAGTAACAAACTTATGGTATAAAAAAAAACCGTGTGATTTTAAAAATCACAGGTTCTATTTAATTTTATTACAATTTGATTATTTAATTAGTCAAATAGTTGGGTCCGCCGTATCAACCAATATACAGTGGCTATGTTGTCCGACCACCTAATTTTGCTGTGTGCATCTGCAACACCAGCTGCGTTACCTTCTCGCTTCAGATTCACAAATTGGCATTCTTTTTATAGGCCCTCTCCTGGATTATTACACCCCAATCAGCATTACTGCTATTTTGGTACACTGGAGGTAGTTTAGGATTAACCCGTTCTTCTGTAGTTTGCCCCATGCTTCCATTCATTTGGGTATAGGCCAGCAATCCATTTTGGGTAATTAATTTCGGTCCAATTTTCACCTCATTACTAGCAGCTCATCCCAAGCTACGGTGTTGGGTAATTTTGATTAACAATATCGTTTACCGCACCCACAAACGATTGGATCATTGTAGCTTCTATCAGGCAAAACTTGTATTGTCCGCTAAATATGCGGTCTACACCCACCTGCACCCATAGTTAAGGAAGCCCCTTACGGGCCTGCCTCATTTAATGGATTGTGCTATCAACCGGCACCAGCCAATATACGTAGGCAGCTTCTGCTTTATCTGAAGAAGTTATCTCAACTGCGCTCCAATTAACTTTACGCTTAGTAACTTTTACCCGGATCATTAAAAAGATAATCGATTAGTAGAAAAAAACTTAATCGGTCATCCTCTTGGGCAAAAAAAAAACCCCAATTCGGCGCCGTTACGGGGGATTACCCTATTTTAAGGGCAATCTGGATGATCGGTTAAACCCAAAAAAGGAAAAACCCCATTTATTCTGTTTTACTTGGGATCAAAAAAGGGGGGAAAACGGGTTTTGGGGGGGCAAAAAAAAAAAAAAAAAAAAAAATTTTTTTTTCCTAAATCTCTCTCTT